>SL_7KL_010_BRINEDRAFT_10001554_pt1 | contig 10927 bp, 8 predicted proteins | sample SodLak_010_BRINE_FD_10663 | JGI IMG/M metagenome (IMG submission 10663)
GGACCCCGACCCGACGGACCCCGACGACCGGCCAGTGGGTCAACGCCCGTCGCCCGGGCGTGGCGCGGCGGACACGGCGCGGGAGACAAATGGCCTCGTTTCATTCCTGAACCGGCTGCGGAATGGTAATCGTGGTGTGCAGGAAACGCCTGCCGCGAATGGAGATCAGCGCAGGCAGCGGCCGGTCAACTTTACCTACTCGATCCAGGGCGAAGACCCGGAAGAGCAAGAGGCTGACGGCGAGCAGGAGGAAGACGACCGGTGAAACTTCACTCCCAGGATGCCGCCCGCGCGCGGCGGCATCGATGCGTCCAGGGCTTCTCTGTCCTTGCTGCGTTTTGCATGTCTTGCGCAACAGCGCTGGCCCAGTCCGAGCCAACCGCGGCCGAAGCTGCAGCAGCAGCCGCAGCAGCGCAGGCCGAGGTGCAGCCTGCGCCCGCACCCGTTCTGCCCCCGCAGCGGGTGCGCAGCATCCGGCTGGGCGCGTCGGAGTATCTGCCCGCGGCACGCATCGAGGCTGCGACGCGGCCCTTCGTCGGACAGGTGCTGGACAATCGGACGCTCGAGGCGCTTCTGGGTGCGCTGGGCGGGCTCTACGATGCCGAGGGGATCGCGCTTGCGACCCCGGTGATCGAAGCGGTGGACGGCGCCCGCGGCGAGGTGCGGGTCGGCTTCGTCGAGGCGCGGCTGGGTCAGGTGCGCGCGCGGAGCGAGACAGTCAGCGACGCCTATCTCGCCTATCGCCTGAACATCCCCTCGGGTGCTCTGGCCGACAACCGAGCGATCGCCGAGCGACTTGAGCGACTGACGGCAACCGACGGGATGCTGCTGGACGCCGATTTCGCCCCCGGCGCGGCGCCCGGCGAGACCGATCTGGTAATCACCGCCGAGGCCGGGCCGCCGGTTACCACAACGGTGTCGCTGGACAGCTATGGCAGCCGCAGCAACGGCCGCTACCGGCTGGGCGTGAACACGCGTATTGCCAGCCTGACCGGGTTCAACGACCCGCTGACGCTGGGCGCGACCCTGCGCGAGGGGGCGGTAAACCTGTCGCTGGGCTACGGGCGGGTCGTGCACCCGGACGGCACCCGGCTGTCGCTGTCGCTCGAAGCCGGGCGCACCCGCAACCTGCTGGGAACCGACCTGCGCGGGCGCACGTTCTTCGCCGGCGTCGGCGTGTCGCATCCGATGATTGCCACCGCCGAAAGCACCCTGAGTGCCAATGGTCTGGTGCAGTATTTCCGCGAGGATTCTACGCTGGTGGGGGTGCGCACTCTGGACCAGCGCGGCTGGGTCCTGTCGCTTGGCGTGAGCGGCAGCCGCCTCGGTGATCTCTGGGCCGTGGCCGGGGGTGCTGACCTTCAGGTCGGGCGCTACACCGACCACGTGGCCGATGAGACCCGCAGCTTTTCGGCGGTGACGGTCAACGGTGAGGTTTCGCATGTGCTGTTTGGCGGGCGCACGACCGGCAGCCTGTCCATGAGCGGCCAGCTTGCCCTGCGCGATGCGATGCCCGCGCCCTATGCCTTCACCGTCACCTCGGCCTTTGCGGTGCGCGGTTATCCGTCGGGTGCGCTCTCGGGAGACAGCGGGCTGTGGGTGCGTGGCCAGATCGAGGCGCGCGAGGCGTTCCGCCCCGGCAACGGGCAGGTCGCGCTGGTGCCCTTTGCCTTCATCGACGCGGGCGTGGCCTATGACCGCGATGGCGGCAGCCACGTGTCGCGCGGACGTGCGGGGTCGGCGGGGTTCGGCACCTCCTTCGGCTTCGGCGGGGCGACGTCGGGCGAAATCTTCGTGGCGCGACCGCTGCGGGACCTGCCCGGACAGGTGCGCAACCGCCTGTGGGTCGAGGCCGGGTTGCGCCATCGGTTCTGAGGTTCTGAGCAGCCTGTGAGCTGATGCCTTGGGCGGCCGAGGGCCCCCGGGGCTTTTGCGCCTGCCGTGTCAGGGACCTCGGACGCGCCTGCTCGGCTCGGCCCCCAGCTGCACCCCATTCACTTTTCGGGGCATTCGCAGGCGCTGCCAGGCGCGCAGTCAAGCCGGGCACGGACCCCGCCCTAGGCCGCGAAGGGAGGCAGGTCACAGGGGTCAGCGGGACCCGCGCTTGGCAGGCAGCGCCTGCCGGAATGCGCCAGACGCCGAGCGAGAATGATGCGAGCGCCCCACGCAGCGCGCGCCTGCGCGCGCTGCCCGGCCCAACCGGATGACGGACGCGCAAGCGGACGGAAGACGGGCGGGAGCGCTTGGCCTGGTTGCGCCGGATGGCTTGCGTGATGTCGACTGGCGCCGCGTTCCGGAAGCGCTCCGAGCCACGTCGCTTTCCGGAGCCGCCGAACGATCGCGGTATCAGCCGCCGTCGCAGGCCCTCAGTGCATCCCAGGCCCGGGTCAGACCCATCAGCGACACCGGGGCGGCAAGGACCTGGCTTGAAGGGAGCGGGCGGAACCCCACTGTGATCTGGTTGCCGCGCTTCAGCGCGCGCAACTCCGCTGCATCCAGATCGGCGACGGCAAGGCAGGTTTCGGGGTTGCAGAACTGCCACTCCAGCGCCCGTTCCGGCGCGCCGGGGCCGTGCACATAGCCCACCCGGTCGCGCAGGCTGGCGCCCACCGGTACCTCGACCGCCATCAGCGCGCCTTCGGTCCCCCGGGCCGACAGTGATACCGCCGCCAGCAACGTTCCGGTGCTGCGCAGCAGGACGCGGGTGCTGACGATGCAGGTGCCCCCGTCACGCTCCAGCGTCCAGTCGCGGAACTCCTGTGCCGCGGCGGGGCCCGGCATCCAGGCTGCAAGAGCCAAAAGGCCGGCGGCGCGCAGCAGCTTGCACAGGCGCCCGGCCGCGCGCATAGGTGCCATGCCCCTGCTGGTGCCCTTGCCAATGCTTGTGCCCGTGCCAATGCTTGTGCCCGTGCCCAAGCCCGTGCCAGCGCGCAGGCGGCGGAGCGACCGTCCTGTCCAAATGGTATCGCGATCCATGGCGCAAGCTTGCGCGAAATCGGGCGCGAAATCCATCGTCATGGCGTTGGCTGCGGGCAGGACGGCGGCGCATCGCCGGGGTTTGCGTGTGCCGGGTCACAAGTTCTGGGAGCACTCGCGTGCTCTCCGTCGCCCTGTGCATCCATCGCGGCTTCAGGCAAGGATTGCGCCTGGCTGCTCCTGCGCGGGGCGCCGGGCGGGTGGATGGCGCCGTTGACACGCGCAAGCGCGTGTTGCGGGTGGCCCGGCAGCCACTCCGGGCGAAAGGTCAGTCGACCGGCACACCCCCGCGCCAGACCCCGCGCAGCGCCCAGTCCGGTGCCAGATGGACCAGATCGGCGCGCGCGCCCGGCGTCAGCCGCCCGTGCGCTTGCGCGCCGATCACATCGGCGGGGATGCGGCTGGCCATTGCCAGCGCGCGGGCCGGGTCGACGCCCAGCCGCGCCAGATGTGCCAGCGACTGCGGCAACGTGATGTCCGCGCCCGCAAGCGTCCCGTCCCCGAGCGTCAGTCGACCGTCCCGGCGCAGCACCCGTCGCCCGTTCAGTTCGAACGCCTCCGCCCCGGTCCCGGCCACCGCCATGGCGTCCGAAACCAGAAACAGCGCATCCGGCGCCTTCATCGCCAGCGCCACGCGCAGCCCTTCCTCGGCCACGTGCACCCCGTCGGCGATGATCCCGGCCCGGAGGCCTCCGGTCAGGACCGCCCCCACCAGCCCCGGTGCGCGCGCGGCCAGCGGGCCCATGGCGTTGAACAGATGCGTGGCGCAGGTGGCGCCCGCGGCCTGGGCGGCACGCGCGGCCTCGGCGCTGCAGCCGCTATGGCCGAGGCTGACCACGACCCCCGCTGCCGCCAGCCGTGCGATCTGCGCAGGGCTCACCGCCTCGGGCGCCACGGTGACCATCAGCGCGGGCAGGCGCGCGGCGGCACGCTCCAGAAGCGCCAGGTCGCCCTCGGCCATGGGGCGGATCAGGGTTGCGTCATGGGCACCGGCGCGGCGCGGGTCCAGGTGCGGCCCCTCCAGATGCAGCCCGCCGAACCCGGGCACCCCCGCGCGCGCGGCAGCCACTCCGGCCGCGATCACCTGCGCCGTCACCTCCGCGCGGTCGGTGATCAGCGTGGGCAGGATCAGCGTGGCGCCCAGCCGGGCGTGCGCGTCGCAGATGCGCGCCAGCATCGCCACATCCGCCCCTGCAGCCAGCATCACCCCGCCGCCGCCGTTGACCTGCAGGTCCACCAGCCCTGGCGCCAGCACCCCCGCGCCCAGATCACGCACCGGCATGCCCTTTGCCCGCGCCTCGGCCAGGTCCATCAGCGCGGCAACCTCGGCCCCCTCGATCACCACCGCGACACCCGCGCGCAAGGTCCTGCCGTCGAACACCCGCTCCGCCGTGAGGGCCTGCGCCCCGCGCCCGGCGCCGCTCATGGCGCGGTCCCTTCACGCAACAGTGCCGGATGGCGGGCCAGCCACAGCGCCCCGTCCAGTGCCGTGCCCCGTGGCGCGACGGCCCGAATGCGGGCACCGTGGCGGCGCTGGATGCGGGCCAGCAGCACTGGCCCCAGCCCGCCGAGCGCCGCCACGGCCTGGTCCGGCGCCTCGGTCTGCAGCCGCATGATCGCCCGGGACAGCCAGCCACAGCCCTCGTCCACGATCGCGGTGGCCACGGGGCAGCCTGCGCCCTCGGCCTCCATAACCAGCGGGGCCAGCGCGGCGAAGCCGGCGGGGCGGGCCCCGGCGGCAAAGGCGATCATCGCCCCCGGCGTGCCGAACCGTGCCAGCACCCGGTCCACCAGAAGACCGCGCGGTCCCAGCCCGTCGCCCGCATGCAAGCTGCGGCGCAGCGCCTCGCGCCCCATCCAGGCGCCGCTGCCTTCATCGCCCAGCACAAAGCCGTGCCCGCCCAGCCGCCGGACGCGCCCGCCCCTGAGCGAGGCCACCACCGACCCGGTGCCGACCGCCACCACGATCCCGTCGCCGCCTTCGAAAGCGCCGCGCAGCGCGATCTCCACATCGCCCAGCACGGTGACCCGCGCAAAGGGCAGACCCGAGCGCAGCCATCCGGTCGCCCCGGCTTCGGCTTCGGCCGCACCCGCCAGTCCCAGCACCACCTGCGCCGGGTCACCCGCCGCAGCGGCGTCCAGCGCCCTTGCGCTCTCGGCGCAGCGCTCCAGTAACGCGGACACTTCCCGCCGCGCGCCATCGGGGTCGCTGACGAGGTTCGCGACCCCGCCGTGCAGGACCGGCCCGTGCCGCCCGTCGGCCAGCATTGCCTGTGCCCGGCACCCGCTGCCGCCCCCGTCCAGCCCGATGAACACCTCCATCCGCACGCCTTTCCGCCCCGCTGTCCCGGCATTCAGCGCCGAACCCCAGGCAGGCGTCAAGACCCCCAATTCCGTGGACCGGGCCTGCTGGACACGCGTCCCCCGCTCCTTCATCTTGCCGGAAATACCCCGGGGGAGTCCCCGCAACGCGGGGACGGGGGCAGCGCCCCCACGCTTTGACCCATCAACGACAGGGCCGCAGATGACCGAACGCGCCGATCCACGGTATGCCGCGCTGGACCTTTGGGACAGCCATACCGCGCTTGCCGCCATCTGGGAGAGCCAGATGGCGGCCGTCGCCGCCATCGGCCCGGCGCTGCCCGCGCTCGCCGGGGTGGTCGAGGCCGCGGTGCCGCGCCTGCGGGCAGGCGGGCGGCTGGTCTGGGCGGGGGCGGGGACCTCGATCCGCATTGCCGTGCAGGACGCGGTGGAGCTAGGCCCCACCTTCGACTGGCCCGAGGCGCGCAGCCTGCACCTGATCGCCGGCGGGCCGGAGGCGCTGATGCAGGCCGTCGAGGGGGCCGAGGATGACGCGCCCGGCGCCCGCGCTCAGGTCACCCGTGCGGCGCTGGGCGAAAGCGATGTGGTCTTCGGCATCGCCGCCAGCGGGCGCACGCCTTTCACCGTAGCCGCGCTCGAGGTCGCACGCGCGGCGGGAGCACTCACCGTCGGAATTGCCTGCGCGCCCGACACGCCGCTGGTCCGCGCCGCCGCGCATGGCATCACCCTCGACACCGGAGCCGAGGTGGTGGCGGGCTCCACCCGGATGAAAGCGGGAACCGCGCAAAAGGTGGCGCTGAACATGCTGTCCACGCAGATCATGGTGCGGCTGGGCCGGGTGCATGGCGGGCTGATGGTGGACATGCGCGCCCAGAACAGCAAGCTGCGCGACCGCGCGCGGGACATGGTGGCGCAACTTGCAGGCGTGGAGCCCGAGGCGGCAGAGGACGCGCTTGAGCGCACCGGCTGGCGTATCAAGCCGGCCGTTCTGGTCGCGCGTGGGCAATCCCCCGATGCGGCGACCGCGGCGCTGGCGGTGTCGGGCGGGGTGCTGCGGCTAGCGCTTGACAAGGAGTGACGTCGTCGGCGCGTCTCGCTGACGGGGGAAGCGCGCGCGGGCGGGCTCACCCGGCGGTGGCGCGCATGGCCATGCGCCCGTCCGGCCCGGCGGTCCATAATTCCAGCCCGTCCTTGCCCTCGCGCGCGTTCACGGTGAAGGGCACGCCCCCGGTCAGCGGCCCCAACCCGCGGAAGCCAAAGCGTGCGGGCGCGCGTCCGATCAGCCGGGTCGCCATTTCCAGCATCAGCGTGGCCTGCAGCGGCCCGTGCACCACCAGCCCCGCATAGCCTTCGTCGCAGCAATGGTCGCGGTCGTAGTGGATGCGGTGGCCGTTGAAGGTGATGGCCGAGTAGCGAAACAGCATCACAGGATCGGCGGTCACGGTCAGGCTGTGCTCGGGTTCGGATGCCTCTGGCGGGGCGGTGGGGGCGGCGGCGTCGGTGGGCGCGCGATAGACCAGGTCCTGACGCTCGCGCACCGCCAGCCCACGCGGGCTGGTGATTTCATGCGTGACGGTGACGAATACGAGCGCCCCGCTGCGCCCGGTCTTCTGGGTCACATCGCTCACCGTGGACCGGCGCGTGACCGGATCGTGCAGACGCAGGGGGGCGCGCAATTCCACCTCGCCCCCGGCCCACATCCGCCGCGGCAGGGGAACCGGGGGCAGGAAGCGGCCCAGCTTCTCGTGCCCGTCATGGCCGAGGTTCGACAGCGGCGGCGCGGGGAGCGCAAGGCACCAGTGCAGCGACGGCGGCAGCGGGGTCTCCACCACGGGCCGGTCCAACGTGGCGCAGAACTGGGCCAGCAGACGCGGGGTCACGGTGTCATGGTGCTCGGCGCTCTCGCCAATCCAGCCGCGCAACCGGGCGATGTCGACAGGGGTTTCGGGCGTGGCGGGCTCAGTCATGGCGGGCTCCGGTTGAGCTGGGGGCGCTGCGGTCAAAGAGTCCGGTCAGCGCGCGCTGGATCAGGGTGGTGACGCGCGGGCGCGGTGTGGCGGCAAAGGGCAGGGGGCGGCAGACCTCCATGGCCGCGACGCCCACGCGGGCCGAGAGCGCGCCGTTCATCACCCCCTCGCCGAAGCGGCGCGAGAGCTTCGACAGCATGCCGCCACCGGCGACCGAGCCGATCAGGTCATCGCCCGCCGAAACCAGCCCCGTGGCCAGCAGATGCGTCATCACCGCGCGCAGCAGCCGCAGGCTGCCCAGCGTGCCGCTGCGCCCGCCGTAAAGCGCCGCGATCCGCCGGATCATGCGCAGGTTGGCCAAGAGCGCGACCGCCACATCCAGCGCTGCCATGGGCACCACGGCGGTGATCAGCGCCACCTGCCGGGCGGTCGCCTCGACCTCGGCCCGTGCGGCGCGGTCGATGGGGTCCAGCAGCACGGTTTCGGTCAGGGTCAGAACGCCGTCGGGGTCGAAGGCGTCGGCGCTGGTCTCGGCCAGCCGTGTGCGCGCCCAGGTCAGGTCGGCGCGGTCGGCGTAAAGCGCGGCAATGTCCTCGGCTAGCGCGCGGGCGTCCTTGAGGTCCGTCACGGCCACTGCGCGGGTGCGCAGGCTGTCGATCCGGCGCAGGCGGCGGAAACCCGCGATCTCGCGCAAGGCCAGCGCCACCAGCCCCAGTGCCACCACCGCCATAAACGCCAGTGCCAGTGTGCCCAGAACGGGCGTGCGCTCCATCAGCCGGGTGGCGAAATCCCAGGCGGCGACCGAGAGCGCCAGCGCCACGAACCCCGCCAGCGCCGCCCAGACCAGCGCGGCAAAGCGCGATCGGGGACGGGCGATCAGCGCCGCGCCGGTGGCCATGGCGCGCCCCGTGGGCGCCGCCGGGGCGTCATCGGGCAGCGGTGGGGCCGAGGCCGGGTCGGCGGCGGGGGCATCATCGACATCGAAAAGGACGGGTTTGCGCGTGTTCATGTCAGCCGGTCCCCGAACAGGAATTCCGCCGCCCGGTCCAGCCGGATATGGGGCAGCCCCTCGCCCGGTTTCAGGCTCAGTGCGGCGGGGGCAAAGCGCATGATCCGGTAGTCGCTGTCCAGCCAGTCGCCGGTGCCTTCAGCGCGCGGAGCGGTCAGCAGGCGCGTGGGATCCTCGGGCAGTTCGCCGGGGTAGAACGCCGCCTGCCGCCCGCCGTCCAGCAGCCGACCCCGCACGCAATCGAAGCTTTCGCCGCCCTGTCGGCGGGTTTCCTCGACCGTGGCGCGCAGGGCGGCGATGGACATCGCCGCCGTTTGGGCGCCTGCGAAATCGGCGCGGTCGCGGGACTGGCGCAGGAGCGCTTCCACCAGCGCGGTCAGGCGGGGGTGCTGGGTGTGGTGCAGGTGGTCGGCCTTGGTGGCGGCGAAAAGAATGCGCTCCACCCGCCGCCCCATCAGCAGCCGCGACAGCCAGGCGTTGCGCCCGGGGCGGAAGGCGCCCAGCACCTCGGTCATGGTGCGGCCCAGCATCTCCACCGCCTCGGGGCCGTGGTGGATTGCGTCCAGCGCATCGACCAGCACCACCTGCCGGTCGATCCGGGCGAAATGATCGCGAAAGAACGGGTGGACCACGCGGGCCTTGTAGGCCTCGAACCGGCGCTCCATTTCGCGCAGGATCGTGCCCCGCTTCGAGGGCCGCGCCCAGGGGATCGGCGCGAAGGTCAGCACCGGCGAGCCCGCCAGATCGCCGGGCAGCAGGAACCGCCCCGGGGTGACATCGGCATAACCCTGCTTGCGCGCGGCGCGCAGGTAGGACGTGAAGCGCGCGGCCAGGTCCTGCGCCAGCGGCTCGTCATGTGGCGCGTCAGGGTCCACGGCGCGGGCGCGTTCCATGAAGCCCTGCGCGCAGGCGCGCTTGTCGATCCGCGCCAGCGTGGCATCGGCCCAGTCGCGGTAGCTGCGCTCCATCAGCGCCAGATCGAGCAGCCATTCGCCGGGGTAGTCGATGATGTCCAGATGCACCACGCGCGACCCCGTGAGTGGCCCGAAGAACCCGCCGGGACGCAGCCGGAACGACAGTCGCAACTCGGACACCGCGCGGGTGCTTTCGGGCCAGTGCGGCTGAGTGGCGGTCAGCGCGGCGAGGTGGGTTTCATAGTCGAACCGGGGCAGCATGTCATCGGGCTGCGGCTGCAGATAGGCGGCGGCGATCCGGTCCCCGGCCACGGCCTTCATCTGCCCCATGCGGCCGCGGTTCATCATGTTGTGGACCAGCGCGGTGATGAACACGGTCTTGCCCGCGCCCGCCAGCCCGGTGACGCCCAGCCGCACCACGGGTTCGAAGAACGCCTCGGAGACCGTGCCGGTGACGGCGCCGGTCAGCCGCTCGGTGCCGCTGAGGATCCCGTCTGCCAGTCGTCCGATCACCATATGCGATACCCTGCTTGCCGCCCGTCGCCCGCCCCTGTGCCGGACCATAGCGCGCTGTGCAGGCGGGTGAAACCGCCGTTGCTTGGTGGGGCGATGGCGCGATGTTCGGCGGACGGCACCTGTGATGGGCATGTTTGAGTATTTCGCGCAAGAAAATGGGAGGTGCGCGCGCCGGTTCGGGGGTGGTTTGGTGTGGGTGCGGTGGAAGTGGGTATTTTTGGCAAGATGAAGTCAGGTCGTGGTGCCGTGTACGCGACGGCAATGCGGTGCGGGGCCGGGGGTTGACGGGGCCGGGATGTGGGTCTCTATAGCGGCGACGAACCGAAGGGGAATTGATGCGCGTTATCTTCATGGGAACGCCCGCGTTTTCCGTGCCCGCGCTGGAAGCGGTGGCGGCGGCGCATGAGGTGGTGGCGGTCTACACCCAGCCACCGCGCCCGGCGGGGCGGGGTAAGGCGAAACGCCCCTCGCCGGTGCAGGCGCGGGCCGAGGCGCTGGGGCTGCTTGTGCGCCATCCGCTCAGCCTGCGCGAGGCTGCGGTGCAGGCGGAGTTCGCCACTACGGGGGCGGATGTGGCGGTGGTGGTGGCCTACGGGCTGATTCTGCCGCGGGCGATCCTGGCCGCGCCACGCCATGGGTGTCTGAACATCCACGCCTCGCTCCTGCCGCGCTGGCGGGGGGCGGCGCCGATCCAGCGCGCGGTAGAGGCGGGGGACGCGGAAACCGGCGTGTGCATCATGGCGATGGAGGAAGGGCTCGACACCGGGCCGGTCTATCTGCGCCGCGCCATCGCCATCGGCCCCGAGGACACGGCGGGCGATCTGCATGACCGGCTGGCCGCGCTGGGGGCCGACGCGATCACCGAGGCGCTGGCGCGGCTGCCCGAACTGGTGCCGGAATCGCAGCCCGAGGACGGCGTGACCTATGCCGCGAAGATCGACAAGGCCGAGGTGCGCGTGGACTGGACCCTCCCGGCCACCGTGGTGGACCGCCAGATCCGGGCATTCTCGCCGGTTCCCGGCGCCTGGTGCGACACTCCGGCCGGGCGGCTGAAGCTGTTGCGCTCGCGGCTGGCCGAAGGGACGGGGGCGCCGGGTGCGGTGCTCGAGGCTGGGCCGGGGCGGCTGGTGGTCGCGTGCGGGACCGGCGCGGTCGAGGTGACCGAGGCGCAGCGCGCGGGCAAGCGGGCGATGGGCGCGGCGGAATTGCTCAAGGGCCTGCCG
>SL_7KL_010_BRINEDRAFT_10001555_pt1 | contig 10926 bp, 13 predicted proteins | sample SodLak_010_BRINE_FD_10663 | JGI IMG/M metagenome (IMG submission 10663)
TCGTCGAGCTCGGCCTCGAAGGCCGGGTCGGCCTGGGCGTCGTGCCACGCGTCGACCAGCTGGGTCAGGGCCCCCGACAGGGCCTCCGGGACGTACTGGCCACCGAAGGTGCCGAAGTAGCCCTCGCGGGCGGCGACGGTCTCTGGCGGTGGGGTCAGGATGCTCACGTGGATGTCCTTCCAGCGGGCACATCGGTGGGGGGTCAGGGCGTGTCGGTGGGGGTCACGGCGTATCGGCGGAGGTCAGAGTGCATCGGTGGTGCTCACGGCGTCCGGACCAGCACCGGCGCGCGGATGTGGCTGCTGTCCGGCGGCCACCAGGGCGGCGACCGCTGCTGCCGGGTCCGCGGCGCGGACCAGGCTCTCGCCCACGAGCACGGCGTCGGCGCCGGCCGCGGCGACCGCGTGGACGTCCGCCGGTGTGCTGATCCCGGACTCCGCGACGGCGACCGCGCCCGCGGGCAGCTGCGCCCGCAGGCGGGCGAAAGCCCCGGCATCCACCTCGAAGGTCCGAAGATCGCGTGCGTTCACCCCGACCAGATCGGCACCGATGGCGTGGACGGCGGCGACCTCCTCGGCGTCGTGGACCTCCACGAGCACGTCGAGGCCGGCGACACGCGCCTCGGCGTGCAGGTCGGCGAGCTGTGCGGCGTCGAGGGCCGCCACGATCAGCAGCACGGCAGCAGCCCCCGCCTCCCGCGCCTCCCAGATCTGGTACGGATCGACGATGAAGTCCTTGCGCAGCGCCGGGACCCCGAGGGCGGCGACGCCCGCGAGGTCATCGAGGTGGCCGGCGAAACGGCTCGGTTCGGTCAGGACCGACACCCCGGCCGCTCCCCCGCTGCGGTAGGCCTGCGCCTGGGCGACGGCGTCCAGCCCTGGGGCGATGGGACCCTTGGAGGGCGAGGCACGCTTCACCTCGGCCAGGACGCCCACCCCCGGTGCCGCCAGCGCCGCGCGCAAGGACGGGCCCGGCGCCACCGGCTGTGCCGCATCCTGCAGCGCCGACAGGGACCGGTGCGCGCGGGCGGTCGCGACCCGCTCGCGCGCGTGGTCCAGCAGGGCGTCGAGGTAGGTGCTCAGGATCTGCTCCGAAGGCCCGGTGCGGTCGGGACGGTGCGCGTCGATGGTACGCGCTCGGACCCGCCGCGTGGCCGGTTCACGCCCGCAGCCCCTCCGCCGCCCGGATCGCCGCGAGCACGGCCCCCGCCTTGTTGCGGGTCTCCTCCTCCTCGGCGTCAGGACGTGAGTCGGCCACGATGCCCGCCCCGGCCTGCACGTAGGCCACACCATCCTTGAGGACCACGGTCCGGATCGTGATGCAGGTGTCGAGGTTGCCGGAGAAATCGACGTAGCCGACCGCCCCCGCGTAGGGGCCGCGGCGGGTGGGCTCGAGGTCGTCGATGATCTCCATCGCGCGGACCTTCGGCGCCCCCGAGACCGTCCCGGCGGGGAACACCGCACGCAGCACGTCCACCGGACCGAGCCCGTCGCGCACCTGCCCGGTCACCGAGCTGACCAGGTGCATGACGTGGCTGTAGCGCTCCACGTGGAGCATGCCCTCGACCTGGACGCTACCGGTGTCGCACACCCTGCCGAGATCGTTGCGGGCGAGGTCGACCAGCATCACGTGCTCGGCGCGTTCCTTGGCGTCAGCCATCAGCTCCTGCTCGTAGCGGCGATCCTCCTGCGGTGTCGCACCGCGGGGGCGGGTCCCGGCGATCGGCCAGGTCTCCACCTGCCGGTCGTGGACCTGGACCAGCGCCTCCGGGGAGGAACCGACGATCTGGGCGGCGCCGATGTCGAGGAGGTAGAGGTACGGCGAGGGGTTGATCACCCGTAGCACCCGGTACAGCTCGAAGGCGCTGACCGGTGTGGGCACGGCGAACCGCTGGCTGATCACCGTCTGGAAGGTGTCGCCGGCACGGACGTGCTCCTTGACCTGCTCCACCATCCGTTGGTACTCGCCCGGCGCGAGGTTGGAGGGCGCGTCCTGGCCGGGCTGGCGCTGCGGCGGGGCCGCGGGCGGTAGCGGGCTCCGGCTGGCGCTGAGCCGCTCGATGACCGCGTCACAGGCGTCGAGCGCCGCGTCGTAGCGGCTGCCGAGCTCCGTGGCGTCGCTGGTGTCGGAGACCACCACGTTGGTCACCACCGTCAGGACCTGTCGCAGGTGGTCCAGCGCGACGACATGCCGGGGGAAGAGCATGTGCACGTCGGGCAGGCCGAGGTCGTCCTCGCCGGTGGCCGGGATGTCCTCGACCTCGCGGACCGCGTCGTAACCGAGGTAGCCGACAGCCCCGCCGTGCAGCGGGAGCTCGAGCAGCGAGGGTGCGTGCAGCGCCTCGGTGGCGCGGGCCAGGGCGTCCAGTGGTCCCGTCGCACCCGCCACCTCGGCTGGGGGTTCGCCCTCCCAGGTCACCTCGCCATCCCTGCCCCGCAGAGTGAGGAAGGGGTCGAAGCCCACGAAGGAGTACCGCCCCCAGCGTTCGCCGTGCTCGGCGGACTCCAGCAGGAAGCTCGGACCGTCACCGGACAGCTTGGTGTAGACCGAGAGCGGTGTCTCGAGGTCGGCCAGCACCTCCCGCCAGACCGGCACGACGCCGTGGGTGCGTGCGAGGTCGACGAAGGTGTCGCGGTCGGGTCCGGTCACGGGTGCGACTCCGAGGTGGTGGGTGGTTGCGGTGGTTGCGGCGCACCCTCCAGGGTGCGGTAGAAGCAGGAGCGGGCTCCGGTGTGGCAGGCGACGCCGTCCTCCCCCTGGTCGACGAGGTAGAGCACGACATCGGCGTCGCAGTCCACCCGCACGCCCACGATCCGCTGGGTGTTGCCTGAGGTCGCGCCCTTGTGCCACTGCTCCGCCCGGGAGCGGCTGTAGAACACGGCCTCGCCGAGCGTGAGCGTGCGCCGCAGGGCGGCAGCGTCGGCCCAGGCGACCATCAGGACCTCGCCGGTGTCGTGCTGCTGGACCACGACGGGCACCAGCCCAGCATCGTTGTAGGCCAGATCCTCGATCGGGACCGCGTCGACCACCGGATCGCTCACGGGCACCTCGCTCGCTGTCGGTGGGATCGGGGGTCGGCGGGATCGGGGGCCGCCCGGGTCGGTGACGGTCCAGCTCAGCACGGTCGATCTTGGGAGGTGTGCACCCACCGGTACAACTGGAGGGCCCCCGGCAGCCTACCGATGGTCCGGCGATTCCGGCCCCGACGGCGCTACGGTGGCCCTACGTCGAGGAAGGACAGGTCGTGAGCTACCCCGCAGCGTGGCACCCGGACCCGATGGGCCGGTACGAGCACCGGTACTGGGACGGCAACCGGTGGACCGAACACGTCGCCAACCAGGGCGTCGCCGGTGTCGATCCGATCGATGGTGGCGGTCAGGCGGCCGGAGGCTGGGGCCAGGGTCAGCCCGCACAGGGCTACGGCGCAGGCCAGGCCCAACAGCCCGCCCAGCAGCAGTGGGGCGGACAACCGGCTGACCAGCAGTGGGGCCAGCAACCCGCGGCTACGCAACCGACCCAGCAACCTGCCGGCGGCCAGCAGTGGGGCCAGCAGCCAGCCCAGCAGCCAGGCCAGCCCCAGCCGGGTGCCCCGGCCGGAGGCGGCTGGGAGCAGCCTGGCACGGCTTCCACGGCCCCCAGCAGCTCCACACCGCGACCTGCGCCGGACGCAGCGGCCGGCTCGACCGACACGCCCCACTGGCAGCAGCCGTGGACCGCCCCGGAGCCCGCCGCACCGCAGCCCGCAGCGGATGCTGCGGCCGCATCCACCGACGTGCCGCACTGGCAGCAGCCGTGGACCGCGCCGCACGCCCCCGCGGCCAGCGCCGAGGTGGGCGCTGCGGCACCCGCGCCGGCAGAGCCCACCGGCGGGTCCGAGGAACCGGTTGCCACCGCCGACGCCGCACACGCCGAGCCGTGGCAGGAACCCTGGACCGCCTCCGAGGAGGAGCCCGCGCAGGAGCCGTCACAGGACACTGCGGACGCGGCCCACTGGCAGGAGCCGTGGAACGCGCCGCAGGCGGCGCCCGCCGACACCGCCGAGCCGGACGCCACTGCCGTCGCCGACGAGCATCCCGCCGAGATGGGCACCGCCGCACCTGCCGGAGACGGCCCTCCGGACGGGGACAGCGTGACCACCCCGACCGACGACACGCCACACTGGCAGCTCGCCTGGACCGTCGAGGACCGCTGAGCATGACCACACCGCCACCACCCCCCCGTGGCGCGGACACCGGAGGAACACCGCCGGGCCCGCCACCCCCGGGCGGGACGCCTCCGGGGGCGACGCCCCCGGGAGGCCCGTCGCCCGGCGAGCCCCCGGCCTTCGGTGGCGGTGGCGCCGGTCCGCAACGCTGGGACCACCCGGAACCGGAACCATCCGGCGGACATCCCAACGGGATCGCGCTGGGTGCCCTGCTGACCGGGATCGGCGCGCTGGTGTTCAGCATCGTCGGCATCCTGGTGATCCCCCTGCTGATCGCCGTACCGGCGGGGCTGGCGGCCGTCGGGCTCGGGATCGCCGGTCGCCGTCGGGCGAACCGCGGCGCTGACCGCGGCGGTCAGGCCATCGGCGGCATCATCACCGGTGTGCTCGGCCTGCTGATCTCCGGGCTCTGGATCGCCGGCCTGTTCGTGTTCGGCGGCCAGTTCCTCGAGACCTTCGGTGATGACATCCGCGAGTTCGAGCGGTGCATCGAGGAGACCGGCGACGAGGAGCTCTGCCAGCAGCGCTTCGAGGAGCAGGTCGAGCAGCAGCTCGAGGAGCGCTTCGGCCCCGGCCCGCAGGACGACTGAGACCGGTGGCCACCCCTCCCGGGCCGACGGATCGCACCCGGCCCTGTCCGCAGTGCCAGCAGCCGGGCGTGCTGCGGCTCGGTGCGGGCACCGAGGTGGAGGCGGGCACCGTCGCGGCGGCGCTCGAGCGCCGTCCCCTCATCGCCTGCCCGTCCGAGCACGACCGCTCGCCCGACGCGGCGGTCGCGGCCGGGCAGCAGGCCGCGCGTGCGCAGCTGCCCCGCTCCCGGGAGAAGCTGCTGCGTGGCTCACGGTGCGTCAGCTGCGGTGCGCGCCTGACGCTGCCGGTGCGGCGCACCCGCCGCACGGTCACGGTGGCCGGTGATGGTGTCCCCGTCCACACCCTCCACCTCGACGTCCCCATGACACGCTGCGGCGAGTGCGCCTGGGACCAGGTCCCCGGCCGGTCCCACGACGACGTCGACGACGCGGTCCGGGCGGCCTACCTGAGCGAGTAGCACCTCCGGGTCCGGCAGCCATCCCGTGTGAGCGCGTTCGGAAGACGTCGCGGCTCGACCGGTGCGCACGTTGTGTGGAGGTCGTGACCAGACCTCCTCCGACGGTATCGCCGGTGATACACTGCCCCCATGAGCACACCCGAGGTCAGCATCCGCGAGCTCCGCAACCACGGCGGGGACGTGGTCGACCGTGTCGCAGCCGGCGAACACCTCACCGTCACCCGAGCCGGCAAACCGGTCGCTGAACTCCGGCCGACACCTCGACCCGGGTTGCCGGCCGAGCTGCTGCTGCAGCGGTGGCGTCGGCTCCCTCGTCTCGACCCTGACCGGCTGCGCGAGGATGTCGACGAACTCCTGGACCCGTCCCTGTGACCGCGCGGCAGGAGCGCCCGCAACGCGGGCTGCTGGACACGAGCACACTCCTCCTGCTGCCGCTGCTCAACGACGCCACCGTGCTGCCGACCGAACCGCTGATCTCCACCATCACGCTGGCAGAGCTGTCCGTCGGTCCGCTGGTGGCCCGCACCGAGTCCGAGCGGGCCGCGCGACAAGCGCACCTGCAACAAGCTGAAGCCGACTTCGACCCGCTGCCCTTCGATGCGGCCGCGGCGCGCGCGTTCGGCCAGGTCGCGGCGTCGCTCCGCCAGGCCGGAAGGAAGCCAGCCGCGCGGTCCTACGACGCGATGATCGCAGCGGTGGCGGTCGCGAACGACCTCCCGCTCTACACCTGCAACCTCGACGACTTCGCGACCATCGACCGACTCCACGTCATCGACGTCCCTCACCCCGACAGGTGACCTCACCGCCCACGCTCGGCCTCCGACAGCTGCTCACCACCGCTCGGAAACGCCCGTGATCGGTCGGCGGCTCACCGACCTCTTCCCAACGTGATCACACCGGGGCGGCTCACCGACCTCGTCCCGACACGATCACACGGGCGCGGCAGACCGCACGGCGACCGTCCGATCGGTTCACGGCGACGGCGGGATCCTGCGCACCGGGACGCCCCGTGCGGCCATCGCGTCCTTGACCTCCGCGACGGTGACCTCGCCGAAGTGCAGGATGGAGGCGGCAAGCACCGCCGAGGCGTTGCCGTCCTGCGCCGCCTCGGCGAGGTGGTCCGCGGACCCGGCGCCACCCGAGGCGATCACGGGCACCGACACCGCCGCCGTCACCTCCCGCAACAGCTCGAGGTCGAAGCCGCTCTTGGTCCCGTCCCGGTCCATCGAGGTGAGCAGGATCTCCCCGGCACCGAGCTCCACGGCCCGCACGCACCACGCGACGGCGTCGAGGTCGGTGGGTGTGCGCCCGCCGTGGATCACCACCTCGAAGCCGGCGCCGGCGTCGTCAGGGTCACGCCGCCGGGCATCGATCGCCACGACCACGGACTGGCCACCAACGGCGTCGGCCGCCTCCGCCAGCAGCTCCGGGCGCTGTACGGCCGCGGTGTTGAAGGCGATCTTGTCCGCGCCGGCGTGCAGCATCCGCCGGGCGTCCTCCACGGTGCGCATCCCCCCGCCGACCGCGAAGGGGATGGACACCTCCTCGGCGGTGCGCGCCACCACATCGAGCATGATGTCGCGGTCGTCGCTGGAGGCGGTGATGTCGAGGAACACCAGCTCGTCGGCGCCGGCGCGGTCGTAGGCGCGGGCGAGCTCCACGGGGTCACCGGCGTCGCGCAGCTCCACGAACCGGACCCCCTTGACCACACGGCCCTCGGTGACGTCCAGGCAGGGGATGACGCGGACGGCCAGGCCGTCCTCCTCCTCCTGAGGCGGGAGACGCCAGGTCACCGGTCGCACGCTCATGCTCAGGCTCCTCGTGCCGTGGCCAACGCCTCGGCCAGGGTGAAGCGGTCGCTGTACAGGGCTTTTCCGACGATCGCCGCGTCGACGCGCTCGTGGCAGGCCGCCAGCGCCCGGAGGTCCTCGAGCGAGCTCACCCCGCCGCTGGCCGTCACCTGCGCCGAGGTGGCGTCGGCGACGCGCTGCAGCATCTCGATGTTGGGGCCGGCCAGCATCCCGTCACGGGCCACGTCGGTGTAGACGAAGCGCGGTACGCCCATGGCGGTGAAGGCCTCCAGGGTCGCGAACAGCTCCCCCGCCTCCTCCGTCCAGCCACGGGCCTGCAGCGTGGTCCCCCGGGCATCCAGCCCCACGGCGATCCGGGGTCCCACCGTGTCGAGGACCTGTTGGACGAAGCTCGGATCCTTCAGCGCCATCGTGCCGAGCACGACCCGCTCGGCGCCGTAGACCAGGGAGGCCTCCACGTCCGCCAGGGTGCGCACACCACCGGAGGCCTGCACCTTGCAGCCCGTCTGATCCACGATCGCCTCGATGAGGTGGCGGTTGCGTGGTTCGCCGGTGAAGGCCGCATCGAGGTCGACCACGTGCAGCCAGGTGGTGCCCGTCGCGGCGAACCCGCGGGCCACCTCGACGGGATCCTCGCCGTACACGGTCTCCTCGTCCGAGCGGCCCTGGGTCAACCGCACGGCACGACCGTCTCGGATATCGATGGCGGGGTACAGGGTGAACACGACGCTCCTCGGGTCCCGGGACGCTGCGTAGCGTAGGCCGCGCAGGCATGATGGAACGACCGACGACGTGCGGAGCCACGATGTCCACCGTCCACCTCGAGGACGTGCGTGTCACCAAGGACGGTACGGAGATCCTGCACGGCATCGACCTGCACGTGCACGACCGCGAACGCCTCGCCGTGCTGGGCCCGTCGGGATCGGGCAAGTCGACGCTGCTCAGGGCCGTCGCCGGCCTCGACGAGGTCAGCGCGGGGCAGGTGGTGCTCGGTGACCGCGACGTGACCGGGCTGGCGACGCGCGAGCGGGAGGTGTCGATGGTCAGCCAGGCGGGCGGGCTGATGCGCCACCTCGATGTCGAGGGCAACCTCGGCTTCCCGCTGTCGATCCGCAAGGTCGAGCAGGACGAGAAGCGCCGCCGGGTGGACGCCGAGGCGCGGGCCTTCTCCCTGTCGGGGATCCTGCGCCGCAAGCCACGCACGCTGTCCGCCGGCGAGCAGCAGGAGGTCTCCCTGGCCCGCTCGCTGGTACGCCGGGGAGGGGTCCTGCTGCTCGACGAGCCCTTCTCGAAGGCCGACGCCCCACGCCGCGCCGATCTGGTGCGCGAGCTGATCCGCATCCAGGAGGGCTACGGGGTGACGCTGCTGATCGCGACCAACGACCAACGGGTCGCGATGAGCGTCGCACAGCGGTGCGCGGTGCTCCACCGCGGGCGCATCGCCCAGCTCGGCCCGCCGACGCAGCTGTACGCGACACCGGCGACCACCTTCGTGGCCACCTTCCTCGGCTCACCGCCGATGAACCTGGTGCCGGGCCGCATCGAGCGGGTGGCCGGACGTGCACGCCTGCAGGCTGGACCGCTGACCGTGCCGGCGCTGGGGCCGAGGTTGAGCCGCCTGATCGACAGCGCGTGCACCGTCGGGATCCGGCCGGGTGACCTCGAGCGCGCCACGGGTGACGCCCTGGTGACCATCGAGGAGGTGGTGACCCGTACGGCCTTCCTCGGCTCCGAGGTGGAGGTCGCCCTCTCGCTCGGTGGCGGCGGTGACGGGGAACTGGTCGCGGTGATCGACCGGCCGGCGCCGCGGGTCGGTGAGCTGCTGCGGCTGATGGTCGCCCCGGAGGACATCCACGTGTTCGCCCCCGACGGTCAGGCGCTCAGCCACGGGGTGTGATGCCTGCCGGTCCCACAGCCCGGCGTCTTCCCGGCCTCAGTCCAGGCTCTCCAGCCAGTTGCGCAGCAACCGCGCGCCGACGGGACCGGACTTCTCCGGGTGGAACTGCGTGCCGACCACGCTGCCCTCGCGCACCAGGCAGGGGAAGGCCACCCCGCCGTAGGTCGTGCGTGCCACCACGTGCCGGCGGTCGGTGGGCACCGCGTAGTAGGAGTGCACGAAGTACAGCCGCTCCCCTGCCACACCCGCGAGCAGCGGATCGTCCTCCGAGCCCGCGTCCGCACGGACCACGTCCCACCCGATGTGGGGCACCACGGCGGTGGCCGGGAACCGCTCGACGCGACCCGGCAGCAGCCCGAGCCCCGGTTCCTCACCCTCATCCGAGCCGCCGTAGAGCAGCTGCATCCCGACGCAGATGCCGAACACCGGCCGCTGCGCGGTGATGGCGTCGCGGACCACGTCCTCGAGACCGCTGCGGCGCAGGTGCGCCATGCAGCTGTCGAAGTTGCCGACCCCGGGGATCACCAGCACGTCGGCGGCGCGGGCGGAGGCGGCGTCGCGCACCACCTCGGCGTCGGCACCGGCGGCGTCGAATCCGCGCTTGGCCGAGCGGACGTTGCCGGCGTCGTAGTCGAGCACCGCGGCCCGCAGGGCAGCGGTCACTGGAGGACGCCCTTGGTGGAGGGCGTGCCCGTGCCGGTCACCGCCACGGCGCGCCGCAGCGCCACGGCGACGGCCTTGAACACCGACTCGAAGGTGTGGTGGGTGTTGTCGCCGGAGAGGTTGTGCACGTGCAGGGTGATGCGGCTGTTGGCCACCACGGCCTCGAAGAAGTGCTTGACGAGGCTGGTCTCGAAGTCGGTGCCGATCACCTGGATCGGGACCTCGCAGTCCCACACCAGGTACGGCCGGCCGGAGAGGTCGATCGCCACGCGGGTGAGCGCCTCATCGATCGGCACGGTCGCGTCCCCGAACCGCTCCACCCCGGTGCGGTCGCCCCAGGCCTCCGCCAGCGCCTGCCCGAGCGCGATACCGACGTCCTCGACCGTGTGGTGGGCGTCGATCTCCAGGTCACCCTCGGCCTTGACGACCAGGTCGAGCCGGCCGTGGCGGCCGAGCTGGTCGAGCATGTGGTCGAAGAAGGGCACCCCGGTGGACACATCGCTGGTGCCGGCGCCGTCGAGGTCGACGGCGACATCGATGGTGGTCTCGCGGGTCTTGCGGCTGATGGTGCCCGTGCGTGTGCTCACGCTCGATCCTGTCCGTGCATCGGTGGGTGGTCACGAGGACCTGCGTCTGACGGCGGCCAGGCTACTGCTCCGGGGCCAGCACGCGGTCCAGCGCCGTGAGGAAGGCGTCGTTCTCCGCGCGGGTGCCGATGGTGACGCGCACGCACCCCTCGAGACCGGGCCTGGTGGAGAAGTCCCGCACCAGGACACCGTGCTCGAGCAGTCGGCCGAACAGATCGGGGACGCTGGAGCGCACCAGGAGGAAGTTGGCCACCGAGGGGAAGACCTCCAGGTCGGCGGTGCCGGGGCGGTCGTCCTGGGTCTCGGCCGCAGCGCCTGCACCGGGCGCGGCACCCGCGTCCGCCGCCCCGCGACCACGGTCGCGCAGCGCCCGCAGCGCGGCCGCGACGCGGTCGCGTTCCTCGGCGATGCGACGCCGATGCTCAAGGAAGGCCTCCTCCTGCTCCACCGCGACGATGCCGGCAACCTGCTTGATGGCGTCGAGGTGGTACGGCAACCGCACCTTCTGGAGGTCATCGACCACCCAGGACGGGCCGACCAGGTAGCCGAGCCGCAGCCCCGCCAGCCGGAAGGCCTTGGACAGGGTGCGGACCAGCACCAGGCGCGGCAGCTCGTCCAACAGCTGCCAGGCGCTCTGGTGGGCTTCCGCGAACTCGATGTAGGCCTCGTCCACCACCAGCAGGGCCCGCGAGCTGTCGTGCAGCACCCGCAGCGCG
>SL_7KL_010_BRINEDRAFT_10001556_pt1 | contig 10924 bp, 9 predicted proteins | sample SodLak_010_BRINE_FD_10663 | JGI IMG/M metagenome (IMG submission 10663)
GCCCTGGCCCCGTCGGACGATGCCGATGACGGTGAGCGGGTGCTCGAGGACGGCATGATCCTGCGGGACAACGTCTACGGCACTATCGAAGAAGACGCCCTACGCCGGGATTTCACCATCAACGCGCTCTATTACAATATTGCCGACTTTTCGGTGGTGGATTACACNGGGGGGATGGCCGATCTCAAGGCCGGGCGGCTGCGTCTCATCGGCGAACCCGCCGTTCGCTATCGGGAGGATCCGGTGCGAATGCTGCGGGCGGTGCGTTTTGCCGCCAAGCTGGGGTTCGTGATTGATCCCGAGACCGCACGGCCCATTCCCCGAATGGCCGACGCGCTGGATGAAATCCCCCCGGCGCGGCTGTTCGACGAGGTGCTCAAGCTTTTTATGGCCGGGCAGGGGGTTGAGACTTTCGAGGCGCTGCGACAGCACGGACTTTTCCGGTATCTGTTTCCGGCCACCGACACGGCCCTGGACGACGACGAGCATGGTCAGTTCGTGACCTTCGTGGCCCGGGCGCTGGAGAGCACCGATCGGCGAGTGAATGAAGAGCGGCCCGTGACCCCGGCCTTTCTGTTTGCCGCGCTGATCTGGCCTGCCATTCTGGCGCAGTTGCCCAAGGGCCGGCTGTCGCCGGATCTGGACCGGGAGCTGGTGGAGCAGGCCATTACCGAGGCCCTCGAGCGCCAGTTGAGGCAGGTGGCCATCCCCAAGCGCTTTGCCATGCCCATGCGGGAGATCTGGGCGCTGCAGCCACGCTTTGACACCCGCTCCGAGGGTCGGGCGAAACGCCTGTTCTCGCATCCGCGCTTTCGGGCAGCCTATGATTTTCTGTTGCTGCGTGGCGAGGCGGGACTGGTGGACCCGGAGCTCGCCGACTGGTGGCGTACGTTCACCACCAGCAGCGCCGATGCGCCGCCCCCCACGCCGGCACGCCGTCGTCGCCGGGGTGGACGACGCCGCAACCCACCGGTTGCGGACGGGCCGGAGGGCTGACGCTTGTCCGTCACGGCTTACATCGGTGTCGGCAGCAATCTCGATCAGCCCGTGGATCAGGTCAAACGGGCGATTGAGGCGCTGGATCGCCTGCCCGGGAGCCGCTGCACGGCCGTCTCGCCCCTATACCGTAATCCGCCCATGGGGCCGCCGGGTCAGCCGGATTACGTCAACGCGGTGGCCGCCGTGGAGACGGCCCTGGAGCCCCGGAAATTGCTGCTCGCCCTTCAGGATCAGGAAGCCCGGGCGGGTCGCCGCCGTAACGGCCAGCGATGGGGGCCGCGCCCTCTGGACCTGGATATCCTGCTCTACGGTGATCAGGTCATTGCCGACCCCGGTCTTGATGTGCCCCACCCCGGGGTTGTGGAGCGGGCATTCGTGCTGGTGCCGCTGGCGGCCATCGCGCCGGACCTTCGAATCCCGGGTGCCGGTGTGGTCTCCCGGTTGCGGGCGGCGATCGACGCCGAAGCACTGGCGCTGGTTGAGGACGCACCATGAATCTGGAAAATCTCCAGCACATCGTCGTTGAGGGACCCATTGGTGCCGGCAAATCCCGGCTGGCCAATCATCTCGCCGAGCGACTGGGCGGCGAGGCGCTTCTTGAAAGGAGTCAGGACAATCCGTTTCTGGAGCGTTTTTATCGGGATCCGGCCAAGGCGGCGTTCCCCACCCAGTTGTTCTTCCTGATGCAGCGGGCGGAGTTACTCGGGCGGGTGCGTCAGGGGGATCTGTTCGCGCCTCGAGTGGTGGCGGACTTTCTGTTCGCCAAGGATCGATTATTCGCGGAGCTGAATCTGGACGCCCATGAATTCGACCTGTATCAACGGGTCTGGAGTACGCTGGTTACAGCGGTGCCAACAGCCGATCTGGTCATCTATCTGCAGGCCCCGGTGAGTATTCTCCAGGAACGGCTGAGGCGTTACGCCAGCGGCCCGGAAGCGAGTCTGGATGGCGAGTACCTGCAACGCCTGGCGAGCGCCTACGTGGATTTCTTTCACCACTACACCGATTCGCCGGTCCTGATCGTCAACAGCGCCGCCATTGATCTCGTGGATGATCCGGGTCACCTGGAAATGCTGCTGGAGGAAATTGAGCGCATGCAGTCGGTTCGGCATTACTTCAACCTCGATAGCAGCGTACTCTGAGAATCATGAATCAATCCGTCAGTGTTGCAACACTCCGCCGCATGAAGCGCGAAGGTCAGCCCATCGTTGCGCTGACTGCCTATGACTATGCGCTGGCGCGGGCGGTGGACGAGGCGGGGGTGGACGTCGTGCTGGTCGGGGACTCCCTGGGCATGGTGATTCAGGGACACGCCGGCACCGTTCCGGTCACCCTCGAAGAGATGGCCTATCACACCCGCTGTGTCGCACGGGGGCTGGATCGGGCGCTGTTAATGACGGATCTGCCGTTCCTTAGCGATTTCGATGCCCGAACGGCGCTCGAGAGTGCTGCGGTGCTCATGAAGTCCGGCGGTGCACAAATGGTCAAAATTGAAGCCACCGCCGAGCAGGCTCCCATTGTCGAGGCCCTGTCCCGGGCCGGCGTGCCGGTGTGCGCGCATTTCGGGCTGCGCCCCCAGCGCGTCCTGCAGATGGGCGGATACCGGGTTCAGGGTCGGGGCGAGGACGCTGAGGCGGTGCTTGCCGATGCGCGGGCGCTGGCCGACGCCGGCGCCGATGTTTTGCTGGTGGAGTGCCTGCCTGCGGATCTGGCGGCAAGGATTCAGGCCGAGGTTGATGTGCCACTGATTGGCATTGGGGCCGGGCCGGGTTGCGATGGCCAGATTCTGGTCATTCAGGACATGCTGGGAATCACCCCGGGCCAGCCACCTCGCTTCTCTCATGACTTTCTGGCGGACACGGGCAGCATTCAGAGCGCTCTTAGCGCCTATGCCGAGGCGGTTCGAGCCGGCCAGTTCCCCGCCCGTGAGCACTGCTTCGACTAAAGGTCATGCAGTCCATTGAGTCCATCGAGGCGATGCGCCGCCAGGTTCGTAACTGGCATGTTGCCGGGTTGACCGTCGGTTTCGTACCCACCATGGGCAATCTCCATGGTGGTCATCTGTCGTTAGTGGACGAGGCCATGGCCCGTAGCGATCGCGTGGTGGTCAGCATTTTTGTCAATCCTGCCCAGTTCGGTCCCGGCGAAGACTACGAGACCTACCCCCGGACCCGCGAGTCCGATCTGGCCCTGCTGAGAGATCGGGGCGTGGACTGCGTGTTCCTGCCGTCGGTAAAAGCCATGTATCCGGAGGGTGGGCTTCTGCGGACCCGGGTGGAGGTGCCGGCCTTCAACGGCATGCTCTGTGACCTCTCCCGACCCGGGTTCTTCAATGGTGTCGCTCTGGTGGTGACTAAACTATTCAATATCGTTTGTCCCGATCTGGCGGTGTTCGGATTGAAGGATTACCAGCAGTTTCTGGTGGTCCAGCACCTGGTCAGGGATCTGGATCTGCCCATCGAAATTATTGGGGCGGCGGTCGCCCGGGAGCCCGACGGCCTGGCCATGAGCAGCCGCAATGCCTACCTCGGTGAGGCGGAGCGAGCGCGGGCGCCGGTCCTCTATCAGACGCTACGCGCGCTGGCGGACCGCCTTCGGGCGGGCAGCACCGACATCGCCAGCCTCCGGGGTGAGGGAATGGATGCGCTGTCCGCTGCGGCGATGAAGCCTGATTACGTGGAAATCCGTCGCGCCAGCGACCTGGGGGAACCGGGTCCGGGTGACCGGGACCTGGTGGTGGCCGGGGCGGTCTACCTGGGTTGGCCCGACTGATTGACAACGTCCGGGTGAACCGGCCGCCCATCGGCTGACGAGGAGTCCGCATGGCTTCAATTGAATCCCTGCCGGCCTGGCAGGCGCTGCAGGGCCAGGCCGAGCGTGCCACCGACCTGTCCATTAACGGGCTGTTCGCGCAAGACCCGCACCGGTTCGAGCGGTTCTCTCTGGAAGTGTCAGGACTGCTGATGGATGTGAGCAAGCAGCCGGTGGATGACCACATCTGGAATGCGCTGCTGGCGCTGGCTCGTGTGCGCAATGTCGAAAAGCAGCGCGACGCCATGTTCCAGGGAGAGTTGATCAACGCCACCGAGCAGCGTGCGGTCCTGCACACGGCCCTTCGGGTGCCCGATGGTGAGGCGGGCTGGGCCGGCGCCGCGGTGGCGGAACAGGTCGAGGCCACCCGGTCGCGGATGGCTGAGTTGGCCGTGGCCATACGGGCGGGTCAGCGCACCGGTGTCACCGGCAAGCCGATTCGGCACGTCATCAGCGTGGGAATTGGGGGTTCGGATCTCGGCCCCCGGCTGGTGATGGAGGCGCTGGCCCCGCTAGCCGACGGGCCGGAGGTACATTTCGTCGCCAATGTGGACGGGGTCGAGCTGGAGCGCACCCTGAGCCATTGTGACCCGGAGGCGACCCTGGCGCTGGTGGTGTCCAAGAGCTTTGGCACCGTCGAAACCATGGCCAATGCTTATCAGGTGATGGCCTGGCTGCGCCGCAGCGTCCCGGCCGAGACGGTGTTGGAGCGTCAGGTGCTGCCGGTCACCGCAAACCTGGCCCGGGTTCGTGAGCTGGGCCTGGATCCGGAGCTGGCACTGCCCATGTGGGACTGGGTCGGCGGGCGCTACTCGCTATGGTCGGCGGTGGGGTTTGCCATCATGCTCGGCATTGGGCCCGAGCGCTTTCAGACGTTGCTGGCGGGCGCCCATGACATGGACCGTCACTTTGCCGAAGCACCACTCGAAGCCAATGCCCCGGTCTGGTTGGGGCTGTTGTCAGTACTCAATGGCAGCCTGTTGAACCGGCGCAGTCAGGCAGTGATTCCCTACACCGAACGGCTGGCACGCTTGCCGGCCTATCTCCAGCAGCTGGTGATGGAGAGCAACGGCAAGTCCGTGGACCANGAAGGCNNTGNNGTCGCGGTNCCCACCGCCGCNGCCATCTGGGGNCAGACGGGCACGCCGGGTCAGCATGCGTTCTTTCAGGCGCTCCATCAGGGTACNGACGTCATCCCCGTGGACTTCATCGGCGTCGCCCGGCCGGTGGCCGGTGAGCGGGGTGACCCCCTGGAATTGACGGCCAATCTGTTTGCCCAGAGCCAGGCGCTGATGCAGGGCCGGGACGAGGCGGGGATGGCGCCGGCCCGACGCTGCCCCGGTAACCGACCGAGCAATACCCTCCTGCTGGAGGCACTCACGCCACGGCATCTGGGCGCGTTGATCGCGCTTTATGAACACCGAACCTTCGTCGAGGCCGCCATTTGGGGGATCAATGCCTTCGATCAGTTCGGCGTCGAACTGGGCAAGGTGCTGGCGGCGGATCTCAAGCCCACGCTCGCCGGGGCGGATGACGGCGGGTCGCTGGATGGTTCCACCGCCGGGTTGATCAACCGCTACCGTCGCTGGCACCGGTAAGCCGCCCCAGCGCCCAGCGGGTGTGCTCCCGGACCAGCGCCGAGGGGTGGTGAAGCCGCTGGCCAAGGGCCTCGATGGCGGCTGCGTCAGCCGGCCCATTGCCCAGCGCAACCGCCAGGTTGCGCAGCCAGCGCTCATGACCCAGCCGACGAATCGCTGACCCCTCGGTTCGTTTCAGAAAAGTGGCCTCATCCCAGCCGAACAGTTCCACCAGCGTGGCGGCTTCCAGCCCGTGACGTGGGTGAAAATCTCCCTCATCCGTTGGCTGGGCATAACGATTCCACGGGCAGACGGCCTGGCAGTCATCGCAGCCAAAGACCCGGTTGCCAATGGCGGCCCGCAGCTCCTCCGGGATGCTGCCCTCATGCTCGATGGTCAGGTAGGAGACGCAACGGCGCGCGTCCAGCTGCCGGGGGCCGGTGATGGCACCGGTGGGACAGACGTCGATACAGGCCCGGCAGCTGCCGCAGAGATCCTCCACCGGCGCATCTGCCGGCAGAGGGAGGTCGGTAAAGAGCTCCCCGAGGAAGAAATACGAACCGGCATGCCGGTTGAGTAGCAGCGTGTTTTTGCCGATCCAGCCGAGGCCGGCGTTGCGTCCCAGGGCCTTCTCCAGCACGGGTCCGCTGTCCACAAAAACCCGATACCCGAATTCGCCCACCGCGGTTTCGATTCGGTCGGCCAGCTTTTGCAGGCGCTTGCGGAGCAGCTTGTGATAATCCCGGCCCAGGGCATACCGGGCGATAAATGCGCGCCGGGGCTGATTGAGGACGACGGCATCGGCCTCCAGATCGGGTGGGCGGTAATTCATGCGGACGCTGAGGATGCGAACGGTGCCCGGCACCAGCCGCTTGGGATGCGCGCGTTTGGTGCCATGGCGGGCCATCCAGCGCATGGTGCCGTGCCGGCCGTCCTTCAACCAGCGCAGCAGGTGGGCTTCGTCCTCTTCCAATGCCGGCCGTGCCACGCCCAGCTCGTCAAAGCCGAGCTCTGCCGCCCATTGACGGATGTNGGTCATTAGCCGTTGGATGTCGGTGTCTGGCTCCATTGCGCCAGTGTATCGACTCATGCGCCCCGGTTGTCAGCGAGCTAGGATGAGCCCATGACGGATGACAGTCACAACCTCTACACCCCGGCCCAGGTGGCGGAACTGGATCGCCGCGCGATTGAGACTCACGGGATACCCGGCGGCGTGCTCATGGCGAAGGCGGGCCGCATGGTCTGGCGCCTGATACGGCAACGTCATGCCGGCGCCGGACGACTGCTCGTGCTCTGCGGTGGCGGGAACAATGGTGGTGATGGCTACGTGATTGCCCGGCTGGCGGCCGAATCCGGCCTGACGGTGGATCTCTGTGCGATGAGTGACCCCTCGGCCCTGGGTGGCGACGCCCGTCAGGCGGCAACGCAGGCGCTGGAGTGCGTCCGGCCAGTGGAATTCTCCGCCGCACGGCTTGGGCGGGCTGATGTGGTTGTGGATGCGTTGCTTGGCACCGGTCTTGATCGTCCGGTGGAAGGGGCTATGGCCGAGATCATCAAGGCGGTTAACGCCAGTGACGTTCCGGTGGTGGCCGTGGATATTCCCTCGGGGCTCAACGGGGCCACTGGTCGGGTCATGGGGGTCGCCATTCAGGCCGACCTGACCCCTACCTTTATTGGTCGCAAGCAGGGCCTCTATACCGGCGACGCGGCGGATTATGTCGGAGAGGTGGTGTTTGACGACCTGCAAGTCCCCCAGGCGGTCTATGTCGATACGCCGGTCCACACCGCCTGTGTGGGAGGGTCTCTGCTAAGGCAGTGGCTGGTGCCTCGCTCCCGGGTCGCACACAAGGGTGAATGCGGCCATGTTCTGGTGGTGGGGGGAGATCACGGCACCGGCGGGGCGGTTCGCATTGCGGGTGAGGCGGCGGCTCGGACCGGCGCCGGACTGGTCAGCATAGCCACACGGCCTACCCATGTGCCGGCGCTGCTCGCGGCGCGTCCCGAGTTAATGAGCCATGGCATCGATGGTCCGGCAGCGCTGGACCGACTGATCGAGAAGGCGGACGTGGTCGCGCTGGGGCCCGGCCTTGGCCAACAAGCCTGGGGTGAAGAGTGTCTGCGGCGCGCATATGGTGGCCAGCGCCCATTGGTCGTGGACGCGGACGGGCTCAACTTGCTGGCCAGGCAGCCGATGTCACGGGAGCAGTCGGTGCTGACTCCGCACCCGGGTGAGGCCGGCCGGCTGCTTGATGTCTCGGTTCGGGATATTCAGAACGACCGGTTTGCCGCGGTGGACGCGCTGGCCAGGCGCTACGGAGGGGTCGTGGTGCTTAAGGGGCCGGGAACCGTGGTGGGCGATGGCCAGCAGCGTGCGGTGGTGACCGAAGGCAATCCGGGGATGGCCAGTGGCGGCATGGGTGATGCGCTCACTGGCATCGTGGCGGGCCTGCTGGCGCAGGGTGCCGATTGCTGGACCGCGGCGCGGCTGGGTGCTCTGGTACACGCCAGGGCAGGGGATCTCGCTGCGGTCCGGGGTGAGCGTGGCCTGCTGGCCGGTGACCTGCTGTCGGAGCTTCGTCGGGTGGTGAATCCATGATCGTGGAGAACATGACTCTGGCCGCCGAGGTGGACACGTTAGCGCTGGGAGCGTCCCTGACCGAGGTTCTGCCGGTGAAAGGCTGCATCTATCTGTATGGCGACCTGGGGGCGGGAAAGACCACTCTGGTGCGAGGTTTCCTGAGAGCAGCGGGGCATGCCGGCTCAGTGCGGAGTCCCACTTACACGCTGGTGGAGCCTTATGCGTTGCAGCGGGGCGAGGTGTTTCATCTGGACCTCTACCGACTCAGTGATCCGGAGGAGCTGGAGTTCATTGGCCTGCGTGAGTTCAGCGATCGTGGGCTGCTGCTGGTGGAATGGCCGACCATGGGTCAGGGGGTCCTGCCGCCCTGTGATCTGGCAGTCCGCCTGGAGAGGACGGGTGACTCACGGCAAGCGAGACTGGAGTGGTTTAACCCCTGAGAGAAGAAACCGCTCTATCTGACTATTTGGGAAGCTTTTTTGTTGAAAGTTTCTGCGATGTGTGGCATATCCTCACCAAGCTCGACGAGTCGGAATTCTATGCGCATCCTGTGGGTTCTGCTGACACTGCTGTTGATGCCTCTGGTGGGAGTGGCTGGCGTCTCTGTGGAAGACGTGCGCTCCTGGAGCGGGCCCGAGAAGATTCGGGTGGTATTCGATCTTGATGGCCCCGCCCGCCACGACCTTTTCACCCTTGAGGGGCCGGATCGAGCGGTACTGGATATCCGCAATGTCCAGTTGCCCCACGACATGCTGGAGGGCGTGGCGGGCCAGGGGCCGATTGATCGGGTGCGCACCGGCTCCCGGGGGGATGGTGTCCGGGTGGTGTTCGATCTGACCGCGGCGGCGGAGGTGGACAGCTTCACGGTGGAGCCATCCGGTGGCCGCGGTCATCGTCTGGTGGTGGACCTCAAGGGCAGCGCGTCCGGCGGGGATGGCGCCGCTGATCGCGCGGAATCTACCGCCAGGGAGCCAACCCGGTCGGCCTCCTCACGATCCGACGCGCCTTTTCTGGTGGCCATCGATCCGGGTCACGGTGGAAAGGATCCCGGCGCGATCGGGGCCGGCGGCACCTACGAAAAGGACGTGGTGCTGAGTGTCGGTCGGAAGCTCGCTGACCGCATTAATGCGGTGGACGGTATGCGGGCTATCCTCATTCGGGACGGTGATTACTTCATTGGCCTCCGGGACCGAACCCGTCGGGCCCGGGACGCCGATGCGGATCTTTTCGTTTCATTGCATGCGGATGCCTTTCATGATCAGAACGTGAGAGGCTCATCGGTATTCGTGCTCTCACGAACCGGTGCGTCCAGCGAAATGGCCAGACTGCTGGCTCGCAGTGAGAACCGCGCGGATCGGATTGGCGGGGTCTCTCTGGATGACAAGGATCCGGACGTGGCATCGGTGCTGCTGGACCTGTCGCGTGCACACACCGTCGAGGAAAGCATGGCCTTTGCCGCCGAAGTACGCAGTGAGTTGGCTGCCATTGGGGACGTCCACGGTCGTGGCGTGGAACAGGCTGGCTTTGCGGTCCTGAAATCACTCGACATGCCGTCGGTGCTCGTGGAACTGGCATTCATTACCAATCCGGACGAGGAGCGGCGTCTGAACAATCCCGAGCATCAGCACCAGTTGTCCCGGGGCATTCTCAACGGGATCCGTGCCTACGCCCGGAATATGCGGCCTGATCTGCACTTTGGTGCGGATGCGTACGTGGTCCAGCGTGGTGACACGCTCTCGGAAATTGCCGTGCGCCACTCGGTATCAGTGGACTCGCTGCGTCGGGCAAACAACCTCGGCAACGATCGGATTTCTGCCGGCCGCACCCTGCAGATTCCCTGACGCCGTTATACTGCGGTCATGTCGATTCAGCCGTTGCCCCCGGAGCTGGTTAACCAGATCGCTGCCGGCGAAATCATCGAGAGACCCGCCTCGGTTCTCAAGGAACTGCTGGAGAACGCCCTGGATGCCGGGGCAGCGGCGATTCGGATCGAGCTGGAGGCTGGTGGCAAGCGGTTGTTGCGGGTGCGCGACGATGGCAGGGGTATGAGTGCGGCGGATCTGGAAATGGCGGTTCGTCCTCACGCCACCAGCAAAATCCGCTCGCTGGATGATCTGGAACAGGTGGCGACCCTCGGTTTTCGCGGCGAAGCCTTGCCTAGCATCGCGTCGGTGGCAGCGCTTCGCATTACCAGTCGATGCATGGACAGCGACCATGGCCACTGTCTGGACCCGCAGGATCCGCAATCGCCGCGACCGGCGCCGCATCCCCCCGGCACCACCGTCGAAGCCCTTGACCTTTTTCATCAAGTCCCTGCCCGGCGCAAGTTTCTGCGCACCGAGCGCACCGAGCTGCGTCACATCCAGGAGCTGGTTCGCCGTGTCGCCCTCGGTCGGCCCGAGGTGGCCTTTCAGTTGAGCCATAATGGCCGTGAACTCATGCACCTGCCGGCTCTGCCTCCCGAAGCCAGCGGCGACCGGGTTCGCGAATTGATGGGCGCTGGCTTTGCCGATGCCGCTCTGAGGCTGGACACCGAGGCGGCCGGGATGCGCCTTTCCGGCTGGCTGGGGTTGCCCACGGCCTCCCGGGGACAACCGGATCTCCAGTATGTCTATCTCAATGGCCGAATGATTCGTGACCGGCTGGTCAGCCAGGCGTTACGCCGGGCTTACGCCGATGTGCTCTTTAAGGATCGCTTCGCCGCCTACCTGCTGCATCTGCAGATCGATCCCATGCAGGTGGATGTCAACGTCCATCCGACCAAACACGAAGTCCGTTTCCGGGATGGGGGTCTGGTCTTCGATTTCCTGAGGCGCCAGGTTTCCCGGGCTCTGGCCGAGTCCGGCGCGTCGGTGGCGGTGGATGGCGGCGAAACCGAGTTCGCTGGTGAAGACCGTATTTCTCTGATGAACGCAAAGGCTCCTTCAGATGGCCCCATTCCACGGGCCTTCGAGGGCCA
>SL_7KL_010_BRINEDRAFT_10001557_pt1 | contig 10919 bp, 8 predicted proteins | sample SodLak_010_BRINE_FD_10663 | JGI IMG/M metagenome (IMG submission 10663)
GGATTACTTCTCAATAACGATCCAGCCGCCTTCATTCACCATCTTCTTGGCGTATTTCCACTTCACATCTTTCACTTCCTGCGTATTGATGTTTTGAAGCTTCACATGGTCGTTACGTCCGGGCTCATCTTCAACCGTTACCGGCTGACGTTTCTCACCGGGCGCTGATGCCTGCTGCTGGCCATCGCCATCTGCTTGCTGTCCGCCACGGAAACCCATATTGGTGGAATCGGCCTGCTGAGCCTGAGCTTTACTCATATCGTATTTACTCTTCTCTTTTTGAGCGGCCTGAACTTTACTCTGTTCAGCCTGGACCTCAGGAACGGCCTTCCAGATAAGGGAGATAGTCTCTTTATTGATCTCATCAATCAGCATTTTGAACATCTCAAACGCCTCTTTCTTGTACTCCATCAATGGATCTTTTTGACCAAACGAGCGCAAACCAATACCCTCTTTTACGGTATCGAGTTCCCGCAGGTGCTCCATCCACTTGTTGTCGATGGTTGACAAAATAGCTGAGCGTTCCAAAGATCGAGCAACTTCGCGTCCTTCATTTTGATAGGCACGGTCAACGTCCACAACGATTCTCATCCGGCGCATTCCGTCCGTGAAAATCACCTGTATTTTAGAAGGCTTTTTCTCTGAATCACCTTCTTTAATCTGCTTAATGATTCTGTAGAGCGGCTCAGAAACCAATCGTTCTTTTCTTCTGTAAACTTCGTAAGCTCTTTCAATGATATGATCTACCAGGCCGTCTTCACCCTTGATTGCCCAATCGTCGCGATCAATTTCAATCTCAACTGCCAGCTGCCTGAGTATTTCATCACGAAGTTCTTCAAACAGGCCTTCCGGATAATATTCATCTACAATGCCTTCCACCATATCCTCGAGCATATCAAAAATATCACTCTGCAGCTGATCACCCAGCAGTGCGTGTTTTCTTCTTGAGTAGACTACATTACGCTGATTATTCAATACATCATCAAACTCAAGCTGACGCTTCCGAATTGCAAAGTTGTTTTGCTCAACTTTTTTCTGAGCGCGTTCAAGTGATTTACTTACCCATGGGTGCTGAATCACCTCACCTTCGTCAAAGTTGAGTTTATCCATGATATTGGCGATACGATCTGTTCCGCCAAATAAGGTCATCAGCTCATCTTCGAGGGATACATAGAACTGCGACATTCCCGGATCTCCCTGGCGACCGGCACGACCACGCAACTGGAGGTCAATCCGGCGAGATTCGTGTCGGGCTGTACCCAAAATGGCCAGCCCGCCTTTCTCTTTTACTTCATCAGACAATTTAATATCTGTACCACGACCGGCCATGTTTGTGGCAACGGTCACAGCCCCTATTTGTCCTGCATGAGCTACTATCTCACTCTCATGGGCGTGCTGTTTCGCGTTTAGCACATTGTGAGGAATTTTAGCTCGTTTCAGCATCCGGCTGAGTTGTTCAGAGACATCCACACTTGTTGTACCCACCAAAACAGGCTGCCCCTTTTCATGAAACTCCTGAATTGTATTGATGGCTGCTTTGTACTTCTCCCGTTTTGTTCTGAAAATCAGATCTTCACGGTCATCCCGAATAATCGGGCGGTTGGTAGGAATGACGGTTACATCAAGTTCGTAAATTTCATTGAACTCACCCTCTTCCGTTGCAGCTGTACCGGTCATACCGGACAGTTTGTGATACATACGGAAGTAGTTCTGAAGCGTAATAGTCGCATAGGTCTGCGTTGCAGCTTCAACCTTCACTTCTTCTTTTGCCTCAATCGCCTGGTGGAGTCCGTCTGAATATCGACGTCCTGAAAGTACACGTCCGGTATGCTCATCCACAATCTGAACTTTACCATCCTGGACGATATACTCCTCTTCTTTTTCGAAAAGGGTGTATGCTTTAAGGAGCTGATTCACAGTATGAATACGATCGCCTCTTTCAGCAAAAAGCCTGTGCAGTTCGTTGAAACGTTTTTCACGATCCTGCTTCAGTTCCTCCTTAGTCTCCTCAATTTTCTTCTCTTTGTACTCTTCACTAAACTCTTCATTATTTTTAATTTCTTCTATATTCTCTTTCTCCAATCGATCCATCTCCTCTTCAATCTCAGAGGTTTCTGTTCCCAGATCCGGAATAACGAAAAATTCATCACCCTCTTCATCATTGGTGATAAAATCGCGGCCTTTTTCGGTCATCTCGATAGACTTTTGCTTCATGTCTACCGCATAGTAGAGGTGCTCGTCAACAATAGGAAGATTTTTGGCGTTATCTGCCAGATAAAAGCTCTCCGTCTGTTGTACCAATCGCTGATACTCAGCTTCCTGCATCAGTTTTCTGAACTTTTTGTTTTTAGGGAATCCGCGTTCAGCACGGTAAAGCGCAAGACCTGCTTCCTCATTTTTTCCCTCTTTATGCAAACGCTCGCCATCATTTACAAGAGAGGCCACCAGCGCTTTTTGGGCTTTCACCAGAGATTCAACCCGCGGCTTCATCTCTTCATACTTCTGCTGGCTATTAGACTGCGGCACAGGTCCGGAAATAATAAGCGGTGTCCGGGCTTCATCAATCAGAATGGAATCGACCTCATCAATAATCGCAAAATGATAGTCTCTTTGTACGAGCTGCTCCTCTTCAATCACCATATTATCCCGCAGGTAATCAAAACCGAATTCATTGTTGGTTCCATACGTAATATCTGCGCGGTACGCTTTTCGGCGCGGTTCGGTATTTGGATCGTATCGGTCTACACAATCAACATGCAGGCCGTGGAAATTAAAAATAGGCTCGTTCCATTCCGCATCCCGTTGTGCAAGATAGGTGTTAACCGTAATAACGTGAACTCCGCGCCCCGCGAGGGCATTCAGGTAGGCGGGGAAAATTGCGGCCAGGGTTTTTCCCTCCCCGGTTTTCATCTCTGCAATACTGCTGCGGTGCATGGCAACGGCGCCAACCAGTTGCACATCGTAGGGAATCATATCCCATTCAATTTCTGAGCCCGCTACTTTCCATTTCTTCCCAACAAATCGGCGACAGGTATCCTTCAATACCGCATAGGCTTCGGGAAGAATTTCATCCAGTGTATCTTCGAGAACATCGAGCCATTCCTGCTCAAGTTCGCTCAAACGGTCAGAAAACTCTCTTCTCTCTTCCAGTGCGATGGACTCATCCATAGAGTCCATTTTTTCTTTAATCTCTGCAATTTGGTCGCTAATCTCTTTTGTCCTTTCTTTGATCAGATCTTTAAAGGACTCCGTTTTCTGCTTTAATTCGTCATCAGAAAGGCCTTTCATTTCATCTTCAAAACTGTTGATCTCATCAACAACAGGCCACAATTTTTTTAAGTCTCTCGCACTTTTAGTTCCAAAAATTGAAGTGAGGACTTTGGATATCTTGTCTAACATACAGTTAAATAGGAGTTAAAAATATTTTTGAATGAACTTAACAAGTTACAGTTTAACTAAAGGCAGTTCAACAATCCTTTTATAGAGTCGAAATTTAAGAATTGTTGTGAAAAATAGCGTTAAACTGTGAATTCGTATTGTGCAACGAATAAATACCGTAAAGATTGGAATACGTTCCGAAGTTATAATACTGCTATTTGGGTAAATAAAGCGTTCGATTTTAAAAAAATTATTCTTATTTTTGGGGTCTACCTAAAAATAGGATTCCGAATTTTAGCTAATAATTTAGTTTAGTCATGAAACGTACGTATCAACCAAGTAAGCGTAAGAGATCAAATAAGCACGGCTTTAGAAAGCGAATGAAATCTGCCAATGGGCAAAATGTGATAAAAAGACGCCGTAAAAAAGGACGCCATAAGCTTACGGTAAGCAATGAAAAAGGACCGAAATAGTCCGGAATTAAATTCCCCTGATTTCTCCTTACCGCGATCAAAAATTCTTCGGGGCAGAAAAAACTTCCAACGGCTCTTCGAAAAGTCTACTGTTTTGAACTCAGACTCTATCCAATTTCGATACAGAATCTATCCGGATTCTTCTGAAGGCTGTCTCATTGGATTTGCAGCTCCGAAGAAAAAAGTCCCAAAAGCGGTACACCGCAATCGAACCAAAAGACTATTGCGAGAAGTATACCGACACCAGCAAGCCTACCTTAACGATCTCTTTGATCAGCAATCTTTTGGATTTCACGGCCTGTTTCTAGCAAATAGTGCCGATCTTTCATACAGTCGTATTGAAAACGATATGATCTCCATGCTTAAAAAAACAAGAGAGAGGCTTATGCGAATAAATTCTACAACCGTGCGTCAGTTTAAACAAGATCGACCAACAACCGAAGACATTAATTAAATAGGAAGTAATTTTGGATAAGAATACGGTCACAGGACTTTTACTCATTTTTGTTCTCACAATAGCATGGGCATGGTTTACAATGCCCAGCCAGGAAGAAGTTGAGCGACAACGACAGGAACAGTTGAGACAAGACAGTATTGCCGCGGCTCAGATCGACCAGGAGGCAGAACCTCAGGATCCGGTAGTTCAGCGTGAGACTACAGAAACTGAACAAGCCCCTGAAACCGAAACAGCTGCAGAACCAAGAAGACCAAGTTTGGGGGTTTTTGAAGAAGCAGGTGTTGCCGATACCAGCATGGCGGTAGTTCGCACACCTTTTTATGAATTGCAGTTAACCAATGTTGGTGCAGGGCCATCCAAGTTTACTCTTCTTGGGCACAAAACCTGGGATCAGGATTTGGTACAGATGATTGCCGATACTACTAAATCTGCATACTCACTTGAGTTTTTATCCTTTCAGAACTATAACATTGAGACCGATCAGCTTCTGTTCGAACCACTGTTTGATGGGCAGGAGTTTACACTATCCGGAGAAGAAAGTATTACGCTCTCATATCGGTTACCTATAGAAAATGACGCCTCCATTGTATTTACGTATACATTCCACGCCGATCAATACGCATTTGACCTGGATGTTGAACTCAATAATATGCAGTCGTACATCAGCGGTACAAATGTTGACTTTGGGTGGAAATCCCCGCTAAACCTTACTGAGAGAGACCGTGTGCAAGACGCTCAAAACAGTATGGCATATACGTATGCCGGGGGCGTACTGGAAAAATTCCAGATGGATGCTGTAGGGCGCAATGAACAGAGAATCAACGGAACTATAGATTGGGTATCATCCAGAACAAGATTTTTCGGTCAATATATTAAACCGGTTACCGGCTCCAATGCATCCACTATGATTGGTGAGCTTGATGGTGACCCAAGTGAGCCAACTACATTACACCACTACCAGGTATTCGTGCAGTCCGGAATTGTAAACAACCCTGTATTATCTTACGAAATGTACGCCGGGCCATTGCGCTACTACGACCTCCGAGATTATGACGAGCATGCATACGATGTTGTAGAAATTGGATATGCGCTGTTTCGATGGTTTGCTGATCCGCTTGTTCGATACGCCATCATTCCATTTTTTGCATTTGGCAGCATGTTTATCTCCAACTACGGGATCTTGATCATCCTTTTTGGAGTCATAATTAAACTGATGCTGTTCCCTCTTACTCAAAAGAGTTTCAAGAGTATGGCTGCGATGCGGGAGCTTCAGCCTCAGCTCAAAGAGCTTCAGGAAAAATATAAGGATGACCCTCAGAAGCAGCAGAAAGAGACTATAGCTCTCTACAAAAAGGCCAAGGTGAATCCGCTGGGCGGTTGTTTACCTATGCTGATGCAGTTCCCGATTTTGATTACTCTCTTTTTCTTCTTCCAGAATTCGATGATAATCAGGCAAGAGTCGTTCCTTTGGGCATCTGATTTATCGGCACCGGACTATATTTTAGACCTCCCATTTGCAATCCCGCTGCTGGGAGATCAGCTCGCAGGTTTTGTTCTTCTGATGTCTGCAGCAATGTTCCTGCAAACCAAAGTAACAGGAGGGATGAGCTCAGGTGCAGCACCGAGTGGCGGACCAAACATGAAAGTGTTCATGTATATCATGCCGGTAATGCTGCTGTTTATATTCAATAACTTTGCTGCCGGTTTAAGTCTTTACTACCTGGTTTACAATGTTCTTTCAGTAGCCCAGCAGTTTATTATTAATAAGCAGATGTCTTCCAATAAGCCGGAAGAGGTAGAAGAGGCTAAAAAGAAAACAAAGAAAAAATTGAAGAAGGGTAAAAAGTAAATCGGCATTCACCGCCGGATAAACGTTTGGAAAGAGGTGCTTAAACGGCACCTCTTTTTTTATTTTCATTCTACCGGCGTAACTAAAGATTGTGCCTTAAAAGTGTTAATATGAAGAACCTTGTTTTCTTTTTTACAACATCAGGTTTACTTTTCTCTTAAAAGTGGAACCATTTGATTCTATTTAAACTTTTGGCAGTATCATGAATAAAACCTTTTTAATATCAGCGCTGCTTTTTGTAGTTGGAACTGCTTTTGTTCTTCAAGACAGTGAGACCGCCGTCTCAGATACCATTACAGTTAACGAAAGGCAGAACAGCGGTATTTCCACTGTAAGTATCGTTAATGTAAACGGTACTATCGGGCCGACTACAACCCAGTATATTACTCGCGGCCTTAAAAAGTCTCAGGAAGCGGGAGATGAACTTTTAATCATTCAGCTTGATACACCCGGTGGGCTCCTGGATTCAACTCAAGACATTGTTCAGGCACTCCTGGGAAGTACACATCCCATAGCAGTTTATGTGGCTCCTCAAGGTGCAAATGCCGGAAGTGCGGGCACATTCATCACTCTTGCCGCCCATATTGCCGCAATGGCACCTGCTACAAATATTGGCGCTGCTTCTCCTGTATCGATGGGTGGTGGAGAGATGGACACTGTGGCCCAACAAAAGATTTTCAACTATTCAGAAAGCTATATTGAATCGATCGCTGAACAGAGAGGGCGGAATGCTGAGTGGGCCAAGTCTGCCGTACGGGACGGGGCATCTATCACCGCATCTGAAGCGCTGGAGATCAATGTTATCGATTACATCGCTGAAGATATAGATGATCTTCTGACCATAATTGACGGGCTGGAAGTAGAGGGTAAAATTTTAAACACCGAGGGAGCGGAAAAAAATGAGATCCCTCAAACTCTGGGTGAAATTTTCTTCAGTTTTCTGCTTCGGCCTGAAGTAATGCTAATCCTTACACTGGTTGCGATATATGGAATCATCGGCGAGGTAACCAACCCCGGTGGAATTATTCCCGGAGTTGCAGGAGTTATCGCTTTGATTTTGTTATTATATGGCGTCGCAGCCATGCCAATTAACCTGGCCGGCTTTCTTCTAATAGGCCTCGCTATTATTTTATTTGTGGCAGAGGCATTTACACCCGCATTTGGACTTTTAATTACCGGAGGTGCCGTGGCATTCTTTTTAGGAGCTTTAATGTTATTTCAGGATTTACCGGACGAAATGCAGGTATCGATGTATTGGCTTATACCGGCAACCATTTTAACCGCTGCTTTCTTTGCGTGGATTGTAACCTATGGCGTTAAATCGCTGTTCAACCCTCCACGCTCAGGACTCGAGTCTACTATTGGAAAAACTGCACAAGTAACAGACCCTATTCTTCCGGGGCAGGAAGGTCGGGTATTTTTTGACGGTGAGTATTGGAAAGCTGAAAGCGATCAATCGCTGAATGAAGGAGATACCTGCGAAATTGTAAAGTTCGAAGGATTAAAAGTAATCGTTAAACCATTAAACCAATCACAAACAAAGGAGTCTTCAAATGGATGATCCAGGAGCAATCACAAACATGTTAGTATGGATTATTACAATCGTAATATTTCTATCCGTGTTTTTACCACAAATGTTCAAAATAATGAGGGAGTACGAACGAGGGGTTGTCTTTCGTCTCGGTAAATTTCAGGCAACCAAAGGCCCGGGCCTTATTGTTCTGATCCCTTTTATTGATAAAGTTGAGCGTGTCGACCTGCGAGTTCTTACAATCAACGTAGATAAGCAGGAAGTAATTACCAAAGATAACGTAACTGTAAATGTTGATGCTATTACCTTCTTCCGGGTGGTTGATGCTGAACGAGCTGTTATTCAGGTTGAGCGCTACATTGCTGCAACTTCTATGTTTGCCCAAACTACACTTAGAAGTGTGCTTGGTCAGTTTGAACTGGACGATCTTCTCGCGCAAAGAGATAAGATTAATAAGCAAATCCAGGATATCATTGATAAACACACAGACCCATGGGGAATTAAAGTAGTATCCGTTGAGGTAAAAGATGTGATACTGCCAGAATCGATGAAACGTGCCATGGCTCGCCAGGCTGAAAGTGAGCGTGACAGACGTGCGAAGATTATTAACGCTCAAGGTGAGTTTGAAGCAGCTGCCAAACTGGTAGAAGCCGGTGAAATGATTGAAAAAACACCAACAGCACTTCAGCTCAGATATCTGCAAACAATGGTTGAATTGAGTGATGAAAACTCAACATTCACATTTGTACCATTACCGATGGATTTCCTGGAATCTTTCCGCCCCCAAAAAAAGTAAAAAAGTACTGAAAAAGCTATGAATACTTATTATTCTGACCCTGAAAATTCAGTGTATGAATTATCACTTTAGTTCAGATAGCAATCGGTTTTTATAGCCTCAAACATTACTTAACACACAAAACCCGGTACGTAATAATACCGGGTTTTTTATTTTACAGCTGCTTCATCTATTTTGATTCAACTTTTCAAACCAATTAAACTACCTGACATGAAATACTTATCTACGTTAGTAACTACTCTTTTTCTATTATCCGCTTTACTTACAGGGTGTAGTCAAAGCGAAGCCGATGAAGCTTCCGTTGAATGGGCATTTGCACTCCATGGCGGTGCGGGCACTATTTCGCAAGATTTACCGGATTCTGTTAAACAGCAGTATTATGATGGCCTTGAGCAGGCACTGCGAGCAGGTGAGGTTATCCTTCGCGACGGCGGCTCGGCACTTGATGCAGTTGAATATGTAGTTCGCAGCCTGGAAGACAATCCGCTTTTTAATGCCGGACACGGAGCAGTTTTCACAAAAGAAGGGAAGCATGAACTGGATGCCGCGATCATGGACGGAACTACTTTGGGCGCCGGTGCATTAACCGGACTGACAACCGTCAAAAATCCAATCAGCCTAGCCCGAAAGGTAATGACGGACTCACCCCACATCTTCTTCTCGGGTGAAGGCGCAGAAACATACGCCGATCAAACCGATGTTGAACGAGTAGAAAATGAAAGTTTCCACACAGACAGACGGTATGAGCAGTGGCAGCGAGCTCAGGAAGAGGCGCGTGCCATCACCCCTGAAGAGTCGATCCACGATTGGATTAAAGACATCAAATTCGGCACCGTAGGGGCTGTTGCGTACGACAGCGATGGAAACCTTGCCGCTGCAACCTCGACCGGAGGAATGACCAACAAACAGTTTGGACGTGTAGGTGATGTCCCAATAATCGGTTCCGGTACCTTTGCCAATCACGTTGCTGCGATCTCTGCTACCGGCTGGGGAGAGCAGATTATGAGAAATGTTTCGGCTAACACCATTGCCAATTACATGGAGTTTAAGGGAGCTTCGCTTGATGAAGCGATGGATTTTATTCTGAACGAGCGACTCGACCCGGGTGATGCCGGATTTATTGCCGTTGATCACCGTGGAAATATCTCTATGAAGATGAACACCACCGGTATGTTCAGGGCTTCCCTAAACTCTAATGGTGACCGCACCGTGATGATCTGGGAGAACGAATAAACATTAATGTATTGAGCCGTCCCCGATCTCGGGGGCTTGATTAAATCTGCCGATTGAATTACCCCACCGTTACCGGTGGGGCTACACTCGGATATCCCGCTGCTAGCGGGTCTCATTAATCAAATGTTAAGATTCATAAATCTTTTGAAACCTAATGTCATATTAGGATTCCAATACCTTTATCGTTCTAAGCAGACTACGAGGTAAATTGTAAGCCTCTGTTTGGGGCACAAAAGATTAGACAAACCTATGATCATTCAGCATATATCGAGGTTTGGATGAGGCAAAAAGAAGTTCAGCTTTCGCTGAACGACCGATAATAGGCCCGTGCGTGAGCGCGGGTATTCCAGCGACAGCGAGAATCTAAGCCCCCGGTAACGGGGGCGACTCAACCCACACCCTATTTCACAGGATTTAACTTTTTGTTTACATTTGGTTTTTGGAACGATGCATCTCCAATTTTTTCTATAAAGAGCTTCAGCTCCGTATCAAATGAGATTTTCTGATGTCTCTGTTTTTGATTTCGGATGTATTTCTCAACACTCTCTTTCTTTGAATATCCAACTGCAAATGCCGCATACCCGGCCTGCCATCTGAAATTCCGAAATCGAGGATAAAAGGTGTCATTCATCCATTTAGATGAAATACTTTTCAGCTTTTGCATAATGTAGCTAACGGACAAATTCGGTGGAACCCATAATAGCATATGTATATGGTCTGCTGTTCCTCCAATGGCAACAGGCACAATTCCCATCTTTTTTGCCACGGCTCCTATGTAGCTCCATAAACGTTTCTCCATCTTGGGACGGATAAGCTTGTTTCGGTCCTTTGTTGAAAAAACGAAATGAATATAGATTTGTGAATATGTTTTTTCCATACTTTCTCCGGTTTATTAATTGTTATTTCTATTTATAAGAGGAGAATTTTTAAAATTCCTTACAGATTGAAATTTAAAATTATGTCATGAGAAGGAAGAGTTGCCCTGCATAGCAGGGCTTGATTAAATCTCCCGATTAAATTACCCCGCCGTTTCCGGCGGGGCTACAGTTGGTCGTCCCGCTATTTGCAGGACTTTTTTTAGCAAAGAAAAGTGCCCATTGTGTAGCCTGTTTTTTTCAGCTTATCTAGTACCCTTAGGAAAAATCTTGACCAGACGCCTGTATTACGAATAAATCAAGAGCGTTCGGACGTTTCGCCTCAGT
>SL_7KL_010_BRINEDRAFT_10001558_pt1 | contig 10919 bp, 8 predicted proteins | sample SodLak_010_BRINE_FD_10663 | JGI IMG/M metagenome (IMG submission 10663)
GCAGCAGGGCTCGTGTCGCCACCGGCGGCCCCACGGCGGCGGCCACCACGACGGCGGCGCTTCTTCTTCGGCGCCGGGGCATCATCGTCGGCCGCGGGCGCCTCCGGCCCGGCTGCTGTGGGTTTTGCCTCAGGCTCGGGCGCTGCTGCGGTTGGTTCGGCGGCGGCCTCGACCGGCGCCGCATCGGCATCCTTGCGGCGCTTGCTACGACGGCTGCGCTTTTTCGGCGGCGGAGCGGCGGGACTCGGCTGGCCCGCTTCCTGGGCCAGGGCCAGATCGATCTTGCGATCATCCAGGCTCACCCGGGCCACCTGCACCTGGAGCTCGTCGCCGATACGGAACACCCGGCCACCGCGTTCGCCGGTCAGGCTGTGGCGTGCCGGGTCAAAGTGGTAGAAGTCGTTGTCGAGGCTGGTCACGTGCACCAGGCCCTCGATGTAGACGTCCTTGATCTCCACGAACAGACCGAACCCGGTGACTCCGGAGACCACGCCGGGGAAGGTCTCGCCGACCTTGTCCTGCATGTACTCGGCCTTCAGCCAGGCCACCGCGTCGCGGGTCGCGTCGTCGGCGCGTCGCTCGGCCATCGAGCAATGCTCACCCAACTGCTCCATGTCGCCATGCGAGTACGGAAAGGCCTTGCCACTGCCCTTGCGCAGCACATGGCGAATACCGCGATGCACCAGCAGGTCCGGATAGCGGCGGATCGGCGAGGTGAAGTGCGCGTAGTCGTCCAGCGCCAGACCAAAGTGGCCATCGAGCTCCGGGGCATACACGGCCTGGCTCAGCGAACGCAGCAGCACGGTCTGGATCAGCTGCTGGTCGGTGCGCTGGCGCGCTGCCTTCAGGACTTCGGTGTAGTCGGCGGGGCTCGGCTCGTCACCACCACCCAGGCTCAGGCCCGCGCCATTGAGGAAGTCGCGCAGGTCGTCGATCTTGTCCGACGGCGGCTGATCATGGATGCGGTACAGCGCCGGCACCTTGTGCTTCTTGAGGAAGCGCGCGGCGGCCACGTTGGCCATGATCATGCATTCCTCGACCAGGCGATGCGCATCATTGCGCACCGTCGGCACGATCTTCTCGATCTTGCGGTCCTCGCCAAAGACGATCTTGGTTTCGGTGGTGTCGAAATCGATCGCGCCCCGGCGATTGCGCGCCGCGTGCAGGGCCTTGAAGGCCTGGTGCAGGGTCTCCAGGTTCGGCATCACATGCGCGTTCTGCTCGCGCTGCGCCGCGTCGCCGTCGAGCATCGCGGCCACGTCCTCGTAGATCAGGCGGGCGTGCGAACGGATCAGTCCCTCGTGGAAGCGATAGCTCTTCAGCGCCCCGCGCGCACCGATCTCCATCTCGCAGATCATGCTCAACCGGTCCACGTTCGGATTCAGCGAGCACAGACCGTTGGACAGGGCCTCCGGCAACATCGGGATCACGTTGTTCGGGAAGTACACCGAGGTGCCGCGCGTGCGCGCCTCGCGATCCAGCGCGGCGTCGCGCTGGACGTAGTGCGACACGTCGGCGATCGCAACCCACAGCCGCCAGCCCTTGCCTTCCGGCTCGCAGTACAGGGCGTCGTCGAAGTCGCGGGCGTCATCGCCATCGATCGTGACGAACGGCTTCTCGCGCAGGTCCAGGCGATCCTTCTTGTCTGCCTCGGCCACCTCGGCGCCCAGCTCGTCAGCTGCCGCGGTGACCTCGTCCGGCCACTCGTGCGGCAGGGCGTGAGCGCGGATCGCGATGTCGATCTCCATACCCGGCGCCATGTGCTCGCCCAGGACTTCCTGCACGTCCCCACGCAGGCGCGCCGTGCGTGAAGCGGATTCACGGATGCGCACGACCACGATCTGGTCGTCCTCCGCCTCGCCCAGGCCGTCCGGCGGCACCAGGATGTCGTGGGTGATGCGCTTGTTGTCCGGGGTCAGGATGCCGACACCGTCCTCGATCTTCAGGCGCCCGACCACCTGGGTGGTGTTGTGCTCCAGGACCTCGACAATCCCGCCCTCGCGGCGGCCGCGACGATCCACGCCCATGACCCGGGCCAGAACCCGGTCGCCATGAAATACCCCGCGCATCTGCTTCGGCGACAGGAACAGGTCGTCATCCTGCTCGTCCGGCACCAGGAAACCAAAACCATCCGGGTGACCGATCACGCGCCCGCGGATCAGGTCTTCCTGGTTGACCGGCAGATAGGCACCGCGACGGTTGCAAAGGGCCTGCCCATCGCGCTCCATCGCCTTCAGGCGGCGGCGCAGGGCCTCGAGGCGATCGTCGTCGTCGATCTTCAGACGTTCCGCGATCTCGTCGTAGGACAACGGATTGTCGGCTTCCTGCAGAAGCCCGAGGATGAACTCGCGACTGGGGATGGGGTTGTCGTATTTCTGCGCCTCGCGCTCGAAATTGGGATCGGCGGGGGTCTTGCGACGTTGTCTTGGCATTCAGTGAACTCTGTGGATGTTGCAATGGGCAGCCCCTCGCCGGGAATCCGGCTGGGCGCGCAAAGCGCCCATTATGAGGCATGCGGAATTTTGTTGCGCAGGGGACGCGTTTGCGCGCCCCCTGCCGACCACACCGGAGGGAAACATTCCCGCTCCGGGGCGTTGACAGCCCCCCAGCCGCGCTCTATATTGCGCGCTCCTGAAGCGCAGGACACACGGTTTCCTCATTGTGTGTCGTCCCTCGTGCCGAGGTGGCGGAATTGGTAGACGCGCTAGCTTCAGGTGCTAGTGGGGGTAACCCCGTGGAGGTTCAAGTCCTCTCCTCGGCACCATTTTTCAGCTGTATTCGAATCCCTGTTATACGCGAAGCGACACCCGTGAGGGTGGCGGATTTTCTGCGTGGCGAATCCCGCCTGCTCCACCACTCGGCTCGCCGGAGCCCGCACGGTGGTGCGCGCCCCGACGTGCCCAGGGAGACACGCAATCAGCTGTCGAACGGGTCGCGCAACACCAGGGTCTCGTCACGATCGGGCCCCGTGGAGACCATGTCGACCGGCACCCCGACCACCTCGCTCAGGCGCTCCAGATAGGCGCGGGCATTAGCCGGCAACTGGTCATACTCGCGGATCCCGACCGTGGATTCCGTCCACCCCGGCATCTCCTCGTAGATCGGCGTGCAGGCCGCATAGGCCTCGGCGCCGGACGGCGGCGCCTCGCGGGTCTCGCCATCGCAGTTGTAGCCCACGCAGATCTGCACGTTCTCCAGGCCGTCCAGCACATCCAGCTTGGTCATGCACAATCCGCTGATGCTGTTCACCTTGACTGCCCGCTTCAGCGCGACGGCATCGAACCAGCCGCAGCGCCGTGCGCGCCCCGTGGTGGAACCGAACTCATTGCCCTGCCGCGCCAGGTGTTCACCCATGTTGTCGAACAGCTCGGTCGGGAACGGTCCGGCGCCCACCCGGGTCGTGTAGGCCTTGGTGATCCCCAGCACGTAGTCGAGGTCGCGCGGCCCCACACCCGACCCGGTGGACGCACCACCCGCAGTGGTATTCGACGAGGTCACGAACGGATAGGTGCCGTGGTCGATGTCCAGCAGCGTGCCCTGGGCCCCCTCGAACATGACGTCCTTGCCCTGCTCGCGCAGCTTGTGCAGGCGGCCCGCCACGTCGGTGACCATCGGCTGCAGGCGCTCGGCGTGCGCCAGGCACTGCTCCAAGACCTCTTGCTGGTCGATGGTCGGGGCCTTGAAGTAATGCTTCAGCGCGAAGTTGTGATAGTCCATCACCTCGCCCAGCTTGGCCGCCAGGCGTTCGCGGTGGAACAGATCGTCCAGGCGCAGGCCCCGGCGCGCAACCTTGTCCTCGTAGGCAGGACCAATGCCGCGCCCGGTGGTCCCGATCGCGGCCTTGCCACGGGCCTTTTCGCGCGCCAGGTCGAGGGCCACATGGTAGGGGAGGATCAGCTGGCAGGCATCCGACAGGCGCAGACGGTCCGCCACCGGCACACCCTTGGCCTCCAGTTCTTCCATCTCGGTGATCAGAGCCTCGGGCGAGAGCACCACGCCATTGCCGATCATGCATTCCACGCCCTCCCGCAGGATGCCCGACGGGATCAGGTGGAGCACGGTCTTCTCGCCATCGATCACCAGGGTATGCCCGGCATTGTGTCCGCCCTGGAAGCGCACGACGGCCGCGGCATCCTCGGTCAGACGATCGACAATCTTGCCCTTGCCCTCGTCACCCCACTGGCTGCCCAGTACGACTACAAAACGTCCCATCGCCATCAATGCTCCACTACTGTCCATTCCCCGGCGCGCTGCTCGAGCCGCGCGCCCCCGGGTACTTCGTTGTCCTGGCCTTCCAGCTCGCGCACTACGCGCACGCCGCGGGCACGGAGATCCGCAATGGCCGCTTCCAGCGCCACATCGCCGGTGGCCGGTGCCAGCACCGTCTGACGAGGCGTCATCGGCGCCCCGGCCTCGCGGCGCACGAAGGCGCGCAAATCGGTGCTGAAACCGGTGGCCGCCCGTGCGCGGCCGAAGACGCGACCGATCTCGTTATAACGGCCACCGCGCGCGATCGCCTGGCCGGAGCCGGGCACGAAGGCCGCGAACACCAGACCGGTGTGATAGGCATAGCCACGCAGCTCGGCCAGGTCCAGGTGCAGGTCCAGGCCCGGCTCGCTCGCCTCAAGCCGTGCGACCACAGCCTGCAGGTGATCCAGCGCCACCGCCACCTCGGCGGGTGCACCGGCCAGGGCGCGACGGGCAGCGTCGAGTACCGTGGCATCGCCATTCAGATCCACCAGCGCGCGCAGCCGCGCACAGGCCGCCGGATCCATGCCGCCGGCCTCCCAGGCCGCGAGGGTCTGTTCGATCTCGGGCACGCTCTTGCGCTGGAGTTGATCGAAAAATTCCTGCTCCTGGCTCGCATCCAGACCCGCATCCTGCGCCAGGGCACGATAGATCCCGACGTGGCCGAGATCCATGCTAGGACGCTCCACTCCGCAGGCAGCCAGGGTCGCCAGCATCAAGCGGATAATCTCGAGATCACTATCGATCCCGTCATGGCCAAACAGCTCGGCCCCGGCCTGGAGCGGACTGCGTGAACCCGACCATTCATCTGCCCGAGTACGCAGCGCACTGCCCACGTAACAAAGCCGATTCGGGCCCTGGACACGAAGACGGTGAGCATCGATCCGCGCCACTTGCGGGGTCAGGTCGGCGCGCACGCCCATCATGCGGCCCGTGAGCTGATCCGTCAGCTTGAAGGTCTGCAAATCCAGTGCGTGCCCGGCACCCGTCAACAGGGACTCCAGATACTCCGCCAGCGGCGGCATCACCAGGTCATAGCCCCAGGTGTCGAACTGGTCCAGCACGCGCCGGCGGAGGTCCTCCAGACGGCGCGCAGCATCCGGAAGGGCCTCCTCCAGCCCGTCCGGCAGCAACCAGCGGTTGATATCGGTCATCTCGTCCCTGCTCTTGTGCTGTGATCCGCCACGCCCGAGTGGCGGCCCGGCAAAAATCGGGCCCGGAATCTTCCGGGCCCGTTGCAAACGGCCACCTTCGAGGCGGCCACGGCGGACCGCCTCCGCCCCTCCTTTACCGGGTCGGCAACGGCGCCGGGCGTTCGCCACCGGGGGCGTTGAAGAACTGGAAGAACTCGGAGTTCGGTTCCAGGATGAAGGTGCTGTTCTCGCCACTCATGCTATTGCGGTAGGCGATCAGGCTTCGATAGAAGCGGAAGAACTCCTGATCCTCGCCAAACGACCGGCCGAGGGTCTCGGTGGCGATCGCATCACCGGCACCGCGGATCTCTTCCGAGTCACGATAGGCGTTCGCCAGGATGACCGTGCGTTCACGGTCGGCGCGCGAGCGGATGCGCTCGGCCTCTTCCTGACCACGGGCGCGGAAGTCCTGGGCGACCCGCTGACGTTCGGCGCGCATGCGCTCGTACACCGACTCGGACACCTCTTCCGGCAGGTCCATGCGGCGGATGCGGACATCAACCAGGTCGATCCCCAGCTCCTGCGCGGTCTCCAACGCAGTCTGGCGCACCGCACCCATGATCGTCAGGCGTTCGCCAGCGACCACGTCCTGCAACTCGAAGCGCGCAAACTCGTTACGCATCCCGTCGCGCAGGATCTGGGCCAGGCGCTCCTCGGCCAGACGCTCGTCACCACGGGTGGCACGGTAGAACTGGCCGACATCGTCGATCCGCCACTTGGCGTAGAAGTCGACAATGATGTTCTTCGCCTCGGAGGTCAGGAACCGGTCCGGCGGGATATTCAGCGTCATGATCCGGGCGTCGAACTTCTCGACGTTCTGGATCAGCGGGAACTTGAAGTGCAGCCCAGGGGCCGGGTCGACCTCCCGGATCTCCCCGAGGGCGAACTTGATCACGCGGTCACGCTCGTCGACGGTGTAGGTCGACAGCGCGACCACGATCCCGAGCACGACTACGGCAATACCGACGATGCGTAACATTAGCGAACCTCCCGCGAACGCTGGGCGGCCGGGCTGCGATCGCCCAGTCGGTTCGTGCCCGTGCCACTGTTGCCGAACGTGCTGCGGCTGGTATCCAGCGGCCGCGGTGTTGGCGTGTCACCGGAATTAGTGGTGGAGCGCTGCCCCTGGAACAGTTGATCCAGCGGCAGCATCATCAGGTTGTTACTGCTGCCAACATCCAGCATGACCTTGCGGGAATCCTGCAGCACGGCCTCGACGGCCTCGAGATACAGACGGTCGCGAGTCACATCCGGCGCCTGCTGGTATTCGGCCAGCAACTGATCGAAGCGCGAGGCGTCACCCTCGGCGCGCGCGATCACCTGGTCCCGGTAACCCTCGGCCTCCTCGATGATACGGGCGGCCTGACCGCGTGCCCGCGGAATCACACCGTTGGCGTAGGCCTCGGCCTCGTTGCGGAAACGCACCTCGTCCTCGCGGGCACGAATCGCGTCGGCAAAGGCCTCCTGCACCGGCTCCGGCGGCTGCGCCTGCTGCATGGACACGGCCGTCACGATAATGCCCGCGCCATAGGAATCGAGGTTTTCCTGCATCACCACTCGCGAGGAGGATGCGATCTCGCCACGCCCCTCGCCGAGAATGAAGTCCAGGTTGTTCTTGCCGATACGCTCGCGGATCGCCGACTCCATCACCTGGTTCACGGTGGTGTCGGGGTCGCGCACGTTGAACAGGTAGTCGACCAGATCGAGGACGCGGTACTGCACCGCGATGTCGACATCAATGATGTTCTCGTCACCGGTCACGATCAGCGCACGGTGGGAGAGCGTACGCACGTTGTCGACATTCTCGATCTCGACGCGCTCGATCGGGTACGGCAGGTGCCAGCCCGGCCCCGGATTCTTCACTTGCTGGAATTCGCCGAAACGCAGCACGACGCCGCGCTCGCCTTCCGAGATGATATGAAATCCGGAGGCCAGCCAGACAACCACGGCAATGATCAGGCCGAGGCTGACCAGGGCCTGCGTGCCGCGGCCCATGCCGCCGCTTCCGGAACCGCCGGAGCCGCCACTGCCGCCCCCGCCGAAGATGCCGTTCAGCTGACGCGACAGCTTGCGCATCATTTCTTCGAGATCGGGCGGCTGGTTACCGCCTCCGCCGCCACCGCTACCGCGCTGGCCGCCACCACCCCCACTCCAGGGGTCGCGGTTGTTGTTTCCCGGTTCGTTCCAGGGCATGGAGTGGACTCCGTCGCTCGCTCAGGGCTGCGCCCGACGCGGAATCCATGGAGACCGGCGGGCATAAGGGGTCACATTCTAGGGAGGCGCCTCCGGGCGGGCAACCACGTCCGGAGGGAAATGGGGGTTACTCGGTGCGCATACCGGCCGGCTCGGCCTCAATCACGACAAACGCCTGGGCGTAATCGCGCTCGTCGCTGATGCTGAGATGGATGGTCCCGGCGCCCAGACGCTCGGCCGTGGCGCGGGCACGCCCCTCCAGCACGAACGCCGGCCGACCACGGGCATCATGGGTCACGCCGGCCTCGGCCAGTGCCATATCCGCCCCGATACCGCAGCCGAGCGCCTTGGACAGGGCCTCCTTGGCGGCGAAGCGCCGGGCGAGAAAACCGGCCGGGTGTTCAGGCGGCAGGTCCACGCGCTCCAGCGGGTGCAGGATACGTTCCGCCAGGCGCGCACCGTGGCGCTCCCACATGCCCTGCATGCGCGCGACCTGCACCAGATCGGTGCCGATGCCCAGGATCATCCGGCGCTCAAACCGGGTACTGACCGGGCGGCAGACCCTGGCGCGCGGCATCCATCAGGCCGCGCATATGGCTGACCGCCTCGGGCAGGCCGGTGAACAGGGCCCGCGCCACGATCGAATGCCCAATGTTCAGCTCGTGAAACACCGGGTTGGCAGCAATCGGCCGCACGTTGTCATAGTCCAGCCCGTGCCCCGCGTTGATGACCAGCCCCATGGCCCGGCCGGCCGCAGCGGCCTCGTTGATCCCGCCCAGGAGCCGCTCGCGCTCGGCGACATCGCGGGCATTCGCATAGGCGCCGGTGTGCAGCTCCACCACCGGGGCGCCGATGGCCACGGCGGCCTCCAGCTGGCGCGCATCCGGCTCCACGAACAGCGAGACCTCGATCCCGGCGGCGGTCAGCGGCGCGACAAACTCGCGCAGCCGCTCCAGCTGGCCCACGGCATCCAGGCCGCCCTCGGTGGTCAACTCCTCGCGCTTTTCCGGCACGATGCAGCACGCCTCCGGGAGCAGCTTCAGGGCGATCGCCTGCATCCCCTCGGTGGCTGCCATCTCCAGGTTCATCGGGACCTTCAGCCGCGGCTTNATCCCGAACACGTCGTCATCCTGAATGTGGCGCCGGTCCTCGCGCAGATGCAGGGTGATCGAATCCGCCCCGCTGGCCTCGGCCAGGCGCACGGCCTGCATCAGGTCCGGGTACGGCGTATGCCGCGCCTGGCGGATGGTGGCGATATGGTCGAGATTGACCCCGAGCTTCAGCGGAGCAGGATGCGACATGATGCGATGCCCTTGTATGGCTGCGGTCCGGGCCACTACAGCAGACCCCGGGTCCGCAGCGGCCGCCCGGCCAGATGGGTGTCGATCAGCCGNCGCATGAAGTCGCGGCTGACGCGGGCCTGATTATCCGGCACGTCGCAGGCGCTGGCCAGCGCCTGCAGCGCGACACCGGGGATCGCCTCGCTGCGACCGGCGGCCACACGCTCGACCCCCGCCTCCGGGTCGTAGCGGTACCAGGCATCGGGGTCCAGCTCGGCCGGGTCCACGTGTTCGAGCCCGGAATCGAGTGGTGCGAGCAGGGCCCATTCCGCGCGGCGCAGGACCGTATCGGCGCGCTCGCGGGCGGCCAGCCGGGCATAAGCGGATAACAGCGCCGGGAGGGCCTCCGGGATCGGTGCGTCGCGTGGGTACAGGCGCAGGATCAGCTCGTTCAGGTACAGCCCGCAGACCAGGGCCCGCCCGGTCAGCGGGAAGACCCGCTGCTGCTCGGCCACATTCAGCGTCGGCAGCTCGCCGCGCCCACGCCAGGCGAGATCCAGCAGCACGAAGGGCTGCACCGATCCGGCCTTGCCGCGCACCACTGCCGACAGGCGCCCGGCCTCGGCGGTGAGCAGGTCGAGCACCCGGCTGTTCTCGCGTAGCGGGCGGGCGTGCAGGACCACCCCCTGGGTGAGCCCGGCGGTCGCGCTCACCGCGATTCTTCGATCCCGAGGTCACGCAGGGCGCGCGGGTTGCGGGTCCAGTCGGCCTCGACACGCACGGTCAGGCGCAGCATCACCTTGCGCTCCAGCAGCGCCTCCAACTGGACGCGTGCGGCCTGGCCGATGCGCTTGAGTCGCTGCCCGCCCTTGCCGATCACGATGCCCTTCTGGCTGTCGCGCTCGACCAGGATCACGGCATCAATGTGGGTGGTGCGCGGCTCGTCCGACCACTCCTCCACGCGCACCGCCACCGAGTACGGGACTTCCTGCCCCAGATGCTCCAGCATGGACTCGCGGATCATCTCTTCGGCACGGAAGCGCTGCGGGCGATCCGAGAGCTGATCCGGGTCGTACAGGAACGGCCCCTCCGGGATATGCGCCCGAATCTCCGCGATCAGACCGTCCAGGTTGGATCCGGTCTTCGCCGAAAGCGGTACCACGCCGACATAGCCGAAGGCCGCGGCGCGGGCCTCGATGAACGGCAGCAGTTCTTCCTTCTCCCGACACTGGTCCACCTTGTTGATCACCAGGAGTGCCGGACGCCCGGAATGACGGATGGTCTCCTCGATGCGCTCGTCGCCGGGGCCGAACTCTCCAGCCTCGACGATGAAGCAGACCAGATCGGCATCCGCCAGCGCCTGACTGGCCGTGCGATTGAGGACCCGGTTCACCAGCTGGGTACGCTCGGTATCGATCCCCGGGGTATCCATCAGTACGACCTGGTCCTGCCCCTCGGTCACGATGCCGAGGATGCGATTGCGCGTGGTATGCGGCCGGCGGGTCGTCGCCGCCAGTTTCTCGCCAACCAGGCGGTTCATCAGCGTGGTCTTGCCCACGTTGGGCCGGCCAATCAGTGCGACCAGCCCGCAGTGCGTGGTGGCGGGTTCGGGGACTACGGTTTCACTCATTGTTCCTGTACCTGTTGCAGGCGTTTCAGGGCCGCCTCGGCCGCGGCCTGTTCGGCGCGACGGCGCGAGGAGCCCTGGCCACGTTGGCCCCAGCCCTGGGTGGGCAGGTGGACCGCCACGGTGAACTGGCGCTTGTGATCGGGGCCGACCACCTCCAGCACCTCGTAGACCGGCAGATCCGCATTGCGGCCCTGCAGTTGTTCCTGCAGCCGGGTCTTGGGGTCCTTCAGCGATTCGGCCGACGGGAGATCGTTCAGGCGCTCGACATACAGCGCCAGGGTAAAGTCGCGCGCGGCCTCCATCCCGGCCTCGCGGTAGGTCACCCCGATCAGGGCCTCCACCGCATCGGCCAGGATGGAGTCGCGGCGCTGGCCG
>SL_7KL_010_BRINEDRAFT_10001560_pt1 | contig 10915 bp, 10 predicted proteins | sample SodLak_010_BRINE_FD_10663 | JGI IMG/M metagenome (IMG submission 10663)
GTGCCCCCTGTTCCCCGATCCTGCGTTGCGCCGCTTGCGGGTAGAACCACTACCCGCTGCTCGACGCGCCTTGTCTCGGAAAACAGGGGGCACCAACGCGAGCGCGCGATTCAATCAGCGTCTCCTTAACGGCATCCGCCCGCCGACATCGTTAGACTGGTGCCCTTACCGAGGAGAATGCCGATGCTGTACATGATCCAGGGCGAGGATGCCCCCGATTCGCTGGATGCGCGCCTGGCCGCGCGCCCGGAACACGTCGCCCGGCTGCAGGCCCTGCGCGACGACGGCCGGCTGATCCTGGCCGGCCCCTGCCCCGCCATCGACAGCAACGACCCGGGCCCGGCCGGCTTCACCGGCAGCCTGATCGTCGCGGAGTTCCCCTCGCTGGAGGCCGCGCGCGAATGGGCCGACGCCGACCCCTACGTGGCGGCCGGCGTGTACACCACGGTCGACGTACGCCCGTTCAAGCAGGTGTTTTGATGAAGCGGCGCATCCTGACCACAGCCCTGAGCGCCCTGGCGCTCGCCGGGCTGCTCGCCGCCTGCGACACGCAGGACCAAGCCACGCCGGAGTTCACCGGTGACGACGTCACCACGGATACCGGGGACGCCGATACCGTCGCTATCGTCAACGGTGAAGCGATCACCCGCGCCGACCTGTTCGCCTACGCCGGCATGGACGAGGATCCCGGCCCGGCCGCGAGCGACGGCACGCTGGAGGAAGTCATCAGCCTTGAGCTACTGCGTCAGGAGGCGGTCGCCCGCGGGCTGGATACCGATGCCGAGACCCGGCGCATCCTGCGCATGGTCGAGACCAACCTGCTGGCTTCGCTGCTGATGGAGCGCATCACCGCAGAGCTCGACATCACCCAGGCGGACCTCGAGGCGGAGTACGACCGCCAGATCGAACAGATCCGCGGCACCGAATATCGCGCTCGGCACATCCTGGTGGAAGAGGCGGAACGCGCCCGCGAACTGCTCGAAGAGCTGGAAGCCGACGCGGACTTTGCCGAACTGGCCGAGGCCCATTCCACCGATCCGGGCTCGGCGGCCCGTGGTGGCGAACTTGGCTGGTTCGCCCCGGAACAGATGGTCCCCGCATTCAGCGAGGCGGCCATGGCGCTGGAACCGGGCGAGACCACCGCGGAACCGGTCGAGAGCCGCTTCGGCTGGCACATCATCCGCCTGGAGGAAACCCGCGATACCCCGGTCCCGGAACTGGAAGACGTGCGCGCCGAGCTGATCGAAATCCTCGAAAGCCGTGCCATCCAGGAGTATCTGGAGGCGCTGCGCGAGGATGCCGACGTCGAGATCCCGACCCGGCCCGCCAACCAGTAAGGCCGGAACGCTGTGTACCCAACGGGTACGCCGCGTCCGTTTCAGTGCCCGTCGTGCCCGGCCCCATGGCCCATGTCGCGAGCGTCTCCGTCCATATTGTGCCCGCGGGGGTGACCCTCACCGGCACCCTCGCTCCGCTGCACCCGGGCATGGATCGCCATGGTTTCACCGTCGGCAAACTCCAGAAGAACCGGGATCCAGTCCCCCGCTGTCAGCGGCTCGTGCAGGCCGATGAACATCAGATGCAGTCCGCCCGGCTCCAGCACCAGGGTCTCCCCAGCCGGGAGTTCCAGGCCGTCGACCTGGCGCATGCGCATCACGCCATCCACATGGGCATGCTCGTGTAGCTCCACCACCTTCGCGATGGGCGCCTCCGCCGAAACGATCCGATAATCCTGATCGCCGCTATTGCGGAGCACGAAGTAACCACCCGTCATGTCGCCCGGCATCAGGCGAATCCACGGCGTCCCCTCCATCTCCAGGCCATCGCGGCACTCGCAGATCTGCGGCGCCTCGGCCAGGACCGGAGCCGCAACGCCGCCCGCCAGCAAACTCGCCGCCAAAAGCCCGCCAAGAAACAGCTTGGATCCCTTCATCGCCTTTATCCTCATTTAAGCAAACCGTAATATTGGCACAACAGGGACCGACCGCAACCGCGGGGGTTCCCCCACAAACCGCGATGGTATGATGTGGCCCGCTGCGGGAACCTCCGGCCCGCGCGCTTCTCCAAGCGACGAGCCACACCCGGCTTGCCAGTACCGCGAACACAACCGAGATACCCATGCCGCGCGCCCTCCGCCGAGCCATCCTCCCTGTCCTGATCCTCGCCGTCGCGGTGGTGGGATTCATGATTCTGCGCGCGACCGGGCCCTCGGCCCCGCCGCCGGAGGCCAGCGAACGCACCTGGCCGGTGCAGGGTCTGACCGCCGAGCCCGGCACCCACCGCCCGGGCATCATGCTGAACGGACGCAGCCAGTCCGCCCGCGATGCGCTGCTGCGTGCCGCGGTCGAGGGCGAGATCGAAGACGTGCCGGCGCGCGCAGGGCAGCGGGTGGCGTCGGGCGACACCCTCGTCCGCATCGACCCGCGCGAGGCCCAGCTCCTGCTGGACCAGCGCGAGGCCGAACGCCAGGAACTGGAAGGCGCGGTCGAGAGCGAGGAACTGCGCGCGCGCTTCGACCGCGAGGCCCTGCGCCGCGAACGCGAACTGCTGGCGATCGCCGAGCGCGGCCTGGAACGGGCCCGCGACCTGCGCGGACGCAATCTCGGTTCCGAATCCGACGTCGATGCCGCGCGCGAACGCCTGCAACAGGCCAGCATCACCGTGGACAGCCGCGAGCAGGCCGTGGCCGATGCCCCGATGCGCCGGGCCCAGGCCGAGGCCCGCCTGGCGCGCGCCCGCGCCGCCGAGGCGCAGGCCGCGATCGACCTGGAACGCACCACCATCCGCGCCCCCTTCGACGCCCGCATCGTGGACGTCGAGGTTGCCACTGGCGAACGCGCCCGGCCGGGGGACCCGCTGTTGAGGCTGTACGCCGTGGACGATCTGGAGATTCGTGCCAGTCTCCCTGAGCACCTGGTCGCCCGGGTCGAGGCCCTGCTGCAGGAGGGCACATCCCTCCCCGCGCACGCGACGGTCGGCGGCCACGAGATCGAGACCGAGCTCGCGCGCCTGGAGGGCGAGACCCGCAGCGGCGACTCCGGGATGCGCGGGGTGTTCGAGGTTCGCTCGGGCGGCCAGCGCCTACCGCTGAATCGATTCGTCGAGCTGCGCCTGCAGCTGCCCGAGGAGCCCGACAGCCTGGCCGTTCCGTTCGAGTCCCTGTTCGGGCGCGACCGCGTGTTCCGCGTGGTCGACGGCCGCCTGGAGTCGCTGCAGGTGGACCGTCTGGGTGACTTCATCGACGCGGACGGCAACACCCTCGCCCTGATCCGCAGCGACGCGATCGCCGCTGGCGACACCCTGATCGCCACCCGCCTGCCGAATGCCGTGGATGGCCTGCGGGTCGAGGTTGAAGAACAGGATTCCGGCCGATGAGCGAATCGGAGACCGGCAGCGCGCCGGAATCCGGGCAGCCCATGCCTGGTGGCGGCGCGCAGGAACACGACGGGCCTCCACGCGGCCCGATCCAGCTGTTCCTGGAGCATCGGCTCGCCGCCAACCTGCTGATTGCACTGATGCTGCTGGCCGGGGCCTTCGCCCTGACCAAGCTGAACACCCAGTTCTTCCCCAATTTCGAGCTCGACTTCGTGACCGTCGAAGTGCCCTGGACTGGGGCCAGCGCGGAGGACGTCGAACGCGCCATCGTCGACCCGCTGGAGCAGGACCTGCGCACCGTCGACGGCCTGCGCAACATGACCTCCACCTCGGCGCTGGGGATCGGCGTGGTCACCATGGAGTTCGAGGCCGGGACCGACATGACCCTGGCGCTGGAGCAGGTCAACGACCGCGTGAACCAGCAGCGCAACCTGCCAGAGGCCGCCGAGACCCCGGTGGTCACCCGCATCATCCGCTACGAGCCGGTGGCGCGGTTGCTGCTGACCGGCCCCGAGGACCCGCAGCAACTGCGCATCCTCGCGCGTCAGTTCGAACGCGAACTGCTGGATGCCGGCATCGCGCGCATCGAGTTCACCGGCCTGACCGAGGACGAGATGGCCATCCAGGTGCCATCCGCAACGCTCTACCGCCTGGACATGACGCTCGCGGATATCGGCGAGCAGATCCGCGCCATGGCGCAGGACCTGCCGGCCGGCTCGGTGGGTCGCGACGACACCGCACGCCAGATCCGCAGCCTGGAGCAAGCGCGCGACATCGTCAGCTTCGAGCGCCTGGTACTGCGCGGCGATGGCGAGCTGGGGCGCCTGACCCTGGGCGATATCGCGACCCTGGACCTGCGCCATCGCGACGGGCAGGTACGCGTCCGCGCCAACGGCCAGCGGGCGATCGAGATGCAATTGCTGCGCTCGGAGACCGGCGACTCCCTCGCCGCCGCGCAGGTGCTGGAGGACTGGCTGGCCGAAACCCGCCCCGCCCTGCCGCCCGGGGTTAATCTACAGGTCACCGACGCCTTCTGGGAGCTCCTGTCCGAGCGCATCACGCTGCTGCTGAAAAACGGTCTGGGTGGCCTGTTGCTGGTGCTGGCAATCCTGTTCCTGTTCCTCAACCGCCACATCGCCCTGCGCGTGGCGCTGGGTATCCCGATCGCGTTCACCGCCGCCTTCGTGGTGCTGTGGGTGGTCGGCGGCTCGATCAACATGATCTCGCTGTTCGGCTTCATCATGTCGCTGGGGATCATCGTCGACAACGCCATCGTGGTCTCGGAACACGCCTACAGCCTGCACCAGCGCGGAATGTCGGCCAGCCGCGCCGCGCGCGACGGGGCCCGGCGCATGGTCGGCCCGGTGATCGCCGCCTCGCTGACCACGGTCGCCGCCTTCCTGCCGCTGATGCTGATCGGAGGGATCATCGGCAACATCCTGTTCGACATCCCGCTGGTGGTGATCTGCGTGATCATCGCCACCTTGCTGATCGCCTTCCTGATCCTGCCTGCCCACCTGAAGGGCGTGATGCACCGGCTCAAGCCGCCGCGCCCGGGCAGCCTGCGCGAGCGGTTCGACAACGGCTTCGAGGGCTTCCGCAACGGCGCCTTCCGCCGCGCGGTCACGGTCTCGGTCAATCATTCCGGCACCACTCTTGCCTTGGCCGTCGGCGCTCTGATCCTGGCCATCGGCCTGGCCGCCAGCGGGCGCATCGGCTTCACCTTCTTCCCGTCGCCGGAGGGCACCATCGTCAACGCTGGCGTCAACTTCGTCGCCGGCACCCCGCCGGAGCGGGTGGAGGCCTTCCTGATCCACGTCGAGGAGGCCCTGGCGGAGACCGAACAGGAGCTCGGCGGCGACCTGGTGCGCGCCTCGGTGACTCGGCTTGGGCGCGGGATCGACCCCGGCGACGGCAACGCCCCACGCGGCGACCAGTTCGGCAACATCCAGGTGGAGCTGATCTCGCCGGAGCAGCGCGAGGTCCGCAACCGCGAGTTCATCCAGGCGTGGGAAGACCGCGTCCGCCAGGCCCCGGGAATCGAGAACTTCAGCATCGACGAGCGCCAGACCGGCCCGCCAGGACGCGATCTGGAGGTCCGCCTGACCGGCGACGACCCGCATGTGCTTAAAAATGCGGCACTGGAACTGGCGGATATCTTCGACGACTTCGCCGGCACCTTCGCCACCAACGACGACACCCCGTTCGGCCGCGAACAGCTGGTGTTCCAGGTCAAGCCGGAGGGCCGCGCCCTGGGCCTGACCACCGAATCGGTCGGTGCCCAGCTGCGCGACGCCTTCGACGGCCACCTCGCCCAGCTCTACCAGGACGGACTGGAGGAGGTCGAGGTGCGCGTGCGCCTGCCGGATCACGAACGCCATTCCAGCGAGAGCCTGGAGCGGCTGAACCTGCGCCTGCCGAGCGGCGAGTTCGTGCCGCTGGGCAGCGTGGTCGATCTGCGTTCGCGCCAGGGCTTCGAGACCCTGCGCCATGCCGATACCCGGCTGGCCATCCAGGTCTCCACCGAGGTCGACCGCAGCGTGAACAACGCCGCGCGCATCCGCGCCGCGCTGGAGGACGGCCCGCTGGACGACCTCGCGGCACGCTACGGCATCGAGTATTCCTTCGAGGGGCGTGCAGCCGACCAGGCCGAGACGTTCGCCGACATGCGCACGGGCCTGATCCTGGCGCTGGGGCTGATGTACATCACCCTGGCCTGGGTGTTCGGCTCCTGGGGCTGGCCACTGATCGTGATGGCGATCATCCCGTTCGGCATCCTCGGCGCCCTGCTCGGACACTGGATCCTGAACGTGGAGCTGACCATCCTGTCGCTGTTCGGCCTGTTCGGCCTGACCGGCATCGTGGTCAACAACTCGATCATCCTGGTGAGCTTCTACCAGGGCCTGCGCGAGGCCGGACTGGCCCTGCAGGAGGCGATCGTCGAAGCCGCCTGCCAGCGCCTGCGCGCGGTGATCCTGACCTCGGTCACCACCATCGCCGGCCTGACGCCGCTGCTGTTCGAACGCTCGGTCCAGGCCCAGTTCCTGATCCCGATGGCGATCTCCATCGTCTTCGGCCTGGCCATCGCCACCGTGCTGGTGCTGTTCGTGATCCCCGCGCTGCTACGCCTCTACGAGGGTCGCTTCGACCGCGGCGCCAGCACCACCCACCACGCCACCGAATAGCCCTCCGCGCCCACCCGTGGCTTTGTACTCCCGCCACGAAGCGCACGAAGAAGGGCCAAGTCAAGGTCAAGGGCGGGTTGCACCACATAGGGCACGGAGAAATGCGATGGCGGGCCAGGGGGCCGAAAAGCTGGGGCGAGAAGAACGGTGAGTGGTCCAGTCAGACCAGTGGCGGGCATTGATGCGCTTCCTTTGCGCTCCACGGCATCCTGCCCGGTTCGAAACTGTCTTCGATTTTCTCTGTGTACGCCGTGTCCTCTGTGGTGCAATCGCCCTTCGTCGTGCCTTCGTGCGCTTCGTGGTTGATCAAACGAGACCGGCCCGACGGCGTGTACTCAGCCGACGGGCTATACTGGATTCGTATGTTTGAAGGGAGTTACACGTGACTGCATCCCTCGCTCTCGACCAGATGACCACGACCGAAAAGCTCCGTGCCATGGAAGAGCTGTGGGAAGACCTGGCGCGCAATCCCGCGGATATCCCCGTCCCGGACTGGCATCGCGAGGTACTGGAGCAGCGCCAGGCGTCCGCGGCCAGCGGCGACGCCCGATTCCATCCCTGGGGCGACGTCAAGCAACGCCTGCGCAACAGGTAACCCTCTGCCTTGCGCTTGATCGAACTCCTCGACGCGGCGGAAGAGGACCTGGCCCGAGGGGCTGCCTTCTACGCCTCCCGGTCCCCGGGGCTGGGCGAGTACTTCCTCGATGCCCTCTTTTCCGACATCGACTCCCTGCTCCTGTACGCCGGCGTGCACGAGGAACATCATGGTTTCCATCGTCTGCTTTCCCGCCGCTTCCCCTTCGCGATCTACTATCGGGTCGATGACGAAATCATCCGCGTCTACGCCATCCTCGATTGCCGCCAGGCCCCGGGTCATCTCGCCACACGCCTGAGCGATCCAGACGAGTAACCCGGCTTTTCAACGAAGGAGGTCAAGGGCGGTTACAGGAAGGCTGGAAGACAAGAAGGATGATCGGGATGTGAGCCCTGGCGGGCGACTCGATACACCCCCGGTGTGCCTGTCATACACTCGACGACTTAACCCCGTCCCCCTTCCGATCTTCGCGTCTTCCTGTCGACGCCCTTGACCTTGACCTGGCCCTTCTTCGTGTCTTCGTGCGCTTCGTGGTGAATCAAACCGCGGCAGCACGGCGGCGGTCGGCGAGGCGGATGGGGATGGACGCCAGCAGCCCGGCGAGGAACAGGAACAGGCAGAACAGGATGGCGTTCTCGAGGCCCAGCCAGACCTGGAGCAGCCCGATGCCGAGCAGGCCGAAGATCGCCGCGGCCTTGGACGCCAGCCCCCAGAACCCGAACCAGCGCCCGGCCTCGCGCGCCGGGACCATCAGCGCCACCAGGGCACGTCCGGCGGACTGCGCCGAACCGAGGCAAAGCCCGGCCAGGATGCCGACGCCGAGGAACACCATCTGCGCCTCCACCGGTCGTCCCAGCAGCACGCTCAGCCACTGGGCGATGGTCGGCGTGGCGAAGATCGCCAGCACCGCCAATGCCCAAAGCACCAGCGTGATTCGATAGATGCGCACCGGCCCCGCGCGGTCCTGCAGGAACCCGAAGCCCACGGCACCGATCACCGCGGTGATCTGGGTCACCACGAACATCATCACGCGTGTCGGCTCGTCCCACTGAATCACCTGCGAGCCGTAGATGAAGGTGAAGGCGATGATGATGTAGATCCCGGCCATCACGAAGAAGATGGAGACAAACAATGCGCGCAGGTCGCGGCGCTCACCCAGCGTGACCAGCGAGGCCTTGACCCGCTTCCAGCCCAGCCCCAGCTGGACGTTGCGCGCCATGCGTCGCCGGGTGCCGCGTTCCTTCAGGAACAGGAAGGTCGGCAGCGCCGAGACCAGGAAGAACGCGGCGGCGAACGGCCCGACCCAGCGGATACGCTCGAAGTTGTCCGCGCTGACCTCGCCCAGCAGCCCCAGGGCAAAGGCGGTGGCCACCAGCCCCCCGATATAGCCCAGACCCCAGCCCAGCCCCGAGATCCAGCCGAGCTTCTCCGGCGGGCCCAGGTCCGGCAGGAAACTGGCGATGAAGGACTCGCCGATGGCGTAGCCGAAGTTGGAGGCGATGATCAGCGCCATGCCGAAGAACACCAGCCCCGGCTCGACGAAATACAGCAACGCGGTGGTGATGATCGTCAGCACCCACGAGGCGGCGAGGAACCGCTTGCGCGAGGCCGTGGCATCCATGATCGCCCCGGCGAACGGGGCCGCCACGATCACCATCGCGTAGCTGACCGCCAGGGCCACGCTCCACAGCAGGTTACCCAGGCGGTAATCCGGGGCGTCGCCGACGATCACCCGCGTGAACAGATCGCCGAAGATCACGGTGATGATCAGCAGGGTGTAGGCCTGGTTGGCGAAGTCGAACATCGCCCAGCCAAAGATCTCGCGGCGCGGGGCGGGGGCGCTCTCGGGGTAACGCCGAGTCAGGGGCATGCAGGGGGTCCGATAGGTATCGCGGCGCTCATGCTAACGCAGCTCAGCGCTCGCGGATCAGCAGGGCATCGCCATCGGGCTCGAGCGCGAAGTGCTCGAGAAAGCTCTGGCCCAGCCGCGAACGGGGCAGGTCGGCGTCCGGCAGGATAATCGCGCTGACCCCGGCACGGCGCAGCGAGCCGATCTGCACCTGCCCGATGCGTACCCGCTGCCCATGCCGCGTGCCGTACGCGCCGCGGATGCGCACCGACCGCCCGGCGTCGGGGTCGATCCCGGCCCGTTCGGCATCGGTCGCCCGCAACAGAACAGAATCCACCTCCGGATCCACCACAACCGTCACCGCCACGCCATTCAGCCCTGCCGTCAACGCATGATCGCCCCGCGAGTCCCGGTGCACCCGGATCTCGGCATCCCCCTCACGGGGCGCGTCCGGGCGCGCCGGCGTCCGCCGCGGCTCCACCCGCAATTCGCGCTGCTCGCCGTCGATCTCCACCCAGGCCGCCCCCGGCCGCGTGCGCAGGACCCGTACACCGCCCGGCCCGGTCTCGCCGGTGGCGACTACCGCCCGCTCGTCCCCCAGCGACACCACCGCGCGGTCCCCGAACACCGCGTGCAGGCGCAACTCCTCCGCCGCCAGCGGGGCCGGCCAGCCGAGCACCAGCCACGCCACCAGACTCATCGCGGCGGATGCAGGCCACCACCTGTGAACAGACCATCGGAACATGCCGCCGTTATAGCGCATTCGCCTGAATGGAACCGGAACAACCCGCGAGACACCAACCCGTGGGACCTGCAGGCCCGGGTCCCGCCGCCTGCTACCATCAGGGCGTGCACATCGCCGTGGAGCCACCGTGTCCTCATCGTCCCCGTCCGCCGAAGCCAGCCCGACTCCTACCCGGCACATCGCCGTGCGCCATGCCTTCACCCTGACGCTGCTGGTGATCGGGCTGTGGCTGATGCACATGAACCTGCGGGTCCTGCCGGAGGCCGGCGTGGTGGCGCTGTGGATCGCCGTGACCCTGCTGATTGCCCACGGCGGCTTCCGGCGCCACCGGATCCGGCGCGCGGCATTCCTGCGCGGCTACCTGGAGCCCACCAGCCAATGGCCTCGCCGCCTGCGCGGCGGACCGCTGATGGCCCTGCGCCACCTGGTCATCGGCGCCTTGCTGGGCGGCCTGCTACTGATCACGCTCGCGCGCATCCCGACACAGGAAGTCTGGGCCGCCCTGCTGGTCGCCGGGTTTGTGCTGGTGCTCGGCGAGGCCCTGTTCGCCCGGCTGCTGCGCGGCCATGCCCACCCGCAGTTCGCGCCCGAACTGGCCCGGAGCGGGGCCCTGCGGGTCACCGGTCTGCTACTGATTGTCGTCCTGCTGGTACTGGCCCTGCAGGCCCGCTACCCCGACTTGACCGGCGCCACGCTGGAACAGGCGGTGTGGTTCCTGGTCCATCACGAGGCCGCGCGCAGCCACCTGCTGGAGGCCGGGTTGCAGCTGGCTGCGGCGCAGGACGCCCTGCGCCTGTGGCTGGGCCAGCAGTGGTTCCCGCAGGGCGTGGAGTCGCTGCCGGCCCTGCTCGGCTGGCTGCTGGTACTCGCGGAACAGGCCTTCCTGGCCCTCGGCTTCCTGCTCCTGGCCAACGGCCTGCTGCCGCTGCGCCCGACGAACGACACCCTGGGCGACCCGCGCAACGCCCCCGTCATCGAGTAGCGCGGACCCCGCCATGCCGTCGTGCATCCCGCAAGCCCCAACCGGCACCCGGCCATGGCGATGACGGCGGGGTGGCATACGGCCTGGACCTGGCTGGTCCTGACCCTGCTGGCCAGCGCCAGCCTGTTGTGGCTGGCCAGCCAGCACGAACCCCGTAACTGGGAAGAGGCCGCTCCGCTGACCC
>SL_7KL_010_BRINEDRAFT_10001563_pt1 | contig 10907 bp, 9 predicted proteins | sample SodLak_010_BRINE_FD_10663 | JGI IMG/M metagenome (IMG submission 10663)
ATTATAGAAGTTGACGAAGAAGTTGAGGAAGAAGTTGTACCGCCCGAAGCGCAGGAAGCGGAAGAGATTCAGGAAGGTGTGGAAACCAGCGGTGATGAGCGCGGAACGACCGGAGAAGTTAATGTGGACCAGGGAACCGGCAACAATCCGGATCGGTCTGCACCGTATGAGCTTCAATGGGAGGGAGATTTAGAACGTTCTCCGATGGTTCAGCCATTACCCGGTAATCAAACAAATGAAGAGGCTACTATAACGATTCGATTTGAAGTAAATCCTGATGGATCATTGGGACGTGTAATTCCGCTTCGAAAAATGAATCCGGAACTCGAGCGTGAAGTGATGAGAACGCTTCGGAGCTGGAGATTTTCGCGCCTGCCATCCGGTGTTCCACAAGAGCCGCAGTGGGGGACGATTACCTTCCGGTTTGTATTGGATTAATTATTAATCTTACTTCGATAGGTGTCGGCTTTTTGGAGTTGGTACTGTTTTGGGGTTTTGCCGGTCACCTCTTTAAACAGTTTGATAAAGTGGCTGATGCTCGAAAACCCCAGATCGTAACTCACGTCGGTAACATTTTTTCTATTCCTGCCCAGCATTTTGCATGCTCTTTGAATCCTTTTCTTGTTGATGTACTCTACCGGACTCATCCCGAATTCATTTTTAAAATAGCGATAGAAAGAGGCTTTGCTCATGCACGCAACGGAAGCAAGTTTTTTCGATGAAATGGGCCCGTTTAGGTTATTATCGATATACTCCACAGCTGCTGCCAAGCCGTTTTTTGTAACATGATTTCTATAGTTTTTCAACAGGAGTTCTCTCGACTCGGTTTGTAGCATATGAATGATCAGCTCAGATACATTCAGTTCAATCAGTAAGTCGCGCTGGTCATTCTCCTCAGTAAAGATGTGAAACAGTTTCTGGATGAGCAGATCTACGGAACCGGTATTTTTAAAGTGAACCGAGTGGATTGCATCATACTCCCACTCGCCGGAATATTTGCTGCGAGGAATTATGTCATTCATTCGTGAAACAATATCATTGACTCTCGAGAGAGGCAGTTCAACAGTGATGCATTTTGTGGGCTCATCCATTTTTGCATCGGGGAAGTCAATATAGATCGTTTGATCGGGCGGGAGAACCAGGCTTTCACTGGGTACAAAATCATAGGGTTTCTCATCACCTGAATGGATAACCTTTTTTCCTGAAATCATTCCGCAATACATCGGACTGGTGGCATGCAGCTCCACACGATTCGCCTGCTGATAGGTATCATAAATAGAAAAGACAGCTTCTTCACCTGCAAAACTTGTCCGGTTTTCAATCAGCTTCTGCGGTTCAGAATGAGAGGTTTTAAGGTTGTTTCTCATGACAGTTAAAGAGTAAGGTGACGCTTGGAATTTTCCTAAAAACAGATGGTTAAACATTATATAGAACGAAAAAATTAAAACCAAATTGAGACAATAGAGCAATTTTTTGAGAATAATGTCCGAGATTGGAAGCGCTTTTTTAAACATGTTGAGTTTCAAACCTGAATTAACTATTGGAGTCCAACATGTTACATGAGCGTCCGGAATTTAAAGACAAGTACGACAACTATATAGGTGGTAAGTTTGTACCGCCGGTTGATGGAGAGTATTTCGATAATATTTCACCGGTTGATGGTAAACCTTTCACAAAAGCAGCCAGATCGAATGAAAAAGATATAGAAAAAGCACTTGATGCAGCGCATAAGGCGGCTCCGGAATGGGGTAAAACATCTGCAGCCGAGCGAGCATCGGTACTGCTTAAGATGGCAGATATTATTGAAGAGAATCTTGAATACCTGGCCCGGGTAGAAACCATCGAAAATGGAAAGCCAATTCGGGAGACAATGAATGCAGATCTGCCGCTGGTGGTAGACCATTACCGCTATTTTGCAGCCGCAATACGAACACAGGAAGGAGGGATATCTGAGCATGATTCCAATACTGTATCTATTAATCTGCCTGAACCATTGGGTGTAGTAGGCCAAATTATCCCGTGGAACTTTCCTCTATTAATGGCCGCATGGAAAATTGCACCGGCTATTGTGGCCGGTAACTGTACTGTGGTAAAACCGGCAGAACAGACCCCGGCAAGTATTATGGTTATGCTGGAACTGGTAGGTGATGTTATTCCACCGGGAGTTTTGAATGTTGTCAACGGCTTTGGTCCTGAAGCGGGTCAGCCCCTGGCAACCAGCGATCGCATTTCGAAAATAGCTTTCACCGGCGAAACAACAACCGGTCGGTTGATCATGCAGTACGCTTCAGATAATATCATTCCGGTTACGCTGGAGTTGGGAGGTAAGAGTCCCAATGTATTCTTTGAAAGCGTAATGGACGCAGATGATGAGTATTTCGATAAATGTCTTGAGGGTGCCGCGATGTTTGCTTTGAATCAAGGCGAAGTTTGTACATGCCCATCCAGGATTTTGGTTCAGGAGTCGATAGCGGATGCATTTACCGAGCGTGTAGTTGAGCGGGTTAAAAAGATCAAAATGGGTCATCCGCTGGACGATGAAACTATGGTGGGTGCCCAGGCTTCGAACGACCAGTTTGAAAAAATTCTGAACTATTTTGAAGTAGGCAGAGAGGAGGGGGCCAAAGTGCTGGTTGGCGGTGGTCGTGCCGATGTAGGTAAAGGTAACGGCATAGCCGACGGATACTACGTTCAGCCTACCATATTTACCGGTAACAACTCTATGAGAGTTTTTCAGGAGGAGATTTTTGGCCCGGTTACATCGCTTACAACCTTCAAAGATGTGGATGAAGCAATATCTATTTCAAATGATACGCTATACGGACTAGGTGCAGGCGTTTGGACTCGCGACGCACATGAACTCTATCAGGTGCCGCGCGCCATTAAAGCCGGCCGGGTGTGGGTAAACTGCTATCATGCCTACCCGGCACATGCTGCGTTTGGCGGGTATAAAAAGTCAGGCTTTGGACGAGAGAACCACAAAATGATGCTTAGCCATTATCAGCAGACCAAGAACATGCTGATATCATACGATAAGAAGGCACTTGGATTCTTTTAAACCCTGTCGGTCTCAAACCCAGACCACGAACCCCGGTGCAGTCGGGCCGGGGATTTTTTATCAAAAAAAGTAAAGGAGATTATTATGTTACCTAAAACTATGAAAGCTGCAGTTGCGAGAGAATTTGGCAAACCACTTCAAATCGAAGAAATGCCTGTTAAAGAGCCGGGAGATGACGAAATTTTGGTCAAAGTGATGTCTAGCGGTGTATGCCATACGGACCTTCATGCTATTGATGGAGATTGGCCTGTTAAACCAAAACTACCGCTTATACCCGGTCATGAAGGAGTAGGTTATGTAGCTGCAGTCGGTAAAAATGTTAAAAACGTTAAAGAAGGCGATGCGGTGGGTGTGCCCTGGTTATATTCGGCATGCGGCACTTGTGAGCACTGTATAACCGGTTGGGAAACGCTTTGTGAAGACCAGGATAACGCCGGATATAGTGTAGATGGTGGTTATGCGGAGTACGTTGTTGGAGATCCCAGATATGTAGGACATCTTCCGTCTAATGTAAATTTTACAGAAATTGCTCCGATACTTTGTGCAGGGGTTACGGTGTATAAAGGATTAAAAGAGACAGAAACGAGACCCGGTGAGTGGGTTGCCATTTCCGGTATTGGTGGTTTAGGTCATCTTGCAGTGCAGTACGCCAAAGCAATGGGTATGCATGTAGCGGCCATTGATATTGAAGATGATAAACTGAATCTGGCAAAAAAATTGGGTGCAGACCTTGTTGTTAACGCAAAAGAAGAAGATCCCGGCGAATATTTGAAAAAAGAGACTGGCGGAATGCACGGGGCCCTGGTTACGGCTGTAGCGCCACAAGCATTCACTCAGGCTCTCAGTACATTAAGACGTAAAGGAACTCTTGCTATGAATGGCTTGCCACCGGGAAGCTTTGAATTGGATATATTTAACGCTGTATTAAATAGAATAACGATTCGAGGGTCTATTGTAGGTACTCGAAAAGACCTGCAGGAGTCCATTGATTTTGCGATTGAGGGTAAGGTTAAATCAAATGTTCATTCAGCAAAAATCGAAAATATTAATGATGTGATTGAAGATATGAGGGCAAATAAAATTGAAGGCCGTATGGTTCTTGATATTGCCTGATAACGAACGTTTGAGTAGAAATAGAGCCCTGGTTTTCTGGAATAGTTTATCAGTGCTTTATCTAATACAAACTGCTATATAACTAAAGATCCAATGCCTGTAGAAAGAGTACTCATAACAGAAGAAGCAAAAAAGATAATGGATGAACTTCGCGAAAAACATGGGGAGTTGATGTTTCATCAAAGCGGTGGCTGCTGCGACGGATCATCACCGATGTGTTATAAGGCGGGTCAATTCCGTGTTGGGAAAAGTGATGTGAAACTTGGTGAGGTATATGGTGCACCTTTCTATATGGCAAAAGATCAGTTTAAATACTGGCAGTATATGCAGCTTACGTTGGATGTAAAAGAGGGCCGCGGCTCGAGCTTTTCTCTGGAAATACCAATGGGCGTGCGTTTCCTTATCAAATCAAAAATGTTTACAGAGGAGCAGCTGGAAGATCTTGAGCCCACGGAGTAGAGTAGGTCTCAGTCCGTTATCCAGCTGTACACTTTAGATAGAAGAACTTCCACCATCTGAAATTCCACTCTTCTTGTTGTTGAATTACAAAGCCGGCCTCTTTTGTCAGTGGGTGCATCTCTTGCAGAGAGCGACTGTTGATGTTCTCCGGTGAGAGAAGGTTTATCAGGAAGTTAGAGATCAAAAAATACCCTTTTCTGTTCCAGTCGAGCATATAGAGTTCACCGCTCGGTTTTAGAAACTTCCGGAAGTGATTCAGAACAGTATATTGATCCACATAGTAGTGAAAGGAGTTCAGGCAGATGATTTTATCAAAGGTGTGATGCTCAAAATCGAGCTCCTCGCAGTAGCAGCTGGTAAAGTGAACATTTGTATAGTTCTCTAATTTATCTCTGGCTTTTTCCAGCATTTCTGAGGCCGGATCGTTAAGCACCAGCTCTTCGATCGAATCAAACTTGTCCAGAAGTTTTTTTGCGAGAATCCCGGTGCCCGCGCTGGCGTCCAGAATACGATCTCCGGGCGTTGGCTCGAAATGTCTTAGGAAATGTTCGTGGGTATGTTTCAGATAGGATGAGTACAACTTATCGTACCTGGTCGATAACTTGTTATAGTACTCCGCTGTTTTTTTTGCTTTTGTATTGATGGCGGTAAGGGTTGAATATTTTACAACTAACCTGAGTTCGATTGATAATTCTAATTAAAACAGTGAAGAAGTCTCACCTGACAAGGGGTTCCGAGCGTTAGCGACACGTGAAACGAAATGTAAATGGGTTTCCATCGGGTTTTTCATAAATCATATGAACATACCCCTCAATCCCCCTTTGCTAAAGGGGACTCTTGATTTCATTGTCTCAGAGTCGAATCGAGGCTACTACAACCTTACCGGAACCTCAATCGTTTGCGACTCTGAATTTGAAAAATGCAGTGTGAGCTCAAAAGTATCACCGTCGGCAAGAGTTCTGGTTACCTGAATGAGCATAATATGCAGGCCTCCTTGCTGGAATCTTATGGTGGATTCGGACGGTAACTCAACTTCAGGAACTTCACGCATTCCCATCATTCCCTCTTCTTCGCGTTCATACGATTCGTGAATCTCAACCAGCTGGGCTACGTCTGATTCAACACCGACTAATGCATCTTCGGTTTCCTCAAAATTGGTGATTAAAAAGTAGGCTGCACTCATGCGGCCTTCACTTGCAGGTCTTGCCCACGCACCTTCTATTTGAACACCTTCTCCATCTATTACCTGTTCCTGAACCGATTCTCTCTCTCCGCCGCAGCTGATTGCAAAAAGTAGTGTAAAAGCAAATAGTGCAAAATATTTCATAATGGTATGTTTAAAGTAGTTTTTGTAGGTCTTCGATGATGATATTGACCGGAGTCATACTTCCGCCGTAGTCAAAAATCAGTTCGGAATTTTGATTGATCAGCAGAATTTTATCTGAGTGATTTAAAAAGTACATACGTTCTCCATCCTCAACTTCACGCGAGTAGGACTCCTGAGTTCGTACGCTCACTCTTCTCATAAATTCGTCAATTGTATCGGGATCTCCCGTTAAAAATTTAAAAGGTTCGCGGTCCATGTCGAATGCCCGGGCATATGATTTCATAACTTCGGGTGTATCTCGCTCAGGATCGAACGTAACCATTACAAATTGGGTATCGCCCGGATTATCCATCTCTTCGTAAACTTTACCCACATTGGCTGTAATAAATGAACAGATATCGGGACAGTGAGTATAAATAAAACCAATTACCAGCGGTGATCCCTGAAAATCATCAGGAAAAATCACGGTTTCTCCGTTTTGATCGGTGAGCTCATAACTGACGTCGCTGTAATCATCAAGAGCCGGGCTGCTGCATGCAGACAAAGCTATAGCAAGGGCGGTGATGGCGATAAGTGGATAGATAAATGATTTCATCTTGTAAAACTTAAATTTGATAAATAAAAACCAAGCTACTTCAGGCTTATGAAGCTTTGATGAAACATCAACTGATCTATTTCATCTCATTCTCAAACTCTGAGATCATGAGCTCCATAAAAATCCGGGCTGATTCGGTTCCCAATATCTCCAACTGATCTTTAGGAAGTCCGTCCCATACCTCATATGTAACGGCGTCAATTCCGAACGTTTTATGCGACCAGTTTTTTGCAATGGGTGAATCGGTCGGAAACGGTTCAACGTTCAAATCAATATCGGAAAGTTCGTTTTTGATCCGGTCTGCCCACCGATAGGTGAACAGATGTGGAAAGGTTTCGATCTCTTCCAGTATTGGATAGAAAACCGTCTGGCCGGTTGAGTGAAAATCGATGGCGTAAAATACTTTTCGATCATCACGTTTTAGCAGAGGTAGAAGAGAGCGCTGTACAGCTCTGGTTTCGGGTTGGTTGAAAAATTGCCAATCTCTGTTCAGGTCTACGCCTGCCGCATTCGTTCTCCAGTGGCCGTTGTCGGCGCCATCCGGATTCATCAGCGGATAGGCCCACACATCAAAATACTTTCGGAATTGTCTGGCTAAATCGGAGTCTGAAACCAGCTCCTCAATAAAATAGAGCCCGGTAATATATCCGGGAATCTCCGGTGGATGCTGCCGCCCGTAAATCAGAATGACACCTTTAACCGGTTCATCAGACTGTTCGGAAACCTTCAACTGATATACCGGTCGTCCCTGATGTGAACTTCCAACAACCGATCGCTGAATGAATCTGTTTTGGGCAAGGAGGTCAGACCATATCTGAAATTCATTTGTTGTTTGAGGGACCTGGGCTGAAACCCATACAGGCTCAGAGCCAATATTTAAGGAGATGATTCCGTTACGTGTGTCGGGGTCTCGATGGTAGTTGGTTGAGTCGGCATTTTGCCAGGTTTGGCCTCCATCGTAACTGATTTCCGGCCTGTACCGATGTCGGCCATCAGCATAGTTGAGTTCGAGGGTTACATTGGTGGAATCGTCAGCCCAAACCTGAAATCCATACCAGGGGCTGTTGTTGATAGGGCTGATTTCCGGATTGATCTGCAGCCGGTAGTGATACGGATCAATTCGGATTACATCATTTACTCTAGAGCCCCGGAATTCATTTGTGATCCATACGCCATCTTCAAGAAACCCGATGGTGCGTTTATTCTGATGGTTAATTTCACGGTCTGAAGTTTCGGTTACACCTTCAGGGTCGTAGGAGTAGCCGGAGAACTCTTCAGAAGTTTTGCAGCCGTTCAGGTACAGAATTGATGTTAATAATATGAATAGGAATGATTTACGGTTGCAGAACATTTAAAATAATAGCTTTTAAGATGATTTTCTCTGATTGAAATTTTCTATGTTCCGGAAACTACATATACTGTGAGTCCCGGTTTTATAAAAGATATAAAAACTCTATTGTTGAAAACTATTCAAGATAACGCTGCTTGCAGGCTTTTTCTTTTTTTATTTATACCCTGTATTACATTTTTACTGCCAATCTCAATGTCTGCCCAAGACAGCGAGAGGGAGTCGATTGTATGGAAGGTTACGTTTGAGGGCAATGAAAACTACCGGGACATGGTTCTGCGGGAGATTATTGCAACAGAAAGCCCAAATTTTCTGCAAAAAACCTTCAGACGTACCGGCAATTTTGTGTTAAATGAGATGGATGTTCGCCGCGACCGCATTCGAATCATGAGGTATTATGAACGCCGGGGTTATCCAAACGTAGAAGTGGACTTCGAAATTCTTGACAGGAGAAAAGAGTGGCAGAAAGAGGTTGTTTTTCGTATCAGTGAAGGAGAGCCGGTGAGGATTCGATCATCAGAAATTGAGATCGATGCGGATCCTGAAATAGTGGATGAGATCAGATCTTCGCGCGAGTTTGAAAGAGCCGCTGAACGGCACGAATTTCAAGTGGGGAGCCGGTATCAAACCTTGAGACGGGCAGATGTAGAAGGACGTTTTTTAAATCTGCTGGAGGAGCTGGGCTTTGCTTGGCCTGAAGTTGAAGTTTTGGCAGAAGTGGATTCGGTTTCAAACCGGGCAGATATTACGATAAAGGCGAGGCCCAATACAAGGACCTATTTTTCGGAGGTCAAAATTGAAGGTGATATCTCAGTCCCGGAGAGAATTTTAATTCGGGAAACGGAAATCAGGGAAGGAGAACGTTACAGCAGAAGTAAACTGCAGGAAGCCCAGCGACAGGTATTTAATCACCATCTGTTTCGGTTTGCTACAATAACGGTTCCTGAACAACCGCAGGATTCCACACTAAATGTGCTGCTGAGAGTTCGTGAAAATCCGAAAAGGTCGGTTCAGGCGATGATCGGTTTTGGTCGGGAAGAGTTACTGCGCGGCCAGGTGAGCTGGCAAAACAGAAATATAAGCGGTACGGGCCATCGTTATGGTGTAAACGCCCGCGCATCTTTTATTGAACAGAGACTCAGCACGGATTATCTGCTTCCATACGTTTTCAATACAAGGAGCAGTTTTGTAACTACTGTATTTGGTATGCATAAACTGGAGCCGTCTTTCGAGCTGTTTCAGGCCGGCTTCAACAACAGCTTAATTTATCAGCTTGATCGCACCAAAACGGCTTCTGCTTCATATGAGTTTTCTATAAACGAAGAGCTTTCCAGGAATACAGATGCTGCCTTGCCCGATACGGTTATCAACTATAACGTTTCTTCACTCTCACTGTCGGGTTACTATAGCCAGGGTTTAACCCGGGAGCCTCGGGGGTGGGTCATCCAGCCATTTGTGGAAATTTCAGGTACGTTTGGTGAGTCTACATTCTCGTTCCAAAAGGTGCTGCTGGATGTGAGGAGATTTACGAATATCACAAACTCATTAACGTTTGCGAAGAGAATAAATACCGGCGCAATCTTTTATGAACAGAATAAACAGCTCCCGTCAAATATCAGGCTGTTTACAGGAGGTACGAACTCGGTACGCGGCTGGAACAGGCAGGAGCTGGGGCCGAGCCGGGCAAGTTTTGATGACGACGGAAATTTCGATACGTACGTGCCAGTAGGAGGGCGTGCCTTGTTTACATTCAACATTGAGCTCAGGCAGCAGTTAAGGGGTATTATACCAAACCTGGGACTGGCCGCATTCCTGGATGGCGGACAGGTATGGGATAATATTAACAGCCTGGAAGAGCGGCCTATACAGTTTGGCGCGGGCGGCGGTATTCGATATCAATCTCCTATTGGGCCGGTTAGGGTGGATGTGGGTTATAAATTAAACCCAACAGATGAAGATTTGAATATTTTTGAAGGGCAGGATTTTGGAAGTGCATGGAGCCGCATTGGAATTCATTTTAGTATAGGTCAGGCATTTTAATGAGCGAAGAAAAGAAAGAACATATCAAACCGAAGCGAAAATGGTTGAAATGGATCATTTCCATTGCTGTTATTTTGGTGTTGGTATTCGGTACCCGTTTTGCACTTAAAAGCGATCTGGTCTTCGACTATCTCCGAACTACTGTTGAAAATCAGGTTGACAAACAGATCAACGGATCGCTGGAGATCGCGTCGATTCGTGGTGATCTGCTGCACGGTTTTACGATTTATGGAATTGACCTGAGGGATGATCGGATGGAGCAGGTAGCGGAGATCGATTCTCTTCAGATATCCTACAGGTTAATGGATCTAATCAGACAGACGCACACGGTAGATCAGGTTACTGCAAGTGGTGTTCAGGTATTTATAACACAAAACCGGGATTCCGTTTGGAATGTGATGGAGCTTCTTCCACCCTTTGATGATGAAGAAGAAACTGATGATCTACTGCGATGGGCTGTGAATAATCTGGAGCTTTATAGTGTAAATATGGATGTGAGGTCAGATCATCTTTTGCCGGATGGATTTGTGAATATTCGTGAGATGAGTTTAGTTGCTTCCGGCGGAGTTTCGGATCGGGGATATTATGGAAAGTTAAACTCGCTGGAGTTCTCACTTGAAGAGGCACGTCTGCCCGAGAATATTCAATTTGCGATGAGTGCTGAGGGCGACCATGAAAGAATCACGCTCGAATCCCTGTTAATTAACTCCGGCCGATCGATGCTGAATGCAGAATCGGATTACCGGTTGCCAGACGAAGTTTCGGCTTCGCTCCGAATGGATCCACTGGACTGGCGGGATATTGCTGCGTATATAGATGATTTGCCGTTGAGGCAAAACCTGCAGATGGAAATTGGAGCAGAAGGTACCATGGAGGCTCTGAGGTTTAGTCTGGCAGCTACCGCAAACGGAATGGAGCGTTTCGATATATCAGCAGGCTTGTCTTTGGAGCCTGAACTATCCTTAAC
>SL_7KL_010_BRINEDRAFT_10001565_pt1 | contig 10901 bp, 8 predicted proteins | sample SodLak_010_BRINE_FD_10663 | JGI IMG/M metagenome (IMG submission 10663)
CGGGGTTGGTCGGGTCCTCGTCCTCGATGGCCCGGGCCAAGTCCTCAAGCTCGCCAGAGTGGTAGCCGGTCAGGTCCCGCAGCTCCTCAAGCTGCCCGGTCTCCAGGTCCTCCAGGGTGGCGGGGTCGGTCAGGTCGCCTGCGCCCGCCAGGTCCTCCAGGTCCAACAGGGACCGGGCGGCGGTGGTCAGGGTGTCCCGGGACAGGTCGCCGGGGCGGCGCTCCTCGATGGTGCCAGGGCGCGCGGTGGGGGCGGTGGTGGTGTCGTACATGGTGGTTCTCCTAAGGGGTAGGTAGGTAGGTGGGTGCCTCCTCGTTTGGGTTGGTNTGTGTTCACAGTGCGCGCCAATCCGCCGGACGCAAACAGGTTGACGAAAACCCCCCAAACAGGGGACCCCAAGAAACCGGCAAACCGCCCGCGCATACCGGTAAACCTGCCAAACCAGGTGCCCGCCATTCACCCGAACCCAACCAGAAACCGGGCCAGACATGGAGGGACAGGGGCGCGGGGTGGGGGGTGTGCATTGGGGCCAAACCGCGGGCCGATTGCCCGCCCATTTACCGCCACTGGCACACACTGGAGCCGGTGTGTGTGACGGACACACGGCGGACGACTGCCACACACCCCCAGTGTGTAGCAGTGCACAGGGCGCACAGATACTCCCCGCCCTGTGTGTACACAGTCACGACCACGAGGAGCACGATCTGCGAGGTTTTCACCGGGCTAACCTCGCAAATATGACAGGTGGGCCTGCAACCCCAGACCCCGACCCTCCCCCAATTGAGCGAGCCAGTCCCTTTATATATACCACCCGCAATCAACTGAACCGGTTTTCGAACCGGACACTCGCACCCGTTCACCCAGGGTCAAACCGGACGGCGGGTGTCCTCCTGCGGACAGGTATCGGGCTCGTCAGGCGGACAGGAGGGGGCCTGAGGGGGCTGGAAGGCCAGTAAACCTGATCGGGACTGGTTTTCGGGGGTTCCATTTACCTGAAACTGGACTGGTACAGGGCCGCGCCATTCGCGCGGCACTGGAACCGGACCACCAGAGGCCGGGGGTGCGCCCAACCAAAGTTGAGCCGCCCCCACTCAGGTCTTGCACCNCCGAACTTGCCCTGAATACGCCGATTTTAGCGTTTTTGGATTTTTGACCCGAACAAACCCCCCAGTAGTACAGGGGGGTTCTTCCAGAGCGGCTCTTTTCAGCCGCTCCAGAAGACAGGTACCAGGTACCAGAGCGGCCAGAGCGAAGCTCCGCCGCTCCAGAGGAAACCGGAGGCCCTGAAGTGAAAAGCCAGGAAGAGATCAATGAGATCAGGCAGGCTTTTGCTTCATGGCTGGTCATGGACAACAACCAAAGGCGTGACCACAACCTCCCGACAACCAAGAAGGCATTTGCCGAGCTGTATGACACCAACGATAGACAGCTTCGGCGCTGGACCAAGGAAGACGAGAGCTTTGCCGATCTCGTCGAGAAGAAGCGGGAGAGCCTGGCTGCCCGGTCCACCAACCGGTTCGCCCCCGAGGAGCTGATCAAGAAAGAGGCCGAGAGCGGGGACCCCGACGCCATGTGGGAGGTCTTCGAGACCACGTTGTTGAACGGGCTGTCCAAGGGGGACCACCAGTTCGCCAACATCTTCGCCCGCACGATGGGCAAGCCCTACATCGAGGCGATGGAGCGCCAGTTCCAGTCCGACTGGCGGGACCTGTCGATGGAGGAGATGTGGGAGGAGCTCGAACCGTTCCTGAGTGACATGCAGATGGCGACAGCGTTGCGGAAGCGGGGGTGGACGGTCACCAGGGCTGAGGGAGGCGGCGAGGAGACGGCTGACGCCGATGAGTAGGACCAAGCTCCAGGTGACCGGCTCCCAGGTCGCCGCCCAGCGCAAACGCACCGCGTTCGAGCACGCGCTCACCGAGTTCAAATGGCGGGCCCTGGCTGCCTCGTTCTTCACCTTCGCCACCTACGTGTGGGTGATCTCCAAGCGGGAGGACGTGGAAGGCTCTGAGCCGCTGGACGTCGACGCCTGGCCCCACCAGCGGGAACTGGTCAACCAGTATCTCTCGGGCCGGAACACCATCCTGCTCAAAGCTCGTCAGCTGGGTGCGTCTGTGGTCACCCTGGCGTTCGTTCTGTGGAAGATGCTGACCAAGCCGGGCTACAACGTGCTCTGGTTCGCCCAGGACAAGGAACACGCCCAGGACGCGATCGAGAAGCTGCGGTTCCAGTACAACTCGCTACCGGCGTGGCTCCGGAACCGAGGCCCGAGCCCTGCCGGTGACGCCAAGACCCACTTCGAGCTGAAGTGGGACAGCGGGTTCACCTCCTCGATCCGCGCGATGGCATCCACAGGCACGACCGGTGCCGGTGGCACCGTCGACCTGGTGGTGCTGGACGAGTTCGCCCTGGCCGACAAGGCGGCAGACATGTGGCGGTCGCTGAAAGCGACCACTGACGCCGGTGGCCAGATTCTGGTGCTCTCTACCGCCCGAGGTCGCAACTTCTTTTCGTGGCTGTATCAGGAAGCCGAAGCCGGTCGGCTGACGATGGACGCCCTGTTCTTCCCCTGGCACTACTCCAAGTTGATCGACGAGGAGCAGTATGAGGAAGAGAAAGCGATGTGGGTGCGTCAAGGCCAGCCCCATCGCTTCTACCAGGAACGGCCCGCCAGTCCCGCCGAAGCGTTCTCCGAAAGCGCCCACCGGCGCTTCCTGCACCTCCCAGACCCTGCCGAGTGCGCTGACCTGCGGCTGCAAGGGAGGCTGGAGGAGAACCGGCACGGTGAGGTCAGGTTCGTGGAGGACCCCAACGGGATGCACTCCCTCTCGATCCCCAGCCCGGTGCGCAGCCATGACTACCTCATTGCCGCCGACCCCTCCAAGGGCGTGGGTCAGGACTACTTCGCTGCACACCTCATCTCCCCTGACCCGGACGGTGAGGGTGCTGAGATCATCGGCTACCTGCGCACCAACAACATCGAAGCGTCCCGTATGGCCCAGGAGCTGGACAAGCTGGGAAGGCTGTTCACAGGCGTGAACGGCCCGGCGATGATCGTGGTGGAAGACCAGGGCGGGCACGGGGAGCTGGTGAACCACATCCTGCCGAACGAACTGAACTACCCGCGCGTGTGGCGCGAGCAGCACTCGGTAGGCCGCTCCAAGGTGCACAAGACCGACCGGTATGGGTTCGGGATGCCAGCCAAGCGGCGTGCAGCGGTTATCGACCAGCTCGCAGGCTGGATCGCTACCGGCAAGATCCACAACATCCACTCGGCGCTGCGCACCGAGCTTGGCGCGTTCGTCCAGACCAAAACGCATGCAGGGAACATCCGCTACGAGGCAGAAACCGGCTTCAACGACGACCTGGTGCTGTCTCTCGCTATCGCCGTCTACGTCCTCTCCCAGTCGGGGCTGACCTCAACCCGAACACACCCCCCAACCAGTGAAGGGGAGTTCCGCATCTCGCTCGCTGAGGCTCGCGAGCAGGCGATGAGCGAGAGCCCTGAGGAACACAGCCCAATCAACCTGCGGACCCCCGTTGGTGTCAGCCTGTAAGGAGAGCGTGGTGGCAGACAAGCTCCAATACAGCCTCAAAGAGGCGCAGGAGTTCGTCGAAGACAGCATCCGACGCTCCCGCAAGCGTTGGGAAGCCTGGCGTGCGTATGAGTGGATGTTCCGCTCGGGCGAACATCAGACCTTCGCTGACCAGACCACCTTCGGCACCCTCGACTTCCGCGGCCTCAGCCTCGACCGGCCCGTCTTCAACCTGATCAAGCCCCACATCGAGCTGATGGTGGAGACCGCCACCCAGCAGCCCCCCAAGCTCATCGTCGACCCTTACGTCGAAACCGAAGACGCCAAGGCTGCCGCCGAGGTGGACCAGACCGTCTTGCGGTTCATGGCCCGGCGCAACCGGCTGGAACAGCACCTGCACCAGTTCGCCAACGACGTGGTGAAGCTTGGCACCGGCGTGCTCAAAACCGGCTGGTCTCGGGTGAAAGGCGACGAACGCCAGCGGGACGAACGCGACGTGCTCGCAGAGATCGAACAGCTCATCTTCGACGAGGACCAGGCAGCAACCAGAGAGGGCCGGGCGCGCCGCGAGCTGTCTGAGCTGCGAGATCAAGTGGCAGTCACCTGGGTTCCGGTTGTCAAGGACGAGCCGTATATCAAGCGCATCTCCCCCTACGACTTCCACGTTCCGGTCGAGTGCTCCGAGCTGGAGGAGGCCCGGTGGCTTGCCCACCGGATGCTCATCCCCGTCGACGAGCTCAAGCAGTATCCCCACGTCAACGACAAAGCCAAGATCAACGCCACCCACCACGTGGGTGACGACCGGGCAGACCGCAAGCCGTCAAACGAGCTGTCGGCAGGCGCCCACACGCAGTTCCAGTTCGCAGAGGTGTATGAGTTCTGGGATATGCGTTCGCGCCGCTACCTGCTGTTCCAGCGTGGGTGCGATGTTGCCCTCATCGACAAGCCGTTCCCCCACGACCACCGGTTCTCCCCGTTCTCCATCGGACGAGGCTCCCGCGCCTCGCAGGACGACTTCTGGGGCATCCCGCTGATCGAGAATGTTGCACGCCTCCAGATGGCTATCAACGTGCTCGTCACCGAAATCATCCGCAACGCCAAAGCGTCTGGTCACAAGCACCTGGTCGACAAGCGGGTGGCTGCCGCCAACCCGCAGCTGAAAGAGCTGCTGCTGTCGGACCAGCCCGACATCGTGGCCGCCGTAGACCTCGTAGGCCAGCAGACCTTGCAGGAGATCATCCACACCGTTCAGCGCCAGCCGTTGTCAGGTGACGTGTGGGCCGCGTATAACGAGGTGGAGCAGGCCATCGGCAAGGTGCTGGGGATGAACGAGATCCAGATGGGCTCGCTCGGGCCTTCCCGCACCGCCGCCACTATGGGTGCGCTGGCCGATGGGGTGCAGAACCTGCGTGGCCGGACCCTCACCAGGCCTATCGAGGAAGCGACCGGGCACGCCGGTCTTCTCACACTGCTGCTGTGCAAGCAGAACCTGGATGGCCCTAACGACCCGCGCACCGGCCCCTATAACGAGATCGCTTACAAGATCCTCGGGGACGAACGCATCGAGCTGTGGGAAGCGGGCTTGGACACCCTCCAGCACACCGAGTTCGAGGTGAAAGTGGAGCCGGGCTCCACCGCCACCAACCCTGCAACAGACCACGAGCGGGGCTTGCAGCTTCTCGAACGCATCGCACCCGCCCTCGCCCAGAACGGGGTCAGCCCGCGCCGGGCCATCGCCAAGGCGCTGACCAAGATGGGGGAGGACCCCGAGTATCTGATGGCCGAGGAGATGCAACAGCCCGAGGCGCCCGCACCAGGCGGCGCTCAGGGTGAGCCAGGGGCAGAGATGCTGCCACCTGAGCTGTCTATGGAAGCGCCAGGGGAGCTGGACCCGCTGGCGATGACCGGTGGACTTCCGCAGGCAGCAGAGCTGTCTGGGGGCAACGCTCTGGGTATCTGAGGAGACCACGATGCAGCGCAACAAGCAGATGAAGATGGACGCGCTCACCAGCGCACTTGACGCTGGGGGCGGTATGGACGCTCCGGTTCCGATGGACCCTATGGCAGGGATGGAACCGGCAGCAATGGGAACAACGGGCGGTGTCGATGTCGCCCCGGATGGCACCGTCACCGCAGGCGGGCAGACGATCGGAAAGGTTGAGCTGGTGTTCGTTCCTGCAACTGACGCCACACCTCCGGCGACCCCCGACGCTGGAAGTGGAGCGTCACCCACCTACTGACGGAGGTGATCCGTATCTCGGCTTGGCCCCCGCTGCGGCGGGGGTCTTGTCGTGACCCGAACAAACCCCCCTACGTACTGAGGGGTGTTTTTTACCCCCACCCAGGAACAAGCTTTGCATGCGGAGCCTGAGATACAGGCCAACCAACGCGGGCACTCCAGAGGGACAGATGAGCAACGACTACCGCGACGCCGCACGTTCCGCAATCGCACAGGTGCTCCAGTCCGACAAGGACCAAGGCAGCCCCGAGAGTGCAGGGGACGAGGCAGCTAACGCTTCAACCGACGAGCTCGGCACCACCGGCGAGCAGCTGGGGGAGACGGGCGAGACGGTGGGAGAGGACGACGGAGACCTGGACGGCTCCGACGACTTCGACCAGGCGTTGGAGGAAGCGGGAGAAGGAGAGGACGGGGAGGACGAGGAAGACACCTCCGACGAGGACACCGAGGGAGACCCCTCGATCCTTGAGCTTCAGGAGGATCAGGTCGTCCGGCTCCCCGACGGCACCGAGGTCAACGTCAAGGACGCTGCCCTTCGGCAGGCCGACTACACGCGCAAGACCCAAGAGCTCTCACAGGCTCGCCGCCAGATGGAAAGCCAGGTTCAGGAGCTGACCGAGTTCCAGAACCAGGTCCTCGAGTGGCACGCCGAGCGCGACCAGAACCGGTCGGCATGGGTGGCAGAGATCGCCCAGACCACCGAAGGCAACACGCCCGCCGAGGTGATCGCAGAAGCGGTCCCGCAGCTGGGTGGCAGTCCAGAGATGAACACCGCGCTTGTCGCGGAACTCATCGTCGGCCTCGCCGCATCCAACCAGCTGTCCAAGGCGTTCGTCGAAACGTTCGGGCTAACCGACGAGGAGCTCCAGAACCACGCCCGCCAGTCGAACCTCACCCAGCGTGAGCGCCGTCTGGAAGCGGAGGAGCGGCGACGGCGAGAGCAGGAAGAGCAGGCGCGAGCCGAAGAGGAACAGCAGAACCAGAGCCAGCAGCAAAGCCAGCTGGCTGAGCAGTACCGGCAGCAGTGGGCAGGCATCGTCCAGGCCGAGGGCTTCGAGCCCGGCTCCGAGGAGGAGACGGCAGCGAAGCGGGAACTCGTGCAGTTCTGCCAGGAGACCGGCGACACCAACCTAACGGTTGCGTGGGAAGCGCTACAGGGCCGCAAGCTGAGAGCGAAGCTTGCCAAGGAGAAGCAGGCCCGCCAGAAGGCCGTCAAGCGCCAGAAGCGGCTGGATGATCAGCAGGTTCCCACCTCCACAGGGCGGAATGTCCCACCGGCTTCCGGAAGCTCCGGGCCAGCGACCGCAGCGGCGCTTGCGCGCCTGCGGGAGCAGGGGAAGTTGTGAACCAAATCTGTCTTGAGGAGCCCTGCGGGGCCTGAACTGAGGATCTGATATGCCTATCGGAAGCTCGGATTACACCGAGATCATGGCGGCTGTCGCCGCCGACAAGGAAGATGAGCTGTTCGACAACGTGGCGGTGGACAGCCCCACGATGGACCTGTTCCGCGAGTTCGCCACCTCCACGCACGGTCGGCTGATCGAGCTGCGGGTGCGGGGCGGCAAGAACGAGAGCACCACGCGGACCGACGACAGCGGGACGTTCAACGCGACCCTTGACGGTTCCATCCTCGGGGTTGTGAAGTACGACTTCTCCGACATCTACGTCTCCCACACCCGCGTTGCCACCAAGACCCTGGCGATGATCGGCGGGGAAGAGGAGATCGTGGACCTGGCCAACGAGCAGCTCAACGCTGCTGTGGAGGGCCACCGCGACGAGCTCGTGGGTGACCTGTTCGCACGGGTCGCTTATGGCGAGAGCGACCACGACGACGGCGCCATCTACGGCCTCGACGCCCTGACCGGTGACGCGGCCTACGACGCAGACCCTGCCGGTGACGGCTCCATCGACCCGCTGGTGGTCGGCGGCGTGGACACCTCCCAGACCCAGAACGAGTTCTGGCAGGCGGTCCGGCGCGAGTACCCCGTTGACGGCAGCGTCGACGTGAAGAACGCGTTCCGCAAGATGGCAAACGCCCTCTATGTCGGGTCCCGCAAGCGCCCCTCCCACCTGATCGTGGGCGAGGACCTGTATGACGAGTATGAGAGCTCTCTGGATGAGGCGGTCCGGTATCACCAGATGGACAGTGGTGAGACCCGCTTCACCGAGCTGCGGTTCTCCAACCTGGTCGTCCGCCTGGACCCGGACTGCAACCCGAAGCGTGGCTACTTCCTCTACCGGCCCTCTTGGCGGTTCAAGCACCTGCCGAACTTCTTCATGCGGGCGCAGGACACCCAGAAGGTGCCGGGCACGCTGGACAGCGTGACCCCGCTGGCATCCATCCTGGGTCTCGGGGTGAACGAGCGTGGGGCCAACGGTGTCCTCCTCCGGCCCGACACCGCAGGTGGCGACGCCTGATCGGAAGGGCGGCGATCCCGTCCTGTAGGTAGCGGCCATAGGGGCCAGCCCTCGTGGCTGGCCCCTATCTCATAGGAGCGAGTGGTGGACAAGCAGCAGTTGCGCGAGGAAACCCGACGGGTTGCCGGTCTGGGGATGGCAGAGCTGTTCCCTGACACAGTGATCGACGCGGCAGTCCAGGAGACGATCTACGACTGGGCGTCCACCGAGGTGTGGCCGACGCTGGAGGCTGAGTTCGACGAGCTGGTGCCCGCCGACGAGAACTACCTGGATCTGCCCTCTACCGTTCGGAAAGTGCAAGAGGTCCGGACCGAGGGCACCGGGCTGGACGGTCCTCGTGTGCTGACCCGACGCAGCCCCGAAGCGTTCGAGCAGGCGTATCCCGGCGCCCGTTCCGCCCCGTCGGAGTATGTGTTGCGCGACGGGAAGCTGTGGCTGTTTCCCACACCGTCCCGCCCGACGGTCGTGCACGTCAGGCACACCATCGCCATTCCGAAGCTGGTGGCCGACACAGACGAGCCAGACTGGCTGGACGAGGAGTTCCACGAAGGTTTGGTCTATGGCGCTGCGTCGCTGCTGCTGGTGCAGGAGGCGGAGGGCAGCGACCGCAAGGAGCTGTTCGAGACGCTGTATCAGTCCTACATCCAGCGGGCTCGTGAGCGCTACCTGTGGTCTGATGATCTGGGGATGTTCCAGGTCGGATCTCGTGCCAGCGTTGACCGCGGCCACAAGACCATCTGGGGGCTTGGATGAGCCGCCGCCCCTCCCGCCTCGAGTTCGACGACTTCTCTGGAGGCATCCAAGAGAAGCAGGCTGCTGACGAGTTCTCTGGACGACAGTGGGCGCGGCTGTCGGGTTTCGTTCTGACCGACAGTGGCATGCGGTCCCAGTGGCCGATCCAGCGGCTCGGCACGCTCGATGATGTGGTGGCGGTGCGGGCGTATGAGGGGCGGACTACCTCGTGGTTGCTGGCGTTGGACGACCAGGGCCGCTTGTGGGTGGCGGCTGCGCCGCCTGACGAGGACGGGCATCAGCCGGTGAATGCGGTGAGCTGGCAGCAGCTTGACACCAGCACCGGCGGGGACCCCCTGGTCGGTGACCCGTCTTGGCGCTTCGTGTGCGAGATGCCGCATCACACCGAGGCGGGGGAGTGGGTGTCGGGTTTGTTGGTCCACGCCCCGACCCGCTGGTCCGGTCAGCAGGCAGTGGTGGTCTACGAGCAGAACGGCACTCTTGTCGCTGACGCCTTCACCGAGTTCTACCCGTCGGCGGTCACCGTCGAGGAGGGTGAGAACGAGGGGACGGTGGAGGTCGCTGACGGGGTGTATCCCCGCGCGGCTGTGGGCACGATGTGGCGGTCCTATCTGGTGCTGGGGGACATCGAGTGGCTGGACACCAAGCAGGTTCCTGAAAAGCCTGATGACGCGGGTCTGTCGGAGAGCACCACAGTCCGGTATCGCAACGGACTGTGGATCTCGGAGCCTGGGGCGACCGACAAGTTCAACCCGCTTGGTGTCATCCATATCGATATCGGCCCGCCGGGCACGAAGGTGGTGGCGCTGGAAGAGATCGATGACAACCTGCTGGTGTTCCTCGCTGACAGTGCTGGCCGCTCGGGCATCGTGGAGCTGCGTGGGGTGCCTTCGGCACCGACCCGTTCGCTGCTACGGGGCGGGCTGGGCCTGCCGCGTGTTTTGACCACCACAGACGAGTATCGCAAACCGGTCGCCTACTGGGGCTCTACGGGCGCGGTGGCGTTTGTGGCTGACGAGGGCGGGGTGTGGCACACCAACGGCGGAGAGGTGCTGTGGATCGATCAGGTTGGTCCTGAGACGCCCTCTCGGGCGTTTGGGCATGATCACGTGGAAACACTCGGCCCGTATCTGTTCGCTTCTCGTAGAAACCGCTGGCTGTGTTTCCGACGGTTCGTGGAGGACGGGTCCTGGACCGAGCTGGTGGCCCCTTACGGGACCTCTGAACCGGTCGTGTCGATGTCCTCACAGCGGTCAAACGTGTATTTCGTGCAAGGCGGGGAGGTCTACCGCATCGCCCAGGGCGCTCCCGACAGCGAGCGGGGATGTGTTGATGGGGTCCCGCTGCGTCTGGAAGTGGGCACTCAAACGCTGGGCGAGCCCCGTTCCCACGAACGCAAGTGGTTCCACCGGTTCGCTGTGCGGGCGTCTGGTGGGACGGTGGTGGACGTGGAGTTCCTGGCCGGTCCGGTGCTGTATGACCAGAAGCCCCCGTCGATGCTTGTGGAGCTGAACCGTCCCATCCCTGAGCGGGATGAGCTGGTGCTCCAAGGGCCTGGGCCGATGTTGGAAGGTTCGGCGCTGATCGGTTTGGAGGGTGATGTGGCGGTGGAGAAGGTGACGTGGTGGGTCACCGGGCTGAAGGCGTCCCGATGACACGTGATGACCGCAACCCTCTCGCGTTCGGCCCGTTGGATGAGGACGAGCGGAGCAAGCGTCGGGACCGCCAGCGCCTGGAAGACCTGGACACCGGTCTGGACGAGCTGCGCACCATAACACCCCCTACCCCTGCCCCTCCGCCCCCTATCGTCCTGCCACCGCCGCCTGAACAAGACCTTGCGGGCGAGACCGGTCTTGGTCTGGTGGACCAGACGATCAGAGGAGATGTGGGCAGCCGTCTGCTGCTCCATCGCCGCACGGGAACCTCCGGCGTCAACAACAACTCCCAGCCAGAAG
>SL_7KL_010_BRINEDRAFT_10001566_pt1 | contig 10898 bp, 9 predicted proteins | sample SodLak_010_BRINE_FD_10663 | JGI IMG/M metagenome (IMG submission 10663)
CGCGACGGCCCGTCGCGCACGTCAGGGTGGTGCGTCAGTCTTTACGTTGGGTAAAGCGCAAGTGACCCGCATGCCCGGATCGGCGTGCAAGAATACCTGCAAGATATGCCGGCAGGATCAGCGCGCAGCCGGATTCACACGAATGACCCGCGTCCCGTCCGGAAGACGTTCCGGCTCGGAGGGCGCGGGCGCCGCAGCAGCGGGATCCGGCGCGGTCGGCATGGTCTCACGCAGACGGGCCTGTTCGGCCTGCAAGGCGGCGAGCCGCGCCTCGGCCCGGGCGATATCCTCGGCGAGCGCATCGGCCTGCCCTTCGCGCCGCGCAATCAGCGCCTCGAACGCCTCAAGCTCTTCGCCGAGCAGCGCGAGTCTCTCCTGCGCCTCCCCGGCGGCGCGCTCGTCGCGGCTGAGGCTTTCCTGCGTGGCGTCCAGCGCGTCGTTTGCGGCGGTGAGACGCGCTTCGGCCTCGCTGCGCGCCGCGCGAATCCCCTGTAATTCCCCGCTGCGGTTGTCGATCAGCCGGTCGAGCCGCGCCAGCGCCGCATTCACCGCAGCCGGCGACACACCCTGACCGGCAGCTCCGGCGGAGACCGGGGTCGCGGCCCCCTCCTCGCGCCCGAGTTGCGCGATGTCGCTCTGCAGGGCCGCGAGGCTGGCTTCGAGATCGCGCCGGTCTTCGAGAAGACGCACGAGCCTGTCGCGTGCCTGATCGATCTGCGCCTCGACGTCACCCAGCCGGCCATGGGCCTCGCGCTTGGCCGCGAGTGCGTCGGCGAGCGCGGCATTGTGTTCGGCCAGGTCGGCCTTTTGCTCTTCGAGCGCTGCGATACGCTCATGGGAAGCCGATTCGCGCTCGATACCACCGAGCCCGGCATAGAAGGCGAAGCCCCAACCCGTCGCGGCGATTGCGGCGAGGATCAGTGCGAAGGATCGCCCTGCCCCGTCTGACCGGCTCTGGGACCGGCTCTGATCATCTGCGGCCATATCAGCCTCCGCACCCGTCATCGCGTCTCGCCAAACGGCAGACGCACCCCCGCGCCTCAAACGCGGCTACACTGATTCGCATGGTGGCGCGCGTGTTAACCATGTGCAACGCGATTGCGGCGGCTGCGCGGCGTTATCCAGTCCGGATCGACAAAAGCCTGCCCCCTGCCTATCCTGAACGAAAAACCGGAGGGAGCGGAATCGGGATGGCGCAGGGCGTGACCACGGGCGGAGAACGCAAGAGCCTCTATCAGTTCAGCTATCGGCGTTCGCCGGATCAGGACGGCGCACCGGCGCAACATCCCGTCGTGGTGATCGGCGCCGGGCCGGTCGGCCTCGCCTGCGCCGTCGACATGGCCCAGCGTGGGGTGCCGGTGGTGCTGCTCGACGATGCCGACCGCATCGGCGAGGGCTCGCGCGGCATCTGCTACGCCAAGCGCACGCTCGAAATTCTCGACCGGCTCGGCCTCGGCGAGACCTGCCGCGACCAGGGCGTCACCTGGAAACTGGGCCGTGTCTTCCAGGGCGATGGCGAGGTCTATAATTTCGATCTGTTGCCGGAGAGCGGCCACAAGATGCCGGCCTTCGTCAATCTGCAGCAATATTATCTGGAGCATCACCTGGTCTCGCGGGCGCAGGCCCTCGCCGACGACAACGCCGCGCGCATCGATCTGCGCTGGCGCAACCGCGTCACCGGCATCGCGCAGGACGGCGCCGGCGTCACCCTCACCGTCGAGACGCCGGACGGCCCGTACGAGTTGCAGGCGGATTGGGTTGTCGCGGCGGATGGCGCGCGCTCGGCCTGTCGCGATCTGATGGGCCTCGCCTTCGAGGGGGAGGTGTTCGAGGAGCGCTTCCTCATTGCGGATGTGAAGATGAAGGGGGAATTCCCCGCCGAGCGCTGGTTCTGGTTCGATCCGCCCTTCCACGAAGGCCGCTCGGCCCTGCTGCACAAGCAGCCCGATGATGTCTGGCGCATCGATCTCGGCCTCGGCGCGCAGGCCGATGCTACCGAGGAGCAAAAGCCCGAGCGGGTGATCCCGCGAATCAGGCAGATGCTCGGCCATGGGGATTTCTCGCTGGAATGGGTCTCGGTCTACACCTTCCAGTGCCGCCGGCTCGCCGGGTTCGTGCATGAGAGGATGATCTTCGCCGGCGATGCAGCGCATCAGGTCTCGCCCTTTGGTGCGCGCGGGGCGAATTCCGGCATCCAGGACGCGGAGAACCTCGCCTGGAAGCTCGCCGCAGTGATCCGGGGCGCAGCCGATGCGCGGCTGATCGCGAGCTATGATACCGAGCGCATCGCCGCCGCCGACGAGAATATCGGCCATTCGACCCGCTCCACCGATTTCATCGCCCCGCGTACAGCACAGGAAATGCGCTTTCGCGATGCCGCGCTCGCGCTCGCGGCGAAGGCGGATTTCGCCCGGCGCATGGTGAATTCCGGCCGCTTGTCGATGCCGACCACCTATCGCGACAGCCCGCTCTCGACGCCCGACGCGGAGAGCTGGGGCGGCAGCGCGGCCTTGGGCGCGCCGGCTCCGGATGCGCCGATGCGCGCGCCGGACGGCACAGCCTGCTGGCTGCTGGAAGCAATCGACGGCGCCTGCACCCTCCTCCACATGCCCGGCGAGGGCATCCCCGTGCCGCAGCATGCGCAAGCGCGCACGCTGGTGATCGGGCGCGATCTGATCGATGCCGACGCCACCTTCACCCGCCGCTACGACGCCACCCCCGGCGCCACCTGGCTGATCCGCCCCGACCAGCACCTCGCCGCCCGCTGGCGCAGGGCGACGGATGATGCGGTGGCGCGGGCGATTGAGCGGGTATACGCGCGTGGCGAGGCATGACAATCACGCACAGCCAGAAAACGATTCCGGCTTCGGGCATCATGATGCGATGAAGGGCCGTAATCGGTGAGGCGATCCGCCCAGCCCCGACATGGGCGAGGATCCGCCTGCTCAGCCATATGATTCAAGGATTTGGCTGGATCGCGCGCCTACGTTGCCCGGCAATGCAATCCGCCATCCACACAAAGCTCGATGCCGGTGATGTAGCGCGCCTCATCCGAGGCGAGAAAGACCGAGGCCCACGCGACATCCCAGGCGTCACCCTGCCTTTGCATTGGAGGAATAGCGGCGCGTTTGGCACGCATTTCTTCGACGTCTTGATAATAGCCGCTGATTTGCTTGTAAATATGCGGAGTATCCATGATCCCGGGCATGATTGTATTGGCGCGGATGCCCCTTGCAGCATATTCTATCGCAATGCTCTTGGTGAAATTGTTTACTGCCGCCTTCGACGCATAGTATGATGCGTAGTTGTATCCGGTGTTTCGAATTGCAGCAAGCGAAGAGATATTGACTATCGCACCATTACCTTGCGCTTCCATCAGCGGAATAACTGCTTTGCAAGCCAGGAATACGCCTTTGGCATTGATTGCCATGACACGATCCCAGCTCTCCTCCGTGGTTTCCGCCGCGCCGCCCGGCTCGTTGATGCCAACGTTGTTGTGAAGGATATCTATCCGACCAAACTCCGCCCGGCTGCGCGCGACCACGTCCTCGATCTGTCTGGCGTCGATCACGTTCGCGCAGAGTGCAATCGCGGTATGCCCCTCGCTTCTGATGATGGCTGCCGTCTCTTCCGCCGCAGCAGCATCGAGATCAACACAGGCGACGACGGCGCCTTCACGCGCATATGCCACCGCTGCGGCCTTGCCGTTACCCCAGCCCTCGCCGATGGAGCCCGCGCCGAATACCAGCGCTACCTTGTTCTCGAGACGGTCGGCCATGCATTGCTCCCGGTTCAGTTCAGCAGAAGGTTCGGCAACCACAAAGTGATCCCGGGAAAGAGGGAGAGAACCAGCAGGAAACCGATCCCCAGCACGACGAAGGGTATGATGTCCCTGACGCTCTTTTCCAGCGGAAGGCCGCCGATCTTGCAGGCGACGGCGAGACACAGCCCGATCGGTGGCGTGATCAGGCCGAGGCAGAGATTGACCACCACGACAATCCCCAGATGGATCGGATCGACCCCAAGCGCAACGCCGGCCGGGTGCAGGATCGGCACGAGCATGACGATGGCCGCGTTCGCTTCCAGGAACGTACCGATGAAGAGGAGCAATACGTTCAACAGCAGCAGGAAGAGGATCGGGTTGTCGGCGATCATGGTGATGAAACCGACAGCCGCTCGTGGTGCATCAGCGTAGGCAAGCTGCCAGGCAAAGAGTTGCGCCGCGCCGACGATGATCATGATGACGCCGGTGAGATGAACCGTCTCGCGCAAAGCGGCCATGAAGCCGGCGAATGTCAGTTCGCGATAGACGAATATCCCGACGAGCAGCGCGTAGAAAACCGCGATCGCGGATGTTTCCGTTACGGTAAAAACCCCGCCCACGATCCCGAGCAGGATCAGGATCGGCATGGCGAGCGCGGGAATTGCGCGGCGGAAGGCAACGAACAATTCCGATATCGACGCAGTAGGCTGCACCGGGTAATTGCGCCGCCGTGCAATGACATACACGGTCGTGAGGATGATCAGGCTCAGCAGCATGCCGGGAATGAGACCCGCAACGAAAAGCCGGATAATCGACTGCTCAGAGACGACACCGTAAACGATCAGGACGATAGAAGGCGGGATGATCGGGGCGACGACCGAAGAGGCAGCGGTTGTTGCGACGGAAAAACTGCGGCTGTAGCCATCCCGGATCATCGCGGGAATGAAGATACGCCCCAGCATGCTGGTATCGGCAACAGCAGAGCCCGAGATGCCGGAAAAGAAGATGGAGGCCGTGACGTTGCTTATGGCCAGCCCGCCGGTAAAGCGCCCGACGAGCGCGTTGGCGAAGTCGATCAACCGGTGCGTAATGCCGCCCCGCGACATCAACGAGCCGGCAAGCAGGAAGAACGGGATCGCCAACAGCGTGAAACTGTTCATCCCGGAATGGAAACGCTGGGCAACGATGACCGGGTTGATCGTACCATCCAGCCAGATCACGGCAAACGACGCTGCAACGATGGCAAAGCCGAGCGGGACCCCGATCACGATCAGGAGGACGATGAGGCCGCCGAGAAGCAGAATGGTCAAGTGTCTTCTCCGCGCAATTGCCCGATACGGTGGAGAACGAGCAGCAGGGCGATCATTGCGGCACCGACCGGGATCGCGAGGAAGGGCCAGTACATGGAAATCTCGAGCGCCGGCGATGCGCGCCTCGCGCCGATCAGCGCGAAGCCGTAGCCGTACCAGGCCAGTGCCCCGGCCGTCGTGATGATGATGACGTCGCGCAGCCAGCGGACCGCCTCGCGCAAGCGTGGCGGAAGCGATTCGGCGACGACGGTTACCGCGATATGCCCCTCACTGCGGATGACTGCGGCACTTCCCAGCATGGTGATCCATGCCATCAGAAAGCGCGCGACTTCTTCAGTCCAACTCGGCGAGTGGTTGAGCACATAGCGACCGAACACCTGGTAGGTGATGCTCGCAACCATGACGACCAAGGCCACGAGCAGGACGGCATCGAGAACACGCTCGATAGCGATAGCGATCTTCGCAGACACGATCCGCCCTTTCACCCGTGGCCTCGGATGTGACCGTTATTCGACGGCTTCGAAACGCGCGACCCATTCGGCGAGATCCGGGAACTCTTCCCGGATTGGCACGAGCGCCTCGCGGAACGGCTCGAGATCAGGGGAAACCAGCGTGACGCCTTCGGCCTCGAGCAGGTCGCGATATTCGTTTTCGCGCTCGATCATCTGGTCGGTGCCCCAGAGCATCGCGTTGCGCCCTTCCTCGATCAGGATCTCCTGAAGCGCAGGCGAAAACGAGTCGAACCGGGCCTTGTCGAAGATGAAGGTCATCGCACCGATCACGTGATCGGTATCCATCACGTGAGACTGGACCTCATAGAACCGGAACGAGTGGATGAATTCCAGCGGGTTCTCCTGGCCATCGATGACCCCCTGCTGCAGCGCCGTAAAGATTTCGGTGGCCGCCATCGGAACCGCGCTGGCGCCGAGCAACTCCCAGGTACGCGTATACATGCGCAGAGGCGGCACGCGCAGCCTCACACCGGCAAGATCTTCGACGGTTTCCACCGCACGGTTGGCCGAGAGCTTGCGCGCGCCCCGGTACCCGGCACCGACGATCTTGAAGCCCGTGCGCTCTGCAACCTCATCGGAGAATGCCTCGCCGACCGGGCCGTAATAGACGGCGCGGAAATGGTCGAGATCGCGGATGAGATAAGGGAAAGCCTCGACGCCCGGCAGCGGATCATACCTGTCCAGCGTACCGATCGACTCGAGCACGACGTCGTTGGTGCCGATCTGCAAGGCCTCGATCGCCTCTTCCCAGCTTCCTGTCGTGCCACCTGCAGCGATAGAAACCGTGACTTTGCCCTCGGTTCGCTCCGTGATGGCGGCAGCGAAGCGCTCAGTCGTCTGGTTCCAGATATTGCCCTCTGGATAGACATGGGCAAACTGGAGCCGCTTTTCCGTGATTTCCGCAGAGGCAGCCGACGAGAATGCAATAAGCGACAAGCACGCTGTAGTTGCAAGCATTGCTGTGAGGGTGCTTTTCATGATGTTGTTCCTCCCTATAATTAGAATTTATTCTTCAGTTAAAGCGTATCGTTCCAGCGAATGAAGCGTCAAGGTGTGCGGGTTTGTGTTTGGCTGGTTTATTAGACAATCTCGAATGTGGAGAATTGAGCCATTATTGACGGATCGTAAATTGACACGGGGATTGCCGTCAGCGATCGCCATCCGTTCAGGTCAGCCGCCTTGGGCAAAGCGCAAGGGCGCCGATTCCCCCTCCATTCTCTCGGTTCAGCCTTTTGAACCCCATGCTGCCACCGCAGGATTTGGGGCGATCGACGCCGCGCCCTCGCGGATGCGTCGGCACTCGGTTGGGTGCATGTTTTCCGCTGCGGCCTGCCATCCTTCAGCTACTGACCAATCGGCGACTTACTTAAATACACAAAATACTTGGAATTACGCCCGCGATAATTCCAGTTTGTAATGGATTTAATATTCGAAATTTTGGCTGAAAGTGCTTGTCTGAAATTTTCGTTTCAAATAGTAGAGTATCTGCCCGATCTGGAACACCAAGAGGCGCAACTATACTGCGTCAGATGAGAAATGTTCTAAATTGGAATATACGGAATCGCGACGCATTGTATTTCAATGCGTTCTTCAACTGTTTTTCTTGTGCTTCTGTCGCGCGGATTTCGTCGGCTCGGCAGTTTGTTCAAGAGCCACCGCAATCGTGGGAGTATTCAATGCTCAATCGTCGCACGCTTCTGGGGACCGCCCTCGCCGCGCCCTTCCTTTCCCTGGTGCCGCGCCAGGCTCGCGCTTCGCAATGGCCGGCGGCCGGCCCGATCCGGCTCGTCGTCGCCCAGGGCGGCGGCGGCAATGCCGATGTCGTGGCGCGTATTCTCGTGGAAGCGCTGGAGCCCGTGCTCGGCCAGCGCATCGTGGTCGAGAATAACGGCACCGCCTCCGGCATGCGCGCCACCGAGGATGTCAGCAAGGCCGAGCCGGACGGCTACACCCTGCTGGTGGGGACATCCTCCCAGCTCGTCCACAACATCGCGCTCTTCGATCCGCTTCCGGTCGATATCGAGAGCACCCTGCGCGGTGTCGCGATGATCAACGAAGTCCCGATGGTGATGTGCGTCCCCAGGGATGCGCCCGATACCGATCTCGCCGGGCTGACCGACCGGATCCTGGCCGACCCGACCGCCTTCCAGTACGGCTCCGGGCCGACCGGCACCACCACGCATATTACCGGGGCCCTGTTCCTGCAACGGATCGGCGCCGAGGGCGTGGTCCATATCCCCTACCCTCGCAGCCCGGAAGCCATGGTGGATCTGATCGCCGGGCGTCTGAATTTCGTCTTCGATCCGTCCCTGACCGCGATCGGCCAGGTCCAGGGCGATGCCGTGCGTCCGCTGGGCGTATCCGCCCCGGTGCGCCTGCCAGCGCTGGCGGGCGTGCCGACCTTGGAGGAAGCGGGGCTGCCCGGTTTCGTCAGCCAGACCTGGAACACCATCTCGGCGCCGGCGGGCACGCCGCAGGAGATCGTCGATACGCTCAACACGACGATCAACGAGATCGTGCAATCCGAGGCCATGCGCACGCGCCTTGAAGATCTCGCCTCGATCGTACCCCCGGCCAAGACGCCGGCGGAGGTTGATGCCTATTACGCCGAGCAGCGTGAGACCTGGATCCCGGTCGTGCGCGGCACGGGCGCCCGCCGCGAAGGCTGAGGGCGCTCTCACCGCATGCCCGCGTTCGACCGCCAGCCGGGCGCGGGNCNTGACTTCTCTTCCAGACCNGAAAACCGAGCCGAGGCCCCCATGACATCGCAAGCGGAGCATGTGCCCAAAATCCGCCGGCCCGCTCCCCTGCTCGGGCTGGGGCGGGCCGTTCCGGGGCTGGCGCTGGTCGTGATCGGGTCGGTCATGCTGATCCTCGCCTATGGCCAGCCGGCCTGGCTCGGGGGGAATGTCGGCCCCGGTCTGTTCGCGCAGCTGCTCAGCAAGGGGGTGATCGCGCTCGGTGCGATCTGGGCTGCTTTATGCGCGCTCAATGCCCCGCCACCCCGGCCCGCCCCCTGCGCCGAGCCCGCCGACGCGACCGCACAACGCTGGAGCGGACCGGCGCTGCTGGGCGCAGTCCTGCTTTTTGCCTTGACGATGCCGGCACTCGGCCTGGTCATCTCGGCGGGTTTTGCCGCAACGCTGGCCGCCATCGGCGCCGGCGAACGCAATCCGGTCGCGCTCGCCGTCACGGTGGCTGCGCTCGTCGCCATGACGATGGCGATCGGGCTCACGCTGTTGCCGCCGACGGCGCCGCTCTGGCCTCGTCTGTAAGAGGCTGGGCATGGATCTGAACGCATGGATGTCGGGATTCGCGCTGGCGCTGACGCCGGAGAACCTGGTGCTTTGCGCCGTCGGCGCAGTGGTCGGGACGCTGGTCGGCGTCCTGCCCGGCATCGGCCCGGTGGCGANGCTGGCGCTGCTCCTGCCGCTGACATTCGCGCTGGAGCCGGCGGGCGCGATCATCATGATGGCGGCGATCTATTATGGCGCGCAATATGGCGGCTCCACCACGTCGATCCTGCTCAACGTGCCCGGTGAATGCTCCGGCGTGGTGACGGCGCTCGACGGCCACAAGATGGCGCTGGCCGGTCGGGCCGGGCCGGCCATCGCGATGGCCTCGCTCGCCTCGCTCTTTGCAGGGCTCGTCACCGCCGTGCTGATCGCAACGATCGCGGTCCCGCTCTCGGGCATGACGACGGCGATTGCGCCGGCGGGGCTGGTGGGACTGATCGCGCTCGGCCTGTTCGCAGCCGCCGTGATCTCGCCCGGCCCCGCGATCCCGGCTCTGGCGCTGATCCTGATCGGCGCGGGGCTCGGCCTCGTGGGGACCGATCTGGGGGGCGGGCAGCCGCGCTTCGCGTTCGGAATCCCGGAATTGCGCGACGGCATCGGCTTCGTCCCGCTGGTGATGGGCATATTCGGTCTGGCGGAGCTGATCCGCGCGCTGGAGACGGGTGGGCGCCCGGAGCGCATCAGGCTCGTGCGCTGGCCCTGGCCCACGCGCGCCGACCTGCGCGCCGGCTGGCTTCCCGCCCTGCGCGGCACGGGAATCGGCGCGGCGCTGGGGGTGATTCCGGGGGCGAGTACGCTTCTCGCGGCGCTCGCCGCGCGCGGCATCGAGAACGGCTTTGCCACGAAGGATCGCCCGCTCGGCACGGGAGCGGTGGCGGGCGTCGCCGCGCCGGAGGCGGCCAATAACGCGGCGGCCCAATCGGCGATGGTGCCCCTCCTGACCCTCGGATTGCCCGGCAGCCCGGTCATGGCGGTGCTCGCGGGTGCGCTGATGCTGCATGCGATCATGCCCGGCCCCGCCTTCATCACGCAGAACCCGGATCTGTTCACGGCCCTGATGGCGAGCCTGATCATCGGCAACGTGATCCTCGTGGTGCTGAACCTGCCCTTTGCCGGAATCTGGGCCTCGCTTCTGCGCATCCCCTTCCGCAGGCTGGTGCCGCTGATCATCGTGATCAGCCTGATCGGGGTGCATTCGGTGCAGAATTCGCTGTTCGACGTGTGGCTGATGCTCGGTTTCGGCCTGTTCGGCTGGGTCCTGCTGCGGCTGAAGCTGGAGCCGACACCGCTCGTCCTCGGCTTCATCCTCGGCCCCGCCTTCGAGGAATACCTGCGCCGCACCCTGCTCTTCTCACGCGGTGACCCCACCGTCCTGCTGACCGACCCCGTCAGCGCCGCCTGCCTCAGCCTGATCGCAGCCTGCACATGCTGGATGATCGGCAGGCGCGTACAGGTGATGCGCGCCCGTAGAACGGCCGGATGAACGTCATCGCCTTGTCAGGGCCGGCGCACGGCGATCCAGATCGTATGGCGCGCGCCACGCCGGGAGCGGCTGGCGCGGACAATGTGTGTCGTGACCGCAAAGCCGTACCGGGCCAGTCGTTTTGCGAATGCCGTGTCGGGCGCTGCGGACCAGACGGCAAGGACGCCGCCGGGGGTCAGCTTTGCGCGTGCCGCATGCAATCCCGCCTCTCCGTAAAGGCTGCCGTTCTCCGAGCGCGTGAGGCCGTCAGGCCCGTTATCGACATCGAGCAGGATCGCGTCGAACGCCTTCCCGGCCTCGCCGATGACGGCACCGACATCGCCCACCCGCAGCTCCACCCGCGGGTCGGCGAGACAATCCCCGAACACGGTCTCCATGTGCTGCGTCGCCCAGTCGGCCAGTTCGGGCACGATCTCGCAGACGATCAGGCGCGCATCCGGCGGCGCGACCGCCTGCGCGGCGCGCAGGGTAAAACCCATCCCGAGCCCGCCGATGAGGATACGCGGCGCGTGCCGCCCGGCCAGTTGCTCGAAA
>SL_7KL_010_BRINEDRAFT_10001568_pt1 | contig 10888 bp, 11 predicted proteins | sample SodLak_010_BRINE_FD_10663 | JGI IMG/M metagenome (IMG submission 10663)
CGCCGCCGTGGGGCCGCCGGTGGCGACACGAGCCCTGCTGCCGAGCCGAGCCCGGCGAAAGAACCGAGCTCGGAGAAAGAGCCGAGCCCAGGGAATGAAGCGAGCCCGGGGAATGAGGCGAGCCCGGGGAATGAAGCGAGCCCGGGGAATGAGGCGAGCCCGGGGAATGAGGCGAGCCCGGGGAATGAACGGACCCGGGGCAGCGGACGTGGCCGGGGCAACGCACGCCGCCCGCGGAACGCGCCGGATGAAGGCAACAGCGATGCCCCGGAACCGGGCAACGAGGCGGTTCCGCCGCCGCGCCCCGAGGCCGACAAGGACGGAAATACCATTGTCGAGCCGAGTGCGGATCGCCCGGCCAAGGCCAAGGAATCCTCTGGGTCCGGACGTGGCCGCAGCCGTCGTCGACGTCCGTCCTCGTCCTGAGGCGCCGGGTGAACCCGCGTCTGTTCCCTCGCTTGCTCGGGGGCTGCTCAGACGGTGTCCGCCGGGGCGTTGACCCGTGGCGGGATCGCCGTGGCGGAGGTCCGCGATGAGCAAGGGGGGCAAGGGTAGCCGCGCCGAGACCTTTGGTGGCATCCACGCAGTGGCCGCCGTGTTGCAGCGGGCCCCGGAGCGGGTCAAGCGACTGCAGCTGGCGCCCGACCCCATCGAACCCGCCCTGGAGCGCCTGCGAGCGCTGGCGCAGTCGCGGGGTATCTCGATCGAGCGGGTAGGCCGCGAGCGGCTCGATCAACAGCTTCCGGGGTTCCAGAACCAGGGTGTGGTCGTGCACTGCACGCCGCGCCCGCTGCTGGACGAAAAGGCCCTGATCACCCGGGTGCGCGATGGCCTGGATCTGCTGCTGGTGCTCGATGGGGTGACCGACCCGCACAATCTCGGGGCCTGCCTGCGGACCGCGGATGCGGCCGGGGCCGGGGCGGTGGTCATGCCGCGCCATCACAGCGCCGCATTGACCCCCGCCGCCATCAAGGTGGCGTCCGGGGCCGCCGAGACCGTGCCGGTGGTGACGGTCGGCAATCTCGCGCGGACGCTGGCAGCCCTGAAGGATGCCGGGATGTGGACCGTAGGCCTGGCCGGGGAGGGGGGTGAGAGCCTCTATGACCTGGACCTGCGCCCGCCGACCGCGATCGTCATGGGGGCCGAGGGCGAGGGCCTGCGGCGTCTGACCCGGGAGGCCTGTGACCACCTCGCGGCCCTGCCGATGCAGGGCGCGGTGGAGAGTCTCAACGTCTCCGTCGCCACCGGCGTCACCCTGTTCGAGGCGGTCCGTCAGCGCCGCGAAGGTCCGCCGGCTGGTTCTGCGTAGCCGGTCGCCTTCCGAGGGGCGGTGCAAACCCCTGTTTCGCCGGCTCCCTGCTTGTTGTTGGCGCCCGCTTCGGTTATCGTGTCGCGCCTTTCTGCCCTGCGGCTGCGTCCGCTGGGTCGAACCCTTGCCTCACCGCATTTGACGGGAGGCTGATACCCGCAAGGAGTTCCCGATGCGTCATTACGAAGTTGTATTCCTGGTCCACCCGGACCAGAGCGAGCAGGTCCCGGCGATGATCGAGCGCTACAAGGGCCTGGTCGAAGGTCATGAAGGCAAGATCCACCGCCTGGAAGACTGGGGCCGCCGTCAGCTGGCCTACCCGATCCAGAAGCTGGTGAAGGCCCACTACGTGCTCATGAACATCGAGGCCTCGGAAGAGGCGATGGAAGAGCTCGCCAGTGCCTTCCGGTTCAACGATGCCGTGCTGCGCCACCTGGCAATGCGCATGGAAGAGGCCGTGACCGAGATCTCCCCGCTGGCCAAGGGCCAGGAAGAGGAGAGTGGCAAGGGCCGTCGCCGCGAGCGTGACGACGAGGGTGGCGAAGGCGCCTCCGACGACTCGGCTTCCGCCGAGTAAATCCCGCCCGCCCGTTCGTTGACCGAATCATTGAAGGAGATCTGACATGGCCCGTTTTCCGCGTCGCCGCAAGTATTGCAAGTTCACCGCCGAAGGCATCGAGTACATCGATTACAAGGACCTGAATCTGTTGAAGGGTTTTGTGACCGAGACCGGCAAGATCGTGCCCAGCCGTGTCACTGGCACCAGCGCGAAGTATCAGCGCCAGCTGGCCACGGCGGTGAAGCGTGCGCGCTTCCTGGCCCTGCTGCCGTACAGCGATAACCACTAAGTCCCGCACCGGTTCGCCGGGGCCGTCGCCATGCGCGTACTGGCCGAATTTGCGATGAAAAGCCGGAGCCGCGCCGTAGGCGCGGTTTCCGGCTTTGGCGTGGCGGGCCTGTTCCTGCCTCCGGTGGCGCTGCTCAGCAGTGCGCTGATCGCCCTCGTGGGGCTGCGCATCGGCCTGCGCCAGGCACTCCTGGTGATGGTGCTGTCCGCAGTGGTGCTCGGGGTGGCGATGTTTGTCCTGATCCCGGAAGCCCCGCTGTTCGCGGGGGTGGTTGCCGGGGTGGTGCAGTGGGCGCCAGTGGCGCTGCTCGCCGAGCTGCTGCGGCGCACGATCTCGTGGCGCATGACGCTGCAGGTCGCCGCCGCGGTCGCCGGGGTCGGCGTGCTGGCCGTGCACCTGCTGGTGCCGGATCTCGAGTCCACCTGGGCCGAGGCGGGCATGGCCCTGCTGGGGCCTCTGGTCGAGGGCAGCGACACCGGGCCACAGGAGTTGGAGGCGGGGCTGCGCCGCGCGGCGCCGTACCTGACCGGGCTCTTGGCCGGGATCCTGCTGCTGAGCCTGACGCTGGCCGTGCTGCTGGGTCGCTACTGGCAGGCACTGCTGTACAACCCGGGGGCGTTCGGCGAGGAGTTCCGGGGCCTGCAGTTCGGGCGGATGCTGAGTGCCGTCACGCTGTTGCTGGCCGGTATCGGGCATCTGGGTCCGGTCCCGGTGGCCACGGAGTTGGCGTTCATCCTGGCGGTACTGTTCTTCCTGCAGGGGATCGCGCTGATGCACGCGCTGACCTTCCGGCAGGGGATGAGCAGTTTCTGGCTGGTGGGGATGTACGTGCTCCTGGCCCTGGCCATGCCGCAGATGTTTCTGCTGCTGGCCACCATCGGGGTGATCGACGCCTGGGCGGATATCCGCTCGCGACTGGGCCCCGGTTCCGCGCAGGGCGGGCAGGACAGTGACAACAATCCGTGAGACCGGTCCGAGACCGGTGTAGAATGCGCCCCTTCGGGGGCTGATCAAACGTTACAGGAATACCAAAGATGGAAGTCATTCTGCTGGAAAAGATCGATAACCTGGGCACCCTGGGCGACCGCGTCAACGTGCGTCCGGGCTTTGCGCGCAACTTCCTGCTGCCGCAGGGCAAGGCCAAGTTTGCCACCGCCGAGAACATCGCCGAATTCGAGGCGCGTCGCGCCGAACTGGAAAAGGCGGCGGCCGAGGCCCTGGCTGCGGCCGAGGCCCGCAAGGAAAAGCTGGACGCAACCGTGCTCGAGATCACCGCGAAGTCCGGTGGCGAAGGCAAGCTGTTCGGCTCCATCGGCCCGGCGGACATCGCCGACGCGCTGACCGCCAAGGGTACCGAAGTCGAAAAGCGCGAAGTGCGCATGCCGGAAGGTCCGCTGCGCACCACCGGTGAATTCGAGATCGGCCTGCACCTGCACTCGGACGTGGACGTCGACATCCGCGTCGTCGTGATCGGCGAAGAGTGATCCGCCGGATGTCGGGAGGGTGGCCCCACCGGGTCGCTGATACCCGGCACATGGGCGGGTTCGTCGCATGAACTCGCCCATGATCCCGAACCCGCGGGTCCCCCCGCATTCCGAGGAGGCCGAGCAGGCGGTCCTCGGAGGGCTGATGCTCGATAACGCTGCCTGGGACCGGGTGGCGGACCGCATCACTGCAGACGACTTCTACCGCCATGATCACCGCCTGATCTTCCGGGCGGTGTCCGCGTTGGCGGATCGTAATGCCCCGTTCGACATGGTCACCGTGTCGGAGCAGCTGGATCGCACGACCGAGCTGGAATCGGCCGGGGGCATGGCCTATCTCGGACGGCTGGCCGCCGAGACGCCGAGTGCGGCCAACATCGTGGCCTATGCGGATATCGTCCGCGAGCGCTCTATCCTGCGTTCGCTGATCTCGGTAGGTACCGAGATTGCCGATTCCGCCTATACCCCGGACGGCCGCGGTTCCAAGGAACTGCTGGACGTGGCGGAGCAGAAGGTCTTCCGCATCGCCGAGCAGGGTGCGCGCGGGGCTCAGGGCTTTCGCGGGATGAAGCCACTGCTGACGGCGGCGGTGGACCAGATCGAGTATCTCTACGAAAGCCAGAATCCAATCACCGGGATTGCCACCGGTTACCAGGATCTGGATGCCCTGACCTCGGGGCTGAATCCGGGCGATCTGGTGATCGTGGCCGGGCGGCCTTCGATGGGCAAGACCTCGTTCGCGATGAACATTGCCGAGTATGTGGCGATGAAGAACTCCGAGCCGGTCGCGATTTTCTCCATGGAGATGCCGGGTGAGCAGCTGGCCATTCGCCTGCTGTCCTCGATGGGGCGGATCAACCAGCAGAAACTGCGCTCCGGACGCTTGGAGGATGGCGACTGGCCGCGCCTGACCAGCGCGGTGCAGATGCTGTCCGAGGCCCCGCTGTACATCGACGATACGCCGGCGCTCTCGCCCACCGAGCTGCGAGCACGGACCCGGCGGTTGATGCGCGAACACAAGGGCCTGGGCCTGATCGTGGTCGACTACCTGCAGCTGATGCAATCCCCCGGCAGCAGCGAGAATCGCGCCAACGAGATCTCGGATATCTCGCGTGGCTTGAAGGCCCTGGCGAAGGAGCTGAGTGTGCCGATGATCGCGTTGTCGCAGCTCAACCGTTCGCTGGAACAGCGTCCGAACAAGCGCCCGGTGATGTCCGACCTGCGCGAGTCCGGGGCCATTGAACAGGATGCGGATATCATCGCCTTCGTTTATCGCGACGAGGTCTACAACGACGAGTCGCCCGACAAGGGCACGGCGGAGATCATTATTGCCAAGCAGCGTAATGGTCCCATCGGGACCGTGCGCCTGACCTTCCACGGGCAGTTCACCCGTTTCGAGAACTACGCCCCCGACGTCTACGGCGAGATCGGCCACTAGGCACGACGTGAGACGCGCGGCCAGCATCCACCTTCATCCCGAGGCGCTCCGACACAACCTGGGTGTGGCGCGCCGCTTGGCGCCGGGCGTTCCGATGTGGTCGGTCATCAAGGCCGAGGGCTACGGCCATGGTCTGCTGTGGGCGGCCGAGGCCCTTGCGCAGACGAGCGATGGTTTGGCGGTCTCTCAGATCGGCGAGGCCCGCGCCTTGCGCGCTGCCGGCTTCGGCGGCCCACTCCTCGTGTTGCAGGGGCCGCGCGAAGTCTCCGAAGCGCGTGCCTGTACCGAGTTCGACCTGCAGCCCGTGCTGCACGACGCGACGCAGCTTGACCATCTCGACGCCGCTGGCGTGGTGCTTCCCGTGGTCTGGGTCAAACTCAACACCGGCATGAATCGCCTGGGGTTCGCACCGCAGGTGGCAAAGCGCGTCGCCACGCGTTTGCAGGCCGCCGGACACGGGTGCGGTGGCCTGCACTGGATGACGCACCTGGCGTGCGCCGACGAGCCCGGGCATCCGCAGAATGCTTGCCAGCTGGAACAATTCGGCGCGACGGTTTCCGCTTTTCCGGGGCTCCGTAGCGTGGCCAATTCGGCGGCCCTGTTCGCCGGCTGGGGCAAGGGCGGGGCGTCGGCGGCGCCCGGCGACTACTGGGCACGCCCCGGCATCATGCTCTACGGCGCGCATCCGGCCTCGGTCCCCGTCGAGCACCTCCCGGAGGGTCCGGACGGTGATCTGCGCCCGGCGATGACCGTGCGCGCCCCGATCATCGCCACCCAGCCTCTCGAGCCTGGCAGTACGGTGGGCTATGGCGCGACCTGGACCGCCGCCGCTCCGGGCCGTGCCGGGATCGTGGCAATGGGATATGCCGATGGCTACCCGCGGCATGCCCCGTCGGGCACGCCGATCCTTGTGCAGGACCGGCTCTGCCCGCTGATCGGACGTGTCTCCATGGACATGCTGGCGGTGGACCTGTCCGGGTTGCCGGAGGTGCAGGTCGGTGCCATGGCGACGTTGTGGGGCGAGGGCCTGCCGGTGGAGCGGGTCGCCCGCGCGGCGGGCACCATCAGCTACGACGTGCTCACGCGCGTGGCGGACCGGCTGCAGCCCGGAAACTGACGGAAACGCCGGGTACACTGTCCGGTCAGCAATCCGTGGCCCGAGAGACCCCAATGACCGATTTCGATCCCAGCGAATACGACCCGCAGACCGTCGCCATCCGCTATGGCTACCAGCGCACGCCCGAGGGCGAGCACTCCGAGGCGATTTTCCCGACCTCGAGCTTCGTGTTCGGCTCGGCCGCGGAGGCCGCCGCGCGCTTCGGTGGCGAGGTCCCGGGCAATATCTATTCGCGCTTCACCAACCCCACCGTGCGCACCTTCCAGGACCGCCTGGCCGCGCTGGAAGGCGGCGAGGCCTGCGTGGCGACCGCCTCCGGGATGTCCGCGATCCTGGCGACCATGATGGGCCTGCTGAAGGCGGGCGATCACGTGGTCTGTTCGCGCTCGGTGTTCGGGACCACCACCGTGCTGTTCAACAACTACCTGGCGCGTTTCGGCGTCGAGGTGACCTACGTCGAGCTGTCGAACCTCGAGGCCTGGGAACAGGCGACGCAGTCGAACACGCGGCTGTACTTCTGCGAGACGCCATCCAACCCGCTGGGCGAGGTGGTGGACATCCGTGCGCTGGCCGACATCGCCCATCGCCGCGACGTGCTGCTCGCGGTGGACAACTGTTTCTGCACGCCGATCCTGCAGCGCCCGCTGGATCTGGGCGCCGATATCATTATCCACTCGGCGACCAAGTTCCTTGATGGCCAGGGCCGCTGCCTCGGCGGTGCCGTGGTGGGCGACGCCGAGCGGGTGGGCAAGGAGGTCTACGGCTTCCTGCGCACCGCGGGTCCGACGTTGTCGCCGTTCAACGCCTGGGTGTTCCTGAAGGGGCTGGAGACGCTGCCCCTGCGCATGCGCGCGCACAGCGATAACGCGCTCAATCTGGCGCAGTGGCTCCAATCCCACCCCGCAGTCACGGCCGTGCATTACCCCGGCCTCGAAGATCACCCGCAGCACGCGATCGCGAAGCAGCAACAAAGCGGCTTCGGCGGGGTGCTGAGCTTCGAGGTCGCCGGCGGGCGCGACGCCGCCTGGTCGGTGATCGACGCCACGCAGTTCCTGTCGATCACCGCGAACCTGGGGGATGCCAAGACCACCATTACCCATCCGGCCACCACCACCCACGGTCGCGTGGACCCGGAGAAGCGCGAGGCCCAGGGTATTACCGAGGCCCTGGTGCGGGTCGCGGTCGGGCTCGAGGCCGTCGCCGATATCCAGCGCGATCTGGCGCGCGGCCTCGACGCCCTGGGCTGAGACGGGTATGTCGGCTTCCAGCGGGGAGGCCCGTTCGCAGCCGCGCCGGCGGCGCCCGCGCTGGCGCGTCCTGCTGACTGTGGTCATTGCGTTCCACCTGCTGGGCTTCCTGTCCTCGCTGGATGCGCTGATGTCCACCCGCACATCGCAGGGCGCGGTGGCCTGGATCGTTTCACTCAACACCGTGCCGTATGTGGCTGTCCCGGCCTACTGGGTGTTCGGTGCCAGCGAGTTTCGCGGCTATGTCGTGGCGCGCCGCGACGAGGACTCCAGCCTGGCCCGCGCGCTGCAGCCGAAGACCGAGGAGCTGTGGTCGCACCAGTACGTCGCAGAGGAACCGAGCAAGCACCTGGACGGCGTCCAGCAGCTCGCCCGCTGGCCGTTTCTCCACGGCAACGAGGTCGAGCTGCTGGTGGACGGCGAGGCGACCTTCGACAGCATCTTCCGGGGGATCGAGCAGGCCGAACGCTACCTGCTGGTGCAGTTCTATATCGTGCGTGACGACGCGATCGGGCGCGAACTCCAGCGCCGGCTGGTGGAGCGTGCCGAGGCCGGTATCGAGGTCTATTTCCTGTATGACGAGATCGGGAGCTACCGCCTGCCCGGGAGCTACCTGGACACCCTGCGGGAGGCGGGCGTCCATGTGCAGCACTTTCATTCCACCCGCGGACGCGGCAATCGTTTCCAGCTGAACTTCCGCAACCATCGCAAGATCGTGGTCGCCGATGGCGAACAGGCCTGGCTCGGCGGGCTTAATGTAGGGGACGAGTACCTGGGCCGCGATCCGGCAATCGGTGCCTGGCGCGACACCCACCTGCGTATTGCGGGGCCGTCCGCCCTCGCGTTGCAGTCGGTGTTCCTGGAGGACTGGCACTGGGCCACCGAGGCGGTCCCGGAGCTGGAATGGAAGCCGGCGACCATGGCGGAGGACGGGGTCCCGGTACTGATCCTTCCCTCCGGTCCGGCCGATGAATTCGAGACCGCCAGCCTGATGATGCAGCAGGCGATCCACGCGGCGGACCGGCGCATCTGGATCGCCAGCCCGTACTTCGTGCCCGACGAGGGCGTGCAGGGCATGCTCAAGCTGGCCGCCTTGAGCGGCGTCGACGTGCGCGTGCTAATCCCCGAGGTCACCGACAACCCGCTGACCACGCATGCGGCCTACGCCTTCCTCGGGCCGCTGCTGGACGCCGGCGTGCGCATCTATCGTTACGAGGAAGGCTTCCTGCACGGCAAGGCGTTCGTGGTGGACGACATGGGCGCGGCCGTGGGTACGGTGAACCTGGACAACCGTTCCTTCCGGCTGAACTTCGAGGTCACGGCACTGGTGCTGGACCCGGCCTTCGCGCGCGAGACGGCGCGCATGTTCGAGGCCGACTTTGCCCGTTCCCGCGAGATGACTCCGCAGGACGTGAACGATCTTCCGCTCTGGCGCCGCGTGGCCGCGCGTGCCGCCTACCTGCTGGCGCCGGTGCTGTAATGTTCTTGTGCTTCCCTGCTTGATCTATCTCATGTGAACGGTCCGCGACGCTGCTAGACTTGTAAAAAGAATGCTCTTTCGAGGCCTGCCCGTGTCGCGAGCCCTGTCCCATCTGCTGACTCTGCTGATTGCCGCCGCGCTGTTGCTGGCGCCGATCGCCGGTGCGGGCATGATGCATGGGGATCACGGGGCGGCAATCGCCACGCCGGGCCACTGTCCGGATCAAGGCGCCACATCGCTTTCGGAACCCCTGCCTTTGGACCCCGCGGTTCAGGCGGACTTCTCGGGCTGCGAGATGCCGTGCGCGGTTTGCGGTATCTGTGGGGTCTCCGCCTTGCCTTCCTCCGTGACCAAGCCGGTCACAGCATCGCTGTCCCGCCCCGTTCCGGGGGCCGTGGCCATGGGTCCCGGCGCCCGTTCGGGCCCGGATCTGCGTCCCCCTCTCTGAGTCCTCCCTGGCCGGGCGTCCGCCCGGCCCCGGGCGATTGCGGATCGCCCCCTCGATACGCGAAACCGCGTATCGCCGTTGAATTTAAGTCCTTGGGAGGACTCCATCATGATGAATGAACAAGGTTTTGGCTGGCTGGGCGGTATGGGTCTGGGCGGAGGCCTGATCGGCCTTCTGGTCCTGGTACTGCTGATCCTCGCGATCGCCGCGTTGATCAAGTATCTGTTCGGTGGCCGGTAAGGAGTCACGCGATGACGACGTCAGAAACGAAGCCGGCGACCGCACGCGAGGCGGTGGTCATCGTCCCCGGAATGGGATCGGACCACTGCGGGGGCATCGTGCGCTCGGCGCTGGAAAAGACCCCGGGGGTGACCTCGGTGGGGACCAATATCGCCCGGCACCGGGTGACGGTGGGGTATGACCCCGACCAGGTCGACCCGCAGGGCCTGCGCGCCGCGGTGGAGGGCGCCGGCTACGACGTCGCGCAGGTCGAGGGCGAGGCCGGGGGTTCCGGTTCGGTGCGGCTGGTGGTGCCGGGCATGGGCTCGGATCACTGCGCCGGTATCGTGCGCGCGGCGATCGAGAAGCTCGCCGGGATCGAATCCATACGCACCAACATCTCCGACCACCGGGTGACGGTGGAGGTGGCGGCGGACGGGCCCGATGGCGAGGTCCTGCGAGCGGCAGTGGAGGGGGCCGGCTATGACGTGGCGGCGGTGGAGACCGACGATGCCGCCAGCGAGGCGGACGACGCGGCGATCGACGCCGCCTACGTGAAGCAGGCCTGGAACCGTTTGTGGTTCGCGATGGTGCCGACCATCGCGATCATGGTCCTGATGATGCCGCACATGTTCTGGCAGCCGATCCCAGGCTATCTGCTGATTATCGCGTTGCTGGCCTTCCCGGTGGTGTTCCTGGCCGGGGGCGCGGCCACGCATCGTTCCGCCTGGCGTTCGCTGAAGAGCGGCAACCTGAACATGGACGTGCTGATCTCCATGGGCTCGCTGCCGCCCTACCTGATCGGGCTGGTTGGTTTCGTCTATCCGATGACCTCGTTCATCGAGATGGCCGCGACCATCATGGCCTTCCACATGCTTGGGCGCTATCTGGAGTACCGCGCGAAGGGCGAGGCGTCTTCGGCGATCCGCAAGCTGCTGGATCTGGGTGCGAAGACCGCCCGGGTCGAGCGTGATGGCGAGGAGGTCGAGGTGTCGGTCAAGTCGCTCCAGGTGGGCGACGTGATGATCGTGCGCCCGGGCGAGAAGGTGCCGACCGATGGCGAGGTGGTGGCCGGCGAGAGCACCGTGGACGAGTCCATTGCCACCGGCGAGTCGGTCCCGGTGGACAAGGGCGAGGGCGACACCGTGCTTGGCGCCACCCTGAACCAGCAGGGACGCCTGAAGGTGCGCGCCACCCGCGTCGGGGCCGATACCTTCCTGTCGCAGGTGATCCGCCTGGTCAACGAGGCGCAGGGCTCGCGCGTGCCGGTGCAGGAACTGGCGGATCGCATCACCGCA
>SL_7KL_010_BRINEDRAFT_10001570_pt1 | contig 10860 bp, 10 predicted proteins | sample SodLak_010_BRINE_FD_10663 | JGI IMG/M metagenome (IMG submission 10663)
TCGTTAAAATACCAACAAGACTTTCCCACATGTACTGAAGGCTACCTAAAATGTCGAATGTCACTTCGTTTTCAGCAAAATCCCAGTTAAATAACAACAGGGCAGATAAAACAAATCCAACACTTAAGGCAAGTAACACTTTCCTCGTTGCAATGACCAAAATAATCATAATAATCGCTGGTAACAATGCAATAAATAAGTCCATAAAAATATTCTCTCCTTTTTTATAATAATTAATTTTACCATGATTTTTTTTACGATACAAATCAATATCGCTTAAGTAAGCGTTTTTTAACACCACTTTAGCCAACAGCATATGAATTTAAATTATATTTTACCTACGTTATAATATAAACATAAGGAGGAATATAGATGCCAATTAATATGGATATGGATGAAAATGTATTACTCAGCTTAATCAATACTAAACTTAGAAACGATTACGTCTCATTAATCGAATTAGGTGACAATGAACGCATTGACCTTCAAGCATTGAAAAAGCGCCTTAAAGATGCTGGCTACGAATACGATGAAAACACCAATCAATTTAAATAATATTAGCGCAACGAAATGTTGCGCTCTTTTTTTGCATTAAACTTGATAATATTTCGAATTCGAAATATAATATGAGTGAGGTGATATTATGAAACCATTAAAAGGCATTCATCACGTAACAGCGATTACAAGTAGCGCAGAAAAAATTTATGATTTTTTTACAGATATTTTAAGCATGAAGCTCGTCAAAAAAACGGTCAATCAAGACGACATTAATACCTACCATCTATTTTTTGCGGATAACGAAGGAAATCCAGGGACCGATATGACATTTTTTGATTTTAAAGGGATTCCTAAAGCCCAAAAGGGAACCGATGAAATCGCAAAAACATCATTTCGAGTTCCAAGTGATAAAGCGCTTGATTATTGGGTTAAACGTTTCAACAACTACAAAGTCTCTCATAAAGGGATAGAAGAATTTTTAGGAAGAAAAGTCATCTTTTTTGAAGACTTTGATGATCAAGAATACGCTTTATTTTCTGATGAGTTTATTCCAGGTGTTAAAAGCGGAAAACCATTTGAAAACGGACCGGTCCCTAATGAATATGCGATTACAGGGTTAGGTCCGATATTCTTTAGAATTTCTGATTTTAAACGCATGGATGAGGTTTTAATTACCCATTTAGGCATGAGACACGCAGTGACAGATGGCGATTATACCCTTTATGAGATGGGGGAGGGTGGAAATGGCGCGAGTGTCATTGTGAATACGCTCAAAAATTCACCCCTAGCTTCTCAAGGGTATGGTGGAATTCACCATGTCGCCTTTAGAATAGAAGATAAAGATGAACTCGATCAATGGACAACATATTTAAACCAACAAAGAAGACCAAACTCAGGCTTTGTGGATCGTTTTTACTTTAAATCATTATATACAAGATTATATCCAGGTCTATTATTTGAATTTGCAACTGAGGGCCCAGGATTCATTGATGAAGATGAATCGCTAGAAACTTTAGGAACCACATTAGCGCTCCCTCCTGCATTTAAACACAAAAGAAAGACCATTGAAAAAATTGTGAATCCTTTTGAAACGTTAAAACATGCAAAACCTTATAAAAAGGAGTACTTGGATGAGTGATAATTTAAAAACAATTCCTATCCTTTTTAAAGCAAAGCATGCTTTAGAATCAGCAATCCGCGAAAACATCAAAGCGCAAGGGTTAAATCCTACAGAATTTGGAACCTTAGAGATTTTATATTCAAAAGGGAAACAATGTGTTGGCACCATTCAAAAGAAAGTTCTTATTGAAGCCTCTTCTTTATCATATGTATTAAAAACTTTATCGCAAAAAGGATTAATCACAAAAACGAAAGATGAAAAAGACACACGACGCTACATGGTAGATTTAACCAAAGAAGGCAAGGCACAGTTCGCAAAAATATATGAAAACCATCAATTAGCCATGCGAAAAATACTTGATACCCTTACAGATGAAGAAGAAAAAACCTTACAACATCTGCTTAAAAAACTTGGAACCTTTAACACTCAGTGATTTACTGAGTGTTTTCTTTATCAAAAATAAATAAAAGGTTTAATTTATCCTTTTTTTCCGCTATAATCATAGCGGATAGATACATTAAAAACGGAATTAAAAGGAGCGAATCTATGAATACTCTTTCAATCATTGGCGCGCAGTGGGGGGATGAAGGCAAAGGCAAAATTACCGATGCACTCGCATTAAAGGCTGACGTGGTCGTACGGTTTCAAGGTGGAGATAACGCCGGTCATACGATTAAATTTGATGGCAAAAAGTTTGCCCTTCACTTAATCCCTTCTGGAATTTTCCACAAAAATACGACGCCTATAATGGCGAGTGGAATGGTGATTAATCCTGAAAGTTTACAAAAAGAAATGCAGATGATTAATGATGCATCATACCCGACAGATCATTTAGTGATTTCTGATCGTGCCCATGTCCTACTAGACTTTCATAAATCATTTGATCATTTGTATGAATCATTGAAAAAAGAAAAAATAGGTACGACAGCTAAGGGAATTGGACCTGCCTATAGTGAAAAAGCCCTTAGACGTGGACTTAGAATGCATACTTTTTGTAGTGAATCTGGATTTAAAACGTATTTAGAAGAAACGTTACCTGCGATTAATAATCTATTAAAAACACACGGATTTAATGAAAAAATATGCCCCTATTCAAAAAATGATTGCCCCGCATTTAAAGGATACGTCTAAATTAATTAATGACTATATAGACCAAGGGAAACATGTTATGTTTGAAGGCGCACAAGGCACCATGCTTTGTTTAGATCACGGAACCTATCCCTTCGTCACTTCATCAAGCCCTTCCGCTGCTTACGTTCCATTAGGAGCGGGCATTGCTCCAAATAAACTGCAAAATGTATTAGGTATTGTGAAAGCGTACACCACACGCGTTGGAGGAGGCAGTTTCCCAAGTGAAATAACAGGTGATATTGCTCAAGATATACGCATAAAAGGCAATGAGTTTGGAACGACGACTGCCAGAGCACGCCGCATTGGTTGGTTGGATATTGTAGCTTTAAATCACGCCAATAGGATTAATGGTTTTAGTAGTTTAGCCATTATGTTGCTCGATGTGTTAAGTGGTCTTAACCCCTTAAAAATATGTGTAGGTTATAAATTGGATGGCAAAGAAATTGATTATGTTCCTGCGGATAACGATCAATTTAAATCCCTAGAACCAATCTATGAAACCCTCCCCGGATGGGATGAAGATATCACCAAGGTTAAAACGTTCAACGAACTGCCTAAAAATGCGCAAAATTATTTAAAACGCATTGAAGCTTTAACCAATATAAAAATAAGTATTTTCAGCGTCGGACCTAGTCGAGATGAAACGATTTATCTAATGAATCCTTATCATGTAAGGAGTCTTCAATATGATTGATCGCTATGCAAGAAAAAGCTTTAAAAACCATTTCACCAAAAAAAAGAAGTTTGAGCGATTTTTAGCTGTCGAACTCGCTGTTTTAAAAGCGTTAGCCAAGGATAATCAAATTCCTGATATAGTGCCTTTGATTGAAAAAAAAGCTAAAATAAACGTATCAAGCATTGAAGCCATTGAAGAAAAAACGAAACACGATGTTGTTGCCTTTATAGAAAGCATCACAGAACAACTCGGCGAAGAAAAAAAGTATTTTCACTACGGACTCACTTCAACGGATATTGTAGATACAGCGAATGGATTAATGTTTCAAACCATCAATCCCATTTTACAAACGTCCTTAGAAGCGTTCATTGGCACATTGAAAACTGTAGCTAAAGCTCATAAGTATACCCCAATGATTGGAAGAACGCACGGCATTCATGCAGATATCACTTCATTTGGACTCAAAATGGCTTTATATGTTGATATTTTTAAAAGACATTTATCCCGTTTTAAAGCAGTTAGAAAAACCGTCGAAGTTGGTAAAATTAGTGGCGCGGTTGGCAATCACGCGAATATAAAAGCACATATTCAAGATGATGCTTTAGATATTTTACATTTAGAAAAACCAAATATTTCAACCCAAGTCCTTCAACGCGATCGTTTTAGTGAATATATAAGTGTCTTAACAATGATTGCATCTTCTATTGAACAACTTGCTGTAGAGATACGTCATTTATCAAGAACTGAGGTCAAAGAAATCGAAGAAGCCTTTAAAAAGGGGCAAAAGGGCTCTTCTGCCATGCCACATAAAAAAAATCCGATCGCCAGTGAAAACATGACAGGATGCGCACGCATCATGCGAGGATATTTATCAATGGCCTTTGAAAATCAAGCCCTTTGGCATGAAAGAGACATCTCGCATTCTTCGGTAGAGCGAATTATCTTTGAAGATGCACCAACCCTTTTAGATTACATGCTTAACCGTTTTAAAAACGTTATCGATAATCTCGTGATTCATGAAGATAAGATGTTAAAAAACATTGACCTTACATATGGTGTTGTCTACGCACAACAAGTCATGCATGCATTAATCGATCAAGGAAAAACAAGAAATGAAGCATACAGTATCATTCAACCCTTAGCGATAAAAGCGTATGATGAATCTTTAAACTTTAAAGAAATCGTAAAGAAAGAAAACTTACTAGATAAAACTACGTTTGAAAAAGTCTTCGACTTAAACCATTTCTTAAAAGAAATTGATACAATCTATAAACGTATTGGAATATAAATTCATACATAAAAAGCAAAGTTGTTGCATAAACTTTGCTTTTTTAGTAAGTTATATTAAACCTATATAAAAGTCACTTATTTGTAAGAATTTTGATATCTTATTTTAATGATTATACTATATACTCATTTGATACGGTTACAAATATGAATGGAGTATTAAAATGAAGCTTTCCAAACTCATCACTTTTATCAACGAAACCATCGAATTTACTGACAACTTAAATCAAGGCGCATTGTCATTTATTCGGTTTTTTCATCATGAATTATCGTTAAAATCTATTCATATTTATGAAATAAACAATCAACGTGTATCTTGTCATTTGAGTTTCCCTGAAAATATTGATTTCATGGTATTCCCAAGTCACTTATTAATAGGTAGTTTTAATAAATACGATGCTCACGTAATTAAAACTATGCATGGATATAGCTATAATATTTCTTTAAAAGATTATGGATTATTTTCTTTTTTAACCGAACAAAAATTAGATGAAAAATATTTTGACAATATAATCAATGTTGTAACACTTTTTGATTATATCTTTTATGCTTTAAAAAAAGAACACTATTTAGAAGCCAAATTAAGACAAGAAAGAAATTTGTTTCAAAATATTATTGATACCATCCCTGATCTAATTGCTTATAAAGATAAAACTAATACATATCGTGTTGTTAATGAAGCCGCAAAAAAACACTATAAAAGTGAGATAATTGGTAAAAAAATTGATGAAATATATCCTAAAGACGAAGCGGATTATGTAAAAAAATTAGACCAAGAAATTTATCAAACAATGAAATCAAAACGAAGAACAATTCCTGTTTATACATCATTTGGTTTTTTTCAAGCTGACTCTATAAGAAGTCCTATGATTGATGAAAACAGAAACGTTGAAGGCATCGTATCTATTGCTAGAGATGTTTCTGATGTTATGAAAGCGAAAGAAAAATTAGAAAACAACTATGAGTTTCAAAACATTCTTGTAAGACTTGCGACAAAGTTTATAAATATCCCTTATCAAAAACAAGATGAATCTGTCAATGAGATTTTATCAATAACTGGTGATTTTATTAGTGCCGATCGTGCCTTTGTATTTTTATACCACTTTGATAAAAATTTAATTGAATACCGTTATGAGTGGGTAAAAAAAGGTATTCGACCGGAAATAAATAATATTAAGTATACAAAAGTTGAAGATTTCCAAACCGAATGGGTAGATAAACATCTAAGGGGGGAATCAGTTTTCATTCCTAATGTTGATAACCTTGATAAAACGTCTATGGTTTATAAGATTTTATCTTCGCAAGATATCAAATCTGTTATTACCATTCCTTTAATGAATGGAAGTGAATGTTTAGGTTTTGTTGGATTTGACGATGTTTCAAATAACCGTATTTGGGATACCAAAGAACGAAATCTTTTAAATATTTTAGCAGAAATCATTACCAATTTATTAATTAATGCAAAAAAAGAAAAAGAACTTACAGACGCCAAAGAAATAGCAGAAAAAGCGAACATTGAAAAAAGTAGTTTCTTGGCAAATGTCAGTCATGATATCAGAACGCCTTTAAACGGACTTTTTAATGTCATTGAGCTTTTAAGGCTCTCCAATGTAAATAGCGAACAATCTCAATGNTTAGATATAGCAGATTTTTCCATTCAAAGTTTAAATGTTTTACTTTCCAATGTTATCGATATCACCAAAATTGAGGCAGGATATTTTGATTATACCCCCAAAAGTTTTGACTTAGAAGTCTTGGCATTCAATGTCCTTAACTCACAAACATTTCAAGCAAATGAAAAAGGATTAAATCTATTGTTTGAGTATGACAATTCTATCAATACCTATTTCTATTTCGACCAAACAATAATCAGTAAAATTCTTCTAAATCTTATTCACAATGCTATAAAATATACCGAAAAAGGGTTTGTTAAACTCACAATTAAAAAAAAGCACGAAAACAATCATGGGGTGATAGAATTTTCCATTGAAGACAGTGGAATTGGTATCGAACAACATAATCTTAAATATATTACCGATAAATTTTATACCATCAAAAGCAATCAAAAAGAACATAGTACAGGATTAGGCTTATCCATTACAAACTTATTGCTCAATGCGTTAAATAGCAAACTCAACATTCAATCAACGCCTCACAAAGGAAGTATATTTAGTTTTACCTTGTCAATGCCAATACGGGAAACGTCTCAAACGTACAATCCATTAAGCAACAAAAAAATCGGAGTTGTGCTGTTTAACAACCATTCAATTTCAACCATTAACGTTTTACAAACGCTGCCTGCAAGCGTTAAAGTATTTTCATATGATGATCCCTCATTACACGATCAAGACATTATTATATGGGCAATGAATAAAGCTGAATCCAAGTATATAAACATTTATGAGACATTTAAAGACAATACACCTGAAATTATGCATACCATTTTGGATGTAAAAAACACCTTTGATGAACAAACCGTTAAAACTTTGAAACCTGATTACTACTCAAAACATCCTTTATTAAGATATCCACTTCTTAAACAATGGAAACATTTTAACAATACATTCACTAATAGTATTAGCAAAAATCAATTAACAAAACGCAAGCATATTTTAATCATAGAAGACAATCGTATAAGTCAAATGACACTGGCCAGTATATTACAAAAAAACAACTACTTAGTAAAAACAGCCTCAACTGCTGAAGAAGGATTATCAATTTTAAAAAAATCTACCATCAATGTTTTACTGCTCGATGTTCAATTGCCAAAGATGCAAGGCGATGAATTCACAAAGCTAATAAGAAGCTCAACTGCTCATTATCAAGATGTTTTAATTATCGGTACAACCGCACACGCATTAAAACAAGATATTAACACATACTTAAAAAGCGGAATGAATCATGTTTTAACCAAACCCTTTAAGATAAAAGAACTTATCGAAAAAATTGAAGGATTTAACTACCCTATTCCAATAAAAAAATCCACTTTTAACACACAAGATTTTGACGAACGATTTGAGGGCTATTCAAATATAGGATATGATATGATTAAAGAATTTTTAAACAATTATCCTATAGAACTCAAAAAGTTATATAAAGCATTTGAAACAAAAAACGACTTAGAAATTCATAAAGCATTGCACCATTATAAAGGCACATTAAGTTATCTATCCGCTGATTATTTAGTTCAAATAATAGATGAATTAATGCAGCGCAATTTAAACGACAACGAAATCTATGCATTGTATGAATTTATCAATAGCGAAACCATACATTTAGTAGAAACATTAAAAACATTTTTAGTTGAAAGGAAGCATCACTATGAAAAATAAAAATTGTTTAATGATCGAAGATAACACAATCGTCGCAACGCCGTTAATTAAAGCGTTAAGTCAACAAGGATTTAACATTGAACATGTTTCTACTGCGGAAGACGCTTTAAAGCAATTAGAAACGCAAACATTTGATATTATTTTGCTCGATTTAGTACTTCCTAAAATGGATGGTCAAGAATTTATTAAAACATTCAGAGCCTTTAATCAAACACCAATTATCGTTATATCGCAAAAGCATTCTGATGTAGGCAAAGCAATCAGCTTAGAATTAGGCGCAGATGATTATATTACAAAACCAATATCAATCATTGAATTAATTGCTAGAATTAACGCTGTTATCAGAAGAATTTCACCTGATCAGCAACAAAGAAAATTATTTCACAAAGATATTATGATGGACGTCATTGCTCAAGAAGTCTACAAAAACAATACACTAATCGCCTTAACTGTCAAAGAGTTCAAGTTATTAAAACTCTTTTTAGATCATCCTAATTCTGTTTTGAGTAAAGAGAAAATCTATAAGCTTGTTTGGGATTATAACGAAGCTTTTGACAATAATATCATAAATGTTCACATGAGACGTCTTAGAAAAAAAATAGAAACAGACCCAGCCAATCCTAAAATTATTGAAACTGTTTGGGGCTTTGGGTATCGGTTATCAAAAAACTAAGTGATGCTTAGTTTTTATTTTTATGTAATAAAATGATCAAAGTTTTGTCATATTCTCTTGGAGGGATAACTATGTGTCAAAAAACGACATACCAAAACGTTTCAACAATTACTGACTTTAATACATTTAATCGCTTTTATAATAATACCTTAATGCGGTCTAAAAATACTATTTATTATGTTTTAATTGATGTCGAAAATTATGATGCTTTAAAACTTTTTCATGACTCTAAAAATTTTGAAGAAATAGAAAAATATTTTAAAAACCATTTACTTGATTTAAATATAAAACCACTTATAATTTCTCAGTATAACCCAAAACAATTTATTCTAGCTTTGGAAAAAGAATCTGAAATCAAGACACTTAACAATCACCTTAAAGCACTCAATCATCTATTTCAAACCCCTGATATACAATCTAAAGTCACAGTATTCGCCGGCGTATATAGCACTGATATAAAAAAGTTAGACATTCATACACTCATAAAAACTTTGTTATTTACTCTTTACATGAAAAATCTCATTTATGAATATATCTCAGTTTACACAAAAGAATTACAAAGCGCCATTCAATATAACACTGAAATAGTTGATGCATTGTTAAATATAATAAGTGGTAACGCTAATCAGTTGATGGTTCAATACCAACCCATTGTTGATGTGGATACACAAAAGATTGTTTCATTTGAAGCACTTATTAGATTAAAATTAAATAACGGAAACATAATAAGTCCCTTAGATTTTGTTCCTTTAGCAGAAAAATATAATACTATGACTCTTTTAAGTCCTTACATTTTTGACAAAACCATGGAAGGATTTTATCAACTATTAAAAAAATATCCCAGTGCAACCTTAAGTCTAAATATATCTGCACAACAATTTAAATCCAATGAAATTATCAAGAAGCTTAAGTTTATAAGCAAAAAATATAATCTTAAACCTAATCAAATTGACTTAGAATTAACTGAAACACTTTTAAGTCTAGGCAATGCATCAATAAAGGAAAAACTAAAAACTTTAAAGCAAGAAGGCTACCATTTATGTATTGATGATTTTGGAACTGGGTTTTCTAATTTAGCAACATTAATAGAACTACCAATTGATACGATTAAGATTGATCGAAGTTTTACAAAATATTACAATTACTCTCCTGATTATAAAAACTTCTTAACAGGACTCATCTTCACATTAAAAAGCATTGATAAAACCATCATTATTGAAGGGATTGAAACTAAAGCACAATTGAATTTTTTTAAAGAGAAGGCGATCGAAAAAGCACAAGGATTTTATATTTCTAAACCATTGAATGTTGATGAGTTTCTATAATAAAACAACAAAGAAAAAGACCATTATTTTTGGTCTTTTTCTTTGTTATAAGTAATATCTTTAATTTTAGTCGCAACCAAATCAACCGCTATATCATGTTTATGATCATTTGGAATGATAACATCAGCGTATCTTTTAGTAGGTTTAATGTGTTTGTGATACATCGGTTTGACCGTATTTAAGTATTGATTGATCACACTATTCATCGTACGGCCTCTATCTTCAATATCGCGTTTTAATCTCCTTATAAACCGCGTATCATCATCCAGTTCTACAAATATATTCATGTGCGATAAAGCTCGAATTTTAGCACTTTGTAATATTAAGATGCCTTCTACAATAATGATAGGTTTAGGATCAATGGTCTTTGTTTTTTTACTTCTTGTATTATGAATAAAATCATACACTGGTTTTTCAATTGACTGATTATTCATTAAAGCCATTAAATGTTCATAAAGTAAATCATTATCTAAAGAATCGGGATGATCATAATTAATTTTTTTACGTTCACTTTCACTTAAATGATCTTGGTTATGATAATAATCATCATGATTAATAATAATCACATCATCTTTTGAAGTGTGTTTTAAAATTTCTTGAACAACGGTTGATTTTCCAGATGCAGAACCGCCTGAAACTAAATATAATAAAGGTTTCAAAAAATCACCCTTTCGTTAAACTCATAAAAATTATACACGATAGAAGGCATTTTAAACAGTAATTTCAAGAAAAAAAGCGGACAAATTAAATTGTCCGCTTTTTGATTATTCTATCTCAATATCATCAAAATCTTGTTCAATTTCTTCAGCAATCACACT
>SL_7KL_010_BRINEDRAFT_10001572_pt1 | contig 10853 bp, 8 predicted proteins | sample SodLak_010_BRINE_FD_10663 | JGI IMG/M metagenome (IMG submission 10663)
GTTACGGAAACTGGCTCACCACCAATATCGAGTGTTGTCTCAAGGAACGCAATAAGCTCCGATCGTGGTCCCGGCGGAATTTTCCATTCGTCGAACTTTGCTTCTTGCCGTTGCTTTTCAGCATGAAGCGCCTCATCATCTCCTGCAATAAGGGGTGCATCAGCACTGTGTGCGTACACTGTAGCCCCGCTTGCTTGTTGGATCTCTCCAGTGAGTCCAGCGTGATCATGATGCCAGTGTGTAAGGAAGATCTCGTCAATATCTTCGAAAGAGAAACCATGCTCGCCAAGTTTTGTCTCAAGTTCTGTTGCGACAGCCGGGGTCGAAACGCCAGTATCAATCAGTGCCGTTGTTTCCCCAGACAGTAAGAACACGTTATTGTTACCCTCAAAAACTGTGTTGCTCAACGAGATCTGCTCGGGAACCAGTTGCTGTTCCACATTCATATCTATCAGATTTCGGCCGACTGTTAAGAACGTCTCTATCTGGATTAATTGATCATTACAGATTTAGTGTGACAAAAAGGACCGGCCGAAACGGCCGGGCCATGTGACTGACCAAGCCACTGTGGGAGCACTAGTCCACAGCGTGTCGGCGCCACTGACCATTGAGTCAGGCGCCATTTCAGTATTGAACAGATGTAGGCTAAAAACCTTTTGTTACGCCAAATATCACCAACCCCACCGAAGTTTCTATCTGTTCTAACTATATATTCTTGATATTTTGAAAATTATAGTATTTCAACCTTCTCTGACGGACAGACGTTTTGGTATTTACCGTACAGCGTCGCGTCTTCATTGAAAATTGAAGAAAAGTGAACGATTTATAATCATGTTAATTCATCACACAAAATCGAACATAGATACGTTCACCGAACGAAGTATGGGTCCGAACCAGCAATAAACCGACCAAGGTCTGTCTCACGACGGTAGTCTGTCGATCGGAGCGTTTGTATCGACGTTCGCAATCGTTCTGCATCACCATCGACCCATTCAGCGGGATCTTTAATGGTAAGAATAAGGAATCCACTGCCTCGAATCTCTTTTCCGTGAAGTGCGGTCATGTCAACCTCTGTTTTCCACGCTTGCGCGGAGTACTGTTCGAGAACATGTTTTGTTGCTCGTGCACCAACGGGAAGTAGCACGTGTGCAGCGATCGCACGAAGTTCAGCATCAAAGAACCGCTCCATATCATGATACTGCGCTTCTGTCGGCTCCTCGGTCGGAACACACATATGCAAATACGAAAAAAACGTATTTTGCATCGTAGGCTCATCTCCAGTTGATAATAACAATCCTGCATCTACCAACGTCTGTTGTAGTGTTTCTGCCCAGTCTACATCAGTAAATGGGATCTGCGTCTCTACACCACCATGCACTCCCGGATGGTCTCCAATAACATGGAAATCCGCGTTCGCATCGCCATATCCCGGGACAAACTGCGAACAGGACGGCTCCATTCCAAACGGGTTTTTTGTTCTGTCCGTAACGTTTCTCACACCAACAGGTAGACAACCAGCAGTAAAATGTCGACCGATTCGTGCTACGGTTTCCGTTAGTACTGCACTCTTGAAACATCAACTTCGATACGGTATCGTCCCACAGAGTCAGTATACTTTATTCTCACTAGGATAACAGTACTGCTATGGCTTGGGTTGAAAAAGAGTATGCCGGTGAACTTGCCGTTGTGTTTGCGTGGTTGACGCTGTTTCTCCCGTGGAATATCACATACGTCGGCGGAATATTTGGTGGCTCTGTGCTCTACGTTCGGTTCCCGTTTGTTCAACTTCAGTACTGGTGGGGTACCGGCTCACCGATCCNTGATGGCGCGTCGTTCGCACATGTTGGGACTGCACTGACTGCCCAGAGTGGACAGGCGGTCTATCCCGGATATGTACTCTGGAGCCTTTCAGCAGTAGTTATCGCAACAGCAGGTATTTTTGCAACAGTGTACTACCTGCGCGAAGCACAGCTACAGACAAGCCCCGTGAATCCGGTTACACTGATTGGCGTATTGTTACTTACCGCAACAATTGGGCTTACCTTTGCAACAATATACATGCAGTATCGAGGATTGGGTGGTATACCGCTTCCGATCGGTCTGATTTTGCTGGCTGTGTTCTCCGCAATCCTATTGCGAACGCAAGTTAGCGCGTCAGCAACCCACCACTAAAGTCGTGGGCTTCCTCCTTGCATTTCTGTGAAGTACCCCATGTCGGGTGATGCGGGCGTCTGTGTCTACCCCGCCGTGGATGCAACAGTCTTTGATTCCACTCTCGCTTGACTTTGAGAGTCTTGCGCCGATTCCGTCTCGGTAACACCCGGAACAAAAACTGCACCGTGAGCGGAGGCCTCTTCACACAGGCCCGATACTGTCCGTCTCACCTTCTTCGCGCGAGGAAGGCTCTCGAAAGCCAGCACATTTCCATCGTGGTCGTTAAACCGCTCTTGCGCTACGCATGCCGCTGCTTTCCGGTTAGCGTGGTCTTCATATACGATTTCAGCACACTACCGTTCGGGATTTCGCCGGTTGCGTTCCAGATACGATCAGCTGTCCATCGTGCGACGTCGTGAGATTATGTCTCACGGGCTATCAGACATAGCCTGATAACGTTCCAAATCTTGTAAGCAGAGTCTCCGATCGAATCAAGACCATCACAGACCTGTTGGTGGTTCTGGATAGAACCAACGTAGGTGCGTGTGGTCTTAATCGCCATACAGAGGATATGTAATCAAATCTACGTAATGGTGTGGATTAGNGTTGAATATCCGGCCTGCCATCGCCGGTGGGCCGTAGAGGAGTTGTCGGATTCNCTCCCNCGNNGAAGNGNTAGAATGCGTGCACTGACGGCGGTATTTATATACTATCGCTTACTATTTTCGTTGAACCGGTAGCTCATCGGTAGGGCCAGGACAAAATCACCGATCGCTACACCTGTTTGCATTCATATATGGCATACACCATCTCTGATCTCCGTGATACGCTTTCCGAGCAGTGGAGCGACACGCAACAAACGCTACTACGAGTCAAAGAAGCTATTTCTGGCTCTGAAATTGACGTTCGTCCATTGAGGCCGAGTGAAGATGGTCCTCTATGCGCATTTTCTGTCCCTGAGGGTGAAACCGAGGTCGATCGCTACTGGGTTAATGCCCCATATGCATATGTCGTTATCACACACGATCCCACAGCAAACGTCCATTATTATCATACCGTTGAACCAGGGCTTGACTCATTTGAACGTGAACTACTTGACAGAGTTGCCGAAGATATCCGTAACCCATTGCTCTATCAGCCCGTCTCTGCAGATGCGGCTGAACAGACGCTAATCGAGGAGCTCTCAGCAGTCATTGAGGGATATGGCCTTGAAATAACTATGAATACATTCTATCGCCTTTTTTATTATCTCCACCGTGATTTTCGTGCATTTGGAAAGGTAGACCCGTTACTCAACGATCCGCATATTGAAGATATCTCCTGTGATGGATACAATCTTCCAGTCTTTGTATATCATGACGAGTACACTGACATCCAGACAGACATTATTTTTGATGTTGAAGAGTTGGACGACTATGTCATCCGGCTCGCACAGCGATCGGGGCGACATATCAGTATCGGTGACCCAATTGTAGAGGCAACCCTCCCTGACGGCTCACGTGCTGAAATTGCGCTTGGGAAAGAGGTCACACCTCGCGGATCCGCATTTACGATTCGGCAGTATGCAGACGAGCCGTTTACGCCGATTGATCTCATCAATTATGGAACCTACAATATCAAACAGATGGCATATTTTTGGCTCTGTATTGAGCACAATAAAAGCCTGATCTTTGCTGGGGGAACTGCATCTGGAAAGACGACCTCAATGAACGCAGTCTCAATGTTTATCCCACCTCGATCGAAGGTGCTCAGCATTGAAGATACACGAGAACTGTCGTTGTACCATGATAACTGGCTCTCTAGTGTCACTCGTGAACGGAGGGAGGAAGGCTCAGATATTGACATGTATGATCTCCTCCGTTCGGCACTCCGTCACCGCCCGGAGTATATTATTGTTGGTGAGGTTCGTGGTTCAGAAGCAGTCACGCTGTTTCAGGCAATGAATACCGGCCATACCACGTTTTCGACGATGCACGCAGATTCGATCGAGACAGTCATCAACCGATTAGAAAACGACCCNATCAACGTCCCACGTGCAATGGTCCAATCGCTCGATTTGCTTTCCGTACAAACGTTATCACGCTTTGGTGACAAACGGGTCCGCCGGGCAAAAACGATCGGTGAAATTGGGAGCATTGACCAGCGAACCGGCGAACTTGACTACTCTTCTGCATATGTCTGGAACCCTACGACAGATTCGTTCAGTCGAAACGACAGCAGGTTGATAGACGAGATCCAAGACGAACGGGGATGGTCCCGGTCAGAGTTACTCGAAGAGATCAGAAACCGAGAGCGATTCTTGGAGTTTTTGCAAAAAAAAGAGGTAACTGGATACAGAGAGTTTACCGCATTAATAAACGAGTATTATTCGGAGCCAAAAAAGGTCTTATCGCGTATTGCAGACGCAGATACACAGATAGAACAACAATCACACACTGCACAGTAGCATGATACGATATCTCCCATTTCTTTTTGCAAGTGCGCTCTGTCTCGTTGTTCTCATTCCCTCTGTGAGCTCCCGTGCTGATGCACTCCTCTCTCGACTCGCACTCGCCCTGTTCGGCGAATACGTCGCAACTTCACACAAAAAACAACAACAGCGAAAACTGATGCATGCTGCACATATTGCAGAGACACACCGTCAGTATGCGTCACGTACACTGCTATACTCTGCAATACTCGGTGTTGCTGGTGGGATTTTGGGAGTATATTTTGCGACGTTTGTCTTTTGGGTCCTCGAAGTTGGTGATGAACCGCTCGCAAACGCCCTTCCGGCGATGTTTTGGTCGGTCGCAGCTCTGTTTCAACTCGAATCATTATCCCTTAGTCAGATTTTTGTACTATTCGTTGCAGCAAGTTCTGTTGGTGGTGTCGTGCTTGGAATCGGGAGCTACTGGCTTCGATGGTACATACTTCGTGAAAAAGCACATGCACGAGCCTCAGAGATTGAAGCGACGCTTCCACAAACAATTGCGTTTATTTATGCACTCTCCCGCAGTGGAATGTCGTTTCCTGCGATTCTCTCAACGTTGTCGGACAATCAAGCAGTGTACGGTGAGGCTGCAAAGGAGTTTTCTGTTGTTGTCAACGACATGGATACGTTCGGGACGGATGTCATCACTGCACTTACACAGCTATCTGAACGGACTCCTTCGGATGGGATGGCAGACCTCTCGGAAAACTTGGCGAGCGTTCTTGGGAGCGGAAAAAATGTCTCCGGGTTCCTGCATGAACAGTACATCCAATATAAAGATGAGTCCGAGTCCCAACAGCGTCAGTATTTAGATCTCCTTGCAACGTTTGCTGAAGCGTACGTCACCGTTCTTGTCGCTGGTCCATTGTTTTTGATCACGATTTTGGTTGTTATTGGGTTGGTCTTAGAGGACACCCTCTCGCTCGTTCGTGCGATCTCTTATATTGGCTTACCGCTCGGAACAATCGCCTTTGTTGTCTACGTAGATAGCATCACACAGAGTTTTCAATCGGGTGCAAAAACAAGTGATGCATCCACCACCGGAAACTCAATTTCTACTGATACAGCGACACTTTCCGGTACCGATAGTGACGAACAACAAATTGTCAATCAAGAGCGGTTAGCCGCGTATGACCGGATTAAAACCATCTTGCAGTGGGCGAACCAACCGAAAGATGCAGTCCTCTCTGCACCATGGACCACCGCGATTGTAACCGTTCCATTTAGTATTATTTGGATTACGTTTCGTGTTGATTCCTTCTTCCTTCCACTCCCAGAACTTGGTGCAGCGATCGCTGGTCCGGTTGTTGAGGCAGCAATCATCACATTGGGTATGTATGCGATTGTTTACGAGCTAGGAAAGCGCCGGACGAAACGGATTGAGTCACAGATGCCTGATTTCCTGGATCGGTTTGCAAGCGTTAATGATGCTGGAATGACTGTTATCGAGAGCTTCAAACGGGTTGCAAACTCTGATCTTGGTGTTCTTACTCATGAGTTACAACGAACATGGAACGACATCCAATGGGGTGCAACGACCCAGGATGCGTTAACCCGATTTGATGCTCGAACGCGATCGCCAGCAGTGACTCGTTCAGTTGCGCTCATTAGTAATGCAATGCGGACAAGCGGTGACGTTGGGCCTGTTGTCTCGATTGCAGCAGATCAGTCTCGATCGAGTGCACAACTTGAACGGGAACGAAGCCAAGAGATGCTCACCTACCTCATTGTGATCTATATCTCGTTCCTTGTGTTCTTGGGAATTATCGCAGCACTCTCTGTTTCGTTTATCCCTGCGATAGAGGCTGCAGCGGGCGAAGCAGCGACCGACGACCTCCCGGTTGGTGTTGGGTTTGCCCCAACGCTTGGTGATATCAACGCAGAAGCGTACCTAATCGTATTTTATCATGTCTCTGCAATTCAAGGGCTCTGTTCAGGCCTTGTCGCAGGCCAGCTTGGTGAAGGCCGTGTTCATGACGGTGTCAAACATGCAACGATACTGCTTGTCCTGACCTACGTAACGTTCCTTTCCATCGGCTAATCGCCCTTCGGAAAATCGGTGCCGCCTTTATTGATCAACCGCGTATCCTGAATCGGAAATGCCCGCAGATCTTACAGAAAAGACCGATCGATATCATGAGATGCTCGCATCGGCACTCGCTGAGGCGACGGTTGCAGTTCCACCTGAGACACCGCTTGGTGATGCTGCAGCAGATTGTCAGGAGATGGCCGCCTCGTATCTTGAAGATGGTGAACATTTTTTGGAACATGATGATCCAGTAAACGCGTTAGCGTCATTCTCATACGGCTATGGATGGCTTGATGCAGGTGTGAGAATTGGTTTGTTCCAGATTCCAGACGACACTGAGCTATTTACAATGTGAGTGTCTGTGGCTGTCCGAAAGTGCTACTGTCACAGCTGCTCATACTGTTCGTCGAAGACTTCGATTGCAGCTTTGAGTGCGCCGACGATAACAGGACCAATAAAAAGTCCCATGACACCGAAAGCTGAGAGGCCACCGATAACGCCAATAACAATAATTGCGGGGCTGACCTCGGCATACCGATCGACAATAACTGGTCGGAGGTACTCATCGGAGATTCCGACAATGATCGTTCCATAGACCAACAGGAATCCGCCGCCGAGCAGGTCGCCGGTCCAGAGTAAATAGATACTGGCTGGCCCCCAGACTAAGAACGTCCCAATAAACGGTAAGAGTGCGAGCAGAACCATCACGCTGGTCCACAACAGTATGTTCGAAATTCCAACAACAAGGAGTCCGAGACCGGCGATCGCTCCCTGAATCACCGCGACAAGCACGTGGCCCAGTAGCACTGCACGGGTCATATCATCGACACGGGTGTACAGTTTGGTTTGGACGGATTCTGGAAGTGGCGTCGCGCTACGGATCCAAACCATCAACTGGTCGCCGTCGCGGAGCAAATAAAATAGTACGAAGACGGCCAACCCGAGCCCGATTGTCGCGTTTGCCAGTATCCCAATGATGTCGGGTGCCGTTCCGAGCACTACTCCGGCGAGTCCTTCGATTCGAGTTGCAACCTCAGCAACAATGTTGACGTCTTGATTAAACTGTTCGGCGAGCCACGCTTCGGCAGGCTCAATCTGGCCCGTGATATCATCCGCAGCAAACGCTTGAGCAAACCGGATCGCATCGCCCGCAACCGCGATAAGTAGCACGGCAAGCGGAAACAACAGTGCGACTGTTGCACCGACAACCAACAGCGCAGCAGCAGCCGTCGGGCTAATTCTGGTCTCCAATTTCGCTTGAATTGGAGAGAAGATGTACGCCAGCAGTACCGCGCCAATTAGATATGGGAAATACGGTTGGACCAACTGAAAGGAGAGATACGATAGCGCCGCGATCAACAACAACAGTACGCCACGCTGGGCGTTCATTACATAGGATTCGACTGACCAGTAAATAAAATACATCGTGCATTTGCCTAGATATTGGTTTGATGACTTTCAGCATGGAACGAACTGGAAATAATAAATACTGCCTCTATTGAACTTTTCACATATGGGTTTTTGAGGCAGTGCATGTGCCGTGGCATTTTGTTTGCCAGTACATATTTGGACCGGCGCGATTGGGTCTATGGAAGTCTGAATGTTGGCCCATCATCACTGTCTTGAACTTCTATCCCAATGCTGGTGAGTGAGTCTCGAAGGTCATCCGCTCGATCGTAGTTTCCAGCGTCACGCTCCTGCGTTCGAACTTCGAGGACAAGTGCTGCAAGATCGCTTGCAAGCGAGACATCACCATCGCTTGGAGTTGTAAACTGGAATCCAAACACATCCTCTGCGTAGGTTTCGATCGTCTCGATCGCACTTTTGAGCCCTTTGTAATCATATGACGCTCCTGAATCGACATGGGTATTTAGGCACTGGTAAGAGAAAGGAGTGCAGCCATTGCTTCTCGGACATTGAAATCATCATTCATTGCGGCTGTAAATTCGGTTCGTGTGGTTTCGACCGCACTCCGGAGCGATTCATCTGCTGCTTTTGTCTGTGCAGTAACGGAGTCGAGTGCTGCCACACCATTCTCATATGCCCGTGAGAGCCGCTCCCATCGAGTTTCTGCCTCTGTCATTGCATCAACTGAGTATGTCTGTTTTGAGCTGTATTCGGTTGAGAGGTAGAACGATCGGATCACATTCGGGCCGAACTCCGAAAGCGCCTCTGAGACGGTAAAGAAGTTACCGAGGCTCGAACTCATCTTTTCGCCTTTCGTCTCAAGCAACCCTGTATGTAGCCAGTAGTTTGCAAACTGGTTTCCAGTTGCGGCCTCGCTCTGTGCAATTTCGTTCTCGTGATGCGGGAAGACGAGATCGTGGCCGCCAACGTGGATGTCGATCGTCTCTCCAAGGTGTGTCATCGACATTGCTGAGCACTCAATGTGCCACCCCGGCCGTCCCTCTCCCCATGGTGAATCCCACGTTTGCCCACATGGGACGTCATCCCCGTGGTCATGTTTTGCATGTTCTTGGATGGCTTCAGGTGAGACACCACCAGCCTTCCACAGTGCGAAGTCGGATGGATTCCGCTTCTCCGATCGTTCATCCGGGTCACCCTGTGATTCGAGGTGCTCAAGTTTTTGATTAGAGAGCTTTCCGTACTCCGCGTATGTGGTTACGTCAAAATACACTGAACCGTTTGACTCATACGCGTGCCCACCATCAATCAGGCGTTCGATAAGCGAAATAATCTCTGGAATATGCTCTGAGACGCGTGGATAGACCGATGCTCGCTTGAGATTTAATCCGCGCATGTCGGCAATTACAGATGCAGTAAAATGCTGTGCGACCGCTTCTTCTGTCTCTCCAAGCCCCGGTTCTCCGGCTCTTGCTGCAATCTTTTCGTTCACATCGGTGAAGTTCTCGACATGCGTGACAGTATACCCAACATGTTCGAGCCAGCGGTGCATTACGTCTGCATGTGTCCATACTCGGGCATGACCCAAGTGTGCATCATCCGAGACGGTTAACCCACAGACATACAACAACACCGTCTCATCAGTGACCGGCTCAAAAGCTTCACGTTCACCTGAAATGGTATTGGTCACGGATAGCGTCATTACCCCGATTACTTCGTCCACCCCCTATAAATCGTCGATAGAAATCAGTAAGCAAAATCGGTGGCTGCAGTTTCTTCAATAATTTGAAGTGCAGAGACCGCATGCCGTTTTTTAACGACGATAACGCCGGTTGTACTCGTACACCCCACAGCGCTTGGCTCAATATCTTCGAGTGACAACCGTGTAAGCACTTTCCCAATAAAAAGGGTATCAACGGCTCCAGCCATCAACAATGCAGTGTAGGGGCCATTTTTGGTCGATGCAATCGCACTGTCACCAACCACAAGTAGTGATGACCTTGCGGTCTGCTCTGTGAGTGATACACCCTGTTTCATCCGAACGGTTACCGACCGGGATTCAACTTCAATCGGTGATAGCTCGTTTGCGTACCGTCGTAAAGCGGCGGCAACTGATTCCGTGTCACCATCGACAGCAAGCGACGCTGCAGCTGCCGTATAATTAACAACACCCGCACGCAGTGCAGTGTGTAAAAATGGTTGTCGACGGACCGCAGCACGTGTTTCTGCAGCAATAGTCATACATCTGTTTCACAGAAGGGTGAAAAGAGCGTTACGACCGCACTGAACGTGCTATTCGGCTGCGATCGGCTCGCCTGTTGGTTCTTGGGTTGCTTGATCCTCTTTTTTTCCATCGCGATTACGTACGATGAGTCCGACAAGCAATGCTGCACCGAGCCCTCGGAAGATCAGATCGAACGTAAGGGTATGCAATGAAACCGAAACGCCTGCAAGCGAGAATACCGTCTCTGCTGGAAGCAGAATAAGTGCTGGAACCATTAACAACAGCGATGAAACGGAGAATAGTGCTCGATCGACACCGGTTACTTCGCTATTGTAGTAGCCGATGATTGTCACACCAAGTGCCCATACACCTGCGAAGACGCCAGCGATTGGTATGAGCACCTCCGGAATGAAGAATCCAACATCGAGCATATCTGAGAGTCCGATAACGGTCCACTCGCCATCAACCTGACGGAGCAAGAGGACTCCTGGTGCGAAGATGAACGCAAATGGAACCATCACCTTGTTCAAAGACAACAAGAATGCAGTCACACCAGTTGCGAACTCATCAGCTTTTGCGACACCCGCAGCCGCGTATGCTGCGACCGC
>SL_7KL_010_BRINEDRAFT_10001573_pt1 | contig 10834 bp, 9 predicted proteins | sample SodLak_010_BRINE_FD_10663 | JGI IMG/M metagenome (IMG submission 10663)
TCCACCCCGATGAGGTCGTGGCGGCGGCCCGTGCCCGGGCCGCGGCGGTCGCCGACCACCTCGGTGCTGTCGCCTTCCAGGCCGTCGAACCCCGCAGGGTCCCGAGCCCGGGATCCGAGCTCGACGCCGTCCCGACCTACCTCAAGGACAACATCGAGGTGGCCGGGATGCCGACGGGTCACGGCACCAACGCCCTCGTCCCTCGACCGGCACGCGCGGACGGGCGCCTGACGCGGCAGGTGCTGGCGACGGGCATGGCCGTGCTGGGCAAGAGCCGGATGCCCGAGTTCGGGTTCCACGCCTCGACGGAGTTCGTGGACGCGCCGCCCGCCCGTAACCCCTGGGACCTGAGCCGGTCGGTGGGTGGTTCCTCGGGTGGGGCGGCCGCCCTCGTCGCAGCGGGCGTGGTCCCGATCGCGCACGGCAACGACGGTGGTGGGTCGATCCGCATCCCGGCGGCGGCGGCCGGGCTGGTGGGGCTGAAGACGTCCCGGGGGCGCTACCTCGATGACGAGATGTCCTCGCGGATGCCGGTCAAGCTCGTGTGCGACGGGGTGCTCACCCGCTCGGTCCGCGACACCGCGGCCTTCGTCCACGCGATGGAACGGCAGTGGCGCAACCCGGGGCTGCCGCCGGTCGGGCGGGTCGTCGGGCCGTCGTCGCGCCGGCTGCGGATCGGTCTGCTGGACACCACCCTGGGCGACAGCGGTCTGGATGCGACCACGCATCAGGCGCTCGAGGGCACGGCGCAGCTGCTGACCTCCCTGGGGCACCGCGTGGAAGCCGTCCCGCTGCCCGTGGGCAAGCGCTTCGCCGTGGACTTCCTGCACCACTGGGCCCTGCTGGCGCTCCTGGTCTCCGTCGGCGGCAAGGTGGTGCTCGACCGTGGGTTCGAGCCGTCGCGGATGGACCCCTTCTCGCTCGGTCTGCGCCGCCACGCCCTGCGGTTCGCCCCCGAGCTCCCGTGGGCGGTGTCCCGACTGCGAGGCGCGGCGGCGCGGTGCGCCAGCCTCCTCGACGGCCACGAGGTCATCCTGTCGCCCGTGGTCTCCCAGCGGACCCCACCACTGGGCTGGCTGAGCCCAACGGTGGGGTTCGAGACGCTCACCGGCCGGCTTGTGCGCCACCTCGGCACCACGCCGTTGCACAACGTCACCGGCTGGCCCTCGATCGCGGTGCCGGGGCCGCCGGATCCGGAGGGCCTGCCCACCTCCAGCCTGCTGTCAGCCGCCTGGGGTGACGAGCGCACCCTGCTGGAGCTCGCCTTCGAGCTGGAGGAGGCCCGACCCTTCCCCCGCGTCGAGCAGCACGGCGCGGGGCACCCCGTCGGGTGAGACGAGCGGTCGGCTGGTGCAGCCGATGCGGTCCGAGCGCCTCGCCTCGCCCCGGTGAGCTCCCTTCACTGGCAGCGGCGTGGCTCGCCCGTGGGTGCAGGAACGCCACGGACGTCGATCTCCGCCGGTAGCAGGCAGGAGGTCACGGTGCCGTCGGGTTCGACGATCCACTCCGCCACCGCGGTCGTGGCGCTCGCCTGCGAGAGGCGCGGCCACACGAAGTTGCCGAGGTTCCAGAACACCGGTGCCCCGTCGACCACCTCCAGCGGCTGTAGCCGGTGCGCGTGGTGGCCGAACACGACGTCGGCGCCCGCTGCGATCATGGCGCGCGCCTTGGGGCGGTCCTCGGGGCGGGGCTCGAGGGCGCCCTCCGTCCCCCAGTGCACGGTCGCGATGACCAGGTCCGCGTCCGCGTGCGCCGCAGCGACGGCCTCGGCCATGCGGTCCGGGTCGTAGCCCGTCGCCTGGCCCGGCAGCTCGCCCCGTGCGGTCCACTCCGGGGTCGGCACGACCCCACCGAACCCGAGGATCGCGATCCGCCACCCGTTCACCTCGACCACACGGGGCGCGTACGCCTCCGCCTCGTCGGCGCCGACCCCGACGGCGACCATGCCTGCGGCCTCGACGTTGGTGACGCCCTCGACCATGGCAGGGACACCGAAGTCCCCACTGTGGTTGTTGGCGAGCGTGACCACGTCGACGCCCGCCTCCCGCATGGCCGGGAGCGCGTCGAGTTCGCAGCGGAAGAGGAACTGCTTGGGTTGCGGGACCCCACCACGGGTCGGTGCGCACTCGAGGTTGGCGAGCACGAGGTCGGCTTCGGCGAAGGTGTCACGCGCCCCGTCCCACACCGCGTCGTAGCCCAGCGTCCGCAGGCTCGTCACCACGTCGGGGTCGAGGTTGACGTCACCCACGTGGTGGACCACCAACCGTTCGCGTCCGCCCCGCGGCCCTGACTCCGCAGCCGTCGGTGGTTCGCGGTCCACGGTCCGATCGGGCCGGGCACCGCCGTTGCCGGTGGGCCCCGCTGCCGCACCGGGTTCGGGCTGGGGATCGGACCCGCGATCCGGCGCCGGTTCGTCGGCGGCCTGCGGTACCGGATCCGGGAGGGTGCCGGGAACAGGCGTCTGCGGGGGCTCGGTCGCACGCTCGGCAACCGCCACCTCGACGTCTGCGCCGTGGGAGATGGCCAGCCCCAGGGTGACGAAGGCGGCCAGCACACAGGTAGCGGCGACGCCGATCATCGCGCGGGACGACCGGGCACGGCGTTGCGGCACGGCTGGGCTCCAGAGTGGTGGTGGGTGGCCGGGCAGGGCGACCATGACGCGGTCACCGGGCGACGTGTGAACGGTAGCCGTGGCTGACCTACGGGCGGGGGACCGGGCGGGGGACCGGGCGGGGCGAGCGGGTCACCCGGTCGCGATCACCGCCCCGGGCGAGACGTTGCCTGTGCCGNCGGCGCTCCCGACGAGCACCCCCTGCTGCGGCGCGAGCGCAGCGAGGTCGCCGGAGCTCGGCCGCTGATAGGCGCGGAGGCCGAAGCGGGGCAGGATCGCGAGCAGGTGGTCGAAGATGTCCGCCTGCACGCGCTCGTACTCCACCCAGTCGATGGTGTTGGTGAAGGCGTAGAGCTGGATGGGCAGGCCCTCCGGGCTCGGTGCCAGTTGGCGCACCATCAGGGTCATGCCGTCGTGATGCACCGCGTCTTCGCCCCGCAGGTACTGCTCGCAGTACGCCCGGAACACGCCGAGGTTGGTGAGCCTGCGCGCGCCGTGGGTGGCGGCGTCCTCCGGGTCGTGACCGTCACGGGCTACCCCGAGCTCCGAGCGCTTCTCGCGGATGTGGTCCTGCAGCAGCGGCCACGTCGCGAAGCGGTCCAGCTCCTGTGCGGTCAGGAACCGGACGCTGGTGAGGTCGATCAGCACCGCCCGCATCATCCGCCGGCCGCCGGACTCGGTCATCCCGCGCCAGTTGCGGAAGGACTCCGCCGACAGCACGTGGGTCGGCAGGCTGACGATGGTGTTGTCGAAGTTGCGCACCTTGACGGTGTGCAGGGCGATGTCGATCACGGTGCCGTCCGCACCTCGGGACGGGAGTTCGATCCAGTCGCCGACCCTGATCATGTTGTTCGTCGTCAACTGCAGCGAGGCCACCAGTGACAGGATGGTGTCCCGGAACACCAGGAGGAGTACCGCTGTCGCCGCCCCGATCCCGGAGAGCAGCAGACCGGGGGAGCGGTCGGCCAGCGCGGAGACGACCAGCACCCCGGCGAGGATCGCCAGGATCAGCTTCACCAGCTGCAGGTAGCCCTTGATCGGGCGGTCCACGGCGAAGGGCAGCTCGCTGTACGCGCTGTTCACGCCGTCCAGCAACGCGTACAGCGTGAGCACCACCAGCACCACCAGCGCGCCCACCGTCCCCCGGGTCAGGGCGTCCACCAGTCCGTCGCTGAGCCCCGGCAGTTCCGGGATCGCGATGAACAGCAGCAGCGCTGGCGGTATCGCCGACAGGCGTCGGAACACGGAACGTTCCACGAGGATGATCGCCCAGCGGTTCCCGCTGAGGCTGATCAGACGCCGCAGCAGGCGGACCGCCCCGAACCGCAGCAGCACGTAGGTCGCCGCCGCGATCAGCAGCAGCACGCCGAGTCCGGAGGCCCCCGAGCCGAGACCGGCATCGCCGAGCCATCCGATGCCGTCGTCGATCATCGGGGCGCTCCTCAGGTTCCGGGGTACGCGTGGACCGGCACCCTCGGGGTCACGGACCGTAGTGGGTCTGTGACCAGGAGGGAGGGGGCACGGCCCGGCTTCAGGTGTCCGGGGCCACCACCTCGAGGTCGAGAGCCCCGGTGTCGACAAGGCCGGAGAGGGCCAGTTCCGTCGCGCCCTAGCGCTCCGGGGGGACGGTGAAGCACGGTGGGGCGCTCTGCAGGACCCGCACGCGACGCTCGCTCGCAACCAGGGCTCCCCGCCATCTCCCGGGCCTGCCGCGGGGTNAAGAGGCGGCCGGTCGGTCCGCTGTCGGCGCTCAGGACCGGGCTGCAACACAGCGTGCTGTCGCCATCACCCCTGGTCATCTCCTTCGGGACGAAGTAGGGTCGGCCTGCGACCGTTGCACGCGGCAACGACCCTGCCGGGGTGGGCCCCACCTCCAGGGAGCGGCGTCCGCCACGAACCGTGCGGTGCACGTGCCAGCCGACGGCCTCCGGGCCGCGGCGATGGGTCGCTGTCCTGAGCCCCGGAGAGGGAGTCACCACATGTCCCGAACCGACGAGCTGTTGTTCCCCGGCATGAGCGCCGAGGCGATCGATACCCGCCTCAAGCGCCTGCGGGTGCAGAACATCGTGATGGGTGTGCTGCACCTGGTCACAGGCCGTCGCCGTCTTCGTCCTCAACGAGACCGGGTTCAGTCTGCCGATCGCTGGTACCTACCCACAGGGGCCGCCCGGGACGCCGGCGGATCTGATCGAGGTGGGCTCGCTGGACGTCGGGCTCTGGGTGTTCCTGTTCCTCGCGATCAGCTCCCTGGCGCACTTCACGATCGCCTCGCCCTGGTACTTCCCGCGCTACGCCGCGGACCTGCGGCGCGGGAAGAACACCGCGAGGTGGGTCGAGTACTCCGTGTCCTCCACGATCATGGTGATCCTGATCGCCGCGGTGACCGGTGTGGTCGACATCGCGGCGTTCATCGCCATCGCCGGTGCCAACATCGCGATGATCGCCTTCGGTGATCTCCAGGAGCGCTACCTGCGGCCGGGGGAGTCGCTCCTGCCCTTCTGGATGGGCACCTGGGTCGGGCTGGCGCCGTGGATCGCCATCGTGGTGTACGTGCTCAGCATCGGTGACCCCGACCGGGACCTGTCGCTGGTGCCCGGCTTCGTGTGGGTGATCGTGTTCGCCCTGTTCGCCTTCTACTTCTCCTTCGGGCTGAACCAGTGGCTGCAGTACAAGCGCATCGGCGGGTGGGCGAACTACTTCCGGGGGGAGACCGCCTACGTGCTGCTGTCGCTGGTGGCCAAGTCGCTCCTGGCGTGGCTGGTGTTCGCCAACACCCTGATCCCGCCGGACTGACGGCCGCCCGCGGCGCTCCGGCCTACGCTGCCGGATATGGAACTTCCGATCGACCCCGAGGCCCTGCGTCGCGTGTTGCGGCGCCACGGCGTGCGGTTCGCGCTGGTCTTCGGCAGCCACGCGGACGGTTCCGCCGGCGCGCACTCGGACATCGACCTCGGCGTCTGGGCGGATGGTCCACTGGACCTGTGGAGCCTGACGGGTGCGCTCGACGAGCGGGTCGATGTCGTCGACCTCCGCCGTGCCCCGGAAGGCCTGGCAGGACGTGTCGCGCTGACCGGCGTGATCCTGCTGGATGACGATCCCGCGGCGCGCGTTCGCTGGCAGGCGGACACCCGGAAGCGCTACCTCGATGAGGCGCCGCGGCGCGCGGCGTTCCAGCGGGACTTCGCGGCCGCCCATGGTTGACACGGAGCGGTTGCTGGCGCTGCTCGGCCGTGTCACGTCGCGGCTGACGGTCCTGGACGGCTACGCCGGGTCGGCACGTGGTGACGTGGACGGGCTGCTGGACGACGAGGTGCGGCTCGGCCACCTGAAGTACACCTTCCAGACGGCGATCGAGGCCTGCATCGACGCGGCCCACCACGTCGTGGCTGCGCGCGGGCTCGGGACGCCGTCCTCCAACGCGGATGCGTTCCGACTCCTGGAACGCGCCGGCGTCCTCCCCGCCGAGGTGGCGGTCTCCCTCGCAGGGGCGGTGGGGTTCCGCAACGTGCTGGTGCACGGCTACGCCGAGGTCGACGACCGGCTGGTGGTGGACAACCTGGCCCGCGTCGCGGACCTGCGCCGGTTCGTGGCCGCCATGACGGCGCTGCTCGGCGACTGATCACCACGGAGCGGTCCGGGTTCCCCCCGGCTCCGTGTCCGTGCGGTGCACGCCCTTCGGTAGCGGTGCCCGGCGCATCACCCCAAGGGCCAGTGCGCTTCCACCGCCGTCAGCAGCGCGTCGGGGGACTCCTCGTGGGGGACGTGACCGGTGGCCTCCAGCACCTCGAGTTGGGCACCCTCGAGCAGTCCCGCGAGCCGCCGGGTGTCGTCGGTCGGCACGACCCGGTCGTCGTCACCGGTGATCAGCAGCACGGGCAGGTCGAGCTGCGACGGATCGTCGCTGACCGTCAGCTCGGAGGGCGCCCGGACCAGCCTCCACAGGCCGTGCTCCCACCCGTCGATGCGCCGAGGTTCTGCGTAGCGGCGCCGCTGTGCCTCGGTCAGACGCGTGGGATCGTGCCAGCTGCGCTCCAGGAGGCGGTCGCCGCCACCTGCCGCCGCGCGGGCGATCCACGGTCCCCAGCGCTCGATCGGGGGGAAACCGAGCAGCCCCTGGACCCCGCGTGGCGGTCCACCCGTGGTCAGCACCGCCGGTGCGACGAGGATGAGCGCGTCGACGTCGTCCGGCGACCGCCGGGCGTACTCCGCGGCCAGTGCGCCGCCTGCCGAGTGACCGAGTAGCACGACCTCGCGCGCGGGGTCGTCACCCCGGAACGCCTCGATGACCGCGGCCAGCAGGTCGAGTTGCCCGTCGGTGCCGTAGGGATCCACCGGGCCGTCGGCGGTGGGACGCTCGGTGAAGCCGAAGGGTGGGCGGTCGTAGGCCACCACCTCCCCGAAGGCCGCGAGCTCGGGCAGCACCTCCCGCCATGTCGCCGCGCTGGCCCCGAAGCCGTGCAGGACGATGATCAGCGGCGGAGCGTGGTCGTCGGCGGCATCTGGGGCTGCGCCGTCATCAGCTGCGGCATCACCGACCATAGGATCACCGCCCGCAGGCTCACGATCGCCGGCCGTCGCACGCTCGACGTACACCTCGATGCCGCCGACACTGAGGAAGGTCGGGTCAGCTCCCAGGGAGGCCCGTGCGACCTCCTGCGGGGTCGCGGTGCCAGAGGAGCTGAAGGGCAGCAGGTACGGCAGGACGAGGAGCCCGGCCAGGAGCCCGGCCGCTGCGATCCCCGACCATCGCAGCACCCGTCGCATCCTGGCCCTCCGCGGTGATACCGAACCGTCCGCCGTCCTCTTTCGGTGGTCGCAGCGATGCTCGCGTTGGGCGCTCGCGCTCCGGCTGGCGGGTTGCCGAGGGTAGGCCGCGGCTGGGGCGCGGAGCGACGCGTGGGGCGGCGGCACCCCCCGTGTGATCGCGTTGGGAAGAAGTCGTGGTTCGACCGGGTCATCACGGCGGTTCTGTACCGGTTCGAACCCTCGCCCACCGAACCGCGGTGGCGTGGCTACAATCGGTCTTGCAGTGACGCCACATCGGTAGGGAGTGTCATGGCCGAGGCCGGCATCCGAGATCTTCGCGATCACCTCAGCCGCTACCTCGAGCGTGTCCGGTCCGGCGAGGAGCTGACCGTCACCGACCGGGGCCAACCGATCGCTCGGCTGGTCCCCGTCGACGGCCCGAACACGCTCGACCGGCTGATCGCCGAGGGTCTCGTCACGCCGGCAACCACCCGTGGCCGACGTCGCCCGAAGACCCGTGTGGCTGCCACCGGAAAGGTCAGCCACCTCGTCGCTGAGCAGCGTCGGTGATCGCCTACTTCGACACGTCCGCGCTCATCCCGCTGCTGGTGGACGAACCGGGCTCTGAGCGTGCCGCTCGGCTGTGGGATGTCGCCGACAACGTCATCGCCGTGCGGCTGATCTACGCCGAAGCTCGTGCTGCCCTCGCGCATGCGAGCCGCACGGGGCGGGTCGTGGCGGCAGACCTCCGCACAGCGATCGACGGGCTCGACGACCTGTACGCCAGCCTGGACCTGCTGGAGGTCGACGACCACCTCGTCCGTCGTGCGGGCGAGCTCGCACAGCACCACGCGCTGCGCGGCTACGACGCTGTCCACCTCGCAGCAGCCGAACGCGTTCGCGACGACACGACCGTCATGGTCGCTGGTGATCGCGACCTGCTTGCCGCAGCCGGAGCGCTCGGCATGGCGGTCGCCGATACCTCCTCGGACGACCACGACAGGTAGCCAATACGCCCGTGATGACACGATCGAAGCTCGATTTCTTCTCACCGCAGTCACACGGGGGCCGGCACACGTCGGACAGCGTCGGGACCGGTCGGGCAGCGTCGGGAAGGGTCGAACTGGGGAAGATCCGTCCCGTATGCGGTTCTGAACCTCCCAACTCCACCGCTGGGATGCCCTTCACGCGGAGCGACTGCATGTTCCGCCTAGGTGGCGGGCCGTCGGCCTCGGTCCCGGCGGGTCGCCGGCCGCGGTGTCCACGGGTCCCGTCCTCCATCTCGACCGTCTGGCAGCCGTCGGCGTCACGGTCCGCATCTACGCTCCGCCCGCGATGTCCAGCGCGAGCATCCCGCAACACGGCGCAGCGACCACGGTGGAAGGAACCCGAGTGTCCATGGAAGCCGACTGGTGCTTCGTCCACGCCGCCGATCTCCACCTCGACACGCCCTTCTCCGGTATCGCGCGCCTGGACCCGGCGTTGGCTGTCAGGTTGCAACGGGCGTCCATGGAGGCCTTCGAGGCGCTGATCGGACTGACCCTGGAACGCGACGCCGCCGCACTGCTGCTGGCCGGTGACCTCTACGACGGCGCAGAGCGGGGTGTGCGCGCGCAGTTGACCATGCACCGGGAGCTGACGCGGCTGTCGGAGGCCGGCATCCACACCTTCATGGCCTACGGCAACCACGACCCCCTCGACGGGTGGTCGGCCATCGACCGGTGGCCGGAGCTCGTCACCGAGTTCGGCCCGGACGAGCCCCAGGCAGTGGAACTCCTGCGTGACGACGCACCGCTGGCCGTGGTCACCGGCGTCAGCTACGCACGACGTGACGAGCAGCGCAACCTCGCCACCCGCTTCGCCCGCACCGGCGCCGAGCTCCCCCACATCGGGCTGCTGCACGCCAACGTCGGCTCCAACCCCGACCACGCGCCCTACGCCCCCTGCAGCGTCGAGGATCTGCGCCGAGGTGGCATGGACTACTGGGCGCTCGGTCACATCCACCGGCGCCAGTTCGTGCTGGACGGCAGCGACGGCGGTCCCTGGGCCGTCTACCCCGGCAACCTCCAGGGCCGCAGCCCCAAGCCCTCGGAGCGCGGATCGAAGGGTGCGTCGGTGGTCCATGTGCGGGGCGGCCGGATCGTCGAGGTGGAGCACGTCGCCCTCGACCGGGCCCGGTTCGACGAGGTGCGGGTCACGGTCTCCGCCGACGATGACCTACCCGCCGTCCACCGCGCGCTGGCCGACGCGGCCCGTGCCGCCGCGGACAGGGCCGAGGGGCGGGTGCTGGTGCTGCGCGGTGTCGTGGAGGGCCGGGGCCCGGTGCACGCCGACCTGGTCCGTGCCGACACGGCGGAGGAGCTGCTCGAGCAGCTGCGGGCGGAGGCACCTGCGGACCCGCCGACGGCGTGGACGGGCCTGTCGATGCGGACCCGCCCCGCGCGTGATCCGGCTGACGCCGCGACCGCGGAGGGGCTGCTGGCGGAGCTCGCCACCGTGGTCAGCGAGGTCCGGGAGGAGCCCGCTGGAGCGTGGGCGGACGGTCCCGTGCAGGCGGCACAGGCCGCCGGGGTCGAGGTGGCGGTGGACGCTGCGCTGATCGAGCAGGCCGCTGCCCTGGCGGCCGCTGCGCTCGAGGGGGACCCGTCGTGAGGATCGAAGGGTTCCACCTCGGCGGGGTCGGGCTCCTCCACGATCTCGAGGTCGAGGACCTGCCGCCCGGTGTGACCGTGGTGCTCGGACCGAACGAGGCCGGGAAGTCCACCCTGCACGCCTTCCTCGTCCGCACGCTGTTCGGCCACCCCCGGGCCAACGACGCCCGCGGTCGGCACCGCTACGAGCCGCTGCGCGGTGGTCGCCACGGGGGTGTGGTGCATGTGCGTGATGACGACGCAGGACGGTGGTCGATCCACCGCTACACCACCGGTACCCCCGTCCTGCGGGTGGTCAGGCCGACGGGCGAGGAGTCCACCCGGCCCGACGCGCTCGCGCCACTGCTCGGTCACGGGATGGATGCGGACCGTTTCGAGCAGGTCTTCGCCGTCGACCTCGACAGCCTCGCGGGGCTGGGTGCGCACGGTGACGGCGCCCTCGACGAACTGCTGCTGGACGCGGCGACCGTCGGGGCGGGACGGTCCCTGCGGGCCGCGATCGCTCAGCTCACGGAGCAGCGTGACCGCCTGTGGTCCCCGCGCGCCCGCAAGCTGCCCCTGAACGAGGCGCTCGGCGAGCGCCGGGCAGCTGAACGCCGGCTGCGTGACGCCCGTGAGGTCGCCGGCTCCTACGCCGCGGCCCGCGGGAAGGTCGGGGAGTTGGCCGCCACGCTCGGGCGTCTGGAGGGGGAGCAGGAGGAGATGGCGGCGCGCGGCCGCGAGCTGGAGCTGCTCGAGGAGCTGTGGCCCGTCTGGCAGGAGCGCACCGCTGCAGCCGAGCGGCTGGAGGAACTGGGAGACGTGGGGTTCGGCGACGTCGAGGTGG
>SL_7KL_010_BRINEDRAFT_10001574_pt1 | contig 10827 bp, 12 predicted proteins | sample SodLak_010_BRINE_FD_10663 | JGI IMG/M metagenome (IMG submission 10663)
TCGCAGGCGTCATCGCAGGCTGCGCCGCGCGGGATGAAACCTGGATCAATGCCGAGATCGCGCGTCTGTTCACGGCGCTGCACCTGCAGGGCCATGCGCATGCGCTGGAAGTCTGGGAGGGCGATACCCTTGTCGGCGGGGTCTACGGGCTGGCGATCGGGGGGCTGTTCTGCGGCGAGAGCATGTTTTCACGCCGCACCGATGCGTCAAAGCTGGCGCTGGCCTGTCTGGTCACGCATCTGGATGCCTGTGGCTTTCGGTTGTTCGATACGCAATATCTGACCGATCATCTGGCCTCGCTGGGCGGGGTCGAGATTTCGCGCGCGGCCTATCACACGCGGCTCGCCCCGGCGCTGCGCGCCGATGCCGATATCCTGCGCCACCCCTTGCCCGGCGCTCAGGATGTGTTGCAGTTCAATACCCAGACATCATAGCGCGCATGGTCCAGCGCATTCAGCGCGGGGCTTGAGGCGATCATCCAGCCCGAAAAGATCATCTCATCCGCGCGGGTGTCGAAAATGTCGATCCAGGCATAGGCCTCGCCCGCGGGGTTTTCTGCCGGGTAGCGGCATTCTTCCAGCATCACGACCAGATGCCCGACCTGCCGCGAATCGCCGCTCGACAGCGTGATGTCCTGCGTGGTGCCCGCGACCTTGTCCAGACCGCGCAATGTGGCCCCGATCCAGTTCTGATCCGGTCGGTGGCATCAGGCACCTCGATCTCCTGCGCCTGCGCAACCGTGGCGAAAGCCGCAAGCGCTGCGGCCCCCAGCCATGCGCGCGCGCGCTCAGCGGCGGCGGTCATCATGGCGGCGATTGCGGCGCTGATTGCGCTGGAACATGCGCGTCAGGCGCATGAGCAGGCGGATCATCTGGTTGATGTTCATTCCGGGCTCCAGGCCTCGTAATCCTTGCGAGGCTCGGGGTTGGGGCGGCGGATCGACCCTTTGGGCGCATAGGCCATGGCCGTGCCGGTCAGGTTTTCGACATGCGGCTTTTCCCAGTCCTTGCGGGGCAGGGGGCGCTCGGTCGGCGGCTCGTTCCAGGTGTGGTGCAGCCAGCCATGCCAGTCGGGGGCAATGCGGCTGGCCTCGGATTCGCCGTTATAGATCACCCAGCGCCGCTTGCCGTCGCGCGACTGGTAGAACACATTGCCTTGCGTGTCCTCGCCCACGCGGACACCGTGGCGCCAGGTAAAGAACGCCGTATTCAGCGTGGAGCTGTTCCACCAGGTCAACAGACGCAGCAGGAATTTCATGGGCCAAGCCTCGTGTCACGATCACTGACTGCGCTTATGCAACACGTGCGCGCCGGAATCCAGCCCGAAGCCACGCACGCCCCCTCACATCCCTGCGCAGATGCCTTGGACGCGCAGGGCGGCACGCCCTATATCAAGTGGGACGCACAAAGACAGGAGTGCCCGCCATGCCCCGCTACGAACGCCGCCCCGAGGTGATCGACAGCCTGACGCCAGAGCAATATCATATCACGCAGGAAAACGGGACCGAACGCCCCTGGACCGGCGAATACAATGACAACAAGCGCGTCGGCATCTATGTCGATATCGTCTCGGGCGAACCGCTCTTTGCCTCATCCGACAAATACGAATCGGGCTGCGGCTGGCCCAGCTTTACCAAACCCCTGATTTCGGATCACATTGTCGAGAAATCGGACACCTCTCTGGGCATGTCGCGGGTCGAGGTCCGGTCGCGCCATGGTGACAGCCATCTGGGCCATGTCTTTCCCGATGGCCCGCGTGACCGGGGCGGGCTGCGCTATTGCATCAATTCCGCGTCCCTGCGTTTCATCCCCGTCGAGGAGATGGAAGCCGAGGGCTATGCAGATTGGCTGGATCAGGTCGAGGGCTAAGGCTGGTCAGAACGCGCGGTCGGGGTTATGTCTGTTGTAATGCCAGGCATGACGACCGGCAAATGGGGACCGTGTGACCGACATCGCGTTCGACAATACCTACGCGCAGGAATTGCAAGGGCTTTATGTGCCCTGGCAGGGGCAGGAATGGCCCGAACCTGCGCTTCTTTTACTGAATGAAGGGCTGGCGCGCGATCTGGGGCTGTCGCCCCATGATCTGCGCAGCGCCGAGGGTGTGGGGCTGCTGTCCGGCCATGCCTTGCCCGAGGACGCGCGCCCGCTGGCGCAAGCCTATGCCGGGCATCAGTTCGGCGGGTTTTCCCCGCAACTGGGTGATGGCCGCGCGATCCTTGTGGGCGAATGGCTGGATGCGGCGGGGCAGCGCTGGGATCTGCACCTGAAAGGGTCTGGCCGCACGCCCTTTGCGCGCGGTGGCGACGGGCGCGCCGTGCTGGGACCGGTGCTGCGCGAATATCTGATATCCGAGGCGATGGCCGCGCTGGGCGTGCCCACGACCCGCGCGCTGGCGGCCTGCACCACCGGCGACCGGGTGCTGCGCCAGAACGGGTTGGAGCCGGGCGCCGTGCTGGCGCGCGTGGGCTCCAGCCATCTGCGGGTCGGCACGTTCCAGTTCTTTGCCGCGCGGGGTGAGGTGGACAAGCTGCGCCTGCTGCTGGATTATGCCATCGCGCGCCATGATGAAGACCTGCTGGATGCCCCCGAGGCCGCGCTTCAATTGCTGGACCGCGTGGCCACGCGGCAGGTGCGGCTGGTCGCGCAGTGGATGGGGCTGGGCTTTGTCCATGGGGTGATGAATACCGACAACACCACCATCTCGGGCGAGACGATCGACTATGGCCCCTGCGCCTTCATGGACCGCTACGACCCGGCCACGGTGTTCAGTTCCATCGACCATATGGGGCGCTATGCCTATGGCAACCAGCCCGCCGCGGTGCACTGGAACCTCGCACGGCTGGCCGAGGCGCTGCTGCCGCTGATCGACAGTGACGAGGCACGCGCCATTGCCCGCGCGACCGAAGTGATCGAGGGCAGCCAGACGCGGTATCGCGAGGAATGGCTGGCCGTCTTTGCCCGCAAGCTGGGCCTGTCCGCGCCCGATGCCGGGCTGATCGAGGATATGCACAGCCTGTGGCAGGGGCAGTCAGTGGATTTCACAGGCTTCTTCCGCGCACTGCCTGCGGCATTGCAGGGCGATGATACAGAGCTGCGCGCGCTGTTTGCCGAGCCTGATGCGCCAGCGGCATGGCTGGCGCGCTACCGCGATGCCGTGGGCGATGTCGCGGCTGCGACCCGGCAGATGGCGCAGGTCAACCCGATCTACATTCCGCGCAACCATCTGGTCGAAGAAGCGCTGCACAAGGCCAGTTTCGACAATGACTTGGCCCCGTTTCTGGCCTTGCTGGAACGGGTGCAAGACCCGTTCACGCCCGTGGATGACACGGCGCAATATGCCCGGCCCGCCCCGCAGGACGCGCCGGCTGTGGTGACTTATTGCGGCACCTGAATCTGCCAGCCCCACAGTGATGAGGGGCTGAAACCGGTCCAGAGCGCCGATATTCCGGGGCTTAGCCCGCCAAAGGCTCCAGCCGATAGGCCGACCCGTCGCGCACCACCCGGTTGAAGGCCGGTTGCAGGAAATGCCCGCCCGTGAACGCCGTGCCGTCACTGGCAAGCTGATCGAGCAGGCGCTTGCGGGCCATGCGGGCCTGATCCATGTCCAGATCGAAATTGATCCCGATTTCGGGGTCCGCGATCTGCAGGGCGGGCGCATGGACGATATCGCCCACATGGATCAGACTGCCATCCGCACTGTCCAGCCGCCATCCGAAATGCCCCGGCGTATGACCCGGCAATGCCATCCCGCTGACACCCGGCGCGGCCTCTTGCCCGTCGCGCAGATCGGCCAGCCGGTCGCCATAGGCCGCCAGCACCGCCCGCGCCAGTGTCGCCCAATCCGCGATCCCCGACAGCGCGCCCTGAAAGCGGCTTTCATCCGACCAGAAGGCGCGATCCGCTTCGGCCACATGCAAGGTTGCGTTCGGGAACACGGCCGCCCCGTCCGGCGTGATCATGCCCGCCACATGGTCGGGGTGCAGATGGGTCGCGATCAGGGTATCCACATCCTCGGGGCGCACGCCCAGTTCGGCCAGCCCGTCGGGCAGGTGGCCGCAGGCGGGGCCGAACAGGTCGCGCGGCCCGGCATCGGCCAGAATCACGCGCCCGCCATGCCGGATCAGCACGGCATTGAAATTGGTCGCGATGTCGGACTCGCCCGCCTGTGCCAGCAGCGCATCGATACGCGCGCCATCGGTGCCGGGAAACAGATCGGGGGTGAAGCTGTGCGTGCCATCGGTGATGATGCTGACCTGCGCATCGCCGATGGTGCGGGTAACTGTGTGGGGCATAAGACCTCCTCCAAACCTGTGCTGGCATGAAAGCTAGCGCGCACACCCTGTCAGTGCAACGCCCGCTCACTCTGCCACGGGCAGGTCCACCTGGTGGCGCAATGCGCCCGTGCGGCGATCGAACAGCAGCAGTTCCTCGCTATCGCTGACCACAAGCACCCAGTCGCGCGACAGGGTGACCGCCTCGGCGCGCGTGCCCTCGGGCAGGGTGACGCGGTCGGGCAGGGCAATCGGGGCCGGGGCCAGCCCAAGGCGGGTGACAAGCAGCCCCAGTATCAGTATCAGGCCCAGAATCATCACACTCGTCAGCACGATCACCAGCCGTTTGAGTAACCGCAGATCGGGGGGCAGGGGGTCGGGGGGCACGGACATGGCACATCCACCTTTCACAAGATTGCAGGTCGTCATCGGGCCAGAGCCCCCGTCCCGCCTTGATAAGGCGCTTGCGCGCGATGTGCCAGAGCAGGCTGCATTGTCGCGCTCTCGCCTTGCGCGCATGATCGCCGATGGCGCCGTGTCGCGCGGCGCAGAGGTCTTGGCCAACCCCCGCGCCCGCGTGGCCGAGGGCGATGTGCTGGATCTGCATGTCGTTCATGCGGCCGAGACGGAAACCCGCCCGCAGGACATCGCCCTGGATGTCATATGGGAAGACGATGATCTGATCGTGATCGACAAGCCTGCGGGCATGGTCGTCCACCCCGCGCCGGGATCGCCCGATCAGACGCTGGTCAATGCGCTGCTGCATCATTGCGGCGACAGCCTGTCGGGTGTGGGCGGCGAACGGCGTCCCGGCATCGTGCACCGGATCGACAAGGACACATCGGGGCTGCTGGTCGTGGCGAAATCCGACCGCGCGCATCACGGGCTGGCCGCGCAATTCGAACGCCACAGCGTGTTGCGGCGCTATCTGACCGTGGTGCATGGCGCGCCCGATGCTGCCGATCCGCGCCTGCGCGGGGTGCGCGGCACCAGTTTCGAGCCCGGCAACATCCTCAAGATCACCAGCCAACTGGCCCGCCACCGCACGGACCGCCAGAAACAGGCCGTGGTCTGGTCCGGCGGGCGCCATGCCGTCACCCGCGCCCGCGTGGTCGAAAGCTTCGGCGCGCCGGCTGCCGCGTCGCTGCTGGAATGCTGGCTGGAAACGGGGCGCACGCATCAGATCCGCGTGCATCTGGCCCATGCGGGGCACGGGCTGATCGGCGATCCGGTCTATGGCGGGCGGCGCAAGCTGTCCGAACGCGCGCTGGGGGCGGGGGCCGTGACCGCCTGCGCCGGGTTTCCGCGCCAGGCATTGCACGCGGCGACGCTGGGGTTCATCCACCCTGTCACGGATGAGGCACTGGATTTCGCAGCCGACATGCCCGCCGATATGGTCGCGCTGCTGGACGCCCTGCGCGGGGGCGAAAGCGCTCACGCGGATGCACAAAGGGGTGAGATTTGATGACAGGGCTGGGGCGGGGTTATTTATCTTGTAGTAATGTCTTTGAGATACGCTGGACTTGTGGGGTGCGCATCGCGCCCTTATCTGGCAGGTTCGGCCAGAGATAACAGGGGACAACCTGATGAGCAGCTATGCAAATCTTCCCGCGCCCAGCCCGGAACAGGGGCTGAACCGCTATCTGCAGGATATCCGCCGCTTCCCGATGCTGGAACCGGAGGAAGAATACATGCTGGCCAAGCGCTGGGTCGATCATCAGGATACCGATGCCGCGCATAAGCTCGTCACCAGCCATCTGCGGCTCGCGGCCAAGATCGCGATGGGCTATCGCGGCTACGGGCTGCCGCAGGCAGAGGTGATATCAGAGGCGAATGTCGGCCTGATGCAGGCGGTCAAGCGGTTCGACCCCGAAAAGGGGTTTCGTCTGGCCACCTATGCGATGTGGTGGATCCGCGCCTCGATCCAGGAATACATCCTGCGGTCCTGGTCATTGGTCAAACTGGGCACGACCAGTGCGCAGAAAAAGCTGTTCTTCAACCTGCGCAAGGCAAAATCGCGGATCGGCGCGCTGGAAGATGGCGACCTGCGCCCCGAAAACGTGGCCCGGATCGCCAAGGACCTGAATGTCAGCGAGGCGGAGGTGATCGCCATGAACCGCCGCCTGTCGGGCAGTGATTCGTCGCTGAACGCCACTGTGGGCAGCGAGGAAGGGGCATCGAGCTGGCAGGACTGGCTGGAAGATGAAGGGGCGGATCAGGCGTCAGATTATGCCGAGCGCGATGAATTTACCCTGCGCCGCGAATTGCTGATGGACGCGATGGATGTGCTGAATGAGCGTGAACGCGACATCCTGACCCGGCGTCGGCTGAGCGAGGACCCGGTGACGCTGGAGGATCTGTCGCAAAGCTACGATGTCAGCCGCGAACGCATCCGCCAGATCGAGGTGCGCGCGTTCGAGAAGCTTCAGGCCCGCATGCGCACGCTGGCACGCGAAAAGGGCATCGCGGGGCCGGTTGGTTGACCGGGCCGGTTATGGCCGGGTTTGCGGGGCGACCCTGCCGCGGGCGGGGCCGATAGCTTTGACGACACAGGCGGTTCACTGGGCGCGGTCGGTTTCGTCTGCAAGCGCGCGGGGCGCATTCGTCTGGTTGATGGGAAGCGGGGCGGCGTTGCTTGCAAGGCGGTGTGACAGGATGCGGGTGCGCCGCGCGCATGGGTCTAGAAAGTTTTGCGCGGGTCGGTGGGGTCCTGCGCAATCTGGTCCACGCTCAAAGAGATGCGGCGTCCCGAGGTGTCTCGCGGAACTGCGGCAAGTCGCGTTGCGGAGTTCGCCACACAACTTGGTCCTCTGTTGCGCGAAGCGGAGACCTTTTCCGGTGGAGTGGTTCACCTGAAATCCGGGAAGGTTGGCTGCGCACATGTGCACCGCATCGCGAGCGCCACATAGGCGAGCGCGGGCAACCGTGGAGAGATGCGTCTTGTGAAGCTCACCCGATCAGGTGCCACAAGCTCCCGACCGGTAGATCGCCCCGCTGCCGATACCGTGAAACAGCCATCCTCTAGCGGCCCACAGGCCGCGTCCCAGCGCCTTGGTCACGCCGGGGCGCCTCGTCGGCACGGCCCGGAACCCACTCCTCAAAAATCGATAGCGATGCCCTTCTTCTCCCAATCGCCATAGCGGACCGGCTCGGGGCCCTTGCGCCCGCCCAACTCGCGCGGGAGGGTGGCGTCCGTATCGGCGGCCTTGCGGGCATCGGCCTCGGCCAGGGCGCGCTGGGCGGCGGGGGGCAGGGCGGCGCGGCGCGCGGCCTCGGTCGCGGTGTCATCGGGGGTGTTATCCTGGGTCTCTGGGGGCGTGTCGGTCATGCGGCTATCCCTTGTCTTCGCTCCTTGCCCTGATATACCGCGCCGCACGCCCCCGACAAGCTTGTGCCCATCATGCCCCCATCCGCATCCCTTGCTCCGCGCCACGCCGCCTTTGCGCTGGTGCAGGCCGTCCTGAACGAAGGGCGCGGCCTGTCTGATGTGCTGACCCGCCCGCCCGAGATATACGCCGCCCTGCCGCCCGAGGGGCGCGCCCGCGCGCAGCGCCTTGCAGTGGACGGGTTTCGCCATGCCGGGCGGGCCGATCACCACCTGCACCGCGCCCTGCGCAAAACCCCGCCCGAGCCTCTGCGCTGGGTGCTGCGCCTTGCCCTGACCGAGATCCATGTGGGCGGGCAGGCCGCGCATGGGGTGATCCATGACGCGGTCGATCTGGCGCGCGCGGCAGGTTTCGCAAAATTCACCGGGCTGACCAATGCCGTGCTGCGCCAACTGGCCGAGGGGCTGGACTGGGGTGCCGCGCCCGCCCCGCGCCTGCCGGGCTGGTTGCGCGGGGGGCTGCAGAATGCCTATGGGGCCACAGGCACCGCCGCGATAGAGGCCGCGCATCTGCGCCCCCCCGCGCTGGACCTGACCCTGCGCGGCCCGCGCCCCGAGGGGCTGGCGGGCACGGTTTTGCCCACCGGCACGCTGCGGCTGGACGGGGGCGGGCAGGTCAGCGCGCTGCCGGGCTACAGTGACGGCGCATGGTGGGTGCAGGATGCCGCCGCCGCACTGCCCGCGCGCCTGCTCGCCGATCTGGGCGATGCGCGCGTGCTCGATATCTGCGCGGCCCCCGGTGGCAAGACCATGCAACTGGCCGCACAGGGCGCGCAGGTGACGGCGCTCGATATCTCGGCCACGCGCATGGCACGGCTGCGCGACAATCTGGCGCGCACCGGGCTGAAGGCGGATGTCATTATGGCCGATGCGCTGGACTGGCGCCCCGATACGCCCTTTGACGCCATCCTGCTGGATGCGCCCTGTTCGGCCACGGGCACGATCCGGCGGCACCCCGAACTGCCCTGGCTGCGCAAACGCGAGGATGTGGTCGCCCTGCGCCAATTGCAGGCGGCGCTGCTGGACCGGGTGCTGGACCCGGATCAGGGCCTGCTGCGCCCCGGCGGGCGCGTCGTCTATTGCACCTGTTCGCTCTTGCCCGCAGAGGGTGAGGACCAGATCGCTGCGGCCATGGAGCGCCATCCGGTCAAGCTGCTGCCGACAGACATCCCCGGCGTGCCGCCCGAATGGCACGCGCCCCAGGGCGGGCTGCGCACGCGGCCCGATTACTGGCCTGATCTCGGCGGGCTGGACGGGTTTTTCATCGCGTCGCTGCAACATCGCGGCTGAAACTTTGCCGCAACCTCACAGGCAGGTGACACCGCCCGATGCCCCGAGTAGAGAGAGCGCAGGCACCCGCGCGAGGGTCGGGTGACAGGGCAGTGGAATGGACGCAGAGACAGCGCGCGCCGCGGGGATGCACAGGATTCGCATGATGGACCGCCTGATGGCGCGCTGGCTGGCCATGCGCGAGGGGCCGCGCGCGCTGACATCGCAGCCCGAACCGCGCGGCGTGGGCCAGTTCGCGCGCGGCCAGCAGATGCTGGCGGGCAATTTCCTGATGGCGGGCGAATTGCGCCAATCCCCCGATACGGTCCCGTTCGAGGCCACCAGCCTTGCCGCGATCGAAGGGCTGCATGGCTTTGTCTGGCTGGACGATCTGGCCGCCGTGGGCGATGCGCGCGCGCGCAGGTTGGCGCAGCGCGGGCTTGGCGACTGGATCGCGCAATACGGGCGTGGCGCGGGCCCGGGCTGGACGCCCGAGCTGATTGCCCGCCGCCTGATGCGCTGGATCGTCCATGCGCTGTTTCTGATGCAGGGGTTGGATGGTGCCGGGCAGCGCGATTTCCTGCGCGCCATGGCCCAGCACGCCGCCATGCTGGACCGCCGCGCCGCCCGCGCCCGCCCCGGATTGCCACGCATCGAGGCGCAGGTGGGACGGCTATATGCCGCGCTGTCGCTGGAAGGGATGTCCGATCAGATCGCGCCTGCAAGCGCAGCCGTGCTGGCCGCCGCCGAACGCCAGATCGAGGGGGATGGCGGCATCGCCACCCGCAACCCCGAGGAATTGCTGCAGATTTTCGAGCTGCTGATCTGGGCCGCGCAGGCGCTCGCTGATCATCAGCGCCCGGTGGGCGACCGTCTGGGCGCGCTTCTGGACCGTGTGGCGGGCGCGCTGCGGGTGCTGCGCCATGCCGATGGCGGGTTGGCGCGGTTCCATGGTGGCGGGCGCGGGGGCGAGGGGGTGCTGGGCGCGGCGCTGGGCCTGCATGACCGGCTGCGCCCCGGCCAGATCCGTCCCGTGGCCGATCAGGCGATGGGCTATGCGCGCCTGGCCGCCGGGCGTTGCACTGTGCTGATCGATGCAGCACCCCCCCCGCTCAAGGCCGCGCCGGCCAGTGCCCATGCGGCCACGCTGGCGTTTGAGCTGACCTCGAACCGGCGCCCGCTGGTCGTGTCCTGCGGCGACGGGCGCACATTCGGGCCGGACTGGCACCGCGCCAGCCGGGCCACGGCCTCGCATTCGACGCTGGCCTTTGACGGCTATTCCTCGGCCCGGTTCGCGACGATGCGCAAGGCGCGGCTGGAACTGGCCGACGGGCCGCGCCATGTCGGGCTGGAGTTTCGCCACGCCCCCCATGCGCGCGCGATTGCGCTTGGCCATGACGGCTATGTCGCCACTCACGGGCTGGAGCATCTGCGCTATCTGGACCTGTCCGCCGATGGCCGCGTGCTGTCGGGCGAGGATATGCTTGTGGCCACCACCCGCACCGAACGGCGGCGTTTCGACGCCGTGCTGGCGCGCACGGGCAGATCCGGCGCGCCCTATGCCGTGCGCTTTCATCTGCACCCAGAGGCCGAAGCCTCGCTCGACATGAATGGCACGGCCGTGTCGATTGCGCTGCGCTCGGGCGAGATATGGGTATTTCGCGCCGACGGGCTGCAGATCGCGCTTGCCCCGTCGGTCTATCTGGAAAAAGGCCGCCTGAAACCGCGCCCGACGCAACAGATTGTGTTGTCCTCGCGCGCGACAGACTATACCAGCCAGATCAACTGGAGTTTCGCCAAGGCGCAAGAGACAGCGGGACCTGTGCGCGATCTGTTGCAGGATGACCCGCTTGCCGTGCCCGATCTGTAACTGACAAGACCCCAAGGACCCTCTCATGAC
>SL_7KL_010_BRINEDRAFT_10001576_pt1 | contig 10822 bp, 9 predicted proteins | sample SodLak_010_BRINE_FD_10663 | JGI IMG/M metagenome (IMG submission 10663)
GAGGAAGATGCCGCGCACGGACGCCATCGTGCTGATCGTTACCGTGGTCACGGTCGTTGTCACCCATGACCTGGCCAAGGGCGTGTTTGCCGGCGTGCTGCTGAGCGCGATCTTCTTCGTCCGCAAGCTCGCGACCCAGATCCGCGTGCGCCACGAGGACGGCCATGACGACGAAGGCAACATTTCTCATCGGCGCTACATCGTGCGCGGCGTGCTTTTCTTCGTGGCCGTGGACAACTTCATGGAAGGTTTCGACTTCACGGCGAAGATCCCGAAGATCACCATCGATCTGTCCCGGGCAACGATGTGGGACAGCTCAGCCGTGGGCGCGGTCGACAAGGTGGTCGGCAAGCTGCGCCGGAATGGGTCCGAGGTTAAGGTGATCCACCCAGAGGGTGAAGGCGCCAGATTGATGGATGATATGGCCGCCTACGACGATCCGAACGCGGGAAATCAGCTGCACTAGGCCGGATCGCTGAATCCTGAAAACGTCGAAGCCTCCAATGTTGGAGGCTTCGTTGAACCGCATATGGCGCGCCCGGCAGGATGACTCGGCTTCGCGTCGCCCTGCGGGTCGCCCTCGCGCTGCTCGGGCGTTGTCCCTACGCTGCGCTGCGGGACTCGAACCTGACTTTGTTTATCGTCGCAGGTTCGAATCCCGACTTCGGTTTGGGGCAGTCAAAGCATCCGCTTTGGGAAACTTCGATAGTAAACTGGCGCGCCCGGCAGGATTCGAACCTGCGACCCTCGGCTTCGGAGGCCGATACTCTATCCAGCTGAGCTACGGGCGCTTTGAAAAATCGCCGCAAGGATAGCCTGATCGGGGGCTGGCGTCCATGATTCCGGGTGATTTCAGAAAAAGCGTGGGTGCTTGGTTCGCTTTGCCGGACAAGGCTTTGCGGCTATACTCGGCCGCTGATTTCCGTCAATTGTCGGCGTCCGTCGGCGCCCAGTAAGCAAGGGAGAGGTCTCGTGAGCCAGGCCGAAAACGAATCCGCAACAATTCGTAATTTTATCATCGCCGGCGTGCTGCTCACGATCGGCACATTGATCCTGTTCTCGCTGGCCCTGTTCATGGGCACGTTTGATACCTCCACTCGGGAAGCGCGTGAAGTATTCGAGCGGCATCAGCTCGAGCGGCGGTTGCAGACCGTCGGTGCAGTGCGAGTAGCTGACGATGCGGCCGATATCTCTCTGGAGGCGGAAGACGACCCCGATGCGGCCGAGGCGGCAGCCGAAGAAGCGGCTGATGTGGATACCGACACTGACGTCGCCGAAGAAGAAGTGGCCGATGTGGATAACGACGCAGAGGTTGCCGAGGATGAAGCAGAGGACGTACAGCGCGGTGAAGACGTCTATGCATCTGTCTGTATGGCCTGTCACGCAGCTGGCGTGATGAATGCGCTCAAGCTTGACGATGAAGAGGGCTGGATCGCATTGAAGGAAGAGCGCGGTGGTCTGGAAGAGCTCGTCCATAATGCGATCAACGGCATCGGTGGTATGCCGGCGCGGGGTGGCAACAGCAATCTGTCGGACGACGAAGTGCGATTGGCCGTGGTCTACATGCTCGAGGAAGCCGGGCTGGATGTTGATGGCGACTAATCGGGCGCACGATTCTTGATTGTTCTTCGCAGCCGGCTCCCCAGCCGGCTTTTTCATGTCTGGCTTAATTCTCCATGCTGCGGTTCCCGCCCCTCCTGAGCCGTTTTCCGCGATGTTGCATCGCAGCAGTGCGCCCCGACTTTTCTTGCCCCGTGATGGTGCGGTTTTTTCTGGCTGTAGGGTTTTCGCAACAGCGGGCATATTTATAAACTTTTGTTTTTTAAAAATCTTTTTTGTTTTGGCATAGCCTCTGCATGTAATTGGTAAGGCAGTCGTTGTATTAATGCAACGGCCCAGTCTTGAAACGCTTAATGTTCTGATAGAGGAAACCTCAGATGAAAAAGACACTCTCTGCTCTTGCTGCTGCCGGCCTGTTCACCGCTACCGCCCCGACTACTGCAACCGCCAATGACATCGGTGGTGGTTTCAGCTGGAGCGGGAACCTGACCCTGACCTCAGATTACGTGTTTCGTGGTTTTACCGAATCATCTGCCGGCCCGGCCGTGCAGGGTGAGTTCATGGTCGAGCATGAGACCGGATTCTATATCGGTAGCTGGAATTCCAGCTTTGATGCTGGCGACGATGGCAACGGTCTGGAAACCAGTGTTTATGGCGGTTTCGAAACCGAATTTTACCCGGGTCTAACCCTGGACCTTGGCATTTACCGGTACATTTTCACGCGCACGGAGAGCAACGAGGACTTCAACGAATATTACATTGGCCTTGGCGCGGCAATCGGCGATTTCGACGCGGCCGTTTACTACAGTTATGCCGATGATTACCTGAAGTCTGACGAATCGACGCACATCTTCGAGCTGTTCACGACTTACAACGTTCCGAACTCGGACGTCTATCTTTTCGGTAACGTCGGCTACCTGGATTCGGATGCCTTCGAGCCGGACGATGACAGCTACACCTACTGGGAGCTTGGTGTCGGCACTGAAATCGTAGGCCTCGACTTCAGCGTCATGTACACCGACCAGGATCTGGACAGCCGCCGTCGCTTTGCTTTCATGGTTGGCGCTGATTTCTAAGTAACGTCCGACTGATTTTTCCTCCCCCCTTAACGGACCCGCGGCAGGGATGCCAAAGGTCCGTTTTTCCTTGTTCGTATCGGGGCTCAGGACATCGGCAGGCGGCGATAGCTCAACGCCTCGGAAAGCGACTCCGTGCTGACACGCCCCTCTTCCGAAAGATCGGCAATGGTGCGTGCAACGCGCAGAAGCCGATGGTAACCGCGGGCCGAAAGGCGCATCTGCTCCAGGGCACCGCGTGCAAACTGCATTTCTCCTGGGCCCAGGGCGCAGGCCGCATCCAGTTCAGCCGCATTCAGCTCGGCGCTGGGTTTCCCAGACTCCGTCATGCGGCGCTGATATGCCGCGCGAACGCGTTCCGCAATCCTGTGGGAGGGCTCCGAAGCCCGCGCACCCTGCAACTCCTCGGCCGGCAGGCGACTGACTTCCACATGCAGGTCGATTCGATCCAGCAGCGGGCCTGACAGGCGGCTGCGATAGCGACTGATCTGCTCGGGTGCGCAGCGGCAGGCCTCGACGGTGTCGCCGAGAAATCCGCAGGGGCAGGGGTTCATGGCGGCAATCAGCTGGAAGCGGGCCGGGTAGACGACCTGACTTGCCGCCCGCGAAATCGTGACCTCGCCGCTTTCCAGCGGCTCACGCAGAATTTCCAGCGATTGCCGGCTGAATTCCGGCAATTCGTCCAGAAACAGCACACCATTGTGAGCGAGCGAGATTTCACCGGGACGCGGGCGCTGACCGCCTCCCGCCAGCGCGACATGAGAAGCGGAATGATGGGGTGCCCGGAAAGGCCGATGGCCCCACTTCGCAGGTGCGAAGCCACCGTGTGACAGTGAATGCACGGCCGCGGTCTCCAGGCATTCGGCCTCCGCCATCGGCGGCAGGATTCCGGTAATCCGTGTCGCCAGCATGCTTTTGCCGGTTCCCGGTGGACCGGCAAGCAGAATGTTGTGACGACCGGCTGCAGCAATCTCCAGACCGCGGCGGGCCCGAGCCTGGCCGCGCACATCCGCCAGATCCGGGACCGCTACCGTCGGCGATTCCCTGTTGGCGTGTGGCACTAACGGCAAGGGCCTCTCGCCGGCGAAGTGGGCGCAGACTTCCAGCAAGTGCGAGGCGGCATGGCAGCCATCCGGAAAGACCAACGCCGCCTCGGTCGCATTAGCCTCTGCGAGAATCAGTGCCCGTTCAGCGCTACGCGCCTGCACCGCCGCCGGCAACATGCCAGGGACGCCGCGCAGTCGGCCACCAAGGCTCAGCTCTCCGGCCAGTTCTATGTTCTCCAGGCCCTCTGCAGGGACCTGACCCGAGGCCGCAAGAATGCCCAGGGCGATGGGCAGGTCAAACCGCCCACCGTGCTTTGGCAGATCCGCGGGCGCGAGATTGACGGTGATCCGTCGGGCCGGGAATTCGAAACCGCTGTTGATGATGGCGCTGCGGACCCGATCCCGGCTTTCCTTGACCGCCGTTTCGGCGAGACCAACGATCGAGAACGCCGGCAGACCATTGGCAAGGTGCGTTTCGATGGTTACGAGTGGTGCCTGAATGCCGCATTCCGCGCGGCCAAGCGTAATGGCAAGTGCCATGAGCTGCCCTCCCTGGCGTCATGGTGGTCGGCGTTAAGGAAACGCTGATTCATTTGCACGCCTGCGTTGGCCCAACCGAGGGGCCCGGCCGGTTTTGGCCCCTGGCGACGTTGCGCTGCCGGCCCGATAGCGACGGCTACCGAACCGGCACCGCGCCTTGCCAGATGACCAAAACCGGTCTCGGGCGCAGACGTGGGAATAAAGCAGCGTTTCCTTAACTCCCGGCGGCTCAGCTTTCCTCGGTCTGGCCGCCTTCGGCGGTTCCTTCCAGCGCGCTCAAACGGGCCTCCATGGCCTCGAGCTGGTTGCGGGTGCGTGCCAGCACCTTGGTCTGGGCATCGAATTCCTCGCGTGTCACCAGATCGAGCCGGTTGAAGGTGCTTTGCAGGCCGCTGCGAACGTTACGTTCCACTTCCTGCTGCATTTCGCGGACACCCTCCGGCAGGCTCTCGCTGAAGCGGCGAGCCAGATCGTCCAGGGTTTTTGGATCAAGCATCATAACTCCTTGTAAATGGTTTGCACCGAGATCGCGCGCCGTGCGCGGTGTTGGTGCGGCAATCTCGTCGTGGCCGGAAAAAAACAATTTCATTGTCCCGATAAAACCATGTTTTATATATAAAAACAATAAGTGGCACAGCTCGTGCTTTTGCACTCCCCGAGTCGGCTCTGACTCTGTCTCATGATGCCTGAAAGCACGTGACAGATGGTGTCAGAGCCCGATCAAGCCGGAGGAGGTGTCAGTCCCCACTCGCAGTCCTGCCACCTCCGCCGACCTATCACGGTTCCATGGGACCGGCGTATCAGGGAGATACAGGGGATGAAACTCATAACTGCCATTATCAAGCCGTTCAAGCTGGACGACGTGCGTGAGTCGCTGTCCGAGATCGGTGTTCAGGGCATCACGGTGACCGAGGTCAAGGGTTTTGGTCGGCAGAAGGGCCATACCGAATTGTACCGGGGCGCCGAATATGTCGTGGATTTCCTGCCCAAGGTCAAGATCGAGGTTGCCATCGACGACGGTCTGGTGGAGGGCACCATCGACGCAATCACGAAAGCGGCCAATACCGGAAAAATCGGCGACGGCAAGATCTTCGTTTTTCCGCTGGAAAAGGCTATTCGCATCCGCACCGGCGAAACCGACAAGGACGCGCTTTAAGTGGGCACTGGCTCTCTGAGAGGACTCAACGATGAATGACGCAACCATAGAAATCGCATACGCGCTAGACACGTTTTATTTCCTGATGTCCGGTGCCCTGGTCATGTGGATGGCCGCCGGCTTTACCATGCTCGAGTCCGGGCTGGTGAGATCCCGTAACACGGTGGAAATCCTGACCAAGAACGTGGCGTTGTATTCCATCGCCTGCATCATGTACTTCGTCATCGGCTATCAGATCATGTATGCCGGTAGCGCCAGCGGATTCATTCCCGGCTTCGCCTTCGGTCTCGATGCCGAAAACACCGTTGCAGAGGTGCTGGGCAGTGATGGCGATATCTACTACTCCAATACCTCGGACTTCTTCTTCCAGGTGGTGTTCGCCGCGGCGACCATGTCCATCATCTCCGGTGCCGTTGCCGAGCGCATGAAGCTCTTCAGCTTCCTGGTCTTCGCGGTGGTCATGACCGGTTTCATCTATCCGTTCCAGGGATACTGGAGCTGGGGCGGCGGCTGGTTGGATGCCATGGGCTATTCTGACTATGCTGGTTCTGCCATCGTGCACATGGCTGGCGCCGCTGCAGCTCTTGCCGGTGTGATTCTCCTTGGTCCGCGTAAGGGCAAGTACGGTCCGAATGGTGAAGTGCGCGCCATTCCGGGCGCCAACCTGCCGCTGGCCACGCTGGGCATGTTCATCCTCTGGATGGGCTGGTTCGGCTTCAACGGTGGCTCCGAACTGAAGATGTCCGATGTGGACTCGGCCAACGCCGTGGCCCTGGTGTTCGCCAACACCAACCTGGCCGCTGCTGGCGGTCTCGTCGCCGCACTGCTGGTGTCCCGTGCCATGTTCGGCAAGTCTGACCTGACGATGCTGTTGAACGGTGCACTGGCGGGTCTGGTGTCCATTACTGCGGGCCCGGACGTCGGCTCCACGCTGCTGGCCATCGTTATTGGCGCTGTCGGTGGCGTGCTGGTGGTGTTCTCCATCGTGTTCCTCGACAAGCTGAAGCTGGACGATCCGGTGGGTGCCATCTCGGTGCACGGCACCTGCGGTATCTGGGGCGTGCTCGCGGTGCTGCTGTGGAACGGTGATGCGACCTTCGTCGGCCAGATCACAGGTATCGTTGCCATCTTCCTGTGGATGTTCGTGGTCAGCTTCATCGTCTGGGGCATTATCAAGGCGGTGATGGGGTTGCGCTGCAGCGAGGAAGAAGAAGCTCAGGGCATGGACATCACAGAGTGCGGGATGGAAGCCTACCCGGAATTCACCAAGCAGAACTAATCCCCCAAGATCTGCAAGGTGAAATGTTCAGGGGCGCCCACGGGCGCCCCTTTTTTTGTGTCAGGTTCCAGCACAAGGCGGCCTCCCCTACAATGCGCACTGATTCCTGTCCAGGGACGGTCGCGTGTCCGAAAGCCCTTCTCTTCGCCTGCAAGACGTTGCCATCGGTGAACTGCAAGCGGTCAATCTGACCGTGGCACCAGGAGAGATCGTCTGTCTGTCCGGTGCATCCGGTTCCGGCAAGAGCCGTCTGTTGCGGGCAGTCGCCGATCTGGAGCCACACGACGGTGAGATCGCGCTCCGTGAGCTGGTCCAGGGGCGGATTCCCGGTCATCTCTGGCGCGCCGCGGTGATGCTGGTGCCGGCGGAAAGCCAGTGGTGGGCAGAAACGGTAGGCGAACATTTTTCGCCAGGAATGCACCTCGATCTGGCGCCTCTCGGCTTTGATGATGCCGTCATGGGCTGGTCGATCAGCCGCCTGTCCTCGGGCGAGAAGCAGCGCCTGGCACTGGCCCGTGCGGTTGCCCGAGAGCCGAAAGCCCTGCTGCTGGATGAACCCACCGCCAACCTCGACCCGGACAGTATCCGGCGGGTCGAGGACTGGCTGCAGGATCTGATCCGGCAGCGGAGTCTGCCGGTACTCTGGGTGGCTCATGATCAGGCGCAGATCGAACGTGTCGGCCAGCGCCATTTCCGCATTTTCAACGGCAGCCTGGAGCAGGACTGATGGATGTCATTGATCTGAGCTGGTGGGAGCTGGGGCTGGCCTCGTTGCTGGTGGTGGCTCTGGCCGCCGTGGCCCATCTGGCGCGACTGGGGCTGGGCAAGGACATCCTGATCGCCGCCGCGCGCACGGTGCTGCAACTGGCACTGATTGGCCTGGTGCTGGAGGCGCTGTTCTCGGTCGGTTCATTGCACTGGGTTGCATTGATGGCCGTCGCGATGCTGCTCATTGCCGGCCGCGAGGTGATGGCGCGGCAGAAGCGTCGGCTGTCCGGTGGCTGGGCCTTCGGTATCGGCACGGTTTCCATGTTTCTTTCATCGTTCACGGTCACCGTGCTCACCCTGACCGTAATCATCGGCCCCGACCCCTGGTTCACGCCGCAGTATGCGATCCCGCTACTGGGCATGATGCTGGGCAACACGATGACGGGTGTCGCCCTTGGCCTCGACCGTCTGACTGATGGCGTCTGGCGTCAGCGGCAGTTGATCGAGAATCGCCTGATGCTGGGCGAGAGCTGGAGTCAGGCGGTTGGCGACATTCGCCGCGATGCAATGCGCAGCGGCATGATCCCGATCATCAATGCCATGGCGGCCGCCGGCGTGGTCAGCCTGCCGGGCATGATGACCGGCCAGATCCTGGCCGGCAGTCCGCCGGCGCTGGCGGTGAAATACCAGATCCTGGTGATGTTCACGATCACGGTGGGCACCGGCTTCGGTACCGTGGCTGCGGTGATGGCTGGCAGCCGCCGCCTGTTCGACGAGCGCGAACGGCTGCGGACGGATCGATTGCACACCGTTGCTTAAGATTTCTCATGGCTCATGGGCGGGACCGTTCCGATAGCGTTGGGGCCAGTGCAAGCTTTTTCTTGGCCTGACGTGCCTGGAGGAAACACTGAGCAATTCCTCTGGTCCAAGAGGGCCAAGAAAAACCTTCTACTGTCCCTGCCAGTCTGCGGGTGATGATGCTTCGTCGGGACGACGACTCTCTGGCTCGATGTTTTCCGGAGAGCCACCGCCATGCCGGTTGGCACTGAGTGCCGGGGGAGGAGAAGGTTTTTCTCCGGCCCTGTTGGCGCGAAGCGCCGCCAGGACGGAAAAAAGCTTGTCCTCACGCGGCACGGGGCCAGGTGCAGTTCTGAGAGCGTCCGGGCCAGGTGTCCAACGCGACCGGGACTACCACCGCATACCTGTCTGCACCGAGTGCGGGGGGAGAAAAAGCTTGTCCTCACACGACACGGGATCTGGTGCGGGCCCCGGTGTGCCCCCGCCAAACCGAGAGCAGATTGCCTACTTTGACTGCTCCGAGAAACGATGCTGGCAGAACGGCGGGGCTGTAAGCGCCGCGCGATGCATGTCTGCACTATAATAGTGCGTCCGCAGATCAGCCTGTTGAGCGTCGTGTTCGCGGAAGCGATTGAGGTCCGCGCTCTTGCTGGCCATGGTGGCGGACCACCAACCGGTGGGATAGCTGACCACCGGGAACTGCATCGTCGCCAGGCGGGTGAAGCCGGCGCCGCGCATGGCTTCGTGGAGATCCTTGATCAGGCTGTCCACATGCAGGATCGGTGACTCGCTCTGTTGTACCAGCAGGCCGTCGTCGGTCAGCGCCCGGTGGACGTCCCGCAGGAAGCTCTCGCCGAACAGGCCCTCGGCCGGGCCGACCGGGTCCGTGCTGTCGACGATGACCACGTCCAGCGAACCGGCCTCGCAGTCCTTCAGGTATTGCAGACCGTCCTCGAAACGCAGCTCGGCGCGAGGGTCGTTGTTGGCGGTGCACAGCTCGGGAAAGTAATCGAGCGCTGCGCGGGTCACGCCCTCGTCGATGTCCACCTGCACGCAGCGTTCGACGCCGGAGTGCTTGAGGACTTCCTGCAGCACGCCGCAGTCGCCGCCACCGATGATCAGCACCCGCTTCGGCGCCGGGTGGGTGAACAGTACCGGATGCGACATCATCTCGTGATAGGTGAAATTGTCGCGGCTGGTCAGCATCATGCAGCCGTCGATCACCAGCAGATTGCCCCAGCGCTCGGTCTCGAACACCTCGATCTTCTGGAACGGGGTCTGTTCCTCGTGCAGCTTGCGTCGGATCTGCAGGGAGAAGGCGATGCCCTCGTCGCCGAAGGGTTCGCTGAACCACTGCCTGTCATCGAGTGCCATAGGCCTGCTCCGCTCAATTATATTGAATGGCGCGGATTATCGCGAAGCCCGGTGCGGTCTGTCACCCGTTGTCTGACCGCGGCCGGTGATACCATGTGCGGCCGCGAACAGGGGGTTTTTCGGCAATGGCTGACTGGGACGTTGCGCAGGCGCGCGACATCTACAATGTGCGTCGCTGGGGCGGCGGCTATTTCGATATCGACGAGCAGGGTCGGATCGTCGTGCATCCCGATCGGGATGCCGGGCGACCCGGCATCGTGCTCTCCGACCTGGCGGACAGCCTGCAACAGCAGGGTCTGTCGCTGCCCGTGCTGGTGCGTTTTACTGACGTGCTGCGTGATCGCGTGGATGCCCTCTGCGGCGCGTTCGGAGACGCCATCCGCCGGCACGATTACCAGGGCGGCTACACTGCGGTTTATCCCATCAAGGTCAACCAGCAGCGGCGCGTGGTCGAAGACATCCTGCACGCTGGCGGCGAGCGGGTCGGGCTTGAGGCGGGCAGCAAACCGGAACTGATGGCGGTGCTGGCCATGGCAGCGCCCGGCTCACTGGTGATCTGCAACGGCTACAAGGATCGCGGCTATATTCGTCTGGCCCTGCTGGCCCAGCGCCTGGGGCTGCGGGTCTTCATCGTGCTGGAGAAGCGTTCCGAGCTGGATCTGGTGCTGCGGGAGGCCCAGGCCATGGGCGTGCGGCCGCAACTGGGCATGCGCCTGCGCCTGGCCTCGATTGGCACCGGCAAATGGCAGAACACCGGTGGCGAGAAATCGAAATTCGGCCTGACTGCGGCACAGGCCCTGTCGGTGGTCGAGCGGCTACGCGCCGATAATGCGCTGGACATGCTGACGCTGCTGCATTTCCATCTGGGTTCGCAGATCCCCAATGTCCGCGATATTCGTCGGGGCATGCGCGAGGCCGCGCGCTATTACGCGGAGCTGCATCGTCTGGGCGTGCCGGTACAGGTGCTCGACGTGGGCGGCGGGCTTGGCGTCGATTACGAAGGCACACGCTCGCGCAATTACTGCTCGATGAATTACAGCATCGGCGAGTACGCCAACAACATCGTGCATGCCGTATGGGAGCTGTGTGCCGAGCAGGGCCTGCCGCATCCGGATCTGATTTCAGAGTCAGGTCGCGCCCTGACCGCCCATCACGCCGTGCTGATCAGCAATGTCATCGATCACGACAGTGGTGGCACCGATGGTGAACCGGCGGCACCCGCCGAGGACGCGCCCCAGATCCTGCACGACCTCTGGCGCTGCGCCCGGGGCGAGCATGCCGGCTC
>SL_7KL_010_BRINEDRAFT_10001580_pt1 | contig 10811 bp, 10 predicted proteins | sample SodLak_010_BRINE_FD_10663 | JGI IMG/M metagenome (IMG submission 10663)
GCTGCGGTCCTGCCCTGCTCGAAGGTCTGGCGTGCGGTCTCGGCGGCCTGCTCCGCCGCCTCGCGCCCGTGCATCAAGGCGGTGGCCTCGTCGGCGAGCATCTTCTTCGCCTCGTTGATCTCCGCACCTTCGAGCGCCTCGTAACGGGCGATCTCGTCCATCGGCAGCAGGGTGAACAGGCGCATGAAGCGGCCCACATCGCCGTCTTCGGTATTGCGCCAGAACTGCCAGTAATCCCACGGGCTGAGCATGTCGGCATTGAGCCAGACGGCGCCTGACGCGGTCTTGCCCATCTTGGCGCCGGATGCCGTGGTCAGGAGCGGGCAGGTCAGCGCGTAGAGCTGGTGCGTGCCGAGCCGGCGCCCGAGATCGATGCCATTGATGATGTTGCCCCATTGATCCGAGCCGCCCATCTGCAGATTGCAGCCATGGCGCTTGGCGAGCTCGACGTAATCATAGGCCTGGAGGATCATGTAGTTGAATTCGAGGAAGGAGAGCTCGTGCTCACGCTCCAGCCGCAGCTTCACCGAATCGAAGGAGAGCATGCGGTTGACCGAGAAGTGCCGGCCCACGTCGCGCAGGAATTCGATGTAGTTGAGCTTCGTCAGCCATTCCGCATTATCGACCATGACCGCGTCCCCCGCGCCGTCGCCGAAGCTCACGAAGCGGCGGAAGGTCTTCTTGATCTCTTCCTTGTTGGCGTCGATCTGCTCCACGGTGAGCAGCTTGCGGCTCTCGTCCTTGCCGGAAGGGTCGCCGACGCGGGTGGTGCCGCCGCCCATCAACGTGATCGGCTTGCCGCCGGTCTTCTGCAGCCAATGCAGCATCATGATCGAGAGCAGATGGCCCACATGCAGCGAGGGCGCGGTGCAATCATAGCCCACATAGGCGACGAGTTCCCCGGCGCGCGCCTTTTCGTCCAGCCCTTCCATGTCGGAGCACTGGTGAATGAAGCCGCGTTCGGTCAGGATGCGGAGAAAGTCGGATCTGGGCGCGCTCATCGCGGGTCTCTTCTGATTGGTTCTTGATGCTGACGCCGGGGCGTTTATCAGCTTACTGCGCAAAGATCACGGGAATTTGCAAGGATGAATGCCGGAAAGCCCCCCATCCGTCGCGCCATCGGCCTGATGAGCGGCACCTCGCTCGACGGTGTCGATGTCGCGCTGATCGAAACCGATGGCGAGGCGATCGCCGGTTTCGGCCCCACCGGCTACCGCGCCTATACGCCTGATGAGCGCGCCGTGCTCGCCCGCGCCCTCGATGAAGCCGGCGGGCTCACCGATCGCGCTGCGCGGCCCCCGGCGCTCGCGGAAGCCGAGGCGGTGGTGACGCACGCGCATGCGGATGCGGTGGCAGCGTTTCTTCTGGAGAATGATCTGTCGCGCGCGGATATCGCCGTGATCGGCTTCCACGGTCAGACGGTCCTGCATCGCCCGGCCCTGGGGCTGACGGTGCAGCTCGGCGACGGGGCGGCGCTGGCGCGGGCGACGGGGATCCCGGTCATTCATGACATGCGCGCGGCGGATGTCGCGGCGGGCGGGCAGGGGGCGCCGCTGGTGCCGGTCTTCCATCGCGCCATCGCCCGCATGGCCGGGATCGCGCCGCCGCTCGCGATCCTGAATATCGGCGGTGTGGCCAACGTCACCTTCATCTTCTACGACGCGAGCATGCTCGCCTTCGATACCGGCCCCGGCAACGCGCTGATCGACGATCTCCTGCGCGAGCGGCTCGGCCTGCCCTATGACGATGCGGGTGCGATCGGCGCGCGCGGGGTGCCGGAGGCGCCGCTCATCGACTGGCTGATGCGCCATCCGTATTTCGCGGCGACGCCGCCGAAATCGCTCGATCGCAACTGGTTTTCGCATCGCATGGTCGGCCATCTCGACACGCCCGATGCCGCCGCGACGCTCACCGCCTTCACCCTGCGCAGCATCACCGCCGCGCTCGATCATGCCCGCGAGAAGCCCGCGCGCTGGATCGTCGCCGGAGGCGGGGCGCGCAACACGGCTTTGTGCGAGGCGCTGGGGCAGCATCTGCAGACGCGCCTGACGCCGGCGGAGGCGGCGGGCTGGTCGGGTGATCATCTGGAGGCGCAGGCCTTCGCCTATCTCGCCATGCGCGCCCTGCGGGGCCTGCCGATCACCTATCCCGGCACGACCGGTGTGGCGGCGCCGATGACGGGCGGGGTGCTGGCGGAGCCTGATACCGAGGAGGGCAATCTGCCTGAGAATTGAGCAGCGATTGCCTGCTTTATGCCGGGGCGGGTCGATTGTCGGAAGGGAAGGGCGGTCATAAGATCACCGCATCGAAGCGCGCCGGGCGCGTATGATCATGCGGGAGTATCAAGCCATGTCGCCATCGCCTCACGGCCCCCTGCGCGTCGGTATCGGCGGCCCGGTCGGTTCGGGCAAGACCGCGCTGATGGAGGCCCTGTGCAAGCGCTTCGCCGGCATCTACGACCTGTGCGCGATCACCAACGACATCTATACCAAGGAAGACGCGCGGCTGCTCACCGTCGCCGGCGCACTGCCGGAGGAGCGTATCCTCGGCGTCGAGACCGGCGGCTGCCCGCATACGGCGATCCGCGAGGATTGCTCGCTCAACCTCTCCGCCATCGAGACGATGCGCCGGAAATTTCCCGATCTCGAACTGATCCTGCTGGAATCGGGCGGTGACAATCTCGCCGCGACCTTCTCGCCGGAGCTCGCCGATCTGACCATCTACGTGATCGACGTCGCCGCCGGCGAGAAGATCCCGCGCAAGGGCGGGCCGGGGATCACGCGCTCGGATCTCTTCGTGATCAATAAAATCGATCTCGCCCCGCATGTCGGCGCGGATCTTTCGGTGATGGAGGCGGATACGCTGCGCATGCGGCCCAANCGCCCCTTCGTCTTCACCAACATGCATACCGGCGAGGGCGTCGACGTCGTCGCGCGCTTCATCGAGGAGGCGGGCGGCCTGAAGGCCAAGGCTGCGTGACCAAGGAATACCAGAAGAGGGGACGGGGTATCATGAAACGCATTCTCGCCACGGCAGGCGCCGCCGCCGTCGTTCTCGCGCTCACGAGCGGCGCGGCACTCGCGCATCCGCATCATCATCATCACGGCGAAGCGGCGGGCTTCCTGCCCGGCTTCCTGCATCCCCTGACCGGGCTCGATCACGTGCTCGCCATGGTCGCGGTGGGGATCTGGGCGGCGCTGGTGGGCGGGCGGGCGCTGGTCGCCTGGCCCGCGGCCTTCGTCGTGACCATGGCCGTGGCTGCGCTGGCCGGTATGGCCTATGGCGGGATCCCGGTGATGGAGATCGGCATCGCGCTCTCGGTGGTGGCGCTCGGGCTCGCGGTGGCGTTGCGTGTGAGCGCGCCGCTGGTCCTCGGCGGCGCCGTGATCGGGCTGTTCGCGATCTTCCACGGCTATGCCCATGGCGCCGAATTGCCGGCGGCGACGGGTGCGCTCGGCTATATCGCGGGTTTCGCCCTCGCCACGGCGTTGCTGCATGCCGCCGGTCTCGCGCTCGGCTTCCTGATCGGGCGCAGCCCCGGGATCTGGGCTTCGCGCGTGGCAGGGGCCGGGGTCGCGGCGATCGGAATGGTGCTGCTCGTGGCGTGAAGGGCGCCGACCGCGCGGCTCGCGCGTTCCAGGACTTTTTAAGCGCCCCAGGTCTTTTCCAGCACGCGCAGCCAGTTGCCGTAGCAGAGCTTTTCCATCAGCGGCTCGTCGACGCCGTGATCGCGCATGGCGCGGCGCAGATTGGGCAGCCCGGCGCAGTCGCTGATGGCGTCGGGGACGGTAGCGCCGTCGAAATCCGAGCCGAAGCCGACGCGATCCTCTCCCAGCCGCTCGATCAGGTGATCGAGGTGGCGCATCATCACGTCGAGCCCGACATCGGGATCCATGCGACCGTCCGGACGCAGGAAGGCGGCGGCGAAGTTGATCCCGACCATGCCGTCGCTCTCGCGAATCTGGTCGAGCTGGCGATCGGTCAGATTGCGCGCATGCGGGCAGATGGCATGGGCGTTGGAATGGGTGGCGACGATGGGCGCGTCGCTGATCCCGGCGAGATCGCGGAAACCGGCCTCGTTCAGATGCGAGACATCGAGCATGATCCGCAGCCGGTTGCAGGCCTTGACCAGATCCTTGCCGGCATCGGTGAGCCCGCCGCCGGTATCGCCGGTGGAAGGAAAGCGGAAGGGCACGCCGTGGCCGTACAAGGTCGGGCGGCTCCAGACCGGGCCGAGCGAGCGCAGACCGGCGGCGTGCAGGGTTTCGAGGGCATCGAATTCCGGGTCGATCGCCTCCGCGCCCTCCATATGGAGGATGGCGGCCATGCGATCGGATTCGATTGCCGCGCGCAGCTGGGCGGCATTACGGCAGATTGTGACCGCACCCGCCGCTTCGAGCCGGCAGAGCCAGGCGATTTCGCCGAGCGCGACCTTGATCGCTTCGTCGAAGGGGATGCGCGGCGGCAGCGCGATGTCGTAGCGGCTCTGGCGCATCATCGCATCCGCATCCTCGGCACTGCCGGGGCTGGGCACGTACACGGCGAAGAACCCACCGGCGAAACCGCCGCTGCGGGCGCGGGGCAGGTCGATATGGCCCTCCGGATAGCCGCGCACGATACCGTCGATATCGACTTCCCTGCGATAGAGCTTGAGCAGGAGATCGTTATGGCCGTCGAAGATCGGCGGGGCGGCGTGGCGACTCATGGAAGACACTCCAGCTATGCCATTGTCTGAAATGACGCAGGGTTCGGCGCTGCCTCATGCGTTTCGAACCCGGCGCGATTCGCATGTGGCGCGCCATGATCTATGCACGAAACGGGCCGGTCCCGTCGAGACGGCGATCGCCATTCCCGGCACGCGCGGATTACGCAACCCGCTCAGGCGGCCTTCGCCGCCCGGCGCCGGCGCGCGAAATCGGTAAGCGCTTCGTCGGCCTCCTCGGGAAGTCTGATCTCCAGCGTCACCAGGAGGTCGCCGGCCTGTTTCTTGCCGGGAAGGCCCTTGCCGCGCATGCGGAAGGTGCGCCCCGAGCTCGACATGGGCGGAATCTTCATCTCCACCGCACCGGTGAGCGTCGGCACCCGCAGCGTCGCGCCGAGGATAGCGTCTTCGAGCGCAACGGGCAGGCGGTGGCGCAGATTGTCGCCCTCGACCGTGAATTTCTCATGCGGCGCGATATCGATGCGCAGGAGCACATCGCCCGGTTTGCCGATCGGATTCTCGCCACCGAGCCCGCGCAGGCGGATGGTCTGTCCGTCGCTGACGCCCTTGGGCAGGTTGACCTCGACCTCGCGATCATTGGGCAGAAGGATGCGTTTCTTCGCGCTGGCAGCGATATCTTCGAGGGTGACGCTGAGGGAGGCGTTGATATCGGCCCCCTTGCCGGCCCCCTTGCCGGCCCCCTTGCCAGCCCTCTTGCCCGCTGCGCCGGCCTGCCCGGCTTGCTGGAACGGGTTGGGGCCGCGGCCCGCCTGGCGAAAGGCGTCACCGAAGAGCTGCGAGAAGATGTCCTCCGCGCCGCCGCCGGCGCCCGGGCCCGGTCCGCTGCGCCACGCATTGCCGCGTCCGCGCGCCGCCGCTGCCGGATCGAAATCGAAACCTTCGAAGCCTTCGTAGCGACGCCCGCCGCCGGCGCCGAAACCGGCGAAGCGCGGCTTGCCTTCGGCGTCGATCTCACCGCGATCGAACTGGCCGCGCTTTTCCGCATCGCCGAGCAATTCATAGGCGGAATTGATCTCCGCAAAGCGGGCAGCCGCCTTGGCATCCTTGTTCTGATCCGGGTGCCATTTCTTCGCGAGCTTGCGGAAGGCGGATTTGATATCCGCCTCGCTCGCCGATCGGGGCACACCGAGAATGTCATAAGGGTCGCGCATTGTCAGATCCTGCCGCGCATGGATTGCGTGAAACTGGAGGGCATGAATGCCGCTGCGTGCAGCGGAGCCGGCCCCGATCCGGATATGGGATAGGTGTTGCCGTTACGCAACTCCCACCGTGGTCGCGCGACGCCATGCGGGTCCGATTCAGAGCGCCTCTGCGGCATCGCTCGCTTTCGACAGACGATCGATGCGCCAATCCGATTCCGACATGCGGCAGGCGATTCCGCTGACGGCGCGCGGCGGCTTTTCGGCGAAGGACAGATCCGCCGCGAAATCACGACAGACCCGGTCATCACGTACATAAGCCTTCGAGGCCGATTCGAAAATGCCGCCATTGCCGGTTTCGGGGTTCTCCCAGGAGACGCGCGTCCCCGAGCCTTGCGGGTCGAGAGCGACGGCGAGCGCCGCCCGCGCGCGGCGCCAATCCTCGTGATCGTGCTTGTCGGCGAGCGGTGAGACCGGGCCGATCGAGCCCGTCGTGAGCGGCTCCTTCGCGGCGCCGAAAGGGGATAGCGGCATGCTGATGCTGCAGGCAGCGAGCGGGACGCACAGAATTCCGGCCAGCACGACACGCCGCAAAGGCGCCGCAGCGAATCGCCCATCGCGAGGCATCACGATCGCGCCTTCGCGACGGGGCGCCGACGCCCTATATAGGATGCTGCGGGTCGGGACCGATCCCTTGCGCGCCGATTCGCGCATCATGTTTGGCCTCCCGTTTCGCGACACGCTGCAATACCGGGGATTAAGACATTGAAAAGTTTAACAACCGGTGACTTCACCGAGGCCTCCGCTCCGTTCACCCTCTTCACCGAATGGCTGGAGGAGGCGAAGGGGAGCGAGCCGAACGACCCCAACGCCGTGGCGCTGGCCACTGCCGATGCCGAGGGCATGCCCAATGTGCGGATGGTGCTGTTGAAGGGTTTCGACGAGGACGGCTTCGTCTTCTATACCAATACCGAATCCAACAAGGGCAACGAGCTCGCCGCCAACATGAAGGCGGCCCTGTGCTTCCACTGGAAGAGCCTGCGCCGCCAGGTGCGCGTGCGCGGGCGGGTCGAGCAGGTTTCCGATGCGGAGGCCGACGCCTATTTCGCCTCGCGCCCCCGCGACAGCCGCATCGGCGCCTGGGCCAGCCAGCAATCGCGTCCGCTGGAGAGCCGCTTCGCGCTGGAGAAAGCGGTGGCGAAGAATGCCGCGAAATACGCCATCGGCGAAGTGCCGCGCCCGCCCCACTGGACCGGCTTCCGGATCGTGCCGCAAAGCCTCGAATTCTGGATGGACAAGCCGTTTCGCCTGCACGACCGTGTCGTTTTCTCACGTGCGGATGATGGCGGCTGGGAACGCACACGCCTATATCCGTGACAGGATGGCAGTCCTGCGCGGTTTAGCCGATGCACCGGGCTGCGAAATCGCCTAGAGTCGCCATCGTCTGTTCCTGGGAGCGATGCACGTGTCCAACGCCTCGAATACCAAAGCCCCCCGCCGGGTGATGCTGCTGACCGGCGCCAGCCGCGGCATCGGTCATGCCACGGTGAAGCGCTTCTCGGCTGCCGGCTGGCGCGTGATCACCGCTTCGCGCCATGCCTTCCCGGAAAACTGCCCCTGGGAAATGGGCCCGGAAGACCATCTCCAGGTCGATCTCTCCGATTCGCGCGATACGCTGCGCGCCATCGAGGATGTGAAGCAGCGCCTCGCGGTGGAAGGCAGCAAGCTGCATGCGCTGGTCAACAATGCCGGTATCTCGCCGAAAGCGGCCGATGGCGGGCGGCTGAATGTGCTCAACACGCCCTTCGAGGACTGGTTGCACGTCTACCAGGTGAATTTCTTCGCCACGATCCTGCTCGCCAAGGGCCTGAGCGCCGAGCTCGAACGGGCGCGCGGCTCGATCGTCAACGTCACCTCCATCGCCGGCTCGCGGGTGCACCCCTTCGCGGGTTCCGCCTATGGCACGTCGAAAGCGGCGCTCGCGTCGCTGACGCGGGAGATGGCGGCGGATTTCGGCCCGCTCGGCGTGCGCGTCAACGCGATCTCCCCCGGCGAGATCGACACCTCGATCCTCTCGCCCGGCACCGACAAGATCGTCGAACAGATCCCGATGCGCCGGCTCGGCACGACGGACGAGGTGGCCAAGGCGATCTATTTCCTGTGTACCGAATCGAGTTCCTATGTCAGCGGGACCGAAATCCACATCAATGGCGGCCAGCACGTCTGAACATCGGTTTCAGGCAAGGTTGAGCGCGTAAGCAACACGATCATGACACGCAATCTTCTCGACGATCTCGCGCCCGTTCCGGGCGAAGGCGGTGACGGCGCGCCAAAGGCGGTCGATCCCGTTACGGTCGATCCCGTGGCGGCGGCGCGCATCAACATGCGCGCGAACCTGCCCAGGCGCTTCTATGAAACGGCTGCGCTCGCGCAGGAGCCGGGCGGCTTCGTGCTCACGCTGGACGGACGGCCCGCGCGCAGCCCGGCGAAGAACCCGCTGCGTCTGCCCAGCCGCGCGGCGGGGGAGGCGGTCGTCGCCGAGTGGATGGCGCAGGGGGAACATATCGATCCCGCCCTCATGCCGATGACGCGGATCGCCAATTCCGCCATCGACGGCGTCGCCGTTCAGATGGAGGCGGTGCGCGAGGAAATCGCGAAATATGCCGCCTCCGATCTCGTGTGCTATCGCGCCGGGGAGCCCGAGGGGCTGGTCGCCGCGCAGAACGAGGCCTGGGATCCGGTTCTGGCGCATTTTCGCGAGCGGCATGACGCGCATTTCGCCCTCGCAGCCGGGGTGATGTTCGTAGAGCAGCCGCCCGAGGCGCTGGCGCGGGTGGCGGCTCTGGTCGATGCCCATGATTGTCCGTTTCGCGTCGCGTGCCTGCACGTGATGACCACGCTGACCGGCTCGGCCCTGATCAGCCTCGTCACCATTGACGGGGCGCTTTCCGGCGAGGCGGCCTGGCGTGCGGCGCATGTGGACGAGCATGTGCAGGAATCGCTCTGGGGCACGGATGAGGAGGCGCTCGCGCGCCGCAAGCGCCGGCAGGCGGATTTCGACGCGGCGCTGGACCTTTATCGCCTGACGGAAGCGTCCTGAGGGCGCTCCGAACGCCTCTGCCGGCAAAACGGGGCTTTTGCATCCCGCCGGTTTCCGCTAATCCATGCTGAGGGTTCAAGATATCCGCCCGGTTGCACGGGTGGTGTGATGACAAGCAGGGGCACAGAGGCTGATGAAGGACATGCTGGACAGGCTGGAGGAGCGGCGTGAACAGGCGCGCGCGGGTGGTGGCGAAAAGCGCGTCGCGGCGCAGCACAAGCGCGGCAAGCTCACCGCCCGCGAACGCATCGAGCTCCTGCTCGATGACGGCTCCTTCGAGGAGTTCGACATGTTCGTCCAGCATCAATGCGCCGATTTCGGGATGCAGGACCAGAAGATCCCCGGCGACGGCGTCGTCACCGGCTGGGGTACGGTGAATGGCCGCACGGTCTTCGTCTTCTCCAAGGATTTCACCGTCTTCGGCGGTTCGCTCTCGGAAGCGCATGCGCGCAAGATCATGAAGGTGCAGGATATGGCGCTGCGCATGCGCGCGCCGATCATCGGCCTGTTCGATGCCGGCGGCGCACGCATCCAGGAGGGCGTCGCGGCGCTCGGCGGCTATGGCGAGGTGTTCAAGCGCAATGTCGTGGCCTCGGGCGTGATCCCGCAGATCTCGGTGATCATGGGCCCCTGCGCCGGCGGCGATGTCTATTCCCCGGCCATGACCGATTTCATCTTCATGGTGCGCGATACCAGCTACATGTTCGTCACCGGCCCGGACGTGGTGAAGACCGTCACCAACGAGAATGTGACGGCGGAGGAGCTCGGCGGCGCCAAGGTCCACACCACCAAATCCTCCGTGGCGGACGGCGCCTTCGACAACGATCTCGAGGCGCTTTTGCAGGTGCGTCGCCTGATCGATTTCCTGCCGGCCAACAATCTCGACGGCGTACCGGAATGGCCGAGCTTCGATGATCCCTCCCGCGAGGAGCCCTCGCTCGACACGCTCGTGCCCGACAATCCGAATATGCCCTACGACATCAAGGAGTTGATCACCAAGGTGGTCGACGAGGGCGATTTCTTCGAGATTCAGGAGAGCTACGCGAAGAACATCGTCACCGGCTTCGCCCGGGTCGAGGGGCGCACGGTCGGGATCGTCGCCAACCAGCCGATGGTGCTGGCCGGCGTGCTCGATTCCGACGCCTCGCGCAAGGCGGCGCGATTCGTGCGCTTTTGCGACGCGTTCAGCATCCCGATCATCACCTTCGAGGACGTGCCCGGATTCCTGCCCGGCACGTCGCAGGAATATGGCGGGCTGATCAAGCACGGGGCAAAGCTGCTTTTCGCCTATTCGGAGGCGACGGTGCCGCTCGTCACGGTGATCACCCGCAAGGCCTTCGGCGGTGCCTATGACGTGATGGCCTCCAAACATGTGGGCGGTGACGTGAACTATGCCTGGCCGAGCGCGCAGATCGCGGTGATGGGCGCCAAGGGCGCCGTCGAGATCATCTTCCGCGCCGATCTCGACAATCCCGAGAAGATCGCCGCGCGCACCAGGGAATACGAGGAGCGCTTCATGTCGCCCTTCGTCGCGGCGGAGAAGGGCTATATCGACGAGGTGATCATGCCGCGCTCGACGCGCCGACGCCTCGCCCGGGCGCTCGCCATGCTGCGCGAGAAGGAGACCGAGCGGCCCTGGAAGAAGCACGACAATCTTCCCCTGTGAGCGAAAGCGGGTGCGCCACCGCATCCGGTCACCTGAACGATCCTGAAGACCCGGCCTCTGTGCCGGGTTTTTTGCGTTTGGGGGGGCAGGGAGGCGCGCAGAAGGGCCATGACGTCGTTAACCTTAACAAAAGCTTGCGCTCGACTTCAGTTGGAATAAGTAATATAGTTAATAATCATTTCT
>SL_7KL_010_BRINEDRAFT_10001581_pt1 | contig 10807 bp, 8 predicted proteins | sample SodLak_010_BRINE_FD_10663 | JGI IMG/M metagenome (IMG submission 10663)
GTGCCATTTGGTGTGCCATTTGGTGCCCAGGGGGCGTGCCATTTGGTGCCCAGGGGGCGTGCCAAGAGCGCTCGCAGCTGACCCAAGCAGGCCTCATGTTTCGGCTGGGCCCCAAGCAAGGTGCGGGCCCAAAGCGAGGTGTGAGCACCAAGCGAGGTGTGGACACCTTCCCAGCTCTTTTTGCGTGCCACCCATTTGGAGTTTGGACTTTGTGCATGCAGAAAGTACCACTTCATCCCACACCCTTTGGCGCAGCCCCTGCTGCTCGTGGGTGCACCCCAAGGGTCTGGGAGGGCCCGGGTACTTTGACAGAGGCTTGCACAAGGCGGCTTCGATATGGACGCACACAGCCTCGCACGGCGCCTGACGCAACACCTTCTACATGGTATCAGGCAGCGTATGACCTGGACTGCCCCAGGGGAAAGGGGGGGGCTTTCCCTGTTGAGGTGGCTGCTGCACTGCCCCGCCAAGGCGGAGACGCGCAAAGCAGCTGATGGGCGTAGCACACCTCACCTTGAGATGTCACTGACCACGCAAAGCAGCTGATGGGGGTAGCACACCTTACCTTGAGATGTCACTGATCAGGGCATCGACGCAGCCCAGGTCAAGGTCAGACGGGGTGAGCGGGGTGTCGATGGTGAGGACCACCTGCAGGGCACAGGCACAGAGGGTACTTGCTGTCTGCGCAGTGTCCTTAGCGGCGCTCGTGGCCCAGCCTGTGCCTTAGCCGCGCGCACAACCTGTGAGGCACAGGTGCAGGATACTCGCTGCCTGCGCCAGCGGACACCAACCTTGCCCTTCCTTCCTGTGCCCTGCCCTCCCTTGGCAGTCCAGTGGGGAGAAGATGGGAGGAGTGCAGGCAGGGGGTTGAGCGCATGCGGTGGCTCGCGCACTCGCTGCGCGCGCTGAGTGCGCTTCATGGATGGGCACACCCATCACGTGCCAGCCACACAGCCCTGCTGCAGCGCTGGCAGCCCAAAGGGAGCAGTCTGCAACGTCATTGCACAGCTAGGGTCCCAAGCACAGATACAGCATCAAGCAGGGCTGGTGTTGTTGGCAGCGTGCAAAGCATCACAAAGGCCTTTGTTGTACAAGCTTGCATCCGCCTTGACCTCAGCGCTGCACACATCCGCCTGCACACGTCCCCTTGCTATGATGGTATGATTGCACCATTTATACTTGAGTGCAAGCCTGATGTGCGCAATGTCCCTGGTGCAATGTCCGGGCTCCGCGCTTGCATTGTCCGGGCTCCGCGCTTGCATCCGCCTGCGTCACCACCGATTCCAGACTCAGATCCACACAAAAGCCAGCCGCAGCTCGCCCGTCCCCCGCGGCGAGACCAGCACTGCCGCAAAAATGGTCTCATTGCGTCACCTATCTGCCCCTGCCCTGTCGGTGGTACACTGTTGGCGGGTTGTCTTTCCCAGTGCCGGCAGTTGTCGCCTCCCAACAGACACCAACCAACTAACTCCTGACAGGGCATCAAGTAGGAGTCCGCCAGCACCAGGGCTGGGCCCTGGGCGCACTCATTTTGGGCACTAGCGAGGGCCACCCTCATTCCGGGCACTAGCGAGGGCCACCCTCATTTTGGGCACTAGCAAGGGCCACCCTCATTTCGGGCACTAGCGAGGGCCACCCTCACACGGCATCTTGCACGTGTCATGGGTGTTGGATTGGCCCGGCGCCAACCGCTAGAGAGGCTGAGCGGCTGCAGGGGCCCTGCCAGGTGTCGATGAATGTGTGGGTGATGGAGGCAGCCCCGTAAGCCCCTTCCAGTCAAGGCACTGGAGAAGAGGCGGCAGGGCTTCACGTACCGCTTCAGGTCATCAAGTACGGGTGTAGCTGCCGCAGTAAAGCTGCAAACACACCATGAGCATATGCCCCAGCCAGGCAAGTCACAGCCTGCATGCTTCACCTCACTCCATTTCTGCTACCTAGCAGCATCCAAGGTGGTTGGCAGTTGGCATCCGCCCTGTCCCACAAGCACCAGTACTAGATCACAAGGCACCAGTACTAGACTTTTGGCAGCAGAGGTAGTTGGGTGCACAGTGTTCCAGTACTCAGCATTTGGCAGTTGAAGCGAGCCCGGCTGCTGCCCACAAGTGCACACAGAGCATGCAGGACGGGAGCAGCAACAGGTGCACGCACTTTATGGCGTTGCAACCTGGAGCGATACTGGTGGCATGTATGGAAGGCAGCGTCAAGAGGCCCATCTGCTGGGTCATTGCCTGCAAGCACACATGCAGCCCCAGCACAACACCATTCGCAGTCAGTCGCATGTGCCCCAGCCAGGCAAGTCACAGCCCGCACCCTTTTCCTCACCTCTATTTGGAGGCAAAAAGGCACAGGCTGCCTGTTTCTATCACGCATGGCAACTTTATCCCATTGATCTGTCTTCCTACTTCAGCAGGCATTCACCAGGTGCGTTAACACATTGCGCTTACTTGCCCCGCATTGCATCAAGGCCCTCCCTTAGAGCAGCTGCAGCTCAGCACCATCACATTTGCCTGGTCTTGTGGTTTGTGCACCCTGGCTGTGCACTCATACTTTGACCCCGGGGGAAAACACCCTGGTAAGGCACGCTAGCCAAGGGGCCAAGCACTCCACCCTGCTTTGGTGGCCCACGACCAAACCCCCTCAGTGCTGCTGAGCTTGCTGGTTGACATCGACAAAATGCATTGTGGGACATCACGGAGGCCATGGTTGGGAGTGAGTGATGATGGTTGGAAGTTGGCCCGGGGCAGGCTCGCAGCGAGGCTGGCCCTAGACTATTCACCATATTTTCTCAGTTCAAGGTGCAGCCTTCAGTGACCCTGACAGGGCACCCACCCTTGCGCCTCGGAGCTTCTGTTTGGGGCCACCCATGGGAGGTCTCCAGTTGACTGCTTTGGCTCTCTCTGTAAAGCAGGTATGCCCTGTACATTTTGCGCCTCAAGCCCAAGAACACGCCCCCACATAAGGCAAACAGGCCAGATGCCTGCAGGAGGTTGGCAAGAAGTCTGATGGATAAAAGAGTAGAGTACGTGAGCTCAGGCCGCGAGGAAAGCAAGCATGGCAGTGCAAGGCGTGACACTGGGACATCGGTGAGCGGGGCAGCATGCGAGGACACGGAAGTGGCTGCATGCGTGACGTAAGGGAGCAAAAAAAGTTAAACTTTGCTCCAGAAACACTTCCCAAGGGGCAATGAGCCGCCTATGGGGCCTGGGCACTTGGCGGCACTGCTTCACTGCTTCCTCTGTGCAGCATCTAGCGTGTTTCCACGTCAAGCAATTCGCCATCAACCACATGGCAAGCAGCCGCAGCAGTCACGCTTCTGGAATGAGGGCCTGGTGCTTGCAAGCCAAGTGCCACGTCCCACCCTGAGGAGTGCCAGAGGTACGCTGTGACCCACGACCTGCGCCGGAGAGTGGACAAAGTCAGGAGGCAAGTCAGGCTTGTGATGCCAGCACAAGCACGTGAGCATATTCCTGGCTCATGTGGCAACCAGAAAATCTGTGTGTTTGTTGTACAAATGTGGTCCATGCCACTCACCGAAACATAGAATGCAGACTGGGTCCCGATGTGCGCCAGGACGAAAACGGCAAGAAGGGTGGCAGGCATGTCCAGGACGAGCTGAGAGGGAGAAGAGGCACAACAATGGTCATAGAGTGATTTTGTTGACATGCTGGCCAAAGCGCGTGCGTTTGCCTGTTGGCGCGCCTTCAGCCTGCAACTGCTGCTGGGCCCTGCATCTTGTTTGAAAGCACCTGGCCCTGCTCAGCACCCCACTTTCAGCTCGCCAAGATTCTCCCATTTCTTTGTACCCGCTAACAAAAGGAAAACCACACAGCCACGGTAGAGTATTAGGATGGTCTTTGCTGCACCACAGAAGCTGCAGTGCCCAAGGGACTGACTTCTCATGTTGGCCTAATGCGGCTGACAAGGCTGCGGCAGCACACCCAGCCAGCGCTTAGCACGCACCATTTGCGGCACAATAGTCAGAAGATTGGTACCCGTATCGAGGTACATGTGGACTGCTGGTGCGGTTCCATAGAGGGCCATTTGGCACACAAGGAACTGCAGGATTGCAAAAACTGCAAACCAGAATTGCACCTACACGCGCCAGGAAGCAGGTCAGGGGAGACTGTTAACTTTCATGCTCATTCAAGCATGTGAAATCAATGATGCAGAGTAGTGACACAAACAACCACTCCAGCACAGGGCCCACATAAGGTCTGCCAGTAGGCAGCCTTCCAGGCACCCCCAGTCCACACTCAGCATAGCTGACGTGCATAACATCACTGCATTGGCAAGGCTTCTGTGGCTCACCCACCTTCTTGCATGGCGAAGCTGCTGTGGGGGAGGGCAGCGCTGGGCATGTGGAGCTGATTAGGGACACGTCGAGTGAAGCCAAAATGAAAACAGCTGTAGGCACCCAGTAGCGGGCGCCTAATGGATGGGCCAATGATGCTATCATCACCCCAACAAAAAGTTGCCCCCAGCGAACGAGGATGAGCCGGTGCACTGAAATGAGCCAGTGCGTGTAGCTGACATTAAAGCGCTTCATATAGCACCCGTTTGATGATGCACGCATGCCCCTGCCTGCCTTTGCCCCTCGTCCAGACGCTGCGGTGACCTTTCACTTTAGGCTTTGGGAGGAGGCAAGTTCGGGAGGAACGCGACCTAACCCGGTGTCATCTCTCCGGCTCATCCAACAGCTATTCGCGCGTGCAGTGTGAAGATGCATATTTCAAGACATAATGTGATAAACTTTCTTACATTCAGTTATAAAGATGCTCCACATGCAGTAACGGCTAAAATAGTCGCCTTTAGCCTGTCTTCCCCATTTGCTCAGAGTGGCTCAAGAATCTCATGGGAATGTGTATGAAACGTAATTAACCACATGATGAAGCCGGATGAAGCCGCGTTGGCGACCCTCGTGTAGGAGGTCTAAATCCAGCCTCCTGAATCTCACTGACTTGCATACCTCTTCCACATTCAAGTCTTATTTTGCTACTTGAAAGATATTTTAGCTGAACAGTTGAATTGTAAATAATGTAGGAGCACGTTCGCTTGACTCATGCAGCTCAATTGGCATCTGCGCAATGCTAAGCCAATGTAAGCGCTTATGCAGCTCTGTAAGCGCGCTTATGCCACCCAGCAAGCGCGCTTATGCTGCTCTGTATAAGCGCGCTTAGTCCGTGCAAGCACTCTCCTCCCCTTGTCCTCCATTGAGGGGCAATTGCTCATGCCCTGACCCACAGCTGTGCACAAGGTGAGGAGATGGAGCGATTTATATGGAAGGGAGGAGCAGCGTCAGGCGCAAGCATGGAGGCCATACGCTTAGCCATCCTAAGCGTCAAATAAGTGGCTCTTAAGCGCCCTCTTAAGAACGCTTAAAGAGTGTCGGCTAAGCGCGCTTAGCTGTGTTCGTGTGCCCTTCCCCTGGTTTGGCCGAGCAGCACAACAATATTCACCACTGTATGGTCACTCTGGCAGTGTCGCAGAGTTAGGCCCATGGAAATAGAAGCAACTTCATTCATCATTTGGCTGACGATGACCAGCCAGCCATTCACCAACTAGCCTATCGATCAAGACCCTACCTTGTGGACATGCTATCCTTCCCTTAACTGGCGGCTAGCTGCACGCTCCATGCCAACTCACAACTCCACATCACATTTTCATACATCATGCATTATCAAAAAATTGCAAGCTAACGGATACTACTATCTTCCTATACGACATGGCGAATCAACACATCCTAACACATGGCTAAGAGTACAAGAAGGACAGAGCCAAAGCCCAACAAATCATGAATTAAGGGCCATGCGGGGCTTATCAGATTTGGAAGATGGTGTAGAATGGGACTAGCGGCTTTCAAAGACACATAGGCAACCGGCAAGAGCTTGGCATGGGTTGCACAATTATCATCTAGTCCGACTCAGGCTGCAGCTGGCTGCTGGGTGGACCCAATGGTCTTCACTGTCCTGACGCCATCCTTATCAATGACCTTGATGATGTACGCAGAGGGCGCGACAATCAATCTTCGCTTCACCTCTTCAATGCCCTGCAATATTAAGACACACGTCCACCTATCTTGGCCAATGCCAATGTGAGGCACTGAGCTTGCGGCCTATGCAGGAGAGCCACAATCATAAAATTAAGCACACGTCCTTTCCATGGGGACGGACACATTAGAGAAATTGGCAACAACCTTCGGTCATGCAAGACATAACTAAAGGAGAACAGGCTGGGTTACTAATTAGAGCCTGCAAATACAGGCAAAACATGCATGCTAAGGCACCAATTGGCATGCACGAAATACACGCACATGACACACAGATACATAAACACATCCATAAATAAGCATTTGCGAGCACACCCACACCCACACCCACACCCACACAATTTGTCAACAAGCACATAAAAAAGTGTGGCATCCGTACCTGCTCCATCATGTCTAATGCCTCTGCCTGAGTGAGGTCAGGTCTCCACAACTTATCAAAAAGGGACAGCACAAACATGGCACCTGCAGGAGAACCACACACGTGAGCACAGCAGAGAGGACACCGCGGGGGCTTTGCAGCCTATCATGATATGAAGGCATACAGGATAGTCATCACCTGTTCCGCACTTCGGATTGCACACATTTATGCATGAAAGGGAGCTCAGTAAAGATGCAGAAGCCGCTCTCAACCACGCACCATAGCCTGTCCCGCCTGTGTTGATCTTGTTTAAGGTAGCAAGGTAGTCCATCCAATACAAGGATGGCCCGACGTTCGCGTCGTAGCCAGCCAGCAGCAGGTTACAGTGGTAGGGGGACTGCACAGAGACCGAGATGGGAAAGGGCTAGGACGGCGTATTGTCAGTCTGCTCATGCATGGTGAGCTGGCTCAAATGCATGGATACGTGCATGCCAAGACATTGGCGTCCATGTGCATGAGCCCTAACCTGCTGGCTAGACTAAAAAAAAACATACCTTGCGCAGGGCCTTGGCCAGCTCTCCTCGCGTCAAGTGTGCCACGGCGTGCGTGGAAAGCCTGGTGCTGTTCCTCAGCTCGTAAAGCTTGACGTTGGCTATGATAAACTCGGTGAAGTTGACGCGATCCCCGGCCTCGCCTGAAATGCCGAACAGCTTGTTGGAGTCCACGGGCACCAGCTTGTCCTCGTCCTGCTTGATGCTGATAATAGAGTGTGAGGCAGTGGTGTCACTACATACCATGACAAAGTCGGGACCCTGGACACAGAGGGAAAGAAAGGCTGGGTAGGTCAGATCATGAGTTGCGTGCGTGGCCCAGACTGGTCCTGCACTTCCAAAACACCACCTTGATGCCCATAAGGTAGTCCATCTTGGCCCCCTCTAGATGCTTAAAGCCCAGGGACACGCGTTAATCTGATCAAATTGCTTACCACGCAAGAGCAACCATCCCTAAAATTGAAAAATTAGTTGTATCTCAAATGTATTTGGTTTCTTTGTTATGGCCTGTAGGGTCGAGGTCGTAATTCACAGCTGCCTTAACTAAGTATAATTTGATGCAACTCTCCGGCACTGCAAGGGCCACATACGATTGTGATTGGAGGCAGTAAGGCAAAGCAAAGTTCAAGGCTTTCTCAGGCCTTAAAACTTCCTGCTTGCACAGCTGAGCGAGGCACTGCGCAGATGCCGCTGAGCCAGCGCGCATCTAGGGCATGCCAGCCCATGCTCAGCTATGCCGGAGCATTTAGGAAGGCACAGGAGCGCCCTTGGAGCTTGCAAGATGAAGAGGGCTCCATAATATGCAGCGTCGCTGAGAACAAGCTGAACTCCCAGATGCTCCATGTGAGGACTACTATGCGCAAGGTCTTTTTTCAGATCCCTCTACCGATGATCTGTCGTGGCATCTACGCCAACACCCACTCTGCCTTGCAAATGGTGCTTCCTGGTTGCAACCTCTGCTGCGGTCTGCCACTGTGTGCAAGCGCTTCACAGCCATGCTTGAGTGGCGCACCATGGAGCGCAGATGCATTGCTGGTGTCCATGAGCTAGCCTCGCTGGCGCTTGCATGCCCTCAGCTCGCTATAGTTGTCAGCAGCACCTCTGCGCTTGCAGGATAAGATATCTGGGCTGCAGCCCCCCTCGTCCTGCCTCTCCTACCCTGCCTCATACAGAGGCACACCAGAACTGCGCAGCGCTATGGCTCGGATGGCCCAGCGCACATTCATGCAGGTATAGCATGCTTTGTGCAAGGGCACTCCTGTGCACACTGCAAGTGAACCGTACCACCAGAGAGCCTCTGCGCCAGGCAGAGGCCGTCATTGCCCTGGATGCTGCTTGAGTTGTGCTTGTTTCCAGTGGCGCAATCTTCATTAGTTGCTGGGTAAATTCACTAACTGGTAAAGCCAGGGCTTTCTCATTTTGCCTCGACTTATTTTCCTTGTTAGCTTGGCCCTGAGCCACTGGGGCAATTACATCAAGGACTCCTTACTATGGAGATTTGGAATGGAGAGACAATTGAGAACTGGTGGAATGTGGTGATTTATTTTTCCTCAGGGTGTTGAAATAGATCCCGCAAATCTTGCCGTCCTGGCGGGAGCTGGTGCCGTTTTAGATGTCCTCTTTTGGTGAGGAAATGAATGCATTTGTGCCCGCTTTTATGTTGGCCGACTGACCGCTTCTTTGTTAATGAGAAAATAGTAGTACTATGCCCTTGCAGAGCACATCCCCATTGCCATTGCTGCACAAGGCCTGCATTGTGGCATGTTTACATGGAGTGCAACCGCATCCCCATTTTTGCAAGTGCTCTGAAAGTGTGTTTGGCTTAGTAGAATAAATGACAGGGCGACCAGACATGTTTTAAGTCACCACCAAAGTGGCAGTTGCCACCTACATGCAAATGTTCAGGTGATCCTCTTAGGATGAGAACCCAACCTTCACCTAAGCCTATTACAATCAGCCACAGCTGCAAGCAACCAACTGGCCCTCTCTTTGTGCTCACAAGACTGCAGGTCATACCTGAACCTCTGCTTCCTGGTGCTTTACTGCAGGCTCATCTGCGAACCCAACGATGCAGTGCTTATCCCTGGCCCTATCTACCCCGCTTTTATGAACGATTTGCAGGTGCGCCTGCAGAGTGATACTCCGCAGAATGTCCACGAGATGGCGTTTTTACACCTCAGCACGGAATGTTTGTAGCATTTCGCATGTGCGGGCCCCAAGCTTCTTGAACATTCACATGTTTGCACTGTCACTCTTTGCCTGCATTATGTAACTACTGCCCCATGGCTTTCCAGGTCAGAGATAACACGCAACCCGTCATCTTTACTCTGGATGAGCAACAATGCGTCTCCAAGCAGTTGGACACTGTGTCTGCTGCTGAGGCTGCGCAAGGGAGGACGGTCCGTGCTTTCCTGCTGACAAATCCAAATAACCCATGTGGCACACTGTAAGGATGCATTTATGTCTGCATGCCTGCTGTTATTGCGTTGACATATTCATATCATTTCTCTGGAGGGTGGTGCTTTAAGGTCGTGCTTCCCGTGCATTTGTGGACACATTGGTTTTGGTGTTGGTGCACCTCAGATACATGTCACTGTTATAGACAATTTTGGCAGTTCATTGAATGCGGAGATGACAGCTAGCTGGTTGCAGGGCTTAACTTGAAAAGAAGAAATTAGGGTTAGATGTGGTTTGCATAAACATACCTCGCTCGGATCAGGCTCTGGCTTTGCCAATTCCCCATACAAGTAGTTGAACTGGCGCATAGTCTGGCGCCGCTCCTTCTCCCGCTGCTTGTATGTTTCGATGGCACGGTGGAGCCAGAGCCTGATCCGAGGGCATGCAGAGAGGGTTGTTTGTTCAATGCTTGCATTCAATGACTGTTTGCAAGACAGGCCATTCCAAATCTGTGACGATGCTGCACTCGGGTCATTCCTTGTCTATTCAAGAGCTGTACTTGCCTTAAATGTATGCTTCAAGCAAATATCAATTTTTGATTACATTTCCAGGAAGGGTGACTCTTGTCAGCGTGCATTCCATTACAGGTACAAGCCAGGGACAGTGTTGGAGGTGGCTAAATGGTGCTTGAGGAACAAGGTTCACCTGGTCAGGTGTGCTCATGCTCGTTGCTTGGATACTTCATTTGTTATTTTAGAGTAACCTTCAATTGCTCTGTGCCATGTTTCGCCATGCGTATCTTTTTGTCTGACCTTTGTCTGAATACAATGTCCCCCTTAAAGTACATGGGTCTGGGGTTGGCAGTCAGCCAGGTCATTAGGCTAATAAGTTTCAGGCTGGTCAGATCAAGGTCACAAGTTGCCTGCAATGGATCAAGTGAGGGCGGAGCTCCATGCATGATCAGTGAAGTTTGATACATCCATGAACTTGCCTTGGCAAATGTTATCTACAGAGAAGTAGCACACAGCTCCACCTTGGCTCTGCATTTCTTGCCTGCAGCGATGAGGTGTATGCAAATTCGGTCTATGGGAAAGATGCTTCTGAATTCCTGAGTGTGGAATTGCTGATTCGGAGTGAAGCCTCCAGCCTTCCACCGGAGGATGTGAGTGCAAGATGTATTGTCATGGTTCATGTTCGGGAAGTGCCGCAGCAAGCTGTGTCCTGTGAGAATGTGTAACACAGCTGTACCTGCCGAACAGGGCAGCTTGATGAAAACACACAAGGATCAAGCATGGCTGCAAGCATGAAAATGGATGAAGTTTGCCAAGACGTCCCCCTCTTTCCTCCTTTTAGGGACTGTCTGTCACAGGCATATTTCTTGATTCAGAGCACCGTTTAATGTGAATGTGTTGTCTTTGCCACAGGCTGACCGCATTCCTGACCTCGTGGTAAGCT
>SL_7KL_010_BRINEDRAFT_10001583_pt1 | contig 10805 bp, 11 predicted proteins | sample SodLak_010_BRINE_FD_10663 | JGI IMG/M metagenome (IMG submission 10663)
GGCCAAGCTTGTGGCGTGGGCGCGTCATCTGATTGGCGAGGCTGGCCAGCCCCAAGGGAACGCTGTACCAGCCGCCCCAGCGGTACTTGCGTAGCGCCGCGCGAACACTCGTTCCCCCGGTTTTCGCAATGTGCACGAACAGGAAATTCCTGCTGTAGGAGATCAGCATCCTGCCTCCAGGGACCGCTTTCGGCGCCAAAGGGCGCGATTATACCTGATAGCCCAGGGTGTCCAGGTAGTGTCCCGCGCTCACCGATACCCGGTATGCTGCCACCGCCTTCCGCAGCACCGAGCCGTCGGGCGGTGTCTCGAGGGTGCGCAGCATCGCAGCCGCCAGCGCGTCTCGGTCCCCCACGGGCACCAGTGGCGCAATCCGACCATGGTCGGTTATTTCTCCCGGCCCGCTGGGACAGTCCGTGGCTATAACGGGCGTGCCAAGGGACATCGCCTCCACCAGTGCGTTTGGAGAGCCTTCGTAGCGCGATGAGAGCACGTACAGGGACGCTCTGGCCATCCATGCATAAGGGTTGGCCTGAAAGCCCGGCAGGTGGACGGCGTCGCCGATACCAAGCCTCGCGCTGAGCGCCTGTAGTGCCTGGCGTTCCGGCCCTTCGCCGAGGACAATCAGCCGCGCTTCCCGCCGCTGGCGGACTGTAGCGAAGGCCTGGATCAGTGTGGTGAAGTCCTTTTGTTCCGTGAGTCGCCCCACGCCAAGGATCACAGGCGTTGTCGAGTCCGGTTGCAGCCAGGGGTGATCCACCGGGGCGGCTGCGCGCGAGTCCAGATCGTCGGGGATGGAGGGATTGCGGATCACGGTGAATCGTTCCCGGGGGATGCGGCCGATGGTGGATAGATCATCGGCCACCGCCTCGCTTACCGTAACGATGCGGTCGGCCCAGGGATAGAGGCAGCGGACTGGCAGGTACCGCGACCAACGCCGCAACGTACTCTTCCCCGCAAGGGACCCGCTCAGGTGCATGCCCATACGCAGGACCATCCGCGTGTCCACGAGAGCGATCCGGCGTGCGATAAGGGCAATGCGGCTGGCCCTGTCCTTGGCGACAAGCATGGCTTTCGGTCGGGCCCGGCGCAGGTAGCGGACAACGGCCGGCAGGGCGAACAGCGACGTGGTGACATCCAGTCGCGTAACCCGCACCTCGGGCGGAATGCGCTCCAGGTGACCGCCGCGGGCCTTCAGTAGAATGAGATCCACCTCGACGCCTGCGGCGACAAAACCGTGCAGCAGGTTGGTAATCATGTTCTCGACGCCGCCGTCTCCGGTGAAGGCGACCAGAACGGCAAGGCGGTGCGGCGCAGTCATAACCCCCAGCGGCGGGCCTTGGCCTGGTTGGCGATTCGGCCCGGCAGGGCGATCAGCTTGATGATGGTCTGCATGTACTCCGGCAGTGCGGTTTTCCAGCCGTCATCGGGCCTGATGGTGCTGCCATCGGTCTTGCGCAGGACGTCCGCCGCGCCGATGTTGTGGTGCGGGATGTCAGCCCACTCCAGTTGCTGTGGCTCGAAATCGAGCCCGATTCGTTGCATGAGCTTGCGCAATTCGCCCTCCGGATCCTCGGCCAGCTTTTCGTAGTCCACTACGATGTGCGGCTTGTTGCGCAGCAGGAAGTAAAGCCGCAGGGAGCGATGGCTGTACGTGAAGGTCGGGATGTACCTCTGCCCCTTGCGCTTGCGAATGGATTGCGCCCTGCCGCGCGCGTCCCGGTGGACGTGGATCGGAATGACGTCGATATCCGGTGCGTCCATGAGGCGTTTCAACCGCGCCACCGACTTGGAGTTGTCCGTGACGTACTCGACCCCGGCCGCTTCGGCCGCCGCCTCGAACACTGCCCTGTTCTCGGAGCGGAAACTCGCTTCGTCGCGTGCGTGGACGTCGGCGGTTTCAAGGTTGCGCCCGTTCTTTTCGCCAAGCCGTCGGTTCGCGTCCGACCAGAACTCGCAGTCCCAGAAGCTGGGTGCACCGCAGGGCAGGGGTGCTTGCGGGCGTAGTGGGCGAGCCGGCGTACTCCGCCGAGGGCGCGAATGTTGCTGTGCGAGTCCAAGAGTATATCCAGGAGCGTCGAGCCGCTACGCCCCATGCCCACCAGATAGATGACCTTCATTGCAGTTGTCCTTTGGTTGTGCGAGGGCGAACGGTATCGGCGCCGTCAATTGCGAGCATTGTAACCGAGCGCTTCCAATGTCTCGCGCCGCGAATCGGCAAAGTCGATAAGTTCCGGGTTGTGCTGATATGCGAACATGCGGTCGGGGCGGAACTGCTCTGCCTGTCGACGGATTTCGGAGTGGTCAGCCCGGAGTCCGCAGAATTGAACGATGTTACCGAGATGGTGTTCCGGATCGCTCAGGAGGTCTTCGTAGCGCAGTTCGAGTGCGCTATCGCCGAGTGACCGGGTATGCGCGCGCGCACGCCCCGTGTAGGCTTTCCAGAGGTCAAGACCGTAGTCGAGGTTAGCGACGCTTGCAGCGTGGGCAAAGCCACTGCGTTTGGGTGCCAGCGGGCTGTTCACATACAGCCAGCGGCGGCGACGGTACCGATGTGCGGCGGCATTGAACGCGGCTTGGTGGCGCACCCTGAGGCTTTCTGCGACATCAACGCCATGCCTCGTGATATGCAGTACCCTGGCGTCGGGGAAGATTTCCAGCCACAAAGGCAACGTGTAGGTGTTGCGCGGATCTTTCCAGCCCCACGCCTCAGGCTGACGGTGCATGGAGCGATAGCGGAACCAGCGTACCCATCCGAGGTAGCCAAGGCTCGCAGGCCCATCAGTGATTCCGCGGAGGTAGTCGATGGTTAGCGGGCGCACGCGCTGGTCCGCCAGTAGAGTATCGATGCCGGAAGGGCGCTCCCAGGTCGCACTTGCCTGGTTGAACACCCAGTAGTTGAGTGCGTTTGTCCATCGGCACTCCTCATTCCGGGTTGTGTCGCGCCCCATAAAAAAACCGAATCCCTGCAGAACACGCGTTAGCATGCTGGTCCCTGCGCGATGCATGCCAATGACGATTACGGGCGGTCGGGACTTGGGGCGATTGGATGCACTAGTCAACGCCAAGACCATCTCCTCGGGAACTCGTCCCCCGCTTGATCCAGTAGTATCTAAAGATTCCTCACGGGCGCTGGATGGCAGCGTCAATGCTGAGCATCCATCGGTCACAGATCAGGTTTACCGATGCCAGTCTGTGCGATGTATCGTCAGTCTTTCCCTGAAAACAGGAGCGCGCCCACTGCGTAGTAGGATCCCGCGATGCCGAGTTTCTGTCACAGATTCACGGGGGGAGGCTACCACATACGGGGCCCGTTTTCCTCTCGTGATGCGGGGAGCAAGGGGCGTGGTCGACCATCCAGGTCTTCGGTTTCGTCATTTCCGAGATTCACGCCAGAAACTGGGGCGGGTACACTGCCTCCTATCATGAAACGCCTATTTTGAGTGGCTTCACGTGCGTGACTATCCACAGGTGGAGATTCCGCCTCGCAGGGTTAATCAGGCCTTCTCCCGGCGAACGCCCTTCTCCAAAGTGCGGTTTGCCTGGGACGGCCTCGCCCTTCATCCGATGCTTCGCCGTGGCGGCTGGGATAAGCAGGTCTTCCCGATATCGGATCACCCGACATATCGTTTGATGCTAACGCTGTATCGGAATAGCTTCGACGCGAAAGCCTGCTACGAGCCCCTCGTCCAATACTATATCGAGCGGGGGCGCGGCGAGCGCGCCGCCCGGGCTCACGCCGACCGGCGCATTGACTACTACATGGAGAACTACGGCGGGCTTTGCCGAAACCTCCGGGAGCAGGGGTATCGGGCCGACGCTAGCGACAACCAGATTGGCGTCGCCATTGACCGGGAAGGCCGGTTCGTCAAGGCGTGGGAAGGCCACCACCGCTTCGCGCTGGCGCACATTCTGAATCTGGGTCGGGTGGTGGCCGACGTGCGCTGGGTGCATCTGCACTGGTACCGGCGTTTCCAGAACGGCGGTGGGTTCTCCCGGGATGCGCTGGAACAGGTGGTCAGCGCCGCAGCCCAGCAGGCTCTCGCTCCCGTCGAGGAAGGGCAGACCGCCTGAGCCCGGTGCGCGACTAACTGGGCCAGGGGCTGTCGCCGAAGTGGCGGTTCGCCCGCATCATGCGCCCGAGCGGGGAGTTGTACTCGTAGGCGCGCTCCACCAGGGTGCGGAAAATCGCGTGCAGCGCCATATCGTCGCGAGCGATGCGGTCCATGCGCTCAATCAGATTGCGCAGCATGTCTCCATTGTGGAACCGGAACCCCTCGATACCGTCCCAGAAATCCTCCGGATCCGGCTCCGGCGCGTTCGCCAGCGCGTCTTCGCCTGGGATGCCGTGGAGCGTGGCGTTCTCCGTCTCGGCCATCTTCAGGGCATTGAAGTACGCGGTGAGCATGCCGGCGATGGCTCGCTGCTGGGGCGCGCCGTAATCGGCGAACGTATCCACAGCCGAAAGCAGCCAGCGTGAGTTGAGCACCTGCGTAAGATGATCGGCCTGCGACCGCCACAGATGCAGGAACTCATCGATGGTATCCACCGGGTCGAGCCCCCGGCGCGCTTTCACGCAGAGTCGCGCATGGTGCAGCGCCAGCTCCGACCGGCCGGTGAACTCCGGGCGGAGGGAGTCGATATGGGTTTCGAGGTCCTTGTGGCGAGCTCGCTGTAGCTCGGTGCCCGCCGGAGCGACCGCCGCATCGCGCATCCGCGCGTGCTCGCGGGCCCATTGCGCCTCGCGCTCACCGCGTGCATTGCGCCTGAAGGCGCGGGCAATAACACGGGACAGGCGGCCTTGCAGCAACGTGCGACCGCGGCTGGTCAGGATGTCGGGCCGTTTCAAGGGCGGCACTCCAGCAACAGGTTCACGATCGGGTCGGCTCAGTGGCGCAACGATGCCCCGCTAGTGAAATCATTGCAAGGTGCCGGTACCATCAACGCCATTCGATTGCCGCGCTTCGGCAGGAACGACGAGAGCCCATGCGACTGCTCAGGAACTGGCGCCTACGGCGCACCCCTTTCCACAGGACTTACCCTTCCCGGTCGGACTTCGTCATGGACCATGTCGACCGCCGCATGGCGGTGGACCGCGAGCGCGGTTTCATCTACTTCCGCATCCCAAAGGCCGCGAACTCGACGATCTGCTACCGGCTGGCCCGGCAGAAAGACCCCACCATCGATAACGCCGATGACGCCAAGCGTTCGTTTCTGAGAGGGAGGGACCTGACTTGGGATGAGGTCAAGCATCTTAATGACCGTTTCTATCTTTTCACGTTTGTCAGGAACCCGTATTCCCGGATAGCGTCCGCTTACCTCGACAAGGTCGAACGCATGAAGCCGAAGCAGCAGAAGGTGCTCTCAAGCCTACAGGAGGACGAGGGAACCCCGCCCACGTTCCTAGAGTTCTGTCGGTACCTAGATCGGGGCGGGCTTTATGATGACCCGCACTGGTTTCCGCAAACATGGTTTTTCGCGAGTGGCGTGAGTTCCCTCGACTACGTAGGGTTCGTGGATAACCTTGAAGAGGGTTATAGCGCTGTATCCAAGGTCTTGAGCTTCGCCTCTCGAGAATCTGAGATGACGTGGGATCCGCATCGTACCGGTGCTTCGGCTCAGGTTGTCGATCTTTTTTGTGACAATACAAAGGAAATTATTGCTAGGGTTTATACCTCTGACTTTGTTGAGTTCGGTTTTTCTTTCGACTTGTGAAGCTGGTTTCGCTTATGTTTTTTCTCAGAGGGGTTTATGCCTAAAAATTCAGTAAACAAATACTTCGTAGATCAGTACAGGCGCCTTCATAGCGATCATAAGGACTATGGAAAAAGTTCGGATAAAAAGGTCCGAATGGTTCTTTCTCTTGTTGATGATCTTTCTGCCAAGTCCGTTTTGGACTATGGCTGTGGCAAGAGCTCTCTCATGGACGGAGTCAGGTCAAGGCGGCCGATATCCGTGGGTCGATACGATCCGGCCATCGACGAGTTCATGGAAAAGCCGGAAGGTAAGTTTTCCCTCGTTGTGTGTACTGACGTCATGGAGCATATCCCCGAGGATGATGTGAGTGCGGTCCTAGACGACATAAGAGGGCTCTCCGAGAATGCGTTCTTCTCCATAAGTACGAGGAAGGCTAAAGCCACGCTTCCCGATGGACAAAATGCACATGCAACAGTTAGAGATAGTGAGTGGTGGCTGGGGAGTATCAGGAAGTCCTTCGGTAGTGCATTTTTTCTGCAAGGTGAAAAGGACTTAATATATATTTCAACTTGGATGCCTGCAAGGTTGTCCATTGTCAAGTTTAGATTGGCGGTCGTTTTGTTTAAAATTTTGAAGAAAATAGAGAAGTCGAGAAAAAAATAATTGTAAAAGTTTCGCCTCTCTCAGGTGGGCGGTTGGAGTTCGTTTTTTAAAGGGGAAAGTGTTTAAGATCTTTTTGGAGATAAAGGTTATTTAGGCATTGAGGAAGGAATGTAAGGGTTCGCGAGATAGGGGGTCCTGATCTACATGTTCCGAAAACGCTCGGAAGGAGAACGCTCGCAGCGGTCGTGACCAAGCAGTCACGTTCTTCCTCAAAATCTTTTGATTCCAGTCTGAACCCAAGGCGCAAGCCAAGCAGTCAAAAGAGGGGGATTCCAGTTCTTTGGTATATTTCTTCCTCTGTTGTCCTGATGTTAAACCGGGCGCTCAAAGCTGAAAGATAGTGGGTGTCCGCGTGGGAATGGCGCGGAATCTTCCTTTTTTGTTTGAAAGACTTGTCCTTGTAATTTTCTCTATCAGATAATCCTATGCCGCTTATGATATATTCAGACTGAGTGCCATGCTGAAGTATAGCGTAAGCCAGAGAAAATATGCCGGTTGATGCGCGAAATGCAGCCGGTGGTCGCCTCTCTTTTCCGATTGCTTGAAAAGCGTTCTGAAGTAGCTTGGTGTAAATGTAAAGGGTTGAAACGGTGATTGGTGCCTCTGTAAGACGGCAAGGTCCAACTGGCTCGTCTAAGCCGGAAATATTCCGTAGTATTCTTTCTCTTTCTCTTTCAGTCACTTCGACGACGGATATTCCTTCTTTTATTTTTCTCTTGGCCGAGGATTTATCTGGCGGCAATATTAGTATAACGCCGTCGTTTCTACTCTCAAGGATGCGTGTCGTTTTTTCGTCGTAATGCTGAAGTTTTTTATTGTTTGGTCGGCGCTCCCTTTTGGTTATCTGTCCGCTGGCCACTACGGAGTAGGTTTTTCCCCCTCGGTGTGAAAGTTCCCCTTGGTAATAGCTTGCGGCGGCATTGGCGCAATATGCGTGGTCGAAAGAGGGGATGATTGCGTCAGGCTTGGAGCCAAGTATGAGGACGCGCTGCATGGGGTTGAGGGTAGATGTCATTGTTTTCCCGGCTTGTTCGTTGTCGCATCGTTTAGTGTTTCAAGTATTAAGCTGAAGTCGCTCGGGGTAAAGTCGATTTCAGACCAGTGGCTAACGAACGCGAAGTCTATTTCGGCGTTAGAGGCGGAATGATAATCTAATAAGCTATCCCCGAAAAAAAGAGCCGGGCGAAACGTCCCTGCTAGGTCCTCATACTCTTGCAGTATTACTTGTTTAGAAGCTGGGCTGCCGAAAATGCCGCCGTCGAATAGGTGATCGAGCCCTCGGCGAGAGAAAAGAGTTCGCAACTCGTTCTGATCCCCTCCAGACGCTACGATCCAACGTGCGCCGGGTGTTTGTCGCCGGAGTTCAAAGATCGCTTCATCGATCTCACACTCAAGTATTGCATCCCACACGAGCGCTGCGTATCGCTCGAGTAGCTCTTCGCGCTCTTCCTCAGATGGGATTTCTCGACCCAGTACAGTCTTCAGAAACCAGTCGAACTTGTGATAACGCGATATGCCTCCGTGCTCCACGTGGTACTCACGCAATTTCCGGGCGGGCTCGTCGCCGTATGGCAGGGCGGCTTGGTAGAATGCATCTGTCTTGATCGGATTCGAGTTAAGGATGACACCGTCGCAGTCGAAGACGAGCGTCCGGTATTTCGCGAGGTCGAGATTTTCTGCTCGTTTAGTGCCCACTACGCTGCTCCAGCGCGCGCTCAACTCTTGCAACGTCCTCCGGAACGTCGACTGCGATAGAGCTTGCCGAGACGGGGACCATGCATACTTCGTAGCCGAGTTCCAAGAACCTTAGGATTTCAATGTCTTCCAGTGCTTCCAGCGGCGTCTTGGAGTCGTGGTTTGCGAAAGCGTGCAACGCGTCGGGGGGAAACGCATAGATGCAGACCTGCTTCCAGGCCTCCTCGAATGTGTCTTCTTTCGTGCCGGGGATCGGAGCGCGGCTCATGTAAAGTAATCGGGAGTCCGGCCTTAACACCACTTTCGGTAGTGTCCTGCTCCGGTAGTCCGTCTCCTGGGTGATTGAGCAATATGCGTTGATCACTTCCCCCGGGCGAACTTGGGCGGCATCAATGACCGTCTGGATGTCGTTTGGATTCACCAGAGGTTCGTCGCCCTGAACGTTGACGTACAGATCGGCTCGGAGTATCCGCGCCACCTCGGCCACGCGGTCAGTGCCTGTCGGGCACGTCGATGAGGTGATCACGTGGCGCATGCCTTCTTCGGTGCAGTGAGCGGCGATGCGGTCGTCATCCGTCGCCACAACGACCTTTTCAGGGCCCAGCACTGGAACGCAGCGTTCCCACACGCGCCGCAAGAGGGACTTTCCGGAGATTTCGGCGAGTGGTTTACCTGGGTACCGGGATGACTGGTAGCGGGCAGGGATTACGATCAGCGGTTCCATGCTCTATTCCTCGGGTGCATAAACGGACGAGTGAATGACCGATTGTAGAGTTGTAGGAGTTAATGCCACCAGCGGCAGGGCGCCCCGCTGCTCTGCGTACAGCTGCAGTCCATGCTCCATTTCCAGGTGTCGCGGGTCCCTTTCGGAATAGCCGTCGAAGCCGGCCAAATAGATCCGCCGCGCCTTCGCAGCTGTCACGAGTACCAGGGCGTAGAGCGCTGTCAGAGGTTTTGGCAAGGTTGCTGCGTAGTGCCCGAACTCTATCGCGTCCGGGGCAAGCTGCAGCCCGTAATCCAGCGTTTCCCAGCCGCGGAGCGCTTCCCGCGTATCGTCCGGAATCAAGGCTGTCGGAACGACCAGTGTCCCCGCCCGGTTACGATAGTACTCCGTGTCCAGAAGCAATCGTTGCGGATTACAGCTTGCCCAGACGTCGACGTCTTCATGAGGCATCCATGGATTGCTGTTGAGGCAAATCACAAAGGGGCGGAAGCGGCGAATGAACTGCTTGATTCCGTGCCTGTGTCGTTGCCCCATGTCCCCGGCTGCGACGAGGAGCACGTCACGGCCGGCAAGCCAGTCGGCGCAACACCAGGAGCCGGGCGCGTCATTGAATTCGTCCCCCAGAGCCTCTCGCAGTCGTGATCTGGAATATCCTTGTGCACCGCCCAGGGAGTTCAAGCGCTGCAACGCATTGATGACCTCGCTATGGCTATACCGCTCGTCACTGAGCATCTCTTGAACGTAGGTCGGATGTACGCTGTACATGGCGGATAAGTAATAGAATAGATTGGCGCCCCATTGGTATTTGCGATGAAGCGCTCCAAACTCGCCAACAACGAGTTCAAGAAGCGGATCAAGCGGGCCATGATCCCGAATCCCGAGGCGAGCCATCTCCAACAGCAGATACTCCAAACGGACGTTACCTGCACCACGCCCCATGCCAAGTACTGTTCCGTCCAGCCACGTCGCGCCGGCCCGGAAGGCGGACACGGTATTAGCCAGCGCGTTGCCCATATTGTCGTGGGAGTGGAAGCCGACGGGGCCGTCCCATCCTCGTCGGATCGCTTGAACGGTACGGGTTACTTCCTCGGGCGTCATATTGCCAAGTGAGTCCGCGAAGTACAGAACATCCAATGGCCAGTCTTGAACGACTGAAGCCTTCGCGCAAATATCCTCAGCGCTTCGACCTCCCGCCTGCATGAAGTTCAGTCCCACGCGGTAGCCCAGTTCGTGAAGCGTTGCCACCGCGTCCGCGCATTCTTCCACCTCGTTGAAGTGTGCCGCGATGCGGACTAGGTCGATGGGGGATTCGTTGCATGGCGTGAACAGGCTTCGAACCACGCTCGCCGCATCGCCTGTGTCGATCAGGTCCTTGGCGTTGCACATGATTCCGATCGTGGCCCCTCGCGGCAGGGGAAGCTCTGAGAGCCATTCGTCAGGAGAGTACGCAAGCGGACCTAGGAAACCATCCTTGCGGGAAAAACGGAAACCGATCTCGATCATGTCGATCTTGACCTGCTCCATGACCTCCAGATAGCTGACCACGAGGTCGCGGTCAAAGTCCCAGTCGTTATAGTACCCGCCGTCCCGAAGCGTGCAGTCGAGAAGGTTGATGGGATGGTTACTCAATGCCTTTCTACCCCCCCCCTGTGTTGCGGTGTTCGCAGTGAAGTGGAAGTCCCGGTCAAAGCCTGCTTAGAGGAAACGCCCTCCGATTGCCGCCGGGGGTTACGACTGGCGACTGGAGCCGTCAGCGCTAAAGCCTGATACGTTCACCGCCCGGAATGCCCCGGTAGCTGTCAGGGCCAGTATAAACACGATGAAGGCGCGTGTGTCCGAGCCTCCAATCCGCACGTCCGTTAACAATGCGAAAAACGTTGTGAGCCAGACCGACCCAACCATGAAGAACAGCCAGTCCGGAACGCGTCTCCTGCGCCAAGCACCGTAAAACGTAACCAAGACAAGACCGTAGGTGACGAGGACTAAGGCTGTGCCAATGATTCCCAGGCTCAGCAGGATTTCGACG
>SL_7KL_010_BRINEDRAFT_10001587_pt1 | contig 10792 bp, 11 predicted proteins | sample SodLak_010_BRINE_FD_10663 | JGI IMG/M metagenome (IMG submission 10663)
TTTCAGCTTGCAGCATTTGGCTCTCTGCTTACATATTCCGTCTATACTGTCCTCCTACTTCAAATAAAGCTTCAGTAATTTGACCTAACGAACAATACTTAGTAGCTTCCATCAACTCTTCAAACATATTTCGGTTGTTGATGGCTGCATCTTGAATTTTAGCCAAGTATTCTGCGGCTTTGTTTTCGTAGGCTTGATGCAATTTATTCAACGTATTTATTTGAAATTCTTTTTCATCTTCGGTTGCACGAATTACTTCTCTTGGTTTTACCGTTGGCGAACCTTTTGAGCTTAAGAAGGTGTTTACCCCGATAATTGGAAATTCCCCCGTATGTTTTAAGGTTTCGTAATGCAAGCTTTCTTCTTGAATTTTGCTTCGTTGATACATGGTTTCCATGGCACCTAAAACGCCACCACGCTCAGTTAAACGATCAAATTCGGTTAAAACGGCTTCTTCCACTAAATCGGTTAACTCTTCGATAATAAACGCTCCTTGAATTGGATTTTCGTTCTTCGCTAAACCTAATTCTTTGTTGATAATCAACTGAATTGCCATTGCACGACGCACGGATTCCTCAGTGGGTGTGGTAATGGCTTCATCGTAAGCATTGGTGTGTAAGGAATTACAGTTGTCGTAAATGGCATACAAAGCTTGTAAAGTGGTTCGGATGTCGTTGAAATCAATTTCTTGAGCATGCAACGAGCGACCCGAAGTTTGAATATGGTATTTCAGCATTTGCGCACGTGGATTGGCTCCATATTTGTCACGCATGGCTTTTGCCCAAATCCGTCTAGCTACACGACCAATCACCGCATATTCTGGGTCAATTCCGTTGGAGAAGAAGAAACTTAAGTTAGGTCCGAATTTGTTGATGTCCATTCCACGACTCAAGTAATATTCCACGTAAGTGAAACCGTTTGAAAGCGTTAATGCCAATTGTGTAATGGGGTTGGCGCCTGCTTCAGCAATATGATATCCTGAAATAGAAACCGAATAGAAGTTTCTAACTTTGTTTTCAATAAAATATTCTTGGACATCTCCCATTAATCGCAAAGCGAATTCTGTAGAAAAAATACAGGTGTTTTGGGCTTGGTCTTCTTTAAGAATATCGGCTTGTACGGTTCCACGAACCACGGCAATGGTATCCATTTTAATTTTTTGATACACATCGGCAGGCAAAACTAAGTCGCCAGTTACGCCTAGCAACATCAAACCTAAGCCGTTGTTTCCTTCGGGTAAATCGCCATTGTATTTGGGTCGTTCTAAACCGTTTTCTTTATAAATCTGTTTAATTTTAGCTTCAACTGCTTTTTCTAAGCCATGGTCTGTAATGTATTTTTCACATTGTTGATCGATGGCGGCATTCATGAAAAACCCAAGTAGCATAGGCGCTGGACCATTGATGGTCATACTTACCGAAGTCATGTGATGTGCCAAATCAAACCCTGAATACAGTTTCTTAGCGTCGTCTAAACAACATATAGAAACTCCTGCATTACCAATTTTTCCGTAAATATCTGGTCGGTGGTCGGGGTCGTTACCATATAAAGTAACCGAATCGAATGCTGTGGATAAACGCTTGGCGGGTAATCCAGCACTAACATAATGGAATCTTCGGTTGGTACGTTCTGGGCCACCTTCGCCAGCAAACATTCGGGTTGGGTCTTCGCCAGTTCGTTTGAAAGGATATAATCCTGCGGTGTAAGGAAATTCTCCTGGTACGTTTTCTTGCAACAACCATTTTAATAAATCGCCCCAAGCTTGGTATTTTGGTAAAGCAATTTTTGGAATTTGTTGATGTGAAAGCGATTCGGTATGGGTTTCAATTTTAATTTCTTTATCGCGAACCTTGAAGCTGTAAATCGGATCTTTATAGCGTTTCACTGTAGCATCCCAAGCTAAGATTTTCTCCCAGTTGTAAGGATCTAAATCCATTTTTACACGGTCGAATTCTTTTTTAAGCAACTCAATCAGTTGTTGGTTTTCTTCGGAAGTGGCTTGTTCTAGGCTTTCTTCATCAATTCCGTGTTTATCTAAACCTAAACTAAGATTGGTAGCCGATTCTAGTGTTTTAAAGATTCCATATAATTTTTGTGCAACTTCTACCTGCTGATTTGCTTTTTGGTCATAAGCACGATTACTTTCAGAAATTTCAGAAAGATAACGCGTTCTTGCTGGTGGAATCACAAATATTTTCTCCGACATTTCATCGGTAATTTGGTAGGTGCTTTGTAAAGAAGCTTTTGTTTTTTCAGCCACTTGATCCATGATGTGTTTGTACAAAATGTTCATTCCAGGATCGTTGAATTGCGAAGCGATGGTTCCATAAACCGGAAGTGAATCTAACTTAGCATCCCATAATTGGTGATTGCGTTGGTATTGTTTTTTTACATCGCGTAAGGCGTCTTTAGCTCCACGTTTGTCGAATTTATTGATGGCTACCAAGTCGGCAAAATCAAGCATATCGATTTTTTCCAATTGAGTTGCTGCCCCAAACTCGGGTGTCATTACATATAAAGAAACATCCGAATGATCTAAGATTTCTGTATCGCTCTGACCGATTCCTGAGGTTTCTAAAATAATTAAGTCGTAGTTTGCTGCTTTCAATACTTCAACGGCTTCTTGCACATATTTGGAAAGTGCTAAATTAGATTGACGAGTAGCCAACGAACGCATATACACCCGAGGTGAGTTAATGGCATTCATTCGGATTCTATCGCCTAACAAAGCGCCACCTGTTTTTCGTTTGGAAGGATCTACTGAAATAATTCCGATTTGTTTGTCTTCAAAATCGACTAAAAATCGTCTTACCAATTCATCTACCAAAGAAGATTTTCCAGAACCGCCAGTTCCTGTGATTCCTAAAACGGGGACTGAAGCCTCCCCCGTCCCCTCCAAAGGAGGGGAGAAAAGTTCATTGAACTCCTCAGGTCTATTTTCAGCAATGGAAATAAGTCGTGCAATGGTGTTTACGTCTTTATCTTTTAAAGCCTCGTTTATTTCCTTCCCTTTGGGAAGGTTTAGGGATGGTGTAGGGAAATCAGATTTTTGAACCAAATCGTTAATCATTCCTTGCAGTCCCATCTCACGGCCATCATCTGGCGAATAAATACGGGTAATTCCGTAATTCATTAAGTCCTCAATTTCTTCGGTAAGGATAACCCCTCCACCTCCACCAAAAATTTTGATGTGGGTAGCTCCTTTTTCTTGAAGCAAATCGTACATGTATTTAAAATACTCATTGTGTCCTCCTTGGTATGACGTCATAGCAATGGCGTTGACATCTTCTTGAATAGCGGTGTTCACAACTTCCTCAACGCTTCTATCGTGACCAAGGTGAATCACCTCTACACCTGTAGATTGGATAATTCTTCGCATCACGTTAATAGCGGCATCATGGCCATCAAACAAAGAGGCTGCCGTCACTATTCTAATTTGATTTTTAGGTATATATGGTTTTTGTTGTTCCATTAGTTTTATAAGTTTAAACTTTATAAGAAATTGAGGGTAAATTTACGAAATTCACATTAAAAGCTAGCAAAATTGACCCAAAATAATCAATTTATCAATTGTTAGTAATTAGTACAAGTCCACTTGAACTTCTGGATCAAAGCTAACTTGTATCATTTCGTTTAAGGAAGTCGATAAAGAAAGTCCTTTATAATCAGCTTTAACAGGGAATTTTTTGTGACTCCTATCTACTAAAACAGCTGTTTTAAGTTGCTTTAGCGGAACTTCAAGAAACTTTTTAACAGCGTAAATTAAAGTAGCTCCGGAATTAAGTACATCATCTACAATGACCACCGATTTATTTTGGTAATTTGACACTTGTAAATCAGAATGATCTGAATTTAGAGGATTTTTTTTATTGATGTGAACTTCACATAATTCTACTTGAATAGGCGAAATTTCTTCAAGGTAATTTTTAAGAAGTTCAGCAAATCTAAAACCTGATTTTGCAATTCCAGCTAAGACTAATTGAGTTTCGTTAATATGGTCTTCGTAAATCTGAAATGCAATTCGCTTTGCTTTATGGTGAACTTGTTCCTGATTCAATATTTTAGTTTGTTTCATTTTTTCTGAAAATTAATAAAAAGTTCTTTTCCTTGTCTTTTTGGGTGTGAATTGTAAGCCCGTTCAAGCTTTTGAAAATCAAAATATTCCTGAAATCTAATTTGGTATTCTTCTTTACTACCTCCGTAAGGCGGTCCTTCTTCGGTTAGTGGAAAATCGAACAGAAGCCCTACCAAATGAGCTTTATTTTTCAGTAAAGAATGCATCTTATGTACATATTCATCTCTTTTATCTGGTGGAATTGCACAATAAAAAGTTTGTTCTATAATAATGTCAAACTGACCTTCAAAATTAAAGAAATTAGCTTGATGAATATGATTTTTAGGAAAACTAGGGTAGTTATTTTTAAACCTATCCAAAGGAGGATGTGATATATCTAATACATGAACATTAGTAAAATCATTTTGATGCAAATAAGCTGCTTCATAAGCATTACCTGCTCCCGGAATTAAAATTTGCTGATTTTTATCGGTAAGTCCGTCAAAAAAGGCTTTCAAAGGAGGAGAAACTTCCCCCATATCCCAACCTGTATCCTGCTGGATATATTTTTCTTCCCAAAATGCTTGTGTGTTATTTTTCATCACCTTCGTTGGCTTGTTTTTTTTCAATATCTAGGTAATCATCAATTTCTCTTCGGTCTTTTTTAGTAGGTCTTCCAGTTCCTTTTTTTCTGTAATAATCTTTTGAATATTTCAGTAAATCAAGTTTTTCTAGGTTTTCTTTTGGCGTAATATCCATGCAATAAATAGAAACTAGCTTAGCTCCCACCCTAGATTCAGGGTAATCAAGAACTTTAATTTTATAGTTGATCTGATTTTTTCTAAGTTCAACAATATCTTCAGGATAAACTTCTCTTGAAGGTTTAACTGCTTCTCCTCTAATTTTGATCTGTCCTTTTTTACAGGCTCTAGTAGCTATACTTCGCGTTTTAAAATAACGCACACACCATAAATACTTATCTATTCGCATAATCTTTTCAAGACTCTTTCGTTTACACTTCACAAAAATAAGAGAAAATCGTATCTTGCACCCAAATTTAAGATAAATAATAAAGTGCACCTAGACTCTCAAAATTATCTTGAAGTTGATGAACACAAAAAGCACTTAAAATCAAATTTGAATTAAACATGAAAAATATAGCCTCAGTAGTTTTAATTTTATTGGCAATTGCACAGTTTTCTTGTAGTCCCGACGACAACAGAGGAGATGATATTCAGCTAAGAGACCCGGTAGAGGTTTGGGAGGAAAATAAAATTGAAATACAAACTTTTCTTGAAACACATTATTACGAGATTGAAGAAAACGCTATCAATGAAAACGCCAGAACTGTTATTTTTAAAGAAATTACAGAAGAAAACAATGAAACTCCAATCATACAATCTGAATTTCTAATTTCTGAAACAGTTACCGTGAGTGGCATAGATTATGAACTTTATCAACTTCAATTTAGAGAAGGAAACCCAGAAAGAAGAAAACCTACTTTTGCAGATTCGGTCTTAGTTACATATCATGGCCAAACCATCAGAAAAACAATATTCGACTCTTCACCATCTCCTATCTGGCTAGATAACACGGAAAATATTATTGGCTTTAGAGAAGGCTTAACTCACTATAGAGGAGCTGGAGGGTTTACTGAAAATCCTGATGGAACCTTTATTTTTGACGAAGATTTTGGTTTTGGTGTAGTCTTCATACCCTCTGGATTAGGCTATTTTGGTGTTACTCCTATTGGTTCTGGAATTTTTAGCTACGAACCTATTATTTTTACTTATCAATTGTATCGCTCGAGAGAATCTGATCATGATCGTGATGGCATACCTAATTGGCTAGAGGATGTAAACGAAACAAGAGATGTTCAAGATGTTGACACAGACGCTAATGGAATACCTAATTATTTAGATACTGATGATGACGGAGATGGTGTTCCTACACGAGAAGAGGTTGAATTTGATGAAGACGGAAACTTAATTTTACCTTTTCCAGACTCTAATGGAAATGGAACTCCAGATCATTTAGACCCAACCTGGCCAGAAGATGAGAATGCATAAGTTTGTATCCCTTTTTATGTAAACCAGCTTTCAATTTTAAACCACTTAAAATTACTTTCATAATGAAAAAAATTCTTTATTTATTATTAGTTCTTATACTAATTGCTTGTCAAAGTGAATCTAAAAAAAATGAAGCACTTAGAGCTGAAGCTGAAAAAATTCATGATAAGGGTTTGATTAAACTGCAGGCAGGAAATATGGAAGAAGCTTTAGCGCTTTTTAATCAAGCCATTGAAATTGACGAAACATTTGACCAGCCTCATGTAAATAAAGTTGAAGTTTATTTAAATTCATCAGAATATAAAAAAGCAATTAAAGAAATTAACATCATTACTGAAAAGGCACCTCAAGTCGCTGAAAATTGGGTGTTAGCTGGAATTTTTGAAGAAAAAAAAGGAAACCAAGAAAAAGCGTTTGAACATTACAGAACAAGTATAGAGAAATTTAAAAAACGAATAGAAACTAACAAAAAAACTGACGAGGAAACCGATTCTGAAGATTTTGATAGCTTAGTAGGAATAGTCTTTTCTTACATTTTATTAGAAGACTATGAACAAGTGGACTCCTATATAGCATTGCTTGAAGAAGACCAAACAGATGAACAAATGATTGAATTCTTATTAGATTTTAACAAGGAAACTTATCTAGAAAATATATTTCCTGATTTTAACTAAAGGAAAAATCTAAAATCTTCTTCTGAAGTTAAGTCTGATTCATTTTTTTTACGGAAAAATAATTGTTGTTGGTTTTTATTCACTTCCTGGTCATAAAGAAGGTCATCAGTTACATTGTGGAAAATCAATCCAAAAAAGTAATATTTGCCGTGCTTGTATTTATGATTAATTACTAAACTCCCTTCTTTATTAATGGCTAGCTGCATTCTATCAATTTTAGTTTCCTAATACAAGGGAGGTAAACCCATATTTTTACGTTCAAAATAAACTTGGTAATAATTATTTTTAAATTCTCCACTGTAGGTTTCAGATACTAATTTGCCACGTTGATTTTGGTAACTTATACGTAAGTCTTGATCTTCTGTAAAATCCATATAGATAGGTCCCTTTAGAATACTACTTATGGATAATGCATCCAAAAATGAGATAAACCTAAAATTGGTTTGTTCAGTCATATAAGGAAAATTATCAAAATAAAATGAAGTGGCTGTATTGATTTCTGAAAGCTCTACATCCTTTAATTTAATACTACTTCCACATGAAGTAAAAAATATAAGTACAAAAAAAGCAAGTAAGTAAGTAACTGCTGTAAATAGGCAAAAAATTATTCCTCAATGAATTTTTTATAATGTTCATAGCGCTTAAAAATTTGTTTAACATAATTATAAGGTTCTATACCTCTTACATAACCGTAACGCATTTCAGGTAAATTATAATATTCTGGTTGAGATAAATCTAAAATAGATAACTCTACATTATTGTCCCAAATTAATGGGTCTCTTCCTTTCAACTTTGAAACACGTTGCGCATCTTTAAGATGAGCATAGCCACAATTATACGCTGCTAAAGTAAATTTTATTCGTTGAATTGAGTCTTGTATATCGTCATTTTTTTTCCAAAGCTGATTCAGGTAATAGGTTCCTCCTCTTACACTTTCATAAGGATCGTTTGGGTTAATATTTAGTTCTCTTGCTGTTTCTGGCATAATTTGCATCAAGCCTTTTGCGCCAGCCCAAGACTCTGACTGGGGCTCAAATCTTGATTCTTGAAATGCTAATGAAGCTACTAAACGCCAATCCCATTCTATTTCAGCCGCATATTTTTTAATCATCTCGTCGTAAGGACTAATCTTCTTATCATTAATGCTGTAAAATTCACTTTTTACTCGAGCTTTATATTTACGTTTATTCTTGTAATACTTATTAAAAATTACATGGAAGTCCACTTCTTTTTTAAATTCATCAATCCAAGTATTTACAGCTTCAAGCAATACAGGAGAATTTTTTCTTACGCCCCAGCCAATTTGTTGCGAAAAACTTACTTGAGTATTAGCATCTAAAATAGGGTAGTAAGAAGCATTAATATTGGCAATATTCTGATCTACAACAGTGTATTTAATATCTCCATCCACCACCATTTTTATGATCTCTTCTGTAGTTTTAGTTCCAGGTATGGTATCGATAATAATTTCACCTCCTATTTCCTGGCTTAAGGACTTCATTCGCTCTGCGTAAGAAGAATTCTTTTTTACCGAGACAGTATCTCCTATTAGCTGAATAGGATCAGTAATCATATAGTTTTGAATTTGGTGAAGTTTAAGACTTCTCCAATTTTTTGGCTTTCGTTGAACTAAGACTTGATTAGATAAATACAGTGGACTGGTGAATTCTATTTTCTCTTTTCTACTAGGCAAAATTGTATAGCCGTAAGCAATTAAATCTCCGTCTCCAGCCAATAACATCTCCATTAATTCATCTTCATTTCTAGCGATAACAATTTCTAAATCTACTTCTAAGTATTCAGCTAAGCGATTAAGAAGTTCATACTCAAACCCCATAGTTCTTCCTCTGTAAAGGAAATATGTAGTACCACTGTAAGTTGTAATAGCTCTTAGTTTGCCTCGTTCTTTAATTTCTTGTAAATCTACTTCAATATTTTTAATTGATTTCTCTGCAGTTTCACCTTGACTTTCAGTACTTTGATTAATGCAAGAAACAAATGCTAAAAAAACTAAAGTAAAAAAGTAATTAAATTTCATGATTAAATTTTAAACCAATTTACAAAAAATATTAGAAAAAATCTTCTCAAACATAAAAAAGAAACAAGCAATTGAAGTTAGAAAACCTCTATTTAATATCATTTGAAATTACAGCCACAAAGCTCTCCTTCCTACTTGCATATCGGCTTAGCTCAATGAGCTAAAGTAAAGGCTGCTTTCCTTTCAATTTCGTTGCAAAAAAAACCATAATACAGTTGAACTTTAAAATAAGACTAAAATAAATTGAATTATTTTTTGATTTGATTAGGTAAAAAAATAAGAATAGACTTAGCTATGGTTTATTTTTCTAATTAATGTAAAGAAAAAAATTTATGATTTTCTTTAACGGTGATTTCAAAAAAAAACTAATATAAGAAGAAAAACACACTCAAATAAGCTGTTTTTAAGTCTAAAATAGGATTATAATCAGGCTCAAATAAATTTTGTAATGAAACAACAATGATTTATCACAAAATTTACCTCACCATATTCAAAACAATCAATTTATATTGTCTGTTAATTTAGCAAAATCAGTTCCTGTTGGGTATTCAAAAATTTCTAAATCGAAATAAGGAACGGAAGCAAACACATGATCAAATATATCAGCCATAATCCCTTCATAATTTACCCAAGCCTTATCTGCACTAAAGGCATAAATTTCAAGTGGTATTCCGTTAGGTGTAGGAGCTAAATGTCTGCACATAATCATCATATCTTGGTTAACACCTGGATGACTTCTCAAATACGCATCAATATATCTTCTAAACAAACCAAAATTTGTCATATTTCTACCATTCACTAAAATAGATTTATCAATTTCATTTTCTTTATTGTGTTCGTTAATTTCTTGACTTCGTTGTTGGACGTAATCAGCAATTAAGTGAACTCCCTTGTATTTATCTAAATCCTGATCAGTAATAAACTTAACACTTTGGCTTTTAATTAAAACAGAACGCTTCATTCTTCTTCCGCCAGATTGAGCCATTCCACGCCAGTTTTTAAAGGAATCTGAAATCAGATAATAGGTAGGAATTGTAGTTATAGTATTGTCAAAATTTCTCACTTTAACGGAAGCTAAATTAATTTCAAAAACATCACCATCAGCGCTGTATTTTTCCATTGTAATCCAATCGCCAATCCGTACCGTATCATTAACTGTGACTTGTATGCTAGCTACAAAACCTAAAATAGTATCTTTAAAAACTAAAAGTAAAATTGCAGATAAAGCACCTAAACCAGTAAGTAACTTGATAACCGACTGTCCTGTAACAATTCCAAAAATTAAGATTAAGGCAAACAGCCATAAAATAATCATTACAACTTGAATGTAACTTTCTACAGGTTTATCTTTAAAAGCATTAATTGTTCTTAAAAAATCTTTTAAGGTGAGTAAAATACTACGAAGTAACCAAATTACAAAAACTACAGTTAGTACCCCAACAAACTTTTCAGCTAAAATTTCAAAATCAGGATAATCATAAAACAAATCTGGAATTAATAATGAAACAAAATTAATAGTGAGAAGATTTGAAAGATGGAGAAAAGTTTTATTTTCAACTAAAAAATCATCGAATTTTGTTTTTGATTTTTCAGCAAATGAAGCCACAAAAGTCTCAGCTGCATAACGCAACAGCTTGAACAAAACATAAGCAAGAATAAGTACAATAATTAAATTGATTACTAAATTTAAGGTGGTTGCAATTTCTTGAGACAAACCTGATTCTAAAAATAAGTTATAAAAGTACCTGAATAAGTTTGAAATTGTCATTTTTTTATTTTTTTACAAATTTAGAAATTAACGCAAAACAACAATCAAGTTTTCAACAAACAATGAGGTTTTATTTATAATCTAAGAAATCATTCAAAATCAACTATCTAAAACATTTTAGCAAAAAAGGAAAATTAATCATTTTAGATTAAGTTTAGTTTTTTCAAACTAAGATTCATCGGAAAAAAA
>SL_7KL_010_BRINEDRAFT_10001588_pt1 | contig 10784 bp, 5 predicted proteins | sample SodLak_010_BRINE_FD_10663 | JGI IMG/M metagenome (IMG submission 10663)
GCATCCCGCCGGCCGATCGTGCCCGGGTGCTGGAGCGCGGGCAGCGCGCCGATACCCGCGGCGGCCAGGATGACGGCCGCGGTGAGGGTCAGGGGCTCGGTCTCAGCATCATCCACACCCTGGTGACCGACCACGGCGGGACGCTGTTCATCGAGCAGGCCCCGGAGCTCCACGGCGCGCGCATCCGCATGGTTTTTTCCGCGTCCTGAAGCCAGTGCGGGCGGAGTCGGGGTTTTCCATGATGCGTTTCGCGGTGCTCAACGCATCCTACGAGGATCCCTAATGGCACCCCGCCGCTTGGCATCGTGCACCGTAGGATGTGTTGAGCGTAGCGAAACGCATCGACCAGGGTGTGTCGCGCCCCAAACCGTTCGAAATCAGAGTGTCAGGCCGTCCATTGGCAACGCCGGGGGTTTGCCGAGCACACTGTCGCGCACCAGCGCGGCGGCGCCGCAGGCGAAGGTCCAACCGAGGTGGCCGGAGCCGGTGTTGAGATAAAGGCCGGGTACCGCGGTCGCTCCGAGGATCGGGGTGCCGCGTGCGCTCATCGGGCGCAGGCCGGTCCACGGGGCCATGGTCTCGGCATCCATTCGGTCGGGCAGGCTGGCCAGGGTGCGCCGGCAATGATCCAGTACGCTGGCGGCCCGCTGCGGGTTCAGGCTGCCGTCGCGACCCGCGAACTCCGCGGTGCCGGCCAGGCGCAGGCGATCGCCCAGCGGGGTCATCACGACCTTGTTGGCGTCGTCGATCAGCGGCAGGTGAATCCGGGTTCCGGCGTTCATCGGCAGGGTCAGCGAGTAGCCCTTGACCGGTGCCACGGGCAGCCGGATCCCGAGTGGGCGCAGCAGATCGGGCGCGTGGTAGCCGTTGGCAACGACACAGGCATCCGCGGCGATCGGGCCTTCCGAGGTCTCCAGCGCATCGAGGCGGCCGCGGAAGGTGCGCAGGCGGCGCACCGCCACGCCCGGGCAATAGGTCAGTCCGCGGCGGCGGGCGATGGCCAGCAGGCCCGCGGTAAAGCGGGCGGCATCGCCGATGGCATCGTCGGGAAAGTAGAGCCCGCCGCACAATTGATCGCGCACGGGGGCCAGCGCCGGCTCTTCGGCGATGATGCGTTCCACGGTCCAGTCCTCGAAGCGCACGCCGGCGTCCGTCATGTCCTCGCTGGCAGTGCGATTGCGGGCCTGGCTGGCCGGGTCCTGGAATAGCTTGAGGATGCCGCTGCGGCGGAAGTCGAAGTCCAGCCCCTCGGGTGCCAGCTCGCGCTGCAGGCGGTCGATCTCCTTCAGGGAGAAGGCCGCCAGGCGCGCATTGAGCCGGGTGTGTTCCTCGAAGCGCCCGCGGCGGCTGTTGCCGAGAAAGCGCAGGCCCCAGCCGATCAGTCCCGGTATGGCGTACGGGCGCACCAGCAGTGGGGAATCGCGCCGCCCGAGATAGCGCAGCAGGTCGAGACCCACGCCCGGGGCGTTCCAGGGTTCGGCATGGCTGGCATGCAGCATGCCGCCATTGGCGAAACTGGATCCGCTGGCCGGCGCCGCAGCGGCGTCCAGCAGCACGACCTCGGCTCCGGCCTCCTGCAGGTACCAGGCTGTGGTGACACCGATCACCCCGGCGCCGATGACCACTACGCGCATCCGTTGGTCCTTCCGTTGTCGTGGCTCATGTGCCACTGGCCAGTCGTTGGATCAGTGTCGCGTATTCGCGTTCCAGGCGTTTGGGCGAAACCTTCTCGCGGGTGCCCAGTTCCTGGGCGAACTGCGAGACGCGGAATTCCTCGATGCGGTAGCGAAAGGCCAGGACGTCCGGGTGGTCCGGGGCGCGGGCGATCAGTTCCTGCGCCTGCTGCCACAGCGGCTCCACGGCGACGCGGCGGGCGCGGTCCTTGTCCGGGGCCTGGGTCAGACGCTCCAGGCGCTTGTCGATCGCCTCGAGGTAGCGCGGCAGTTCGGGCAGGACATCATGCGGGATGCGCAGCAGGAAATCCGCCGGGACCAGCGCGTCCAGCTGCCCGCGGATGTCGCGCGCGGCCTCGATCCAGGACAGCGGCAGGTCGCCCTGCAGCCGGGTGCGCAGGTCGTGCCAGCGGCGCAGGATCTCGGCGGTCAGGCGCGAGAGCTCCATTACGGTGGGCGAGAACGCCGGCAGCGACTCGTTGAGGCGTTGGGCGAACGCCTCGGCGGCGCGTGGCCAGGGCTCGGCCAGGAACACGCGGTCCGCAGCGGCCTCCAGGATCTGGTCGCGCAGGGCCTCGCAGCTGCCCAGCGTCGAGTAATTCAGGCAGGCGCGTTCGATCTCCGGGAGCTGGCGGCGCAGATCGCGCGCGGTCTTGCGGGCGCCGAGCAGGAACAGCCGGCGCAGGCCCGCGCGGTGGGCGCGTTCGGCCTTGGCCGGGTCGGGTTCCAGCTCCAGCGAGACCGAATCGTTACGATCGACCAGGATCGGGAAGGCCCGCAGCTGTGCCCCCTGGTGGTCGAATTCGACACTCTCCGGCAGCGCACCGAAATCCCATTCGGTGATGCCCTCGCGGGTGATCTCGTCCGGGCGGCTGGCATCGAAGTGGGCCTCGGCGCTCCCGCCCAGCCGTGCCTTGAGCGCGGGCAGGTCGCGGCCGCTGGTCTCTTCCTTCCCTTCCGGGTCGAGGATGCGAAAGCGCATCACCAGGTGCGGCTCCAGGGTCTCCGGGCGCCAGGCATCCAGCGGGATGTCGGTGCCGGTCATGGCGCGCAGGGCTGCGGCCAGTGCGGGAATCAATGGGCCCTGGCGGTGTTCGATGCGGGCCAGGGCGGCCTGGGCGAAGTCCGGGGCGGGCACGAACTGGCGGCGCAGGGACTTCGGCAGGCTCCGCAGCAGGGCGGTCAGGCGGTCCTCCAGCAGCCCCGGCACCAGCCAGTCGCCCAGCCAGTCGGGCACCGCGTTCAGCGCGGCGATGGGGATGGTGACGGTCACGCCGTCGTCCGGCTGGCCGGGTTCGAAGCGGTAGGCCAGTGGCAGGCGCAGGCCCTCGAGCTCCAGATGGTCGGGATAGGCGCCTTCCGGGAGCGTGGCCTCTGGCTCGTTCAGGAGCTCGGCGCGGTCGATCTTCAGCGCCTCCGGATCGTGTTTTTCGGTCTTGCGCGCCCAGGTCTCGAAGCTCGTGCCGTCGGTGATCGCGGCCGGCAGACGGGCGTCGTAGAAGTCGAACAGGCGCTCCTCTTCCACCAGCAGGTCGCGGCGGCGCCCGCGCGCCTCCTGTTCGGCGATCTCGGCCACCGCCTCGCGGTTGGCGCGCACGCCGTTGGAGCGCGAGCGCAGTTCGCCGCCGACCAGGCCCTCGCGGATCAGGATACGCCGTGCCTCGGCCGGGTCGTGCTTGGCGAAGTCCACTGGCTTTTTCGGTGCCACGACCAGGCCGTACAGGGTGATGCGGTCGAAGGCCCCGACGCGCCCGCTGCGGCCCTGGAAGTGCGGCTCGAAGATGTGGTGCTTAAGCAGATGCGGGGCGGCGGTCAGGATCCAGTCGGGCTCGATGCGTGCGTTGTCGCGGGCGTAGACACGCGTGGTCTCGGCGATCTCCGCGCTCATCACCCAGGCCGGCTTCTTCTTCGCCAGCACCGAGCCGGGGTGGATCTGGAAGCGGCGGTTGCGCGCGCCCAGGTAGTCGCCGCGCTCGGTCTTCTGCCCGACCTGACTGACCAGCCCGGTCAGCAGCGCCCGGTGCACCGCCTCGGCGTCCGCCGGTTGGTGGTTCGGGTGCAGGTCCATCTCGCGCGCCAGGCGCAGGAGTTGTACGCGCAGCTCCTGCCATTCGCGCATGCGCAGGAAATTCAGGAAGTGTTCGCGGCACCAGCGCTTCAGGGCACTGGACCCGAGGTCCTCGCGGGCGGTGTGCCAGGCGTCCCACAGCCGCAGCATGCCCATGAAGTCGGAGCCCTCGACCTGGAACTCGCGGTGGGCCTGGTCCGCCGCCTGGGTGGCCTCGGCCGGGCGCTCGCGCGGGTCCTGCAGCGACAGGGACGCGGCGATGGTGGCGGTTTCGGTGACACAGTCGTGCTCGGTGCCGGCCAGCAGCATCGCCGCGTGGCGCGGGTCGATGGGCATGCGCGCGAGCTGCCGCCCGCGCCGGGTGATCCGGCCACGGTCGTCTACTGCGCCCAATTCGTCGAGCAGGTGGTAGCCATCCTTGACCAGGCGCGGGTCGGGCGGGTCGAGGAACGGGAACTGGCGCGGNTGGCCGAGCTTGAGCGCGGCCATCTGCAGGATCACCGAGGCGAGGTTGGAGCGCTGGATCTCCGGGTCGGTGAAGGGCGGGCGCAGGTTGAAGTCGTCTTCCGCGAACAGCCGGATGCAGATGCCGGGGCCCAGCCGNCCGCAGCGCCCGGCGCGCTGGTCGCAGGCGGCCTGCGAGATGGCCTCCAGGCTNAGGCGCTGTACCCGCGAGCGCCAGGAGTAGCGCGAGATGCGCGCGAGCCCCGAGTCGATCACGAAGCGGATGCCGGGCACGGTCAGCGCGGTCTCGGCGACGTTGGTTGCGAGTACGATGCGACGGCCGCTGTGTGACTGGAATACCCGCGACTGCTCGCGTGCGGACAGGCGTGCGTAGAGCGCCAGGATCTCGGTGTCGGCGCGGACCTGGCCGCGCAGGGCCTGGTGGGCGTCGCGGATCTCGCGTTCGCCGGGCAGGAATACCAGTACGTCGCCGGGCCCGGCGCGCTCGCACTCGGCCACCGCGTCGCGGATGCCGTCGAACAGGTCGCGTTCACCACGCCCCTGTTCGTCGCCTTCGTCCCCAGTATCCTCCGGCTCGATCGGCCGGTAGCGGACCTCCACCGGATAGGTGCGTCCGGCCACCGTCAGGATCGGGGCGTCGTCGAAGAATGCCGACAGCCGGTCGGGGTCGAGGGTGGCCGAGGTGATGATGATGCGCAGCTCGGGGCGCTTGTGCGACAGGCGTTTGAGCACGCCCATCAGGAAGTCGATGTTCAGGCTGCGTTCGTGCGCCTCGTCGACGATGATGGTGTCGTAGGCGCGTAGCTCCGGGTCATGCGCCATTTCCGCCAGCAGGATGCCGTCGGTCATCAGCTTGATCCAGTTGTTTGGCCCGGTCTGGTCGGAGAAACGCACCTTGAAGCCGACCGTGGAGTCCCGGTTGCCGCCCAGGGTGGTGCCCAGTTCCTCGGCGATGCGGCTGGCCACCGAGCGCGCGGCGATCCGGCGCGGCTGGGTGTGACCGATCAGCCCGGCCTCGCCGCGCCCGGCCTCCAGGCACAGCTTGGGCAGCTGGGTGGTCTTGCCGGAGCCGGTCTCGCCGCACAGCACGAGCACCGGGTGCTCGCGGATGGCGGCGACGATACGTTCGCGCTCGGCGTGGATCGGCAGGTCGCCGGCGTAGGCGGGTTGCGGGCGCAGGCGGGCGCGCTCGTCGCTGCCTACCTGGGGGGCGGCCCCCTCGGTGGTGGCCAGGCGTTCGGCGAGGGTGCGGGCCATGCGGTCGCACGGCTGCCCGCGCCGCTGGCGCTGGCGGGCCCGGCGCAGCAGGTCCGCGAGGTCCTTGCGTTCGCCGCCGGCAGGCAGCGCCTCGATTCGGGCCGCGAGGGCGTCGAGATCCGGTGCGGGGGCCGGTTTCACGCTCAGCCCTGGTAGCGCAGACGCAGGGCCTCGATATTCTCCGTGCGCAGGCGCTCCAGCGCCTGGCGCACGCGGTCCTCGTCACTGAACGGGCCGAGGTAGACGCGGTACCAGGTCTCGCCCTGGATCTCGACCTCGTGCACTTTCGGGTCCAGACCGAGCAGGGTCAGTCGTGCCTTCATCTCGTCGGCCTGGGCAAAGCGGCGGAACGAGCCGGTCTGTAGGACGACCGGATCGCCTTCACTGGGCGATGCGGCCGGTGGCACAGCCGGGGCGGGCGCGTCGCGCTCGGACTCCGGCACGCGGATCTCGTCCTCGGGCAGCAGCTCGTAGTAGCGGAAGCGGGGCTCGTCGTCCGAGGGAACGGTGTCCCGCTCCACCGGTGCCGGGGTCGGGGCGGCCGTCTCGGTCGCGGGATCCGGGTCACCGAACAACGCGCCCAGATCCGGCGAGCGGTCGGCACCCTGCAGGTACAGCACGGCGGCAAGCCCCAGGCCGATCAGCAGGCCGAGCAACATCCATACCCAGCCGGGGATCGGCCGCGAGGCCTTCCGTGGGGCGGACTTGCGACGGGTCTTGCGCGCCTGGGCCATGGTCTACATCCGTTCCGGGGCGGTCACGCCCAGCAGGCGCAGGCCGTTGTGCAGCACCTGCCTGGCGCCGGTCAGCAGCGCGAGGCGCGCGCCGATCACGTCGGGGTCGTCCGCGTTGAGGAAGGGTACCGCGTTGTAGTAGGCGTGGAAGCCGGCGGCCAGCTCGCGCAGGTACTGGGCGATCTGATGCGGTTCGCAGGCCTCGGCGGCCGCCGCGATCACCTCCGGGAAACGGTCCAGGCGGTCCAGCAGGTCATCCTCCTGCGGTTCGGTCAGGCGCGTGCTGAGGCCTGCGGCGTCGGCGGCGGCCGGGGCATGCCCGCGCTCGGCAGCGGTGCGCAGCACGCTGGCGATGCGCGCGTGCGCGTACTGGATGTAGTACATCGGGTTGTCGTTGGACTGCGACTTGGCGAGGTCGAGGTCGAAGTCCAGGTGCTGGTCGCAGCGGCGCTGCACGTAGAAGAAGCGCGCGGCATCCGAGCCGACCTCGTCGCGCAGTTCGCGCAGGGTCACGAACTGTCCGGCGCGGGTGGACATGGGCAGGCGCTCGCCACCGCGGTAGAGGATCGCGAACTGCACCAGCAGCACGTCGAGGCGGCCGGGGTCCAGGCCCAGGGCCTGCAGCGCGGCGCGCACGCGCGGGACGTAGCCGTGGTGGTCAGCGCCCCAGATGTTGATGACGCGCTCGAAGCCGCGCTGGAATTTCTCGCGGTGGTAGGCGATGTCGGAGGCGAAGTAGGTGTAGTCGCCGTTCTCGCGGCGCACCACGCGGTCCTTGTCGTCGCCGTATTCGGTAGAGCGGAACCACAGGGCCCCGTCCTGCTCGTACAGCGCGCCGCGCCCCTGCAGGTCCTCCACTGCGGCGTCGATCGCGCCGGAGTCGGCCAGGCTGCGCTCGGAGAACCAGCACTGGTACTCGACGCCAAACTCGCGCAGGTCGTCGCGGATGTCATCGAGGATCGCGTTCAGGCCGCAGTCGAACACCTTGCGGTAGAGCGTCTCGCCCAGGAGCTCGCGGGCGCGGGCGATCACCGCGTCGATGAAGGTTTCCTTGTCGCCGCCGTCCGGTTCGTCCGCCGGAAGGTCGCGGGTGACGGCCTCGGCTGGGTGCACGCCCTGTTCGCCGATCTGCGCGGTCAGGGTCTCGGCGACCGGGTGGATGTAGTCGCCCTTGTAGCCATTGGCCGGGAACGGCACCTGGACACCGTGCTGCTCCAGGTAGCGTAGCCACACACTGGCGGCGAGGATGTTCATCTGCCGTCCGGCGTCGTTCACGTAGTACTCGCGGGTGACATCGAAGCCGCAGAAATCCAGCAGGTCGGCCACCGTGGCGCCGAAGGCCGCGCCGCGGCCATGGCCTACATGCAGCGGCCCGGTGGGATTGGCGGAGACGAATTCCACCTGCACCGGGCGTCCGCCGCCTACGCTGGAGCGGCCGAAGTCGTCACCTTGGGTCGCGACGCGGCCCAGCACCAGCGTGCGGGCATCCGCGGCCAGGCGGAAGTTGATGAAACCGGGGCCGGCGATCTCGGTGCCGGCGAGGCCGGGCACCTCGGGCATGGCCGCACACAGGGCCTCGGCCAGATCGCGTGGCTTGGATTTCGCCGGGCGCGCGAGCTGCATCGCCAGGTTGGCGGCGAAGTCGCCGTGTTCGCGGTCGCGCGCACGCGTGACCTGCACCTCGACACCGTGGTCGGCGGGTACGCGGCCTTCGGCCACCAGGGTCTCCAGTGCGGCCGCCAGGGCCTCGGTCAGGGTGTCTTTCAAGGGAAGCTCGATCCGTCGGGTAAAAAGGGCCGCATTCTAACCCGGAAGCGCTGGTCGTGCCGCCCCGGTACGGGGCGCTCGAAGGGAACCGGGCGGCGGTTTACGCCAGCGAGACCGGGTCGATGTCGATGGCGATGCGGGTGCCGCGCGGAAGGTCGTCGGTCTGCCAGGCGTGGCGGGCGCGGGTCAGGGCCCGATGGAGCGGGCCGCGCTGGGTGGACTGCAGCAGGATCTGTTCGCGGAAGCGGCGATTGACGCGGTGGCGCGGTGCGGGGGCCGGGCCGAGCACGCGCAGGCCTTCGGCGGCGGCGTTGCGCAGGTGGGTGGCGACGCGCTCGGCGTGGCGGCGGGTGGTCTCGGCATCGCCCGCCTCGACCCGGACCAGGGCCAGGTGGCCGTGGGGTGGCATCGCGGCGGCGGCGCGCTCCTCCAGCAGGGGCGCGACCATTGCCGGGTAGTCGGCGGCATTCAGGCCGCGGATCAGGGGGTGGTCCGGATGCCCGGTCTGCAGCAGGACGCGGCCGCCGCCGGAACCGCGCCCGGCGCGCCCGGCGGCCTGCACGATCAGCTGCAGGGTGTTTTCGGTCGCGCGCAGGTCGACGCTGAACAGGCCCTGGTCGACGTCAATCACGCCGACCAGTCCGACCTGCGGGAAGTCGTGGCCCTTGGCCAGCATCTGGGTCCCGACGACGATGGCGGCATCCAGCTGGCGGATACGGTCCAGCGCCTCCTCGAGCGCCCCCTTGTGGCGGATGCTGTCGCGGTCCAGGCGGATCAGCGGAGTGGTCGGGTAGTGGCGGGCCAGGGCCTGTTCCAGGCGCTGGGTGCCGAGACCGCGCTGGGCCAGGGCCTCGCCGCATTGCGGGCAGCGCTGGGGGCGCGGTTCCTGGTGACCGCAGAGGTGGCAGACGGCACGCGGGTTGTGCGCGTGGATGGTCAGGCGCGCATCGCAGTCCGGGCATTCGGCGACCCAGCCGCAGGCGTCGCAGGCCAGCACGCGGGCGAAGCCGCGCCGGTTCAGTAACAGGAAGCACTGGTGGCCGGCGGCGAGGGTCTGTTGCATGGCATCCAGAAGCGGGGCGGTGAGGCCCTCGTCCGGGGTGTGCACACGCGTGTCGATGGGCTCGACGGCGGGGGGTTGAGAGCCGTCCGGGCGCGTCGCCAGTCGGGTATGGGCGTAGCGTCCGGTGGTGGCCGCATGCAGGGTCTCCAGGGTCGGCGTGGCCGAGCCCAGGACCACCGCGGCCTGTTCCAGCTGGCCGCGCTTGATGGCCAGGTCGCGGGCGTTGTAACGAAAGCCGTCCTGCTGCTTGAAGGCGCTGTCGTGCTCCTCGTCAACGATGATCAGGCCGAGATCGGGCAGGGGCGTGAACAGCGCCGAACGGGTGCCGACGACGATGCGGCGCTGCCCCTGACGGGCCGACTCCCAGGCGCGCAGGCGCTCGCCCTCGGACAGCCCGGAGTGGAGGAGGGCGACCTGCCCGGGGAAGCGCTGCTGGATGCGCGCGCTCAGCTGTGGCGTCAGGGCGATCTCGGGGATCAGGAACAGGACCTGGCGCCCGCGTGCCAGCACGCGTTCGGCCATTTGCAGGTAGACCTCGGTCTTGCCGCTGCCGGTGACACCCTCCAGCAGGAGGGGTACGCCGGTATCCGGGGTCAGGGCGTCGACGGCGGCGCGTTGTTCGGCGGTCAGGGTGTGGTCGCTGGTGTTCGGGGGCGGTGGCTGTTTCGGGTCGGGCGTGGTCGCCTCCAGCCAGCCGCGTTCCGCAAACGCGCGCAGTTCGCGCGGGGCGAGTTGCAGCCCGGTGGCGGCGGCCAGGGTGGCGCGATCCAGGGCCGGTGAGGCATGCGGTGTGGAATTCGGGTGGGCCAGCGCGCGGAGGACGGCCTGCTGGCGTCGCCCGCGGGCGTCACCGTCGGCCAGCGCCTGGCTGCCCGCGGGTGTCATCCGCCACAGGGTCTCCGGGGTCAGGGCGGGGAGCGGGTCGCCATGGCGCAGGGCCGGGGGAAGTGCCCCCAGCAGGGCTTCGCCCAGGGGGTGGTGGTAGTACCGGGCTCCGAACTGCAGCAGCGCCAGCAGGCGGGGCCCCAGGATCGGTTCTGCCTCGGGTGCTTCCTGGATCGCACGCAGGCGGCCGGGTGCAACCTCGCTGGTGGATGCCAGCTCGACCACGACCCCGATGGTCGACCCGCGCCCGAAGGGCACGCGCACCCGCTGGCCGGGTGCAAGCGTCAGTCCCTCGGGGATGCGGTAGTCGAACAGCCGGTCCAGAGGGCGATCCAGCGCGATGCGGGCGATTCGGGGCGCGGCAGGCATGCGCACAGTCTACTGTGTCGGACCCCGGGGAGGGGGAGTGGCCGTCGCACTGAGGGAGGGGGGGTTATCCACAAAAGCTGTGGATAACTCTGTGGGTGAATCGGTATGAACATCCCTAAATGCTTGTTACTGCTAAGGGCTACCTGGATTGGGCAAAAATCGACCATATCCATTTAATAGATTGAAAACAGCGAGTTAGGATCGTTATGTGAAACCGAGTGCGCGCTGTGTGTGCTAACCGGGGTTTGACCTCGGCCCTTGTGGGTAGTTTGTACAGGAAACGTACAGATTTCGGGTTTCAATCCTGGCCCGGTGGGTGAGCAACAAAAAAAACCCGGCACCGCAAAACGGTGGCCGGGTTTCGGTTGCGGGGCCCGGTGTCCGGGCCCCGCGAGTGGAGCGGGCCGACTAGCCGAGGGCCTTGACCGATGCCACCAGTTCGGCGGCCACCTTCTGGCCGTCGCCGTACAACATCTGGTTGTTGTCGGCATAGAACAGGTGGT
>SL_7KL_010_BRINEDRAFT_10001590_pt1 | contig 10770 bp, 9 predicted proteins | sample SodLak_010_BRINE_FD_10663 | JGI IMG/M metagenome (IMG submission 10663)
ACCGAGAACGAATACTTCGAGGCGAGTCGTGCTCACGTAAATGCGCAGCATGACATGGAGATCGCCAAGGCTCGTGCCTTGAACGGGCTGGGTCGCCTGCTGGAGTACCTGGATGTGTCACGTGGCGACATGCCGACTGCGGCGGACCTCGGCCTCGTGGACGAGGCTGCGCGGATCGATCCGGAAGCGGTCTGTCCGGCCGACGCCCCGCAGATGACGGAAACGCGTCATGAGAGCATCTTCCGCTAGGAGGCGGATGGTCTCGCGGGTTTGAAGAAAGGGTCAGTCTTCGGGCTGGCCCTTTTTAATGGTGGCGTCTGGACCTAGCAGCACGTTGAACCGCCCCGGGTGTCCCGGAGAGCTCTTGTCATGCGTGGACCTGATCCGGGGAAGTCAAAGGCCGGGCAGCCAGAGCCGCTGACAGCTTGATGTGTGCCAGCGGGGCTCATTCACGGAGTCTGATTAACTAACTGAAAAAATGGAGCCGGCGACAGGAGTCGAACCTGCGACCCTCTGATTACAAATCAGATGCTCTACCAACTGAGCTACACCGGCCTGGTGCCAGGGGCGCATCATTGGATGCTTCCCTGGGGTTTGGGCCTGGCGGCGGGCCCGAGAAAATTTGGTGCCGGGAGCGAGAATCGAACTCGCACTCTGTTGCCAGAACCGGATTTTGAATCCGGCGCGTCTACCAGTTCCGCCATCCCGGCTTGTGGGGCCGTAGTGTAGCGCAGGTTCTCTGCGGCACAAACGGGGCAGAGCGATCTTCCGCACTCCGCGCCGCGTCGAGTGGTGCGTGGTAGGATCGCGCGCCATGCGTGTTGCCGATTTCGATTACGAGCTCCCGCCGGAGCTGATTGCACAGTATCCGCTACCGGACCGGGCGGGTTCGCGTCTGTTGGTCCTGGAGGAAGAGCGCCCGCGGGACGCTCGCTTTGCAGAGATCGAGGATCTTCTGCGGCCGGGTGACCTGCTGGTGCTGAACGATACCCGGGTGATTCCGGCGCGTGTCTTCGGGCGCAAGGAGAGCGGGGGACAGGTGGAGGTTCTGGTCGAACGAATCGAGTCGCCCGGCCAAGTGCTGGCGATGGTCCGCGCCAGCCGGGCGCCGAAGGTCGGGGCCCGGCTACGCCTGGCGGATGCCTTTACCGTCGAAGTGACCGGCCGCGAGGGCCCGTTCTTCCGCCTGGCCCTGGTTGATGCCGACGATGTGCTCGCCTTGTTGCGCGAGCATGGACACATCCCCCTGCCGCCCTATATCGAGCGCGCCGACGAGGCGCATGATGCCGATCGCTACCAGACCGTGTTCGCGGCGCGCGAGGGTGCGGTTGCGGCCCCCACGGCAGGCCTGCATTTCGATGATGCCCTGCTGGGGCGCCTGCGCTCGGCGGGGGTGGAGACCGCGACGGTGACCCTGCACGTCGGGGCGGGGACCTTCCAGCCGGTGAAGGTCGAGGACACTTCGGCGCATGAGATGCATGCGGAGTGGTTGGAGGTGTCCCCCGAGGCCTGCGCGGCGGTAGCGGCCTGCAAGGCGCGTGGCGGGCGTGTGGTCGCGGTCGGTACGACCTGCGTGCGCTCGCTGGAGACCGCGGCCGCTGGGGGAGAACTGGCGCCGTTCCAGGGCGAGACGCGGCTATTCATCCAGCCGGGGGATCGATTTCGGGTGGTGGACCGGATGGTGACCAATTTTCATTTGCCGCAGAGCACGCTGTTGATGCTGGTGGCGGCATTTGCCGGCTATCGCCGGATCCTGGATGCGTATGCCCACGCGGTGGCGCAGCGCTACCGGTTTTTCAGTTACGGCGACGCGATGTGGCTGGCGCCGGGGCAGGGCGATGATCTGCCCCCGAGTATGACCACCGCCGCGGGAGAGTCCGATGGAGTTTGAGAATCTGGCCGCCGATGGCGCGGCGCGCCGCGGCCGTCTGCACTTCCCGCGCGGGACGGTGGAGACCCCGGCCTTCATGCCGGTGGGAACCTACGGCACGGTCAAGGCGATGACGCCGGAGGAGCTGCGCGAGCTGGGCGCGGAGATCATTCTCGGTAACACCTTCCACCTGATGCTGCGCCCGGGCACGGAGGTGATCCGGGCGCATGGCGATCTGCACGATTTCATGCACTGGGAGGGCCCGATCCTGACCGATTCCGGCGGATTCCAGGTCTTCTCGCTTGCGGAGATGCGCAAGATCAGCGAGGAAGGTGTGCGTTTCCAGTCACCGGTGGATGGCTCGAAGGTGCTGATGACGCCGGAGTCCTCGATGCAGGTGCAGCGCGAGCTGGGCTCGGACATCGTGATGATCTTCGACGAGTGCACGCCATACCCGGCCACCGCGGACGAGGCGCGCCAGTCGATGGAGCTGTCACTGCGCTGGGCAGCGCGTTCGCGCACGGCACACGGTGACAACCCGGCGGCGTTGTTCGGCATCGTGCAGGGCGGGATGTACCCGGACCTGCGGCGGGAGTCGGCCGAGGGGCTACAGGCGATCGGCTTTGACGGTTACGCGATCGGTGGGTTGTCGGTGGGCGAACCGGAGGACGAGCGCCTGCAGACGCTGGATGCCACCCTGCCGCTGCTGCCGCAGGATCGTCCGCGTTACTTGATGGGGGTGGGCCGGCCGGAGGACATCGTCGAGGCCGTGCGACGCGGCGTGGACATGTTCGACTGCGTGATGCCGACCCGCAACGCCCGCAACGGGTTCCTCTATACCCGCGAGGGCGTGCTGCGCATTCGCAATGCGCGCTTCCGCGACGATGTCGGCCCGGTCGATCCGGAATGCGGGTGCTACACCTGTCGTCACTATTCGCGGGCGTATCTGAAGCACCTGGACAAGTGCAACGAGATCCTCGGTTCGCGCCTGGCGACGACCCACAACCTCCATTACTACCAGGATTTGATGCGCGGATTGCGCGAGGCGATCGCGGCCGGCGCGCTGAGCGAGTTCGTGGCCGATTTCTACGGCCGACGCGGCATGGCGATCCCGCCTGTGCCATAATCCGCGCGGTATTTTTTTCGCTCGCCGGGTGTGGCCCGAGCTCCCCGGTGGCGTCCGAATCTGAACCGAAGACGGAGTGTTTCGATGGACTTTCTGATTTCTGCAGCGCATGCCCAGGAAGGTGGAGCGGCCGGCGGCGGCATGATCGAGTTCCTGATCATGATCGTTATTTTCTTTGCGATCATGTACTTCCTGATCATCCGCCCGCAGAGCAAGCGCGCCAAGGAGCACCGCTCCATGGTCGAGGCCCTGTCCAAGGGCGACGAGATCGTCACCAACGGCGGTGTGGCCGGCAAGATTACCGAAGTCAGCGACGACTTCATCAAGGTCGACATTGCCGACGGCGTGAACGTGGCGGTACAGAAGCAGTCGGTCGCCTCCGTGATGCCCAAGGGCACGCTGAAAGATCTCTAAACGCCCTCCAGGGTTTTTGATATGCGCAATTCCTATCCGGCGTGGCTGTACGCCCTGATCGTCGTGGTCGTTCTGGGCGCGGGGCTGTATGCCGCGCCCAACCTGTTCCCGGAAGACCCGTCGGTGCAGATCGGCAATCCGGTCACCGGCGAGATCGACGGGAACATCCGTGACCTGATGGGCACCATCCTGGGTGCCCAGGGCGTGACGCCGAAACAGGTGGAGGAGCAGGACGACGGGCAGCTACTCCTGCGCTTCGAGACCAGCGACGAGCAGTCGCTCGCCGCGGAGATCCTGCGCAATGCCCTGGATGACAACCACACCGTCGCCCTGAATCTGGCCCCGGCGACGCCGAACTGGCTGCGCGCGATCAACGGNCAGCCGATGGCACTGGGTCTGGACCTGCGCGGCGGGGTGCACTTCCTGATGGAGGTGGATCTGGATGCCGTGATCGGAACGGCGATGGAACGCTACTCCAACGAGCTGCGCGGCAGGATGCGCGACGAGCGTCTGACGTTCGACACGATCGAGCGCAGTTCCAGTGACCTGACCGTAATGTTCGCGGACGAGGAAAACCTCGCGGCAGCCGAGAGCTGGCTGACCCGTGAATATCGCGGCGAGCTGGAATGGGAGATCCGCGGTAGCGGCGACACCACCCGCATGGTGGGCACCCTGAGCGATGACCACCTGACCGAGCTGCGCCGTCAGGCCCTGCAGCAAAACATCTCTACCCTGCGCTCGCGCGTGGATGAGCTGGGTGTGGCCGAGCCGATCATTGCCCAGCAGGGCGAGCACCGGATCGTGGTTCAGCTCCCCGGCGTGCAGGACACTGCGCGGGCCAAGGAAGTGCTCGGCGCGACCGCCACGCTGGAGTTCCGCCTGGTCTCCGAGGCCGGTGACCCGATGGAGGCCGCTGAATCTGGCCGCGCACCGTCCGGGACGCGTCTGTACCGCGAGCGTGACGGGACCCCGGTGCTGCTGCAGCGCCAGGTGATGCTCACCGGTGACTACATTACCGACGCCTCTTCCGGGATTGCCCAGGATAGTGGCGGCCCGGCCGTGTTCATCAATCTCGATGGCCAGGGGGCGCGCATCTTCTCGCGGGTGACCTCGGATAACGTGGGCCGCCTGATGGCGTCGGTGTTCATCGAGACCACCACCGAGACGGTGGAGGAAGACGGCGAGCAGGTCATGCGTACCTCGCGCAGCGAAGAGGTCATCAACGTTGCGCGCATCAACGAGCCGCTGGGCCGACGCTTCCAGATCTCGGGTCTGGATACCACGCGTGAGGCGCGCAACCTCGCGCTGCTGCTGCGCGCCGGTGCGCTGGCCGCGCCGATGTCGATTGTCGAGGAACGCACGGTGGGTCCAAGCCTGGGCCAGGAGAACATCGATCGCGGCATGCAGTCGGTGGTGATCGGATTCATCCTCGTGATGATCTTCATGATCCTCTACTACCGCGCCTTTGGACTGATCGCGAACGTGGCGCTGGCACTGAACCTGATCTTCATCGTCTCGGTTTTGTCGATGCTGCAGGCGACCCTGACCCTGCCGGGGATTGCGGGGATCGTGCTGACCGTCGGCATGGCAGTGGACGCCAACGTGCTGATCTTTGAGCGCATACGCGAGGAGATCCGCAACGGACTGTCACCCCAGGCGGCGATTTCGTCGGGCTATGACCGAGCGTTCACCACCATCGCGGACGCCAACGTGACCACGCTGATCGCGGCGCTGGTGCTGTTCCTGTTCGGTACCGGGCCGATCAAGGGCTTTGCCATCACGTTGTCGATCGGGATCATCGCGTCGATGTTCACCGCGATCATCGTGACCCGCGCAATCGTCAATCTGACCTACGGGCGCCAGCGTCGGCTGACGCGCCTGGCCATCTGAGCGCGGAGAAAACTATGCTTCCGCATCTGAATTTCGCTGAATCGAACATCGATTTCCTCGGCAAGCGCAAGATCACGATCGCGATCTCGCTGGTCCTGATCATTATCTCGGTGGCGCTGCTGGCCACCCGCGGGCTGAACTTCGGGATCGACTTCACCGGGGGGACCCTGGTGGAAGTGGGCTACCCCGAAGCGGTGGAGCTGGATACGATCCGCGAGACCCTGTCGGCGGGCGGCTATGAGGGGGCGCAGGTGCAGACCTTCGGCACCTCGCGCGATGTCCTGATTCGCCTGCCGCCAAGCGAAGACGACGACAACCCGGCGATGTTGTCCAACCGGGTGTTGAATGCTCTTCGGGATGGCGGGCCGGACGATCCGGATCTTCGTCGGGTGGAGTTCGTCGGTCCGGCCGTCGGCGAGGAGCTTCGCGAGCAGGGCGGTCTGGCGATGATCTATGCGCTGGCCGGCATCCTGATCTATGTGGCAGTGCGTTTCGAGTGGCGCTTCTCCATTGGATCGGTGCTGGCGCTGGTGCACGACGTGCTGATCACGCTGGGGATCTTCTCGCTGCTGCAGATGGAGTTCGACCTGGGGGTGCTCGCCGCCGTGCTGGCGGTGATTGGCTACTCGCTGAATGACACCATCGTGGTGTACGACCGAATACGCGAGAACTTCCGTGTGCTGCGCAAGCAGAGCACGGAACAGGTGATGAACAATGCGGTGAACAAGACCCTGGCGCGGACCATCGTGACCAGCATGACCACCCTGCTGGTGTTGCTCTCGCTCGCCTTCCTGGGTGGGGCGGCCCTGCAGAACTTCTCGATTGCGCTGATCATCGGGGTGGTCGTGGGGACGTACTCGTCCATCTTCATCGCGGCGACCGCGGCGTTGATGCTGGGTGTCGACCGTCAGGTCCTGCTGCCGGTGAAGAAGGAAGGGGCGGAAGAGGATCAGACGCCCTGACCCGGTTCACGCCTGTCCGAATCACCCTGTCCTAGCCATGTAGGACAGGGGACATAAAAATGCCCGGGGCCGCAAGGCTGCCGGGCATTTTTCGTTGCGACAATGGTCCCTGGGATCAGAAGGCGAGGGCTTCCTTGATGATGCGCTCGACCAGTTCGTTCACGGCGCGCAGGCTTTCCTTCGAGTCCTTGTCGCCGACCTCGGGAACCGGCGTGTAGCCCATGTAGATTGTGCCCGGTTCCTCGGAGAGCTCGTAGACCGTGATGATGTAGGGGCAGAAGAGCATGTTGTGCGGATCGGCCTCCATGGTCGCGCGCGAGTAGGTGGCGCTGCAGAAGTCGACCGATTGCCCGTTGAGGTAGATGCCTTCGCCGCTTTCCTGTCCACCGGTGCGGTCCAGCATGTTGGCGATGTAGCCGACGTTGTTGATGACCAGGCCTTCAGCGGCGATGGCCTCTTCGACCATCTCGAAGTAGAAGTCGTATTCGCCTTCGGTCGTGAAGATGACGCGTTCGTCGGTCTCCATGAACGTCTCATAGGCGCTGGCGGTGCCGCCAACGGCGAGACCGAGGCCCAGGCCGATCGCCAGGGCGGAGTGGCGCAGGGTGCGCGAAATACCGGTGAATGGTTTCATGGTTCCTTCCTCTGTTGTGATTCCAGGCCTGGCCAGGATGGGGTTGTATGCGCGCCGTCAGCGGTGGATCCGGCGACGACGGGCGGGCTCTGATCGCGGTCAGTTGAAGAAATGACCGGCAAAGCGGGTTCGGGGCGCCCAGTACGGGTTGTCCAGATGCTCGATGCGAACCTGACCCCGTGCGCTGGGCGCATGCACGAAGCGGCCGTCTCCCACGTAGACCCCGACGTGGTCGATTTGATTCCCGTTAATGGCGAAGAACACCACGTCACCCGGGGTGGGCGGCCCCTCGCGTCGGGTCGCGGCGCGGGCCTGGTCGCGTGTCGTGCGCGGGACGGCGCGCCCGGCCTCGCGGTAGGCCCGCTGGACGAGGGCCGAGCAGTCCAGCCCGGTGGCCTCGGTGCCGCCGTACTGGTACGGGGTATCGAGGTGACCGAGGGCGGTCAGCACGACCTCGGAGCGTTCCAGGCCAGCCTCGGGCGTGGGGCTCATTGGGCCGTCCGCAAGGCCTTCGGGTGTGGCAACGGGCGCGGTGTCCCCTCCGCGCGGTTCGGGGCCCGCACTGCAGGCCGCAAGCAGCAGAAGCCCGGGGCCGGCCAGGGCAAGCGGCAGCCGTCGGCGCCGGGTGTCAGAAAAGATCGCGTTCGGCATAGCTGTCGGGGACGCTGAAGAGTGCGGCGCTGAGGTCGTCGGTGGAGATGCCGGCAAGCCGCGTGGTCACGCCGCCCTTTTCACTGACCTGCAGTGGGATGCCGTCGACGCGCGGCAGCAAGGAGGCGCCCATCTGCGAGGCCATCGGCCCGCCGGCCTCAAGGGCGCTCAGGGACAGCTCGTACAGGCGATCCATCAGGGCACCCAGGGTCGCGAAATCCGCGTTGCCCAGGCCCAGGGTATCCGGCTCCGTTACGCAGACCGTGCTTTGCACCTGTCCGTCGATCAGCACCTCGTAATCGTCGCAGACGAAGTCCCCGATTTCGCGTTGTTCGCCGGTGGCGCGGGTGTCGATCTCGGCATCGAAACCTTCCGCCCCGATGCCCAGCTGCTCCTCGAGCTGCTGGCGCACCTCGGGCGGGAGCTGCTCCATTTGCCGGCGCAGGTCGCTGACCATGTCGGTCATGGCGCGCATCTGCTGGTCCATTACCTCGCGAGTCAGCGGGGTGTAGGTCTGTTCCGTGTCGTCCACGACCGTCAGCTGGTCGGTTCTGGCGTCGAAGAGCATGTAGCCGGAGGTGCCGCTGATGGACTCGTTGAGCTCCATGCGCACGATGTCGCCGCGCACCAGGATCTGGCTCTCCAGTCCTTCGTCGTCGACGTAGTGCAGCAGGGCATCGGCCTGGGCGGTGGAGCCGATGGCCAGCAACCCGCCGACAGCAATGGGCGTGAGGGTGCGGCGGATTCGGTCGAGCGGACCGGGGCGGTGATGATGCATGGGGGCTCCTGCGGTTTCCTGGTCGGGTTCCGGGCTCGAGGGCGAGCGTGCCAGTTCCTGTGTCTCGAAGTTGACGGAGTATCCGGGGTCTGTCTATCGCTGATTGTACGCGGTCGCTCAGGTTGCGACGGGTTGCAGCAATTGGCGGGCGAGCGCGTCCGGATCCAGCGGTGCCTCCGGGGCCACCTCGATGAGGCCCTCCTCGGGGCCGGGCCATTCCTGCTGCGGCTGTTGCTGTTCCATCACCTCGACGCCGGCATCCGAGGCATCACGGCCCGCTCGGGTGCGGGCCTCGAGTCGTTCGCGCAGCACTTCGTCACGGGCGCGACAGGCAACCACCGCAAAGCCGGCCGCCTGCTCCAGTGCCAGACGCTGGAACGGGGCGCGCTGGTCCTGGGTCAGGAAGGTGGCGTCGACCACCACGGTCAGGCCGAGCGCCAGCAGGCGTTGGGCGCGTTCGCGCAGATGGCCGTAGATCTGGGCCCGGGCGTCGGCACTGTAGGAGACGGCGTCGGACAGGCGTTTGCGTTCGATATCCGAGCGCAGGCGCACGGCGCCCAGGGCTTCGATGATCTGTGTGCTGATCACGGTCTTGCCGCTGCCGGAGACGCCATGCATCAGGATCAGGCGGGGGGATCCAGGTTCGGTCAGGCGCTCGGCGAGGGCTAGATAGCGGCCCATCTCCGCCTGGTGGGCCGCCTGTTCGTCGGAAGGGAGCTGCGCCTCGGCCCCGTGAATGCCCTGGACCTTGGCCCGGATGAGTGCGCGGTAGACCTGGTACAACGGCAGGAGCGCGAGACCGTCGAAGTCTTCGCGCCCGTCCAGGTAGGCATTGAGTAGCCGCCAGGCGTGGGCGCGCGACTGACGGGCCAGAAGATCCATGGTGGTAAAGGCGATCTCGGAGATCACGTCGATCCAGCGCAGGGCGGGGTCAAACTCGATCGCGTCAAAGGCGACCGGCACTTCCTCGCCGTTCTCGTCATCGACATAAACCAGGTTGCCCAGGTGCAGGTCGCCATGGCCATGGCGCACGAAACCCTCGTCATGCCGAGCTTCAAGTGTAGCCTTCAATCGATTGATTTCCGATCGCGTCCACTGTTCCAGCCGTTCCAGGCGTGCCCGGTCCGACGCACCACGAACGGTCTCCTTCAGGGCCGGAAAGTTGTCCAGCATCGGTTGGGTGGCGGCCTCTGCGGTGCCGTACTCGGACTGCGCATCGGTGCGTTCGGTGCGTTCGTGGAAGGCGGCGATGTAGTGCCCCAGTGCATCCATGGCGGCGGCGGGCAGTTGGCCCTTGTCCAGAAGGTGGTCCAGCTGCCGTTTGCGGTCGAACCGGCGCATATGCACGGCGTAGTCGAGGATGGGGCCCTCGCCGTTGATGACGGGGTGGGCATCGTCGCCATTGAGGGTGGCAACCTCCAGGTAGATCTGGGGTGCCAGACGGCGATTGACCTCCAGCTCGGTCTCGCAGTAGTGCTGGCGAGCCTCGAGGGTGGAGAAGTCGAGGAAACCGAGGTTCAGCGGCTTCTTGAACTTGTAGGCGTCCTCACCCGCGAGGATGACCGTGGAGATGTGGGTTTCGATGGTGCGCACGGTGTCGGCATCCGGCGCCGGGGCGGGAAATCCGCGGTCCGCGACCAGTTGGTGCAGGCGCTTGTGGTGCTGTTCCAGTTCGGTCATCGGGGCTCCGCAGTAGGCCATGGGGGTGTTGGGCATCGGGAGCCGGGTCTTTTTCCCGGAATCGCCGGCCATGCACCCGTTTTCGCTTACGCATCAGGTTACCATTGCTGCCGTTTCGGTCACCTCGCCCATCACACGCCATGCCGCGAAAAGCCACTACACGTCCCCGCAAGCGAAGCGCGCCCCGAAGGGGCCGACTCCGGCGCCTGTTCGGTGCGGGCAGCTGGACCCTGGCGGGGCTGCTGCTCGCCGGCCTTACGGTGGGTGGCATCTATGTGCATCAACTGGACCGCGAGATTCGTGAACGGTTCGAGGGGCAGCGTTGGGCGCTGCCGGCGCGGGTGTATGCGCGGCCCCTGGAGCTCTATGCGGGGCGGCCGTTGACCACGGATGCGCTGGAGACCGAGCTGCGCACCCTGAATTATCGCCAGACCCCGGATGGCGCCGGGCCCGGCGAGTTCCGCATCGAAGGCAGTAGCGCGCGCCTGACCACCCGGCCGTTCACCTTTGGCGACGGTCGGGAGCCGGCGCATTCGGTGCGGGTGCGCCTGTCCGAGGGCCGCGTGGAGTCGGTCACCGAGCAGTCCAGTGGGCGCAATGTGGACCTGATGCGAGTGGAGCCGCTGCTGATTGGGAGTATCTATCCGACCCACGGGGAGGACCGTATCCTGGTCGATATTGACGAGGTGCCGCGCGAGCTGATCGGGGCCTTGCTGGCGATCGAGGACCGCCGCTTCATGTCCCATCGGGGGGTGGACCCGGTCG
>SL_7KL_010_BRINEDRAFT_10001591_pt1 | contig 10764 bp, 11 predicted proteins | sample SodLak_010_BRINE_FD_10663 | JGI IMG/M metagenome (IMG submission 10663)
AGCGCATCCTGCCGCGCGATGATGATGCCGTGGTGGTCGAGGCGCATGCCGTGCAATGGGGCTGGCAATTCACGCATGAGGATGCGGCGGGCAACCGGGTGGAAACCGACGATCTGCTGCATATCCCGGCGGCAACCCCGGTCGATGTGCTGGTGACGTCCGCAGATGTGATCCATTCCTTCTGGGTGCCGCAACTCGCGGGCAAGATGGATGCGATCCCCGGGCGCACCAACCGCATCCGCATAGAGGCCGACAACCCCGGCACCTATGCCGGGCTATGTGCCGAGTTCTGCGGCAGCGGTCATGCCCGGATGCGGTTCGATGTGCAGGCCCATGCCGACTGGCCCCCCGACCTGAGCGAGGACAGCACCGATGAGTGACGCCACCTGGACCACGCCAGAGGCCGATGCGCCCGCGACCGACACCACCGCGATAGCCGCGAACCCGTCGCAGCGCGCGCTGCAGCTGCATCGTGACCTGTCGCGCGTCTGGGCCAATGATCGCGGGCTGTGGGGGCAGATCACGGCGGTCAGTCACACCACGCTGGGGCTGCGTTTCATGGCCACGGCGCTGGTGTTCTTTGCGATTGGCGGCACGCTGGCCATGCTGATCCGCGCCCAGCTTGCCACGCCGGACGGGGCGTTTCTGGATACCGAGATCTACAACCAGATCTTCACGATGCATGGCAGCATCATGATGTTCCTGTTCGCCATCCCCATGCTGGAAGGGCTGGCGATCTGGCTGTTGCCCAAGATGCTGGGCACCCGCGACATGGCTTTTCCGCGTCTGACGGCGCTGGGCTACTGGTGCTATCTGTTCGGCGGGCTGATCATGCTGACGGCCATGCTGTTCGGTGTGGCCCCGCGCGATGGCTGGTTCATGTACACCCCGCTCTCCAGCGCGGCGCACAGCCCCGGCATCAATGCCGATGTCTGGCTGCTGGGCGTGACCTTTGTCGAGATTTCGGCCATCGCCGCAGCGGTCGAGATTACCGTGACGATCCTGCGCCAGCGCGCGCCCGGAATGCGGCTGATGCAGATGCCGCTTTTCGCGTGGTACATGCTGGGCACCAGCGTCATGATGCTGGTGGGGTTCCCGCCGCTGATCGCCGGGTCCGTGCTGCTGGAGATCGAGCGCGCCTTTGACTGGCCCTTTTTCGACCCGGCGCGCGGGGGTGACCCGCTGTTATGGCAGCATCTGTTCTGGCTGTTCGGCCACCCAGAGGTCTATATCATCTTTCTGCCCGCCGCAGGCGTGATGTCCATGATGATCCCGGTGCTGTGCCGCACGACCATCGTGGGCTATGGCGCGATTGTTGCCGCGATCCTGGCGCTGGTNTTCCTGNNCTTCGGGCTGTGGGTGCATCACATGTTCACAGTGGGCATTCCGCATATGGCGCTGGCCTTNTTCTCGGCGGCCAGCGTTCTGGTGGCGGTGCCGACGGCGGTGCAGGTCTTTGCCTGGATCGGGACGATGTGGAAGGGGCGGCCCCAACTTGTCCTGCCGATGTATCACATCCTCGGCTTTTTCCTGACCTTCGTGATGGGCGGGCTGACGGGGGTGATGCTGGCCATCGTGCCGTTCAACTGGCAGGCGCATGACACGGCCTTTGTCACGGCGCATCTGCATTATGTGCTGATCGGCGGCTTTGTCTTTCCGATGATGGCGGCGGCGACCTACTGGATGCCGCTGATCACCGGCAAGCGCCGCGCCAAGGGGCTGGGAGAGGCGGCGTTCTGGGTCATCCTGATCGGGTTTCACGGCACGTTCTTCATCATGCATCTGACTGGGCTACTGGGGATGCCCCGGCGGATCGATGTCTACCCTGACAACCCCGAATGGGTCTGGCTGAACCTAACCTCGTCGATCTTCAGCTATCTGATGACGATCGGGTTTGCGATGTTCGCGCTGGACCTGATCCTGCAGGCGACATTGGGCAAGCGCGAAAGCCGCGATCCGTGGCGCGCGCCGACGCTCGACTGGGCCATGCCGATCCCGTCGCCGAATTACAACTTCGCCTCGCTGCCCACGGCGCGGCATCTGGGGCAAAGCGCGGCAGAGGTGATCCTGCCCCTTGCGCGCGGCGAGGGGGCGTTGCCTGGTACGCCGCGCAACCGCCGCGAGTTCCTCGTCACCTCGGTCGAGGGGGCGCGGCCCGATCATGTCGCGATCCTGCCGGGCAATACCGCGCTGCCGCTGGTGCTGTCAGGGTCGATCTGTGCGTTTGTGCTGCTGATGCTGGCGGGGCTCTATGCGCTGGCGGGGTTGGCGCTGCTGCCGGTGGCCGCGCTGATCTGGGTCTGGGCGCGCGGGATGGTGGTCACCCGCGATCTGGAGCCGGTGGAGGCTGCGCCCGGCCTGCGCTTGCCTGTGCACCCCCGCGCGGAAAACACCTTGGGGCAAAGTGGGCTGGTCGCGTTTCTTGTGGCCAATGGCACGCTGTTTGCCTCGCTTCTGTTCGGGTTGGGGTTTCTGTCGGTGGTCACGCCCGGCCCGGCGGCCCCGCCTGCGGGGTTTGACGCGCCCGCCATGCTGCCCGCGTTGGGTGTGCTGGCGGCGGCGCTGGCGCTGGGCGCGCTGGTGCTGCGGCTGGGGACGCCGCTTGCGGCGGGTCTGGGTGCGGGCCTGAATCTGGTGGCGCTGGTGGCGCTGTTATGGATCGTCCCGCAGCTTGATGACCCGACGCGCCATGCCCGCGACGCGCTGCGCGCGGTCATGGCAGGCTATGTCGGGCTGCATGTGCTGGTGGCGATTGCGATGGCCCTGTTCGCGCTTGACCAGCACAGGCGCGGCGAGGTGACAGTGACAGAGGCTGGCGCCTGGCCCGCCTGCCGCATGTGGCAGAATTTCACCGCCAGCATTGTCGCGATCACGCTGGCGGTGCTGATCGCGCAGGGGGTGGTCGGATGAGGTGGCTGGGCACGGTTCTGCTGGGCCCCACGCTTTGGGCCGTGCTGTTCGTGGTGATCTATGCCCTGCACGGCGTGGTCTGTGCAGCATCGGCGGACGGCTTCGGCACAGTCGCGCGCGTGACACTTGTGTTGGTCTGGGCGCTGGGGGTGCTGGCCTTTGTGCCGCTGCTGCGCGCCTTTCCGGCGCAAGAGGGCCTGCGCGCCAGTCTGCCGCGCGCGGGCCTGTGGATCGGGCTGGGGGCAAGCGTGTTCACCCTGTTTCCCGTAGCGGTCACGACCAGTTGCGGGGCGTGAAAAAATGCCCGCCATGCGAGGGAAAACAAGCATGGCGGGCGACCGGGAGGGAGCCAGATACAGGCGGATCGACCTGCATATGGCAGAGGAACATGAATGTAACGCCTTGCGCGCAAACAGGTTCCATGCGCCACAGCAAAAAGGAAACGGCTGATGCAGAATGAGTCTGACCCGGTAGGACCAAGCCTGTCCTTTGACACCCCGCGCGCGCAGGCGCAGAGCCACCCGATGCTGATTTACTGGAAGGTCTTTGCCTGGATCGGCATTCTGGGGGTCTTCGGCTTTCTGATCTGGCTGCTGTCATCGATGCTGCTGCCTTTCGTGATCGCCTTTGTGCTGGCCTATTTTCTGGACCCGGTTGTGCGCAAGCTGACGGATCTCGGGCTGCGGCGCGTCTGGGCGGGGATACTGGTCGCGCTGGTGACATTCGGCACGTTGCTGGCGGTGCTGTCGGTTGCCGTGCCCTTTGTGGTGCTGGAATCGACCGCGCTGCTGGATGCCCTGCCGTCAAGCTGGGAAGAGGCGCGCGAACAGGCACATTCCATCCTGCCCGCGCCGGTTGCGGACCGGCTGGATGATCTGGACGAGGTGGCCGAGATCGGCGCCGAGGGAATGGCCGATGCGCTGGGCAATGCCATGAGCAATCTGGTGCTGGGCATGTCGGGTCTGGTGTCCATCGTGATGTTCTGGGTCGTGATGCCAGTGGTCACGGTCTATCTGCTGATCGACTGGCCGCGCCTGATTCACAGCGCGGACACGCTGCTGCCCCGGCCCTGGGCCCCGACCCTGCGCGGCATCGCGCGCGATATCGACCGGACGCTGTCGGGTTATATCCGGGGTCAGGCCATCGTGTGCAGCATTCTGATGGGCTATTACGCGCTGGCGCTGTCGCTGGTGGGGCTGCCCTTTGCGATTGCGGTGGGGGTCGTGACGGGGGCAGTGTCCTTCATCCCCTATGTGGGCATGTTCATCGGCACATCGCTGGGGATGGGGGTTGCGCTGTGGCAGTTCTGGGGCGATCCGGGCTGGATTGCGGCAGTTGCGGCGATCTATGCATTCGGCCTGCTGGTGGAAAGCGAATTTCTGGTGCCCCGGCTGGTGGGCGATGCGGTAAACCTGCACCCTGTCTGGCTGATCTTTGCAGTCATCGCCTTTGGCACGGTCTTTGGCTTTGTGGGTGCGCTGATGGCCGTGCCACTGGCCGCGATGGCCGGGGTAGTGATGCGCCATCTGATCGACAGCTACCGCGCCAGCGCGCTTTACAGGGGTCAGGTCGGGATTGAGGGCCAGCCATGAAAAAACCCCGCCACATGGGCGGGGTTTCTGGTTGCTCCGGCCTCGAGCGTCAGTCGCTCGGGGTCGGTTGTTCCTCGATCACCTGAGGCGTGCTCGTCCCATCCTCGAGCGGGGTGGACACGTCACCCTCGGCGGGCAGGCCAGTCGGTTCTTCGGTCGTGGCGGGTGGCTCTGCGCTTTCATCCGGATCAACGGTCAGATACTGCGATCCAAGCCAAACAAGCAACAAAAGCGCGACACCGCCCGCGACGGCCATGCCGATCAGCGGTGCCTTGTGCTTTTTCGCCTGCTTTTTCACATTTGTGTCAGGAGCACTCATGCTTCCTCCTTTCAGTCTCGCATCAATGCGGCTGACGGTGAAACGCGGAGACCCGGCCCATGGTTCCACACCACCGGCCGGGTATCCGTCTGTTGAACCGAGCAATTCCCGGTTACTTGATATCGTCCAACCGTTCCACCGCGCCGGGCCCTTGGCTGTCCTTTGCCAGTGACGACGGGGGGCGGTCCTCTTGCAGCCGCTCTTCCGTCTTGCGCTTGTTCACATAGCCAAAGACCAGAAACGCGATCAGGCTGAACAGCGCGAGGAAAAATACAAGTGACAGGGTTTCCATAAGAACCTCCATTTCCTTGGCCGATTAACGTGGCGCGGGGCAGGGGGTTCCTGGGGTGCGTCAATCCGCGCAGGGGGTCAGTCCGCGCCCTCGATCGCCGAACGCGGCGCGCGCAGGGACCAGTGCAACCCCTCGGGCGCGTAATCGGTCCGGGTCTGGGCTGTCAGCGCCATGGCCATCATATCCTCGAGCACCATGGACCCGAAGCCGCGTTTTTCCGGCGGGGTCACCTTTGGCCCCTTCTGTTCGCGCCAGCTGAGCGTGAAGGTTTCGTCCTGATCCTGGCTCGGCGGCTCCAGTGTCCAGGTGATATCGATCTCACCCGAGTCACCCGACAGCGCGCCGTATTTGGAGGCGTTGGTGATCAGCTCATACACCGCCATGCCCATGCTTTGCGCCGTTTCGGGGCGAATATGCAGATCCGGCCCGCGCAGGCGGACGCGCCCGCAGATGCTGCTGCCGAAAGGGGCAAGCTGCGACTGGATCAGATCCTCCAGCAGCGGGTCTTCGTCATCTGCCTTCAGCAGCAATTCCTGACAATCCGACAAGGCGCGCAGGCGCTGGCCAAAGCCATGAACGAAATCGTCCAGATTGGTGGGGCGCATCTGGCGCAGCATGGATTGCACCACCGCCAGCAGGTTCTTGGAGCGGTGATTGACCTCTCGCATGGCGTAGGTCACGCGCTTTTCCGTGCGTTTGCGGTCCGAGATGTCAAAGGCTGACGCGATCAATTGGCTGACGTCACCATCATCATCAAACACCGGCGACAGCATGAAATCGATCCAGATGGTGCTGTCACCCTCCATGCGCACCTCGGCGTCATAGCGCTGGATATGGCCCTTGGTGGCATCGGCGATGGCGTCCTGCATGCGCGCGACCTCGGCCGGATTGTCGCGCCACCAGTAGCAGTCCCAGAATTTCTTGCCGATCACATCGCCGCGGGACAGCCCCGCGCCGCTGAGTGCGGGCATGTTCGCTTCGATCAATGTCCCATCGGTTTGCAGAATGCCGATCATCGCGACCGTGTTGTCCAGAACCTGCCGCAACCGCGCCTCGCTGTCGCGCAGCCTGCGTTCCAGTGACACCCGCTCGGAGATGTCCAGTATGACGGCCATCATGCCGTTGGGTTTGCCAGATCTGTCGCGCAGGCCGGTCAATGTGCAGTTCGTGACGATCACCTGCCCATCATTGCGCGACAGGCTGACCTCGACCGACACATTTCCGGCAGTCGCATCCAGGCCGGTCTGCGCGGCCAGAAAGGCATCAAGATCATGGTCCAGCACCATGTCGCTGGCCATGCGCCCGATCAGTTCGGCATCGGGCCGCCCCAGAAGCGTGCAAAGATGTGCGTTGACGCTTGCGATCCGGCCCAGTGGATCGGTAACAAAGACACCGAGCGGCGCATGGTCAAGCAAATGAGCATTCATCAGGTTGTGTGCGCTGCCGGGGTCTATCGTCTGGGTAGAAAGCATTGGGTCAGTATTGCACCGCATGTCAGGAAAGGTAAGACCTGAATCCACAGGGACGCGCTGGTTGATGACTCATGCCGGAGAAAGAGGCAAGAGTGCCGGGAAAGACCAGTGGTCGTTCTGAAAAACCATGGCAATGCATATGCGGCATTGCATTTTATGACACATTTCCAATTATTTATCGTTGGGGTTTCTGGATATCGGGTATGGACCGCGTCTGCATTTCATATCGGCGGGTTATTGCCGCGGCCCATGCTGTGACATAGCCGCGGCTGCTAAGGTCGTTGCGTCAACTTTCGGAACCGTGATCGGGAATTGTGCAGGGACGCGCCGTGCAGTGTGTGACGCGCATATGTGTCACAAACTGCGCCCTATCGCCGCCGCTGATTCCTGACGCGGGTATAGGTCGCGACCCCGAACAGGAACGCTTCCATCAATGCGGGGAACTGGCCATCTGGGGCAGTATATCGCCCGCGCGCGGCGTCTGCGCGCAGACGCTCATCCAGCGACGGGATCCTCGGCTCTGGTTGCGCATTGACCCGCGACAGAAAGATCAGCCCTGCACCAAGAAACACAGCCGCGCAGGACAGGGTCGCGACCAATGGCGAGAACTGCTCGGCCAGCACCTTCCAGCCTGCCGCGACCAGAAAGCCTCCCCCTATTGCCAGAAGGAGGCCCCCGATCACGGCCAGCCGCATGCGCCGCGCATACCAATGCGCCTTGAGCCGAAGATGGTCGTAAGGCACAAGCATCAGCGGCGCGACATCACCAGTGCCAGCAGAAACCCGGCGCCTGCCGCAATCCCCAGCGCCGTGCCCGGACGCCTGCGAGCGAAATTCTCGGCCTCTTGCAGCGTCGATTCGACCTGATCCACGGCATATTCCGCGCCTTCATTCGCCTTGGCAGCAGCCCTGCGGCCCGTCTGCCTGGCGGCCTCGGCCACTTCCTCGGCGCTCTGCTTGCCAGCCTTGGCCAGACTGTCGGACAGCGCCGCGAAATCTTCTTTCAGCGCGTTGAACTGCTCCAGCAGCTCATCATACGCCAATTCTCCAACTTCCTCGCCCTTGCTGGCGGCATTCGATGCCGTGCGCTTCAGGTTGCGGACGTTCTTCTTGGTTTCTTCATCATCAGTCACTTTACTCACCGCTTGTCGTGCCATCATTTCCTCCTGAAATTCGTGGTGCAGGAATGGGGCGCAGCCTTGTGCCGCGCCGCCCTTAGCTTACGATTTGGCAGCCCACTCATCGACCTGCTTTTCGGCTTCTTCCTTGGCAATGCCGTATTTTTCCTGAACCTTGCCCACAAGCTTGTCGCGATTGCCTGCAGCCTGATCCAGTTCGTCATCGGTCAGCTTGCCCCACTTTTCCTTGGCAGAGCCTTTGACCTGTTTCCATTTGCCGCCGATCTGATCCCAATTCATGGCATTTCTCCTTCATCCAGGTTGTTGCCAGTATAACGGGGTCGGGCGGTTATGGTTCCGATGCAGCCCCGGATTCCTGACCGTATTCAGATATCCGCCGCGATCAGGGCATCGGCCAGCACGCGGTATCCCGCGACATTGGCCGCGCGCCGATAGTCGATCTGCCCATCGGCGGAACAGCAGCTTTGCCGCTCATTTATCAGCTTGTCATGGATGGTGCACATGATCTCGCGCAGGCAGCTATCGACGCGCGCGGCACGCCAGCGGCTGAAGCCCGCGTTTTGCTGCATCTCCAGCCCCGACACGGCCACGCCACCAGCATTCGCGGCCTTGCCCGGCGCTTGCAGCACACCCATTTGCGGTCAGATGCGCCTCGGCTTCTCGCGTCAGCGGCATATTCGCGCCCTCGGCCAGCACGCGGCAGCCAGTATCGGTCAGCGCGCGGGCATCGTCCAGCGTGACCTCATTCTGGGTGGCGCAGGGCAGGGCGATATCGGCGGCGACCCCCCAGGGCTTGGCGCCTTCGCGGAATGTCACGCCCAGATCGGCGGGTGGCGATGCCGCCTGATCGCCGCTTGCGTGCAACAGCCAGTCGAGCGCGTCATGCGTGAACCCGTCCTCGGCCACCCATGTGCCCGCGCGTCCGGACAGCGTGACCACACGCGCCCCTTCGGCCATCGCCTTGCGCGCGGCGTGGCGCGAGACATTGCCCCGGCCGGAAATGGCGATGCGCTTGCCGTCCAGCGATTGTCGCCGATTTCATCCAGCATCGCGGCGGTGAAATAGACCAGCCCGTAACCCGTGGCCTCGGCGCGCAATTCGCTGCCGCCCAGCGCCACGGGCTTGCCGGTCAGCGCACCGCCCCAGCGCCCGGCCTGCCGCATCCAGACGCGGCTCATCAGACCAAGCTCGGCATCGCCCACGCCGATATCGCCGGCGGGCACATCCGTTTCCGGCCCGATATGCGGGGCCAGCGCGGACATGAAGGCGTGGGCGAAGCGCAATTGACCTCGCCCTCGGACCGGCCTGCGGGGTCGAAATCGGCGCCGCCCTTGGCCGCGCCAAGTGGCAGGCCGGTCAGCGCGTTCTTGAAGGCCTGTTCAAAGGCCAGGAATTTCAGCACTGATGGCGTGACATCGGGCGACCAGCGCAAGCCCCCCTTGTAGGGGCCCAGAAGATCCGAATGCTGCACCCGCCAGCCCCGGTTGATCTGCACATTGCCGCTGTCATCATGCCAGACCACCGAAAAGCTGATGATGCGATCCGCCTCGCACAGACGTTCCAGCACGCGGGCCTGTGTATAGGCGCTGCTGGCTTTCTCGATGGTCAGGGCGTCGCGGCCGATCTCGGCCACGGCCTGCAGAAACTCCGTCTCGCCCGGGTGGCGGGTGGTGACGGTTTCCATGAAACTCTCCAGCAGGCTTTCGGCACGATCTTTCAAGGGGCTCTCCTGTCAGGTTGCAAAGGCCAGATGCGCAGCAAGGCCAATGGCCAGGACCGTCAGCGCAATGGCGAACACAAGGGCGAGGGTCGGGCGCATGTCACACCATTTCAAAGATTTCATAGTCGATATGATGCAAAGCCACGCCCATCGCGCGCAGATCGGCGCGCAGGGCATCCAGCATCGGTTTTGGCCCGCACAGCAGATGGGGCCAGACGCGCATTTCTGCCGTCAGGTGGCGCGAGAGGATGTCACTGTCGATCTTGCCGCTCTCGCCGGTCCAGTCCGCGGGCGGTTCATCGATCACATGGACCAGCGTCAGGTTCAGACGGGTGCGCATCGCGGCCAGTTCCTCGCGGAAGGACGCATCCTCCCATGTCGGGCTGCCATAGATCAGCGTGATGGGGCGCTTGTCGCCGCGCGCTTCCAGCGCGTGCAGGTTTGACAGAATGGGCGTGATGCCCACGCCGCCTGCGATCATGACGAACCCTTCGGCATCGGCCATGCGGTCGATGGAAAAGGCCCCGTATGGCCCATCAACATAGGCGCGTGCGCCGATCTCGGTCCGCGCCAGTTCGGCTGAATGATCGCCCAGGGGCTTGATGGAAAAGGACAGGTTCGGCCCTTTCTCGGGCGCGGTCGAGATGGTGAAGGGGTGCTCGATCAGCGAATAGGGTGTACGTTCGACCTTGAGCCACGCGAACTGGCCGGGTTTCCAGCGTTTGAGCTGCCGCCCCTCGGGCGCAAGTTCCAGCGTATGCACCCCGCCGCGTTCGGCGCTATTGCCGACCACGCGCCACGGGTTGCGCGACTGCAGCCACGGGCGGATCAGATGCGTATGGGCCAGAACCAGCATGAACCCCAGGGTCGCGCCCAGCCAGAGCGCGCGTTTCTCCGGCGTGTCGGTCAGGTTGCCCACGCCCAGCACATGCGCGATTGCCGCGACCATGCCGACCAGTGCCAGCGCCAGATGCAGCGCGCGCCAGTATTCGTGGCGCAATTGCAGTAGCTTGCGGAACTCGGATGTCACGATCAGTGCCAGAAAGCACAGAAGCGAGAGACGCCCGACTGTCAGTTCCCACCGGGCCTCCAACGGGTTCAGGACGCCAAGCGCCCCTTCGTGGAACACATAGAGCACTGCGAAATGCCCCAGCATCAGCGCGACGGCCCCCCAACTGAGGTAGCGATGCGCCAGATAGACGATATCTGCCCCGAACGGATGCGTGACCCAGCGCAGGCGCCCCGTCAGCACGAATTGCAGCGCGGCCATGCCCAGCGCGCCAAAGCCCAGCCCCATGCTGAAATCCCAGGTCCATGTGCC
>SL_7KL_010_BRINEDRAFT_10001593_pt1 | contig 10762 bp, 12 predicted proteins | sample SodLak_010_BRINE_FD_10663 | JGI IMG/M metagenome (IMG submission 10663)
GGCGCCACCAGTTGCAGGTTGGCCAAACAGGAGCCGTCGTTGAGGTGAATAAATGAAAAGCCTGCCTTAGAATCTCGGCGCGTGCGCACCCAGCCTTGCACGGTGACGGTTTGTCCGATCGTCAGTTGTTCGCTGAGGATGGCCTGAATCGAGACAGGAGTGGGTGCGGCGCTGGGGTCAGTGGGCGCGGTCATGGCGAAGCCTTCATTGAATTTGAACACTGAAAGGGCAATAATAAAGGAGTATGAATAGTAATACGGCACATTCTGCTCAAATGACAAGCACGGCGCCCTCAGCCCCTGCCGATGCCGTCGTCTCGCTGACGCCCGCAGCAGCGGCGCGAGTGCGTGAGTTCCAAGCCCGCGAGGGTGGCATTGGGCTGCGCCTCGGTGTGCGCCGCACTGGCTGCTCGGGATGGGCCTACGAGCTGGAGATGGCCACCGAGGCGCAAGCCGACGAGACCCGCGTTGAAGATCAAGGCATCACCATTCTCATCACGCCCAAAGCTTTACCGATGATGGCGGGCACCGTGGTGGATTTCGTCCACGATGGTTTGGTGCGTGAATTCCGCTTCCGTAACCCGAACGTGACGGGTGAGTGCGGCTGCGGTGAGAGCTTTACCGTCAACCCCTGAAAGCGCTATAATGGCGGGCTACTTGCTCCATGTGCGGTCACCATCAAGCTGCACGGGGGCTGTTTGCGCCGGAATGGTCTGGTGCAGATAACCAAAAGAGGAGATGACCGTGCGTCATTATGAGATCGTGTTTCTGGTCCACCCTGACCAGAGCGAGCAGGTGCAGAGCATGCTTGAACGCTATCGCAGCCTGATCGAAGAAAAAGGTGGCCGCGTGCACCGCAGTGAAGACTGGGGTCGTTTGCAGTTGGCCTACACCATCGCCAAGCTTCACAAAGCCCACTATGTGATGATCAACATCGAGTGCGACTCAGCCACCTTGGAGGAGTTGGAGGGCATTTTCCGCTTCAATGATGCCATCCTGCGCCACTTGGTGGTGCGTAAGGACGAGGCTGAAACCGAGCCTTCGGTGATGATGAAGCGCAAGGAACAAAAGGACGAGCGCGACAGCCGCCGTCGCAGCTACGACGCCGATGACAGTGCAAATGATGCTGACAGCGGTGACAGCGATGACAGTGCAGACACCGATGATGAAGCTGCTGATGAGGCAGATACAGAGACCGATACAGATACAGCCAAGGTGGAGGACTGATCATGGCCCGTTTTATGAGACGCCGTAAGTATTGTCGATTCACAGCCGAGGGCATTGATCAAGTCGATTACAAAGACGTTGATCTGCTCAAGGACTTTGTCACCGAGACCGGCAAGATTGTCCCCAGCCGCATCACGGGCACCAAGGCGAAGTACCAGCGCCAGCTGACCACCGCCATCAAGCGTGCGCGGTTCTTGGCCCTGCTGCCGTACTCGGACAGCCATTAAAAGATTATTGAGGAAGCTCTGTTATGAAGCTGATTTTATTAGAAAAAGTATACAACCTCGGTGATCTGGGTGATGAAGTGACCGTGCGGGCAGGCTACGGCCGCAATTACCTATTGCCGCGTGGCAAGGCCGTCGCTGCCACCCCAGAAAACACTGAGCGGTTCCAGGCCCGACGCGAAGAGCTGCAGCGCCAAGCCGATGAGAAACTGGCCGCCGCGCAAGCCCGTGCCAGCGCGATCGAGGCGGCCGGTGCGGTCGAGTTTAAGGTGGCAGTGAGCCCTGAGGGCCGCCTGTATGGCTCGATTGGGCCGCATGAGGTGGCTGGCCGTTTGACCGAAATGGGTCAGGCCGTTGAGAAGGTGGAAGTGGATATGCCTGACGGCGCGCTGCGTGAGCCAGGCGAGTTCACCGTCAACCTGATTTTGCATGCCGATGTTCAGATCGAAGTGCCGCTGCGCATTGTCGATGAGGATGCCGTCGCTCAATAATGAATCGCCCCGGCTGTCACCACGGCAGCCGGGGCGGTATACTGACCGACCGGCTTCATTTACCTAAGGGTCAGCGAGCGTCACGTGGTCAGTCCAGTTAATCCCAGCCCCAGTCCGCAACGCAGCAATTCCGCACCGAGTGCGGCGCGTATGCCGCCACACTCCATTGACGCTGAACAGGCCGTGCTGGGCGCATTGATGCTGTCGGCCAATGCCTGGGACAAAATCGCTGATCAAGTTGAAGAAGCGGATTTTTATCGCGACAGCCATCGTTTGATCTTCCGTGCGGTGGCCACGCTGACCCAAGAAGGCCAGCCCTGTGATGCGGTCACAGTCAGTGACTGGTTTGCCACGCATGGCCTGTTGGACCGTGTCGATGGCGGTGCCTACATTACCCAACTGGCCAATGAAACACCGGGCCCGGCCAACATTGTCGGCTACGCCCATATCGTGCGTGAGAAGTCTATTCTGCGCCAGCTCATCGACATCGGCAGCGACATCGCCACCGATGCCTTGGGCAGCTCGGGGCAAGATTCTAAGGCACTGCTGGAGGCGGCTGAGCAACGTATTTATGCCATTGCCGATCAGGGCACGCATCGCTCATCGACTTATGTGCCCATTCAACAAGTCATGGCGCAAGCCATGGATCTGCTCAATGACCTGCAAGACAATGACAGCGAACTGACTGGCGTGCCGACCGGCTTTGTTGAGTTAGACAAGCGCACGGCAGGCTTACAACCCACTGATTTAATTATTGTTGCGGCACGGCCCTCCATGGGTAAGACGACCCTGGCAATGAACATCGCAGAACGTGCGGCGATTCGTTACAAGGTGCCTGTGGCCGTGTTCTCCATGGAAATGTCAGACCTGCAACTGGTGATGCGCTTGTTCTCATCATTGGGCCAGATTGCACAGGATCGACTGCGCACCGGTCGTCTAGACAACCATGACTGGGTGAATTTGCGTTCGGCCATGAGCATGCTCAAGGGGGCCAATCTGTTCATTGATCAAACGCCCTCGCTGTCGCCCACCGAACTGCGTGCTCGGGCGCGTCGCATGAAGCGAGAGCACGACATTGGCTTGATTGTGATCGACTATCTGCAGCTGATGAAGATCAGCGGCACCTCAGAAAACCGCACCAATGAAATCAGTGAGATCTCACGCAGTTTGAAAGCGTTGGCCAAAGAGTTGCGCGTGCCCGTGGTGGCCCTGTCACAGCTCAACCGCGCGTTGGAACAGCGGCCGGACAAGCGGCCAAAAATGGCCGATCTTCGCGAGTCCGGCGCCATCGAGCAGGATGCAGACTTGATCTTGTTCATCTACCGTGATGAGGTCTACAACGAAGACTCGCCGGATAAAGGCAAAGCCGAGATCATTATTGGTAAACATCGGAATGGGGCGACGGGACAGTTCCCCTTGAGTTTTCAGGGAGAGTTCTTGCGTTTCCGCGACTTCACCCACGACTATCACGGTCTGGATGGCTAGAAACACGCTCGCCCAGATTGATGTCGATGCGCTCGCCCACAACGTCAGCTGGGTGAGGTCTCGCACGGGAAATAGCCGCTTGATGGCCGTGGTCAAGGCCGATGCCTATGGACATCGTCTCGACTTATGCCTGCCTGCTTTGTCGGATGTCGATCTGCTCGGTGTTGCCACCATTGAAGAAGCGCGCTACCTGCGCCAACTGGGACACCGCGGTGCCATTGTCTTGATGGAAGGGGTGATCCATGAAGCAGATTTGGCGGTCGCCGCTGAGTTGGGTCTGGAATTAACCATCCACCATGCTGAGCAGCTGAGACTGTTGGAGCGGGCGGGACGGGCGCCTGCAGCTCGCCTGTGGCTGAAGCTGGACTCTGGCATGAATCGCCTGGGTCTGCCGCTGTCTGAGGCGGCCGCGGCCCACGCCCGACTGCTGCAGCTTGAGGGGGTGGAGCAGGTCAATCTGGTCAGCCACTTTGCCAGTGCTGACGCCGAAGATCGCCGCTTGATGGACTTACAGGTACAGCGCTTTGACCAAGCTGTGACGGGGCTGCAGGCTGAGCACTGCCTGGCCAACTCGGCGGCGATGTTGAGAGACTCGAGCTTGCATCGGGATTGGGTCAGGGTGGGCATTTTGCTGTATGGCATCTCACCGCTGCCAGGGCAAACTGGCGCTGAACTGGGGCTCAAGCCGGTGATGACGCTGAGCTCCGAATTAATGGCCATCAATGATGTGAAGCAAGGTGAAGTGATTGGCTACGGCGGGCGATTTAAGGCGCCGCAAGACATGCGCATTGGCGTGGTCGCGATCGGCTATGGCGATGGCTACCCTCGGTCGGCGACAGATGGCACCCCTGTGCGAGTGGCGGGGACCCAATGCCCGCTGGTCGGCTGTGTCTCAATGGACATGATTACCGTTGATCTCAGTGCCTGCCCAGAGGCCCGCATCGGCGATCCGGTCACGGTATGGGGCGAGGGCCTGCCGGTGGAAGAGGTCGCGGCGCATGCTGACACCATCCCCTGGGACCTGGTCTGCCGCATTACCCGTCGCGTGCGTTATCGACGCCATGCGCTACAATAATGGCATGACTGGCAAGCTCTACATCAAGACACACGGCTGTCAAATGAACGAGTACGACTCGGAGAAGATGGCCGATGTGTTGCGCGCCTCACACGGGCTCGAACTGACTGATGAGCCGGAGCAGGCCGATGTCATTCTAATTAACACCTGCTCGATCCGTGAGAAAGCCCAAGAGAAAGTGTTCTCGCAATTGGGTCGCTGGCGTCCTTTAAAGAAAGCCCGGCCAGATGTTGTGATTGGGGTAGGCGGGTGTGTGGCCAGTCAAGAGGGACAGAGCCTGCTGCAGCGGGCCCCGTTTGTGGATTTGGTGTTTGGTCCGCAAACCATTCATCGCTTGCCTGGCATGCTCGACCAAGTGCGCGCGGGGCAGGGCGCTGCGGTCGATGTGTCGTTCCCAGAAATAGAAAAATTCGATCACTTGCCGGCGCCGGGTGCGCGCGGCCCAACCGCGTTTGTGTCGATCATGGAAGGCTGCAGCAAGTACTGCTCGTTTTGCGTGGTGCCCTACACGCGCGGCGAAGAGGTCTCTCGCCCGCTTGATGATGTGATCGCTGAAGTGGTCGCACTGGCCGAGCAGGGCGTGCGTGAGATCAACCTGTTGGGGCAGAACGTGAATGCCTATCAGGGTGAGATGCACGATGGGGGCAGCGCCGACTTGGCGCTGTTGATTCGCTATGTGGCGCATATTGAGGGTGTAGAGCGCATTCGTTTCACCACCTCGCATCCGGTGGAGTTCTCTGACTCGCTGATCCAGGCTTTTGCCGATGTGCCCAAACTGGCCAATTACCTGCACTTGCCGGTACAAGCCGGTTCCGACCGCATTTTGGCCATGATGAAGCGTGGTCATACCGTGCTGGAGTACAAACAGAAAATCCGGCGCCTGCGCGAGGTGCGGCCTGACATTGCCTTGTCATCGGACTTTATTGTTGGCTTCCCCGGTGAGACCGCGGCTGACTTTGAAGCAACCATGGCGTTGATTGAAGCACTGAACTTTGATCAGAGTTTCAGTTTTGTCTACTCGGCTCGGCCGGGCACGCCCGCGGCATCATATCCCGACAGCATTACATTGGAAGAGAAAAAAGCACGCTTGCAGCGGCTGCAAGATCAAATTAACCGTCAAGCTATGGCCTACTCAGACGCCATGGTGGGTACAGTGCAGCGTGTGTTGGTGGAGTCGGTCAGCAAGAAAGATCTCCAAGAGCTGGCGGGTCGCACCGAGAATAACCGTATCGTCAATTTCCCGGGCCCGATTGAACTCATCGGCCAGATGGCGGATGTCACCATCACCGCTGCGCGGCGCAACTCACTGCGTGGCCGGCTGGTCAGTTCGGAGGTTCAGGCAGCCTAATGGTCGAGTCCAGTCCGGTTAGCGCCGCCAGCACCTTGACCCTTGATATTGAGCCAGCCGATAACGAGCGGCTGGCCAATCTGTGTGGCCAATTCGACGAGCATCTCCAGCTGATTGAAAAGCGCCTTGGCATTGCCATTGCCGCGCGAGGTGGGCTGTTTAGTCTGGAAGGAGAGGCCGATGCCATTAAGGCGGGGCGTCGCGTGCTGCGTCAGCTCTATCGTCAGACTGATCAGGAAGTGTTGACGCCTGCGCTGGTGAACTTGCAACTGCAGGCCGCAGAGCTTGGCGAAACCGAGGACGCCACCGAGGTCAACATCCAGACCCGGCGTGGTGTGATCCGGGGCCGTGGATCCAACCAGAAGCGATACCTCGAGGCCATCGCACGTCACGACATTAATTTCGGTGTTGGCCCAGCCGGCACCGGCAAAACCTTTCTGGCTGTCGCCTGTGCGGTTGAGTCGCTGGAAAAAGAGCGGGTGCAACGCATCGTGCTGGTGCGACCGGCGGTGGAGGCGGGCGAACGACTGGGCTTTTTGCCCGGCGATTTGGCGCAGAAAGTCGACCCTTACTTGCGACCTCTCTACGATGCCCTATTCGAAATGTTGGGCTTTGAGCGCGTGGCACGGCTGATGGAGCGCAACGTGATCGAAGTGGCGCCGCTGGCCTACATGCGCGGGCGCACCCTTAATGATGCCTACGTGATTTTGGATGAAGCGCAGAACACCACTGCAGAGCAGATGAAGATGTTTTTAACGCGCATAGGGTTTGGCTCAAAAGCGGTCATCACAGGTGATTTAACGCAAGTGGATCTGCCGCCCAAAGTCAGTTCTGGTTTGCGCCAGGCTTTGCAGGTGTTGAATTCAGTGGAAGGTGTCAGCATGACGTTTTTTGATGCCCGCGATGTGGTGCGCCATCCGATTGTGCGGCGTATTGTTGAGGCCTATGAACGCGCTGAGGAAGCGCTCAACGCGGGCAACAACACATGACGGCGGCCGATCAACATGTGGTGCACATCACCGTGGACAACCCTGAGTGCTGGTCGGCCGAGTGGCCCTCCGAGTGGCCCAGCCAAGTGTCAATCAAACAATGGGTGACGCTGGCCCTGGAGCTGCTCCCGCCCAGCGAAGTCAGTGTCTGCATTGTTGACGAGGTGCAATCACGGGCCTTAAACAAGCAGTGGCGCGGCAAGGATGCGCCCACCAATGTGTTGAGCTTCCCCGCTGAGCTACCTGATGGGCCTGTGCCGAAGCCGCTGGGGGATGTGGTTTTGTGTGCACCGGTCATTGCTGGCGAAGCCGCCGGGCAAGGCAAGTCGCTCAGTGACCATTGGGCGCATCTGCTGATTCATGGCGTGTTGCATCTGCGTGGCTTTGATCACGACAGCGAGGCTGCGGCGGACCACATGGAACGGTTGGAAGTGGATATCTTGAAGGGCATCGGTGTCGATGATCCCTATCTCGCAGATCTTGTAGAACAAGAACATTCATCTTCAGTGACAGAGGCGGGGGCATGAACGATCAAGATCACAACGACTCAGCCAGTCCATCGGTAGGTTGGATGGAGCGCATCGCGCGTGCCTTTGGTGGAGAGCCCAACAGCCGGCAAGACCTGGTTGAGGTGCTGCGCGGCGCTGCCGAGCAGGGTTTGATTGACGCCGACACCCTGGCTATGTTGGAGGGCGCGCTGGAGGTGGATGAGTTGCAGGTGCGGGATGTCATGGTGCCGCGCTCGCACATGGTGACGATCAGCGAGTTGGCCACGATGGAGGATATCCTGCCACTGATTATTGAGTCGGGCCACTCACGCTTTCCAGTCGTGGGCGAGGACAAAGACGAAGTGCGCGGTATTTTGTTGGCCAAAGATCTGTTGCAAGTGGTGGCAGTGGGCGAGGTGCCTGACCTGAGTGCATTGCTGCGACCCGCGGTCATTATTCCGGAGTCCAAGCGCCTTAACGTGCTGCTGCGTGAGTTTCGGGTCAGTCGCAATCACATGGCCTTGGTGGTGGATGAGTATGGCGGCGTCTCAGGTCTGGTCACTATTGAGGATGTCTTGGAAGAAATTGTTGGTGACATCGATGATGAGCATGACTCAGAGAGCGTGCGTGATGTGCAGCCGCTGGCCGAGGGCGGGTATCTGTTGCAGGCACTGGCATCCATCGAGGACATCAATGAGGCCCTAGAGAGTCGCTTCCCGGAGGACGATTACGACACCATTGGTGGGCTGGTGGTGGCCGAGTTTGGGCGCCTGCCAGAGGTCGGTGAGACGGTCATTATTGGTGGTTGGGAGTTTAAGGTGACGGCTGCGGATGGTCGGCGCCTGCACGCCATCGAAGTCCATCAACTGGTTTAGGCCAGCGATGCGCGCGCTGCTAATCGGTTTGGCCTTGGTTCTGTTGGGCATGGGGGGGGCACTGAGCCCTTCCGCGCGCGCCCAAGAGGCTTTTTTGGTGACCTACGGACCCGGCCCGCAAATCTGGGCTTGGTTTGGTCACAACGCGCTGTGGCTGCGCGATCCAGAAATCGGTTTGGACCACACCTTCAGCTTTGGCTATTTTGAGCTCGATCGGGAAGGATTTTATTTGGATTTCGCACGCGGGCACATGCCGTATTTCGGCGCGGCCAATCTGGCGCAGCGCGAATTTGCCCATTATCAAAGCCAGCAACGCAGCATCAAAGTGCAACGCTTGGGGTTGAATGCCGATGAAGTGCGTGACCTACATCGGCGCTTGCAGGCCAGTATTGAGCCGTTCCCGCAATACTATGCCTATGACTATTTTTTTGCCAACTGTTCCACATGGCTGCGTGATCTCATTGATGAAGTGACTGAGGGTGCGGTGGCGCGCACCCTAAAAGCGAAGCCGGCGCAATTCAATTTCGTCGATCACATACGTCGACTCAGTGGCCATCAGTTTTGGATGAGCACGGCCAAGCTGATGCTGCTTGGGCGCCTAGCCGATCAACCTCGAGCGCTCTGGGAGGAGGGTTTCTTGCCTGATGTGTTGGCGGCGGGGTTGGCTCAGGTTGAGCGTGATCAGGGGCCATTGGTTGTGGAGTCCTTTTGGATTGATGACAACCCACAGTTTCAGGCGCCCAGCGAGATGGCTTCTCACTGGTGGGCGTATGGGTTGCTGGGGCTAGTCGGTGTCGCCCTCGTCGCCGGAGCTCAGCGCTTCGGGCGCAGTCGGTGGCGGCGTGCGCCCTGGCACCTGATGGTGGCCATCCTCGGCACCCTGGGTGGGGTGGTCAGCGCTGCTTGGATACTGACTGCGCATCAGGCCACACATGTGAATGCACTGGTGTTGCTCTTGCATCCGCTGTGGTGGTTGTTGTGGTGGCCGGGTGATCGCATAGGGCAACGCACACTGTGGTGGCTGCTGGCGATTGCTGCAGCGCTGGGCGCGCTGTTATTGTCATGGCCGCTGTGGCCCCAGCAGCGGGTGGAACTGCTGGTGTGGCTGCTGCCCTGGGTGATGGCGGTGTTGGCGTTTAGCCCAGCTCGGCCAGCAGGTCGGCTTGGTGGGCCTGCTGCAGGGCCTCAATCAACGGCTGTAACTCACCCTCCATCACCTGACTGAGGTCGTGCCGAGTCAGGTTAATGCGGTGGTCGGTGACGCGCCCTTGCGGGAAGTTATACGTCCGAATGCGTTCTGAACGATCGCCACTGCCGACTTGAAGTTTGCGCTCAGCGGCTTGCTGGCTGTGTGCGGCCTGTTGTTGCGACTCAAGCAGCCGCGCGGCCAGTAAGCTCATGGCGCGCGCTTTGTTTTTGTGCTGCGAGCGTTCATCTTGGCATTCGACCACAATGCCGCTGGGCAGATGGGTGATGCGAACGGCCGAGTCAGTGGTGTTGACGTGCTGGCCGCCGGCGCCAGAGGAACGATAGGTGTCGATGCGCAGCTCACTGGGGTTGATGTCAACGGCATCGATTTCATCGGCTTCCGGCAAAATCGCCACGGTGCAGGCTGAGGTGTGGATACGGCCCTGCGACTCGGTGCTGGGGATGCGTTGCACGCGGTGGGTGCCGGATTCAAATTTGAGTTGGGAATAGGCGCCGCGGCCGATTACGCGGGCTATGACCTCACGGTAGCCGCCTGCCTCGCCTTCTTGTGCAGACAAAATCTCAACGCGCCAGCCCTGGCGCTCCGCGTAGCGGGTATAGGCGCGCATCAGATCGCCCGCAAACAATGCCGCCTCTTGCCCGCCAGTGCCAGCACGGACCTCGAGAAAGAGGTTGCGTTCATCATTGGGGTCGCGGGGCAGCAGTTGTGCCTGCAAGGCTTGGTCTAAAGTGGCGCGCTGGTCAGCAATCCTGGTCAGTTCTTCATTAGCCATGGCGCGCAACTCGGCATCACTGTCTTGGCGCATTGCCTCGGCCTCCGCTTGAGCTTGGCGCAACTGATTGAGCTGTTTGGCAATGGCGACCACGGGCTCAAGCTCGCCATACTCTCGAGACAATGCCTGGAACGCCTCACGGTTGGCGATGGTGTCGGCATCAGCCAGCAAGTGGGTGAGTTCCTCAAAGCGCTCTTCAATTTGGTTCAAGCGCGCGCTGAGTCGGGTGTCCATAGGGTGTCCTTGCCTGAGTCGTCGGTGCTTGGCTGCCGTGTTGAAATTGAAGCCCTGTGTCGACATCAATCTGGTAGCCTGAGCGCATGTTGATCACTCAACGCACCATTGTCTTACGGACGCGCCCTGAAGGCAAGCCGCCTGCTGGCCCAAGGGCGATCCTGCGCCCTATGCTGTGGGCCATGCTGCTATGTCTGGCAGCTTCGCTGGCAGCGCCCACTGGCGCGGAGACGGCTTCCCTACAAGCTGAGCTTAAGGCCGCCCGTGAGGCGGATGATCGGCTTGCGGCCGAGCAGTTGGTGATGGCGGGTCTGGTTCGTGGCGAGCCGGCCTTGGTCTTGCAGG
>SL_7KL_010_BRINEDRAFT_10001598_pt1 | contig 10740 bp, 10 predicted proteins | sample SodLak_010_BRINE_FD_10663 | JGI IMG/M metagenome (IMG submission 10663)
ACCATCCAACCCACGAGAACGCAACACAGTATCTCGATGGATACGGCGGGATGGTTACCTTCGGCGTTGATGGCGGCTTTGCGGCTGCAAAAGGCGTCTGTGAGAACGTATCATTGATTAGTTTTCTTGCAAACATCGGTGATGCAAAGAGCCTCATTATCCATCCGGCATCGACTACACACGCCCAACTCAGTGCCGACGAGCAGCGTGCCGCCGGTGTTGGACCGGACATGCTCAGACTCTCGGTTGGGATTGAGGACGAACAGGATATCATTGCAGATTTGGACCGATCGCTTTCGGTCGCGACCCAATAACAGGAGGAACACACAATGACAACAATTGAAACAGGAACAAAGGCGCTCGGCGAATTTCGGTTTGAGTGTGGAGAGTCGATCGATGAACTGGAGATGGCATACGAGACCTACGGTGAGTTCGACGGTTCGAATGCAATCTTGATCTGTCATGCACTCACCGGCAGTCAAAATGTTGCCAGCTATGAAACACGTGGCACGGCAGGTCAAGCCAGAGCATGGTGGGGCGATATTGTTGGCCCCGGAAAGGCGATCGATACAACGGAGTACTATGTTGTCTGTGCGAACGTTCCTGGGTCGTGTTATGGCTCATCCGGCCCGACAACCAAACGCTCGAACGGTGAACCGTATGGCACGGATTTCCCACCGGTAACGATCGGCGATTGGACACGGGCGCAACGTCACTTGCTTGATGAGTTGGGTATTGGTCGGCTTCGCGCCGTGATCGGTGGAAGCGTCGGCGGGATGAACGTCTTAGAATGGGCAAAGCGATATCCGGACGACACCGACCTTATTGTCCCGATCGCATCTGCTGGGCGGCTGGACCCGCAGTGTTTAGCACTCAATTCGATCGCCCGACGGGCGATTCGAATGGATCCTAACTGGAATGGTGGGGAGTACTATGGGGACGAACCACCAAAGCAGGGACTTGCACTGGCTCGACAGATCGGCCACGTGATGTATCTCTCAAAATCATCAATGGACGATAAGTTTGGACGGCGATCCGCACGGCAGGATGCGGCCGCTGAGGGGTTATTCCCGACTGATCGAGCCGCCGGGTTCTTCCCATATCGGGATGTTGAGTCCTATCTTGATTACAACGCAAACAATTTCGTCGATCGGTTTGATGCAAACTCGTATCTGTACCTCACACGCGCGATGGACGACTACGATCTTGCAGAAGGACACGGAACTGACACACGAGCGCTATCTGCATATGAAGGCGAGGCGTTGATTATGTCGTTCACTGGCGATTGGCACTTTACTGTTGACCAGTCAGAATCGCTTGCGAAGGCGCTTCGATCGGGGGGTGTTCCAGTGGCCCATCACGTCGTTGACTCCGATCACGGCCACGATGCATTTCTTGTTGAGCCGGAGAACGTTGGCCCGCCGCTTGCAGACGTGCTCTCGCAGGGACTAGACGGACGAGCAATCACGGATACGGCATCCGGTGATGAGGAGCAATCCAACAGCTCGGAGTTCGCACCAGTTCACAATAGTCTCTTTTCAGGGTGATGTATTAGCGAACGACTGTGACTGGTGCTGGCGATCGACGGAGGACTTCTTCTGCTGTACTGCCAAGCAAGAACCGCGAAAGCCCTTCGCGTCCNTGGCTTCCCATGACAATGTGGTCGATATCGTTGTTTTCTGCAAACTGAACAATCTCCTTTGACGGGAGGCCCTTCACGGTTTCAGCTATTGCAGTAAAGCCTGCATCTGTTGCGCGTTCAAAAGCCATTTCGAGTACGCGCTCGGCTTTGTCAGCCTCCGACTTGAACTCGGCATCGGTTGTGTAGCCGGGATATGAAAGCGATCGGCTATATTCGATTTGAGGGTTGATTACATACAAAAGCGTGATCGCTGCATCTGGAAAGTGTGTGCCAACGTGGTCGATCGCAGCACGTGATTTTGGTGACCAATCAACAGGGATGAGAATCGAATACGACATAGTTGCAGTTCTATATCCGTCAATAAATAACAGTGTCACCGAGAAACTGCAACCGCAATAAGGTAGGTTGCGATCGCAACGAGGATGATCATTGCACCTGTCGCAATGTTCCAGTAGTATGAGAGAAGAATACCACCGATAATAGCAACTTGGCCCAAGAGGACAGAGAGCAACATTCCACGGTTGAAGCTATTGGTAAGCTGCATTGCTGCGGCAACAGGGATGACAAGCATCCCAGCAACAAGAATCGCACCGAGAATCTGCATCGCTGCCACCACGACAAGCGCTGTGAGCACGATCAACAGTGTATCGTAGAACCAGACATTGATTCGGGCAAGTCGGGCCGCTTCCCGATCGAACGTAATAAAAAGCAGCTGCTTGTGCGTGAGCGCAACCGTCGCTGCAACAATTAGCGTCAGCCCGACCATCAGTTGGACGTTCTCAAACGGAACGAATAGAATATCTCCGAAGAGGTAGCTCTCAACAGTTGCGCTGAACACAACACCATAGGATATCACTGCAATACCGACAGCGAATCCACCGGTAAGCATAATTGCGATCGGGATGTCCGCATAGCCATCTGTTGTAACGGCGATGTACTGCATTCCAAGGGCACCGACTGCAGCAGCAATGAGTGCGAATCCGAGCGGATAGTTGAGCGATGGGATCGCAGCACCGACAAACAACCCGATCGCAACGCCACCAAATGCGGTGTGCGCAAGCGCCTCCCCAATGAGTGCCATCTGGCGGTTGACCAGGTATGCGCCAACGATCGGTGCAGTGATTCCGATAAGAATACCCGAGGTAAAGCCGCGCTGCAGGAAGCCACTACAGACTAACCAGGTATCAATTGTTCCGCATGCAGTGCCCCAAAAGAAACTATAGACGGGTGGGAATCCCCAGAAAATAAATCCAATAAGCGCGAGCAAGCCGATCGGGATACTTGCAAGCAACAGCGTGAGTTCTTTTTGTGTGTGTGCTGTTCGCAGCGACATTCTCAGTTGCCCCCTGCCGGTGCATTTGCGCTCAGCACCCGTGCGGAACTAAATGCCCGCTCAAGCGCGTCAGTTTTGAGAAACTCGCTCGTTTCAGCGTGTGCGTATAGCTCACCATCGAGACATGCGATCGATGTTGCATGCTCGGTGAGCAGTCCGATGTCGTGTTCAATCAGAATGATCGTGATACCGTCGGTATTGAGTTCATCGAGCAGCTGATAGAATTTTTCAACCGAGTTTGCATCAACCCCAACAGTTGGCTCATCAAGCGCCAACAGATCAGCTTCGGAGGCGAGCGCCCGAGCAATATACGCGCGCTGTCGTTGCCCACCGGAGAGACGGCTGATTCGACGATTTTTGAGATCAGCGATGCCGACTTTTGTGAGCGATCGATCGATGATGTCTCGATCCCTCTCGCTCAGCCGTCGGAGCCCAGCGTGTGCATAGCGACCCATCGCAACGACTTCACGAACCGTCACAGGCATTGTTGCATCGGATTCTGTGGACTGTTGAGAGACATACCCCAACCGAGCACCGTCTTCGAACGATCGTGCCGGTTCTCCAAACAGTTCTACGGTACCGGAGTCAGGCGTTTGTAACCCGAGCATGATCTTCAACAGTGTTGTCTTTCCTGACCCGTTCGGGCCAATCATTCCGAGAAAGTCGCCCTCACGAACCGAGAGCGAGATGTCTTTCAAAACAGGTTGGTCATCATAAGAGAAATTGACATTGTTGACAGTTAGTATATCACTCATGGCTATTGGGTCGAAATTGTATACGTAGCAGATATCATTAGTGCGAGAGTGTTGGTAGCTGATTACTGTTCTTCCGACTTCAATGCTGTTGAAATCGAGGGGAGGTTTAGCTGACGGAAGTGGTCGATATATCCCCAATCAGGCTTCATTTCGACAGTTGGGTCAATATCTGGACTGCCATCAATTTGTGTTTCAACCGGCGACAGTGGAAGAATATCAGCACCAACCTCGTTGGCGAGTGACTCTGCAAGTGGTGATGGTTCACCAACATCGTAGAGCACATGCTCAATATCAAACTCCTCGATTAGTTCCTCGATCTCTTGAACGTCTTGCGGTGATGCAGCATCATCCGGCGAGGTACCAACGGGTGAGTAGATGTCAATGCCGTACCGTCGGTTCCACCACTGGAAGGAGTCATGTGTGGCAACAACGATCGAGTTGAGTGCTGCCTGATCGACGATTGCTTCAAAATCTTCGTGAAGTGCTTGCAGCTCCTCGTTGAACGACTCCGCGTTGGCCATGTAATCATCAGCGTGTTCGGGATCAATTTCACTGATTCCTTCCGCAATATTGAGCACGCCAGTTTGACATTCAAGTGGGTCCATCCACCAGTGTTCGTCATCATCTTCTGCGGGACTATCGAAAAACTCGATTCCTTGAGAGGCTTCAATGACAACAATATCGCCATCCTCACGGAGTTGTGTTGCGGCATCATCCTGCCAACTCGAAAAGTCGCGAAGATAAACAAAGCCATCGGCCTCATCAAGATCTCGAACCGTACCCGGTTCCGGGTTCCAGTCGTGACCGTGTTCGCCAACTGGAACAAGGTCAATCACATCCATGTGCTCGCCTGCTACTTGGCGGACAAAGTCCCAGACTGCAGGCATTGTTGCAAAAACAGTAAACGAGTCACTGCTGTCGTCGCCGCTCGGGTTGCTATTCGCTTGTGGGTCATCACCAAGACAGCCCGCAAGCCCGAAAGCAACGCCACTGGCGCCAATGAGCGCCTGACGTCGCGTGAAATACGTTGATTCCGAGTGAGAAGTCATTAGCTCTAATTCAAGTGCGTTAAAGTATAAATATTACGTATCAACAAATAAATTTAGACCTATCTAAAATAACTATGGGTAATCCAATTGGTAGATTATTATGCATGGGTTTAGGCGTGCACAGGTAGAATATGTACAACAATGCCTGAAGAGAAGCAGTTTGAAACCCGAAGTTTGCATGCAGGTGTCGAGCCGGACCCAACAACTGGTGCTCGTGCACCACCAATCCATCAGACAACATCGTATGTGTTTGATGACGCAGCAGATGCTGCTGCACAGTTTGCACTTGAAAAGCCGGGGCACATCTACTCGCGACTGATGAACCCAACTGTTGGGATGCTCCAAGAGCGGCTAGCATCCCTTGAGGGCGGGGTTGGTGCAGTCGCAACCGCATCGGGGATGGCATCGTTCGACCTTGCGACGTTCCTCCTTGCAGAAGCCGGCGACAATATTGTCTCTTCGTCCTCACTGTATGGTGGCACATACACGTACCTGACCCACACAGTGGAGCGGCGTGGTGTAACAACACGATTTGTTGATACGCTCGATTATGATGCATATGCAGACGCGATCGACGCCGATACCGCATTCGTTCATTTGGAAACGATCGGTAACCCTGCACTCGTAACGCCGGATATTGAGCGAATCGCCGATATTGCGCACGAACAGGGGGCACCGTTGTTTATTGACAACACCTTTGCAACGCCGTATCTGTGCCGACCGCTCGAACACGGCGCTGACTTGGTGTGGGAATCGACAACGAAATGGATTCACGGTTCTGGATCAACTGTTGGTGGGGCGCTGATTGACGGTGGATCGTTCCCGTGGAGCGAGCATGCGGAAAAATACGCCGAAATTGCGAAACCAAATCCCGCATACCATGGTGTAAACTTTGCAGAGACGTTTGGCGATGCAGCGTTTACATATGCGGCGATCGCACGCGGATTGCGTGACCTTGGAAATCAACAGTCACCGTTTGATGCATGGGTTGTCCTCCAAAAATCCGAGAGCCTCCCACTTCGGATGCAGAAACACTGTGACAATGCGCTTGCCGTTGCAGAGTTCCTCGAAGATCATCCTGACGTCTCATGGGTGAACTACCCAGGATTAGAGAGCCATGAGACACACGCAGAGGCCTCAAAATATCTTGAAAATGGCTACGGGGGAATGATTACGTTTGGGCTTGCTGGTGGCTATGAGGCTGCAAAAGGTGCTGTTGAAAACGTCGAGTTAGCATCGTTGCTTGCCAACGTTGGCGATGCAAAAACACTCGTTATTCATCCAGCATCAACAACACATCAACAGCTGTCTGATGAGGAGAAGCTTGCTGCGGGTGTGACCGACGATATGGTCCGACTTTCAGTTGGGATCGAGAATGTTTCCGATATTATTGGAGATTTAGATCAAGCGATCGTCTCAGCAACAAACTAGCAGTTTGTTGGCGCTTCTCAGATTTTGGGAAACGGATATGAATTAAACATTGATCGATTCCTACGACTGCGTGCGGACCTATTGAGGCCCCAAAATAGGTACGTGCGTCTGTCGATACGAAACGGTCATGTCACCGACCCATTGACATACGATTTCTCTCTACCGTGCTCTCTCTTTATTTTTTGAGGCACCCAGAACAGCAATTTAAATCAAAAAACCACGCCGCTTTATAACGCGTTAGACAACCTGTTCGCCGTCATCGTCGTACAAACGAATCGCATCAACCGGGCAGACACGTGCGGCGAACTCCGCATCAAACTCCTCGTCTTCCGGTACTTCGAGGACAAACAAATCCTCTTCAGTCTCTTCGCTTCCAGCGAGGTCGGCCTTTCCATCATCCATATTCTTCTCGAATGTCGCCCATTCGTCGACACATTGGTACATGCCGATGCAGGTATCTCGATCGAATTCGATCCTCATACCCAGCCGTTTGACAGCCGGCTACAAAGCAATGCCGACAGTCAGCGCAAGCCACCACACTCACCGAGTCCGACAATTTAAACCGAGAGACGGGCCAACTGCAAGCAATGAATCCAGCTTCGATTCCTGGCTTGCCATCGGGGATCTCCGAACAGCTCGCAGACGACGGCATTGAAGAGCTGTATCCACCGCAAGCGGAGGCGGTCGATGCTGGCTTGACAACTGGCGAAAGCATTGTTGCATCGGTTCCGACTGCATCCGGAAAAACGCTCATTGCGGAGTTGGCAATGCTCTCTGCGATCGAGCGTGGTGGGAAAGCGCTCTACATCGTTCCGCTTCGAGCGCTCGCAAGCGAGAAGAAATCCGAATTTGAAAAGTGGGAGAAACACGGGTTCTCGGTTGGTGTTTCCACTGGAAGCTACGAATCCAGCGGTGAGTGGCTCGCAACCCGGGATATTATTGTCGCGACGTCCGAGAAGGTTGATTCGCTGCTTCGAAATAACGCCCCATGGATCGCTGATCTCTCCTGCGTTGTCGCCGATGAGGTGCATCTCGTTGACGATCGTCACCGAGGCCCAACCCTCGAAGTAACGCTCGCAAAACTTCGAACAGTAAACCCTGGCCTGCAAACCGTTGCGCTTTCTGCGACAGTCGGAAATGCATCAGAGGTTGCAGACTGGCTTGATGCGACCTTGGTACAGTCTGATTGGCGGCCGATCGAACTCCGCACTGGTGTCCACTACGGGAGTGCGATCAACTTCGACGATGGAAGCCAAACAGCACTCCCAACCGGATCGCACGATCGGCAAACGGAGGCGATCGTTGATGATACGCTCTCGGATGGTGGTTCAACGCTCGTATTTGTCAACTCCCGTCGAAATGCAGAGTCGGCGGCAAAGCGACAAGCAGGAGTAACAAAACGGCATCTCACAGATTCGGAGCGATCTTCGTTATCGGAGCTTGCGGATGCGATTCGAGATGTCTCTGACGCGGAGACAAGTGATACCCTTGCGCGTGTGGTTGAAAAGGGTGCAGCGTTTCACCACGCTGGATTAGCAGCCGAACATCGGTCGATCGTCGAAGATGCATTTCGCGATCGACTGCTCAAAGTGATCGCCGCGACACCAACGCTTGCCGCAGGTGTCAACACGCCAAGTCGACGTGTGATTATTCGGGATTGGCGGCGGTATGATGGTGAGTATGGCGGGATGAAACCGCTTGCTGTCCTTGAGATTCATCAGATGTGTGGGCGCGCTGGCCGTCCCGGGCTCGATCCCTACGGTGAAGCAGTGTTGTTAGCAAAAAGTGCCGATGAGATGGATGAGCTGTTTGAGCGGTACATTTGGGCGGAGCCGGAGGCAGTCCAGTCAAAATTGGCTGCCGAACCAGCGCTGCGGACGCACGTGCTGGCAACGATCGCATCCGGCTTTGCAACAACGAAAGAAGGCTTATTGGAGTTTCTGGATGGGACATTGTACGCAACCCAAACTGACGCAGGCGGCGAGTTTGGTCGGCTTGAGCAGGTCACTGATTCGGTGCTCGCGTATTTGGACGTCAACGAGTTCATTGAGCGAGACGGCGACAGTCTCAGCGCGACGCCGATCGGTCACACAGTGTCGCGGCTGTATCTTGATCCGATGAGCGCCGCAGAGATCATTGATGGGCTGCGATCGTTTGAACAGGGAGCCACGACGGCAGTACGCCGATCGAAGCCAACACCGCCAGATGGCGAGTTGGAAACCGCATTTTCGACCGCATCTGATCTGCGTGAAACTGACCAACAGGAGACCGGCAATGCCGACGATGAAGAGACAATCGATCGGCCAACACCGCTTGGGCTCTACCATCTCGTGAGTCGCACACCGGATATGTACCAGCTCTACCTCAAATCCGGTGACAAAAGTACCTACACGGAGCTTTGTTACGAACGAGAGTCGGAGTTTTTGGGACAGGTTCCATCGGAGTTTGAGGATGTTCGGTTTGAAGAGTGGCTGTCGGCGTTGAAAACTGCTCGACTGCTCGAAGATTGGGCGTTAGAAGTCGATGAGGACCGCATTACTGATCGCTACGGTGTTGGACCGGGTGATATCCGTGGAAAAGTCGAGACCGCTCAGTGGTTACTCGGCGCTGCAGAGGAGCTTGCTGGAACACTGGAGCTTGGGTCGAATATTGCAGTCAGAGAGGCAAAGAAGCGAATTGAGTACGGTGTCCGCGATGAGCTACTTGACCTAGCTGGTGTTCGTGGCATTGGCCGAAAGCGAGCACGCCGGTTGTATGAAGCAGGTGTCGAGAGCCGAGCCGACCTACGTGACGCGGAGAAAGGCGTCATTCTCGGCGCACTCCGTGGTCGACGGAAGACCGCTGAAACTATTTTAGAAAATGTTGGCAGGGAAAATCCATCAATGGCTGATGTACGAGAGATTGAGCCGTCAGTTCGATCGGCTGTCGCTCCGGATACTTCTGACGTCACTGATGAGGAGTCCGAATCCACGTCACAGACAAATTCGGGTGGGCAAGCAAGTTTGGGTGATTTTGAATGAGCGTACAGATTGTTGAGGGAACAGCGACCATCTCCGATCTTGATTCATTTTTGCGCAGAGTTCAGTCAATCAGCGAGGAGACTGGGACAGTCATCCAAGCGTTTGATCCTGCATATGTGGTCTCTAAACGGCATCTCACGCGATCGGTTGAACTTGCTGACCGAGCATTCGACCGCGGCGAGAATGTTGCTCGCGATCAAGCAGTCGAAATACTGCTCTATGCAGCGGGGCGAAGACAGATCACAGATGCACTGGAAATGGGGGTCAGTGAATCCGATGATCCGCAACCGATTGTTATTGTTATCAGTGGAAAATCAGGTTCTACGGAACGATTGAGTGACATCCGACAGGCTGTGACACAGTTACAAGACTATATTACCAACGCATCTACGTTGGGTTCGTATGATACAACAGTTGTAGACCGGTTCTATGACATTTCAGAGAGTGAGCTATCCGTTGTAGACGGCGATCGTGAAGCCGTTGTGCTTGAGCGTGTTGCATTACTTGATGTCAACAAATAATACAATTCGGTTGTGGGTTGTGAAGACATCTCGTACCCCTTTGTTTCGTATGGAGTTTTGTGATAGTCAGGAATAAGAGACAGTTCTGTGACACACTCATTATTGTACGTGAGCCCATACAATTAGCACATGCTCGAAGTAACAGTCTCCGGGTCGGTACCTGCTTCGTATGACCGAGTCGCAGACGTTCTTTCACCCCGATCGGTTATTGAGTTTGGTGGGACATATGATGTCGACACTGTTGTCGAAGACACAGATGGATGGCGAGTAACCGCATCTTCACCAGTGATCGACACCGATTTTGTTGTTATTGTTAAAATGCGGCCCGATGGATATGAGTACCGCCAAGCGACGGAGGCAGATGGTCCGTTTGAAACGGTAGAGACGACGATAACGCTACACGAAACGCATAATTCCTTATACGCAGCCGCACATGGCCCAGATGAGCTCGCGGAGATTGAGGCGATCGAGAACGGTGACTCAACGATCGTCGTTATTCACTCGGAGTACACGTTTGGCGGGCTATTTTCCCCGGTGATCGATCGATTGGCAAAAAAGCGCCGCAAACAGGAGCTTGAACGGGTTATTTACGATATTTCGGCTGCAGCAACCGAGACCGATCGGTCTGAAGAGAGTGAGTCTGAAAGAGTAAACGAATAGTCCCACACGGATTCGAACCGCGGTCGTTGCCCCCAGAAGGCAACAGGATTGGCCTCTACCCCATGGGACTTCATTTTCAGTGACGGTACTCGATAACTAAACGTTGTCGTTTCCACTGCGTCTTGGTGGTGTATAGCGCTCTTTACACTAACAGTTTGTATACCTTGTTTAGCTCAAGAGTACCGTTGGAATAGATAAATTTGTACAAGTTTATGTCTACAATCCGTTTTTTAGATCGGTAGATACTACTATTCATGCATCAAACCATCGCCCATGTACATTGGACGGTTTGTTGTTGTTGGTCCAGGCATCGGTGGCTATCGAGTATC
>SL_7KL_010_BRINEDRAFT_10001600_pt1 | contig 10738 bp, 11 predicted proteins | sample SodLak_010_BRINE_FD_10663 | JGI IMG/M metagenome (IMG submission 10663)
ACACAATTCATGGCCGGTGGCGGCGATGGCTATGTCGCGCTGCGTGAAGGACAGATCGAAGCCACTGGCCCATTGGATCGCGAAGCCTTTGCCACTTGGTGGGCGTCGTATGACTTTGATGGCGACTGAAGCGATGGAATTCGAGATCGTCCACCACGGTGCGGTGCGCGGCGTGACCGGTTCTTGTCATGAACTGCGGCTCAAGCAAGGCAGCCTGCTGGTGGATTGTGGTTTGTTTCAAGGCAACGATGTTGGCCCGTACGGCGCCACCGCCGCCAATCCAGCGATTGATTTTGACATCAGTGCCGTGCGAGCAGTGGTCATCACCCACGTGCACATCGACCACATGGGGCGCCTGCCTTATCTGATGGCGGCCGGTTACGACGGCCCAGTGTATTGCGCTCAGGCCTCCGCCAAACTGCTGCCGATCACCCTTGAAGACGCCCTCAAAGTGGGTGTGACCCGCGATCGTCAGCTGATTGCGCGCGTGCTGGAGCGCATTGATGGCCTCCTAAGACCATTGCGCTTTGATCAATGGGAGCCAGTGTTTGATGGGCTGCGCCTGCGCTTACAACGGGCCGGGCATGTGCTGGGCTCGGCCTATGTGGAGTGCGCCATTGATCAGCCACCAAACGCGACCCACCATGTGGTGTTTTCCGGTGATTTGGGTACACCCGACATGCCATTGTTGCCCGCGCCTGTGCCACCACAGCGCTGCGACACCTTGGTGCTGGAGAGCACTTATGGCAATCGCATGCATGAAGACCGCGATAGCCGCCAACAGCGCTTGCGCGAGGTGATTGAGCACGCGCTGGAAAATGGCGGCACCGTGCTCATCCCAGCGTTTAGCATCGGCCGCACGCAAGATTTGCTGTATGAGCTGGAAGACATCATCCACCAGCACGGCCAGCACGCACCATGGCGTGACCTGCAGATCATCCTAGACTCGCCCTTGGCCAGTCGCTACACCGCGGTCTACGCCAGCCTGAAAGACCTATGGAATGAGGAAGCGCAAGCACGCCTGAAGTCTGGAAGACACCCCTTAGACTTTGCCCAACTGATGACCGTGGATGATCACGCCGAGCACGAGGCTTTGGTGGCGTTTTTAGCCAAAACCAAACAGCCCGCGGTGGTGATCGCGGCCAGCGGCATGTGCGCCGGTGGTCGTATTGTCAACCACCTCAAAGCGCTGCTGCCCGATTCGCGCCACGATGTGGTGTTTGTAGGCTATCAAGCGCCGGGCACACCGGGCCATGCCATTCAACAGTATGGCCCAGCGCGCGCCGACCGCGATGGCCCGGGCTGGGTGGAACTAGACGGCCAACGAATAGAGATTCATGCACAGGTGGTCACCTTGTCGGGCTACTCGGCGCATGCCGACCAGCAAGACCTGTTGCGTTTTGTGCGCGGCATCTCACCGCCGCCGCGCCAGATTCGTTTGGTGCATGGCGAGACCAAGGCCAAGCAGGCCCTGGCGGCCCTGCTGCAGGCGGAGCTCGGAGAAGACAGCGAAGTATTGACCCTAATAGAACACATGAATGGAGACTAACGTGACAACACGCACCCTCTCGCTTTGCTTGGCGGCCACTGTGCTGCTTGCATGGTCTGTCAGCCCGGCCTTAATGGCAGCAGACCCGCTCACCTGCGACGACAACCTCCCGCTACGCCAGCACCACCTGTCTGCCGAACCGCTGCTGGGCGACTTACCCGCGGTGCCGGCTTTGGGGATCAGCGGCGGCGACGGCGAGCTGGTCCAGTGGATCATCCAACAAGCCGGCGCTGATGGCTATCGTGAGATTGCCATCACTGCAGACGGTTTAATGGCCGATGGCTTGGCGGCTCGCTTGTTGGATGTTGATATGAACGCTGGCACGGCCAGCTTTGAAGCCTGCAGCGATCAAGGCTTTTTGGTGATTGCCGTGTACACCGACGAACCGGCCCTCACCGGCTTGCTGGTGGAGGCACTGAGCAGCCAGCATGCGGTCAACTATGCCAACGTCACCTTGTTCGGCAATGATCGCATTGGATCAGGGTTTAACAGCGGCGGCGCTGAGGGCACCCTCAACATCATCAGCAGTCAATTGACCTTGCCTGCAGAAGACATTGGTCGCTCAGTGGCTGAACTGGTGCTGACCGAAAATGTATCTTCCGTGCTTGAGGTGGCCGAGAGCCAAGCCCCCGTTTTCGCTTTTGAATCGGACAGCTGTGTGGTTCAGGACCAGTTCATCGTGCACAGCAGATGGCCAAACATTTGCATTGGCTTTGCCAATCCGGCCGTTACCGCCATTGATGTCGTGGTTGACGGCCGCTTGGGACAGCGCATGACCTCGGACCGCTCTTTTGTCAGCGTGGCCGATGAGGTCTATGTGGTCACGATCGGCGAAGGCGACCAAGCGCGGCGTGTGCCGATGGCCTCGATTGTTTTGGATCGGCAGTAAGGCGGCGCGCGCTCAGTCTGATGGATCTTGGTAATGCTCAAGCACGGCCTGTGCCTGTTCAGCCACGCGTTCACGCAGGGCTTGCGGTGCTTTCACTTCCACCTTGGCACCAAAACCCAGCAGCCACCACAGTAACTGCTGTGAGTCGGTGACCGTGGCGCTGATCTCAATGTGACCATTGTCCAGTGCTTGGCTGCGCTGATCAGATGACAAGGGTGACTCCAACAGATGCTGTGCGGTGTAGGCGTCCATGTGCAAGACCAAGCTGATGCGCCCGCCCTGCGGATACAAGAACCCGCCAGCGGAGATGTAGGCATCCAGGTTGAAGCCGTCTGGCTCCAACACTGATTGCTTTAGCACTTCGGCCTCGCTAATGCGGTGTAGGGCGAACTGCAATACATCGCTGTAGTCGTTGGCAGTGGCTACCAAATAGGCGCAATGGTCACGGAACACCAAGCCCAATGGCTGAAGATTAAGGGTTTTAGGCTCGTCCCGATGGCGCGACTGATAGCGCACACTCAGCTGCTGCCCGTGGAGCAAGGCAGCATAGACCGCATCCAACACGGCTGCATCAACGTCAGGGGGCTGCTGCGGCATGCCCCGTGCAATGGTTCGCACCCGTGCCTGCCAACGTCGCAATAAGGTGGCGCCATCGTTTTGCAGCACGGCCCGCGCTGCCGCGAACTGACCATCCAGCTCGGCCAATAAGCTGCGCGGTAGCAGCGGCTCGAGGTGTTGTGCCACCAGCGACCATGTCAAGGCAGAAAACGGGTCTTGCGACGGCAAAGACAAGTCCGCCGCGCCCGGTGACCAATACCACCGGGGCGGCGACCCCTCGTCGCAGGTGAAACCAAAGCGCGATGACAAGCGATCTAGGTCGCGCTGTACCGTGCGCAGGTGAACGACAAAGCCCCGATCCCTCAATCGAGAGCGCAGCGCCGTGGTGGTTAAACCCGGTTGCCGTCTTGGCAGCAGTTGCAGCAATGTCAACTGGCGCAATGTGGTGTCACCCATCGCGACCCCCTTTGCGTGATGTTCGTTGCGTGATGCTCTGCCTTTAGTATGCCCACTCAAGCGACAGCTTGTGTCGCCCCGCCGAGCAATGAAGGCTGCCGCACACCTGATGCTGACGCGTTTTAAGGCATAAAAAAGCCCGCCGAAGCGGGCTTTTCTGATCAATGGCCAATCTCTTTGGCCGAGATCAATCATTCAAGCGTTCAGGCCTAGCCTTTGAACTTCTTCAGTGTGTTTTCCGCGGCCTCTTCCACCTGACCCATAGCCCCTTTCAGGGTCTTTTGGAATCGGGTGATAACCGCCTGACGTGCCGCGATTTCCTGCTCGGCATAGACGCGTGTGGCATCGCGAAGGTCTTCCACCGCCTCAACCAAGCGATTGATGGCGTCGCTGATTTTCAGTGTTTCGTTTTTAGGCGGCCGACCAGGGCCACGCCGTGCGCCCGTTTTTTTCTTGGCAGTGGTTTTTTTCTTGCCCGCCGCTTTTTTAGGCCGACCTTTTTTACGGACGGTTTTTTTAGCGACTGCCGCGCGCTGAGTCGATTTTTTCTTTGTTGTTTTTTTCTTAGTGGTTTTTTTGTTAGTCGTTTTTTTCTTGGCGGTTTTCTTTTTCGCAACTTTTTTACTTGTCACTTTTTTCTTGGTGATTTTTTTCTTTGCGGTTTTTTTCTTGCTGGTGGCTTTGTTCTTACTGCCTTTCGGGCGGCCTGGGCCGCGCTTTACTGGCTTTTCTTCCTTAGCAACTTCAGCGTTCATAACTCAAATCCTTGGTTTATTAATGCAGGGGGGTTGGTCAAAGACGAGCGAGTCAGTGATTTATTTGCCGTCATTTAAATTAATTAAATTTCTACTTAAACTGTAGCACCGCTGCAAGCAATCAATCAAGCCGGCGAGCCCTTCTGTTTATCAGCAGGCTCAACCAAGCCCTCGCGCAACATGCGCGCATAACCCCGCATTAGCCAAACCGCTCGTTCAAATAAGCTGGTTACGGCAAACAACGCATCTCGCATTTCTGGACTCAGGCCTTCGCCAGTGGTGCTGCGATGTCGAATTTGATCCATGAGGTCAGAACGATCTGCGGTCAATGACTGCAATAGCTCAATGCTGGGCAAATCCGGTGCCGCAGCCGTTTCATAGAGCGTCTCCAGCAACATGTGCAGCGTCTCGACCAAACCATGGGTCAGCGGTTTGGTTTCCTCATGCTGGTGCAGACGGCCACGTTCGAGCTCGGAGACTAACTCATCCATGGTCTCTTGAAGGCCTTCCATCAACTGGGCACGATTTTTCAATAAAATTGCATGGTCGAGCGTTTGACCGCTGAGCTGTCCAGCCAACAGGGCATCAACGAAGCGTTTGCAGGTCTCGGCCACCTGTGTACTGGCTTGATGCAGTGCCCCGCGACTGAGCCCTTTGACGTCAACCTCGGCACGCACGGCATCCAAATAATCGGGCATGCGTTGCAATAGGCGTTGTTGCTCACGATCAGCCAACACCAGTGCACTGCCTGGGTCGTTTTCAGCGCCGGGATAAATGTACTGGGGTTTGGCCAGCTCTTCGGCCTGCGTGGCCGGCGCCCAGCGGGCCAACCAGTGATCGACTCGATGATGCAGGGGGTGAATGGCCAGATCACAGACCAGCTGGTAGCCAATGTAGGCAAAAGCGAGCTGCAGGCTAACGTTATCAGTGAGCAACGCCAAGCCAGCGCGCACCAACGGCACATCAAGGTAGTGCTCAATCCAGAACAGCGGCAACAGCACGATCACGCCTAGGGTTTTCAAGATCAACTGATATAAGCCTAAGCGCCTGCCCAAGCCAGGCTGTGAGCCCGCCAGAAGGAAGGTGCCAACGCCAGTGCCTAAGCCTGCACCATAGATCAGCATCAAGGCAAACTCAATGTCGATGGCACCAGAAAAGTTCAGGGCGATGGCGACAATAGCCACGGTTGAGGCGGAGTGCGCCACCACCGCAAACACCACACCCAGTGCAAACGCTATCAGCAGAGACTGACCAGACTGCATCAGCAGGCCATCAAAAAAAGACAGCTGGGTGATGTCCGCAGCGCCTTCTTTGAAAAAGGTCAGCCCGAGAAATAGCAAGCCAATGCCCAAGATCGCCCGGCTCAGGTAGCGGCTGCGCGCAGTAAGCCGCTGATCCCCATAAAAAAGCAACCCGGTGACGCCGATCAATGCCAAGGCCATCAGCTTAATGTTGATGGCGGACAACAAGACTAATAAAGAGGTGCCGATGTTGGCAAAGTTAATCACCGGCTGCGCGCGACGCACATCGAGCACACCCGCCTTAACCAAGGAAATCAGAATCAGTACGACGGCGTGCACACTCTGCGTCACCGCACCGGAAATGGTTCCCAGCAAGGCGGCCGACTTGTTGCTGTCTGTCGCTCGATTAAGCAGGCGCCGCAGGCGCTGATCAGCCAGTTGCCGCAGGTTGTCGCCGATTAAGCGTATGCCGACAAACAGCAGCCCCAAGCCGCCCAACATCATGACAGAAACATTAAACCCCAGCGCCCAGTCCTCATTCATAGTTGGGATTGTAAGCCCTTGACGCTATACTGCATACTGCTGGTTTGGTATTGAATCAGGTCACTTCGTATGCAAAAAGAATTTGTTGTTGCCAACGATATTCAGCTGCTGCCTCCTTTTGCGGAAGACCTTGAAAGCTTCTGCGACGAGGCTGGGGTGCCGATGAATATGATTTATCCGCTGAATTTGGTGCTGGATGAGTGGCTGACCAACCTGATCAGTCACGCTTTCCATGACGAAGGCAAACATGACATCGTGGTGACCGTCGATGTCGGTGAGCAGGCGGTCACCATGACCGTCACCGACGACGGCTTGCCGTTTAATCCCACCGTTGATGCGCCGGCGCCACCGATTGACGGAGACATTGAAGACCGCCCAATTGGTGGCCTAGGCTTGCATTTGATCCGTCGTTTGATGGATGGCGTCAATTATGAGACCAGTCCGGCAGGCACAAATTGCCTGACGCTGGTCAAACATTTCAATACACCTTCCGATCAGGAATAGAGGGCTTTATGAAAATCAATGAAACAATGGTCAATGACGTGTTGATAGTGCAGCCCGAGGGGCGCCTAGACGGCGTCACCTCGCCTGAATTCGGCGATGCCTTGTCAGCAAAATTAGATCAACACAAGGCCATGGTGGTGGAGTTCACCGACGTGGTCTATGTCTCCAGTGCCGGCTTGCGCGTGATCTTGATGGCGGCCAAGAAATGTCGTCAAACGGGTGGGAAAATGGTGCTGTGTGGCCTCAGCGAACCGATTCACGAAGTGTTCGAGATCAGCGGCTTTTTGTCCATTATTGATGTTCGCCCCAGCCGAGACGAGGCTGTGGGTGAATTTAATAAGCACTGACCTGCCTTGATTCGTCTCCTGCTGCTGGCATTAACTGTTCACGTCTCGGCGTTTGGTCATGCGGCCGAATCAGAACCACTTCAGCTGCAATTACAGTGGGTGCCACAGGCGCAGTTTGCCGGCTACTACGTGGCGGCTGATCAAGGCTGGTATGAAGAGGCCGGTCTTGCGGTTGAGATTTTGCCTCATGGTGCGGCCATCAGTGCGAGTCGGATATTGGCGGAACGCCGTGCTGATGTGGCCTCGATGTATGTCACCCAGGCACTTGGGCTGTGGGACCAAGGCCACGAGGTCATCAACATTGCCCAGCTGATTCATGCCACCAGTTTGGTGTTGGTGTCCTTGGCAGAGCGCGGCATTGAAACACCCGAAGCGTTGGATGGCCAAGTTTTGTCACGCTGGCCCGGATTTGAATTGCAACCCGAAGCGCTGATTCGTAACTTTGGCATCGAGCCAACTGTGATTGATCAGGGGGCAACCATGACTGGGTTGCTGAGTGGCGCCGTAGATGTTGCTGTCGCCACCGAGTTCAATGAAATGCATCAGCTGTATTTATCGGGCGTTGATGCCGATGAGCTCAACGTCATTCGCTTCAGTGAACACATGCCTGGCTTCATTGAAGATGGCTTGTATGTGCATGCCGATGTGTTGGCCGAGCGACGTGACGCGCTCACCCGGTTCGTTGAAGCCACCCTCCGCGGTTGGCGACATGCTTTTGCGCACCCAGAAATGGCCATTGACGCGGTCATGCGCCGCGCAGAAATGGCGTCACAGTCCACCAACCGCGCCCACCAACTGCGCATGTTAGAGACACTAAGAACCCTCTATACCGATGTGGAGGGTGAACTCCTGGCCCCCAGCCTCAACGCCATGGACTACGAAGCCACGGGTCATGTTATGTATCAGCAGGGCACACTCAGCCGGCCAGCGCCCGCCTTCTCAGCCTTCCATGACCCGCTGTCATGGCCCGATGAATAAGTGATGCGAGCTCGTTCATGACTGGTGCTAGACGCAGTTTAGCGACCCGACTGGCCTTGGTAACACTGATCACCACGGCGGTGATTTTCTTCTCTGCCGCTGGCGCCATGTATTTCAAATTCCGAGTCATTTTGCTTGAAGCAGCGGAGACGCAATCTGCGGAAGTGGCCAGTGCCACAGCCAACCGCATTGCCGCCGGCCTCAATGAATTGAGCGGTCTGGCGCATGCCAGTGCCTACGCCATGGCTTCGAGACAATTGCCGCCAGGCAGCGATGAATTAGAGGATTTCTTGCTGGCGGTGTCCTCAAGCAGCGCCAATATCCGTGGCATTGGGGTCAGTTATGAACCGTATCAGGCCCTACCCGATCAACGCTACTTCGGTATCTCGGCCATTCAAACGGCCAATGGGCCAGTCATCATGCCGCATCATGACGACCCCAACATGGACAGCTACACGCGTGACTGGTATCAGGTTCCAGCACTGACGGGTAAGCCCTTCTGGACCAACCCCAGCGCCTCATTGTTTGACGCCAACAGGCTGATCACCACCTTTTCCGTGCCGATCAACAGTGCCGCGGGTGAGTTTATCGGCGTCACGGTGGTCGATACCGAGTTAAGCACTCTGACCGACTTAGTGGCTGAGATTGAGCTGTACAACACTGGCTTTGCCTTCCTAACCAGCTCCAATGGGCAGTTTGTGTCCCATCCCAATGAAAACTGGATCATGCGTGAGAGCCTGTTTTCTTTGGCCGAGACATTGAATCAGCCCGAGTTACGCCAGCTTGGCCGTGACATGCAGCGACTACGGAGTGGTTTCCGGCCTTTGCCACCGGGCTTGCTGGATGTCCCTGCCTACATTCATTTTGTGCGCCTGCCGTCAGTGGACTGGGCCGTGGGCGTCATCATCCCTGAACATGAACTATTTGCTGACATTCATTCTGTGTTGCGCTGGGTGGCCACCATTGGTGCGGTTGGGTTTTTGGTCTTGCTATTGACCACCATTGCCATTTCCCGCGGCATCACCCGGCCGCTGCTGTCATTGGTCAGCAGCGCTGGTGAAATTGCCCGCGGCAACTTGGATCAAGCCCTTCCACCCCCGCGCATCAACGATGAAGTGGGCGAACTGACCCAATCACTGGATGAGATGCGACGCTCGCTCAAAGACTACATCAATGATCTGACCGCCACCACGGCGGCCAAGGAACGCATTGAAAGCGAGCTTAAAATTGCCCGCAACATCCAGATGAGCTTTTTGCCTAAGCGGTTGGATCTGGGTCAGGCCGAAGGGCTGGTCGATCTGCGCGCAAAATTGATTTCAGCCAAAGCGGTGGGCGGCGACTTGTATGACTACTTCATCATGCAGTCGGGCCGGCACTTGTATTTCGCGGTCGGCGATGTCTCAGACAAGGGTGTGCCCGCCGCGCTGTTTATGGCTGTCACCAAAACGCTGGTCAAGGGTTTCGCGGAAACCGCCGATCAGCCCAATGAAATTCTGCGCCGCGTCAATGATGAGCTGGCCATCAATAATGAGTCAGGCATGTTTGTCAGCTATTTGGGCGGCATCCTGGATCTGGACAGCGGCCAGCTGCAACTGGCCAACGCCGGCCACACGCCGTCACTGATTCGGCGCGCCAACGGTGAGATTGATTGGTTGAAGTTGCCGCCTGACTTGGTGCTGGGCGTGATGGACGGTTTTGAGTTCCAACTCAATACCATGCAACTGGCACCTGGCGACACCCTAATGTTGTACACCGATGGCGTCACCGAAGCGGCTGATGTGGGGCAACGCTTTTATGGTGAGGACCGCTTACTGGCGCTGTTTTCCTCGATCTGCACTGAGTCGGCCAATGAACAAGGTCAAGACCGTGGTGGATGATGTCTTGGCCTTTACCGGTGAGGCCGAGCAGGCCGATGACATTACTGTGCTGGTGTTGCGCTACCGCCCGTAATTCAGCGACACTAACGGCATGAGTCGTTTCTACCTCTGGGACCTGCCTACTCGACTGTTTCATTGGGGCCTGGCCGGGGCGGTATTCGGCGCGCTGATCTCGGTCAAGCTGGGCGCCATGGTCTGGCATGGGCGCTTTGGGCTGGCGGTCATCGGTCTATTGACCTTCCGACTGTGCTGGGGACTGTGGGGATCGACCTATGCGCGCTTCAGCCAGTTTGTGCATGGCCCACGCGGCGTGCTCGCGTACCTGCAAGGCCGCTGGCAGGGTGTGGGCCATAACCCACTCGGCGCCTTATCCATTGTTGCCATCTTGGGCTTGCTGGTCTTTCAGTCGGTCAGCGGCCTGTTCATCAGTGATGACATTGCCTTTGATGGCCCGCTCAAACGCTTGGTCAGCAATGCCACCAGTGGCATGCTGGCCGGCTGGCACATGCGCATGGAGTGGGTGATTTACGGTTTGATCGCCCTGCATTTAGGCGCCATTTTTGTGCACAGCGTGCTGCGGGGCGAGCGCCTGATCGGGCCGATGATCACTGGTATTGGCCAGGCCCCCGGCGGTATGGCCATCGATGCCAGCGGCGGGCGCTGGTTGGGCCTGATGGTCGCGCTGGCCGTTGCCGCAGCAGTCATGTGGCTGGCCAATGGTGCGCTGGTTCCGCCACCGCCCCCTCCGCCACCTGACTTAGGATGGTGAAGCCCCCCTTCGGGCCTTGCAGTAAACTAGCGGCTGTTTGCATCGCGATAGTTACATCGCAATAGTCGAGTCAAAATGAAAAAAGCAATCATCGTGGGCTTGGGCCTGGTGCTGGCGGTGCCGGTGTTTTTGTGGCTACGCAGTGGCGATGGGCCACAAAGCGCGGGGCAATTCGAGACGGTTAATTTAAGTCGCGGCGACATTGTGCAAATGGTCTCCGCGGTCGGTTCCGTGCGCGCACTCAACACCGTGGAAGTGGGCTCCCAGCTGTC
>SL_7KL_010_BRINEDRAFT_10001602_pt1 | contig 10735 bp, 9 predicted proteins | sample SodLak_010_BRINE_FD_10663 | JGI IMG/M metagenome (IMG submission 10663)
CCCTCCCATCCCCGCCATCGCGCCTTTCGCGCATATCCTGAATTTTCGATTTCAGGCCCGCCGCTTCAAAGTCTTGTGCAGACAAAGCCGCTCGGCGCAATGCCTCGCATAGTTCGATAGCCTCGCGGCAATGAACCGCGATTTCTTCGGGTAATGGCGCGCCCGCTGTCGCCCGGTGCCATTCTGATTTCAATTCCAGAACGGGCTTTTCGAGTATGTCAGCCAAAGCGAACAGGGTTTCTTTCCGGGGTGTTTTCTGCCCCGAATGCGCATCCTCGAACGCATCAAGGCGGGATAAAGTGAACCGGCGCAACTGCGCTGCCAGTTTGGCAATCCTCGCCGCCTTATCCATGAAGCTGCACCACCTTTGCACGTTCGCGCCCTGCCAGAAAATCGCCCCAAGCTGCCATCATGTGACGCCGCTTTTCCACCTGTTCCGAACGGTCATAAGCCTGTTGCACCTTGTTTCCGACCTTGTGGAATAGTGCCACCTCGGCCAAGTCACCATCAAAGCCGGTGCGCTCTGCAACCCATGTTCTAAAGGTGCTGCGCAACCCATGCGGAACCGCCTGTTCCCCTGTCTTGGCGTCAACATAGCCTTTGCCGCCTGCCTTCTGGTCGGCCTCATGAATGACGCGCATCATCTTGCCCAAGGTCGCATCGGATAGCGCCCCGCCGCGCGGTGCCCAGAAAACAAGGTTTGAACCGTCCAGCCTTGGCAGGGCTTCCAGCAGGGCAATCATGGGTTCTGTAAGCGGAATGCGCCGCGCGTTTTCGTTCTGCGGTATCTTTGACGACTGCCGCCCCGGCTGGATTGTCCAGACCTTCGCTTGCAGGTCGATTTCGTCCCAAGTCGCAAAGCGGATCGCGCCGGATCGTGTCGCGGTCATCGCTTGGAAGGCCAGCGCCTGCGCCCCCATGCCATCGCGCCCCTGTAGCGCCTGCCACCAGCGCGCCGCGTCATCAAGCTGCAATGCGGGGTAATTCTCGGCCCCTGCTACCTTGGACGGTGCAGGCAAAACCATGTCCAGATTGCCACGCCAGCGCGCCGGATTGTCGCCTGCGCGATAGCCCTGCACGGTGGCCCATGCCAGAACCTTTTCGACACGTTCCCGAACCTTTACAGCGGTGACGTTCTTTTCATCCCAAAGCGGGGTCAGCACGCGCAACACGTCTTGCAAGCCAATGTCCTGCACGGCCATCTTGCCCAGATCGGGCAAAGCATACAGTTCAACCGTGCGCTGCCACTGTTCCCGATATTTGTCTGTGCTGAATTCCTTGATCTTCTGCGCCGCGAATTTCTCCCATGCCTCGGCAAAGGTCATCCCCCTGCGCTGCGCCGCGATTAGCGCCGCCTGTGTGGCCTTTCTCTCTGCTATAGGGTCAATCCCCGCTTCCAGCTTGGCCTTGGCCTCTCTGGCCTTGTCACGCGCTGCACCGGGCAAGATCGGGATAAGCCCCCAGCCCGATTTCGCGTTTCTTGCGCCCGCGCTGGATCGTGCCATCCGAAAGGCGGGTTTCGGCCCATTCCCCGTAACGGGTGCGCAAAACCCATGATTTCGCCCCGCTAGGCCATATCTGGATATGAAGGCCAGACACGCCCCCGACCGCGACCTTGACGGGCTTTTCCCCGCCGGGGTGCTTTAGGTTCTTGATCTGCGCCGGTGTCAGTTCCTTGGCTCTTGGTGGCATATTCGCCCGCCCTTCATTCTGCCCTTAGATATGTTCTGCAACGTAAGGGCATGAAAGGCGGTGAACAAGGGAAAAGGCAACATCCTGTTAAAAATAAGGGAATTCGGCATTTCATCGGATTACATGAAACCCCGCATTGATTCCCGCTGCCCGCTCCACCCTCCCTGTCTCTGATACCGCTGGTGCAACAGGCATTCCGCGCTCCTTGACAGCCTGAATATGGCACTAGTTCAGATACATGGCTTATCTTGCGTCGTCCGAAACACATCGCGACGCGCCCCATCGGGGGCGTTTCAATGCGGCTGCCCGGCAGCTTGCGGCGCTGGCCGCAGCGGGGTCGTTGCTGGTCCTTGCCGTGGCCGGTTTTCTGGTGGGCCCGGACCCTGCCGCGCTGGGGGTCGCACTGGCGGTGTATGGGGCCGGGGCCGCGTTGGCAGTGATGGGCATGAACGCGCACTACCCGCATCAGGTGCTGGGGGCGGCGAATGTCGTCACACTGCTGCGGCTAATGCTGGTCGCAGCCCTTGTGGCCGCTCTGGTCGGAACAGCCGGCCCATGGAGTGTGCTGGCAATCGCCGCGCTTGTCCTGTCGATGGACGGGGTCGATGGATGGTTGGCGCGTCGGCAGGGGCTGGTGTCGCGCTTTGGCGGTCAGTTCGACATGGAGGTGGACAGCCTGTTCGCCCTCACCCTTGCGCTGGCGGTCTGGCTGATGGGGCATGCGCCCATTGCGGTGCTGCTGCTGGGGCTGCCGCGCTATGCGTTCGGACTTGCCGGGTGGGTCTGGCCCTGGATCAACCGGCCCGTGCCCGACAGTTTTTCGCGTAAACTGGCTTGTGTCGTGCAGATCCTGACGCTGATTGCGCTGCTGGTGCCCCAGGTCGCCACACATGCCGCCCTGCCCCTGATCAGTGTCGCGCTGGGGGGGCTGGCGCTGTCTTTCGGGCGTGATATCCGGATGCTGCGGGCCATGCGGCACCGGGCTGAAGCGCAAGGCTGAGCGGGCTAAACGCCCCCGCCTGCCGCCCGCGTCCAGCGATAAAGCCAGATCGGCGCTACAGGTGCCCCCGCCGCGTCGCGCAAGGCCAAACGCAATTCTGCACTGTCGTGATCGTCCTCAGGTGTCAGGATGAAGCTGACACGCAGCGTGCCGGGCCGGTTGTGCAGCGGGTAGAGCGCGACGCCCGAAATCTCGACCCCCGGTGTTGGGGCGAAATCGGCCTCGATCTCGTCACCGGGCAATTCGGTCCCATAGGCCGCGCTGAAATCCAGCACGAACAGGCGCCCTTCCTTCAGGTTCGGCTCTATCCCCGAGGCGCTGCGCACCGGGATCAGCCGGTCATCGCGTGCAGGCAGCGCGTCCGGTCCGGGCGGGTGCCATTCCAGATCATAGCCGAATTCATGCGCGCCCACATCCAGCGGCACCTCGGGGCGCCAGAACGCCACGATATTGTCGGCAAATTCATCCTCTGTCGGGATTTCCAGCAAGGTCACCGCCCCGGCGCCCCAGTCACCATGCGGGCGCACCCAGGCGGTGGGGCGGCGCTCATACGCGCCTTCCTGATCCAGGAAACTGGCGAAATCCGTGGGCATCTGCACCAGCCCGAAACCGCGCGGCCCGCTATCCTGAAAAGCCGAGAGCTGCAGTGCCGCCGGGTTGGCCAGCGGGCGCCACAGCCGTTCCCCCGCGCCATTGTCGATCACCAGCACATCGCTGTCATGCACGGCGGGCCGAAAATCATCGATGCGCGCGGGTCCAGAGGCGTTGTGCTGAAACATCGAGGTCAGCGGCGCGATCCCGACATCGGCAATCTCTTCGCGCGGGAACAGATGCAACCGGCAGCGCATCCGCGTCACGGTGCCGGGTGTCAGGTCCGCGATCAGGGCGGCTGCGGCGCGCGGGCTGTCGATCAGGCACCCGAATTGCAGCCCGCCATCCGTGCCGAAGACAGTGATCTGCCGGGTCACGGGAAATTCCTCGGGCGCCGGCCCGCCGGTCCCCAGCGACAGGGCACGCGAGGACAGCCCGTAGGCCGTGCCCTTTGCCAGCGCCCGGAAATAGCTGGCACCCTGCAGCACAAGCACATCGTCCCACACGTCGGGTCGGTTCAGTTGCGTGCGGAACCGGACACCCGAAAACCCCATATCGCCCATATCGGGCAGCGGGTCGGGCAGGGTGACATGCTCGGGGTCATAGCTGAACAGGTCAGGGTCGAAACGCGTGTCATGCCCCGGCAGCGACACATAGACCGGGTCCGCGAACAGCCAGCCGGGGGGCAGCAGATCGGCCCTGAAATCGTCCCCCAGCGCCAGATCGGCGGCGCGGCCCGGACGCGGGCGCACCGCGCGGTAGCTGTCATAGGTCAATGCGTCGAAGGGCGGTTGCAGCGCGGGGCGCGCTGAGCGCTGACCTGTAGGGGCGCCCGGCCAGAGTGCGGGCCTGCGCGATCATCTCGGCCGGGGTCGGCGCGTTGCTGTCGGCCCATGCCAGTCGCGGCATGGGTGCGAACGCGGCGGCTGCGCCCAGAAGTGCTGCACGCCGGGTCAGCATGCGACCGCCCGGCCCGTCAGGCTGGCGGGCTCTGTGCGCGTGGCACCGGGGTTGCGCAGCACCAGTAACGAATATTGCATCACACCCTCGCGGTAGCTTTCGGTCAGGGCGTTGCCCCCGATCATGTTGCCGAAAAACGGCATCCCGGCCAGCCCCAGCCGGTCGGCAAACGGTCCCGCGACCCGCAGCGCGCGATCGCGCCAGCGGTCCAGCCGCAACAGCGCTGTCAGGTCCTGCTGCGCGTCCAGACGCAGGCCCAGCCCTTCGGCCTGTGCGATCAGCCCGGCGCAATCGGGGACATGGCCCAGACGCCAGCCCTTGCGGAACTGCGCGACCCGCATCGCCTGAGGGGCGCTCAACGTGTCTTCGCGCCTTGCCAGCATGTCATCGACCAGCACCAGCACGCCGCCTGGTGCAAGCTGGCGCAGCGCGGCCTGCAGAAAGGACTGCGCATCGGGGGCATGGACATGCGATTCTACTGCGATGACCAGATCGGCGCGCGGCAGCGTCATGGGCAGGGTGAAATCCGACCGCAGAAAGGTGCAGCGCCCCTCCAGCGTGCGTGCCTGCGCATGTGCCCGAGCCAGCCGCACCTGCTCGGCGCTGATCGTGACACCGGCCAGCGCGGCCTCTGGCCAGGTGCGCGCGAGTGCAAACAGCGTGCCGCCAACCCCGCATCCCAGATCCAGCACGCGGTCGGGCGCGCGGCCCAGCGCATCCCCGGCGGCGCGTGCGATCAATGCGTTCACATGCGCGGCGGCAGCGACGGGCGTATTGACCCCCTCGGCCCAGAGGGGGCGATGAATGGCCAGCGTCTTGCCGGACCCGCCCACGGCCAGAAAGCGGCGGGTGGACTGGTCGTAGTAGCGCGCCACCGGGTCACGTGAGCGGGTTGCATCAAACCAGCGCCACAGCAGCGGGGCGCACAGCAACGGCAGGGTCACGGGCAGGATCAGAAGCGCCGCCAGCCCCGCCGGGGCCGCCCCGGCGATGGCGAATTGCGGGATCGCGACGGCCAGGATGATGCAGCCACCGCCCGCAACCTCGGGCAGGCCCGGCTGACGCGACTGCCACCGGCAGGCCCGAAGGCACCCAGCCGGTCGTGCGCCCAGACAGGATCGCGGCGACAAAGGCGCTGCGGCGGAACATCCCCAGTGGCGCATAAAGCGTCGTCAGCGCCAGTTCCGCCCAGAGCGCGCGCAAGAGCACACGCCGTCGCGCATTGCGCAACAGCGCATCGGGTCGCGTGAACAGCCCTGCGAGTTTCGGGGCCAGCAACAGCGACCACCCCCAGGAGCGGCCAGATCACCCCCGCCCCCGCATGCGCCGCGCCAGAGCCCATCAGCAACACCAGCAGCAGCCAGATCGGCGCCTGCAGGTAGGACAGGATGCCCGCAGCCAGATGCAATCGGCTGGTCGGGTGCAGCCCCGGTGCGCCCAGCAGCCGCATGTGTTGCAGATTGCCCTGCGCCCAGCGCCGATCCCGCCGCAGATGCGCCGCCATCGTTTCGGGCGCATCCTCGAAAGAGCCTCGGCTGTCAGGGCAGATCGCGATCTGCCAGCCATTGCGGCGCAGACAGGCGGCCTCGATGAAATCATGGCTCAGGATCGGCCCGCCCAGCGGCGCGCGGCCCGGCAGGGGCGGCAGCGGCGAGATTTCGGCAAAGGCGCGCGTGCGGATCAGCGCGTTATGCCCCCAGAAATTGCCGGTATCGCCGCAGACCCGTTCCAGCCCGTTGGCAAAGACTGTCCCCGACAGGCGCGACGACAGGCGCTGCATCCGCCCGAACCGGCTTTGCGCCGGGCGCAGGCGGATGCCGGTTTGCAACAGGCCCAGCGCGGGTGATCCTGCCATGCGCGCGCGCATCCGCTGCAAGCGTTCGGCGCTGAAGCCGCTATCGGCGTCCAGCAGCAGAAAGCTCTCATAGGCTGCGCCATGCGTGTCGATCCAGTCCTGAAGATTGCCGGGCTTGCGCCCGGTCGGGGTGGCGCGGTTGCGACAGGTGATCTGGTCCATGACCGGGGCAAGGGCGGCCTGTTCGCGCATCCGCGCCTCGGTGCCTTGCGTGTCCGACAGGATGAAGATGTCGCAATCGCCCGCCTGTCCACTGCGCGCCAGCCCTGCCAGCATGTCGGCAACCCGGTTGGCCAGCGGCTCTGGCGGCTCGCCGCAGATCAGCCACAGGACGGCGCATTTGCCGGGCTGTGCATCTGGTTCGGGCAACGGACACGGCCGCGCAGGCAACAGCCCCGCCAGAGCGATGATCGCCGCTGCGGCCAGCATCATGGTCGTGGCTGCAAACAGCGCCAGCACAAGCACCGCCAGCGCCGGGTGTGTGTTGTCAAGCGACAGACCCCGTGCCAGCAGACCGGTCAGCGCCGCCGTGATCGCCCCCGAGGACAGGAGCACCAGCATCATCGCGGATCTGGGTGCGGCACTCATCGGCCCAGCGGGGGCCAGATGCGCGAAAACACCCCATCGCGCGCAAATGCATGTTTCAGCCCGGCTGCGATATGCAGCAGGATCAGGGCGGCCAGCGGGAACCGCGCCGTGGCATGGATAGCCTGCGCGCGATCAGCCAGTGTTTCGGATCGTGGCACGAGCGTGGGCATGCCCACGGCGTCCAGCATCTCGATCGGGAAACCGCCTGCGCGCACCCGCACATATCCGCTGATCGCCATGATCAGCAGCAGCGCATAAAGTGCGGTTTGTACCGCTGCCGCAACGCGTTGCTGCCAGTGCGGCACGGATGTCGGCAGGGCCGGTGTGGGTGTCACGACGCGCCATATGATCCGCAACAGGACCAGAAGCAGGATGATCACGCCCCCGTTCTTGTGCAGGATGAACAGAAAGTCCTGAGTCGAGCGCTGAATGCCTTCCTGCAGCATCGCAACGCCGATCGGCATCGTCGCCAGCACCATCAGCGCAACAATCCAATGCAGCAGCCGTGTCATCTGTGCGTATTGCTGGTGGACAGACATCGTGTTTCACCCCGCGCTACCGGTTAATCACCATTTTATGGTAGTGCGATCATGCTGAATGCAAGACATGGCATTGCAGCGAACCCGTTTTTCGTCCTGACACGCGCATAGTATTGACAGAATGTGGGTTGCACTACGTCAACCGACTGACAAGACGCAGTTTACCGAAGTCCCGAATGCCTGATGCGTAACACGACCAAAGGAATGCAGGACATGGCAGCCATTCTGCTCTGCGCCCATGCGGTGTAACGCATGATGCTGCGCCCGATCCTTGCGGCCCTGATCCTGTATCTGGTGCTGATCCAGCCCAACCATCCGGCGGCAATGACCTGGGGGGCATTTCTGATGTTCCCGTTGGAGTTGCCGGCAATCCTTGCGGCTCTGGTTCTCGCGGGGCCGGGTCTGGCCGGGCGGGTGCTGCGCGTGGGGCTGGTTCTGGCACTGCTGGTCATCATTGCGCTGAAACTGGCCGATTTCGCAACCTTCATCGCGTTCAACCGCAGCTTCAACCTATTGGTCGATCTGCCGCTGGCCCATGCGGGCTGGACGCTGTTGCAGGGCAGTATCGGGACCGGGTTGGCGGTGGTCGCGCTGGTGTTGGCGGTAGTGGCGCTGCTGTTGGTCGCAGCAGCGTTGTGGTGGGCGACCGGCATCTGGGCCGCGCTTGCGGCGCGCGGGCCGCTGCGCTGGGTGGGCGCGCTGGCCGTGCTGCCGCTGGGCGCGGTGGCGGTGGCGGAAATCGGGCAGGCGATGCGTGTCTGGTCGCTGCCGCCCGTGGTGTCCCAGTCAATTCCGGGTGCGGCCTTTACCGCGCGTGTGGGCATCGAGCGCGCCTTGCGTTTTCGCGACACGCGCGCCGATCTGGCCGATTTTCGTGTCGCCGCGCGGGATGACCCGATGCGGCTGGCCGGTCCCTTCCTCGACCGGCTGGACGGGCGCGATCTGATCCTGATCTATGTCGAATCCTATGGGCGTTCGAGCTTCGAGAATCCGCTCTATATCGACACGCATACCGGCACCCTGCGCGAGATCGAGGCCGATCTGGAGGGTCGCGGTCTGGCCATGCGCTCGGGCTGGTCCACCGCGCCGATGGTGGGCGGGCAAAGCTGGCTGGCGCATGGCAGCGTGGCCTCGGGGATGTGGCTGGACAATCAGGGCCGCTACCGCGCCATGCTGTCCAGCCCGCGCCGCACGCTTCTGCATTTCGCGCAAGAGGCCGGGCTGCGCACTGTCGCGATCAAGCCCGCGCATGTCTTTGCATGGCCAGAGGGGGATTTCTTCGGCTTTGACGCGATCTACAATGCCCCCGATCTGGGCTATGAGGGCGAGCCCTTCAACTGGATCACCATGCCCGATCAGTTCACCCTCCATGCCCTCGACCGGCTGGAGCGGGATGCCGACCCCCGCCCCCCGATCATGGCGCAGATTGCGCTGGTCTCGTCCCACGCACCCTGGGTTCCTGTGCCCGAACTGGTCGAATGGGACGAGATCGGGGATGGTACGATCTTCAATCAATGGGCGCTGTCGGGTGACCCGCCAGAGGTTGTGTGGCGTGACAATGACCGCGTGCGCGAACAATTCCGCCTGGCGGTCGATTACAGCCTGCAGGCCGTGGGCGCCTGGGCCGCGCGCCATGCCGATGATCCGCCGCTGATCATCGCGCTGGGCGATCATGAACCGGCGCGTTTTGTGTCGGGCGTGGATGGCTATGACGTGCCGATCCACATTATCGGCCCGCCCGATCTGGTGGATGAATTCGCGCAGCATGACTGGCAGGACGGGATGATCCCCGACCCGCAGACCCCCGCTTTGCGGATGGACCTGCTGCGTGATCTGTTCCTGACCACACTCAGCACGGATGCGCCATGAGCAGGGCCTTGCGCCTGTTCGCCACGCTGGTGCTGTTGGCGCTGGTCCTGTGGTTCGTCGCGCCGGGCGAGGTGCTGGCCGCGCTGCGCGGGCTGCACCCCGGCTGGCTGGCGCTGGCGGTCGCGGGGCTTGGTGCGCAGATCGTGCTGTCGGCGCTGCGCTGGGCGCTGACCGCGCGGGCGCTGGGGCTGGAGGTGCGGCAGGGATGGGCGGTGCAGGAATACGGCCTGTCGGTTGCGTCAAACACGTTTCTGCCCGGTGGCGTGCTGGGCGATCTGGCGCGCATCCTGCGGGCGCGGCATCTGGGCTGGCGGATGGCTACGGCCTCGGTCGTGATCGAACGGCTGGCGGGGCAGGTGGCGCTGGGACTGATCGCGCTGGTGGGGCTGACGCTGTGGCTGGGCGCGCTGCGGGCCGGGCTGGTGCTGGGCGTGCTGGTGGTCGGCACGCTTGTCCTTGTCCGCGCCTTTCCCGACATGGCGGGGCTGGTGCGCCGGGCCTGGACCGGGCGAGACGTGTGGCCCGGCCAACTGGGGCTGTCGGCGCTGATCCTTGCCTGCAATCTGCTGGGGTTCTGGGCAGCCGCGCGCGCAGTGGGTGTCGCGCTGCCCCCGGCGGCTGCGCTTGGGGTGATTCCGCTGACATTGCTGAGCATGCTGGTGCCGCTGACGATCAATGGCTGGGGCCTGCGCGAAGGGGTGGCGGCCGCGCTCTGGCCACTATTTGGCGTGGCCACCGCGCAGGCCGTCGCGGCAAGCCTCGCTTTCGGGTTGGCCTGCATGGCGGCGGCGGGGCTGGGGCTGTTGCCATGGCTGCTGCGCGGGGTGCGGCCCGCGCCCGCTTCACCGGACGGCCAGAGCGCCGCACCCTCGCGGGGCCGCGACTGAGATCGCGCATCACGCAAACGCGCAAGCGCTACCCGAAAAATCCCAACATCGCGCAGAAACGCCATGCTATGCTCGGGTCAGTATTCCTTGACCAAGAGGCGATCATGCGCTCCTCGATTTTCTTCCCTGTGACCAAAACCATTTTCAAAGCCGCCTTTTCCAGCCACACCCGCATAGCCCGCGCCACGATCCTTGCGCTGTGCCTTGGCCTGCCGGGGCTGCCGCTGATGGCGCAGGACAGCGCTGTGCCGCCGCGCTTTGCCACCACATTCAGCAACACCGACCTGCCCGGCGGCGATCTGACGCCTGTGTTCAACACTACGCTGGAGCAGTGTCACGCCACCTGCCTGCGGCTGGACGAGTGCACGGCCTTTACCTTCAATCAGCGCGCCGGGGCCTGTTTTCCGAAATCCGCCCCTGGCGCCGCCACCCCGTTCGAGGGCGCGCTGTCGGGGCGAATCAGCGCCACCTCGCAGGCCCGGTTGCGCGCGGCGAGCAGCCTGCGCCGGGATTTGGGTTTTCTGGGCAGCGATGATCTGTCCGCCGCCCGCGCGCAGGCCGAGGGCATGGCGCTGCGCTACCACGCCAATGGCATGAGCGAGGAGGCGCTGCTGCAAGGGCAGGGCGGGGGCGATGCGCTGACCCGCGCGGGCGCGGCTGTGACCGTGTCGCAAAGCCCACAGGCCTGGCTGGCCTATGCCCACGCGACCCGCGCGCAGGCCGAAGCGGGGCAGGGCAACCGGTGGGAGATGAA
>SL_7KL_010_BRINEDRAFT_10001603_pt1 | contig 10732 bp, 9 predicted proteins | sample SodLak_010_BRINE_FD_10663 | JGI IMG/M metagenome (IMG submission 10663)
AGTCGAGCGGCTTGCGCGAGAGGTGGTCGAACGGCTGGCGGAAAAACGCGATGTGCTGAACGGGCGCGTCGCAGCCCTGCCACCCGCCGTAACCAACCCGGAACTGGTCAATACATTTTGTGACATCCTGCTTGCGCCCGACGCATCCATTGCGCTGCGCTTTCTGGAAGAAAGCCTGTCCCCTGTCGTTGCAGAACGTGGCGACCTGTATGGCTATATCGCCGCCGCGTCGCGCCAGCTGGGCGAGCGATGGGACGCGGACGAGGTGACTTATCTGCAAGTAACATTGGCGGTGGGCAAACTCTATGCAGTTGTGCGCAGTGTCGGTGCCAGCCGTGATGCCGAATATGTGGACCCCAACCCAAGAAAATACGCGGTCTTTGCGAATGTTCCCGGAGAGCAGCATACCCTTGGCGTCAGTGTCGCCGCAGAGGTATTCCGCGATGCCGGCTGGGAAATCAGTCTGCAATTGGACCGCAGCCATGCGGAATTGGTCGACTGTGTCAGCGCGAACCGGCCCGCAGTGATCGGCTTGTCGCTGAGCAGTCCGATGGGGCTTGATCCATTGGTGCGGTTGGTGATCGCGCTGAGGCTGGCCTTGCCGACGATCATCATTGCTGTCGCCGGTGGCGATGACACAGATGAGGACACGCTGCGCACGCTTGTCGATCTTGATCTGGTCATCACCAATGCCGAGCAGGCGCAATCCGACCTCAGCCGCCTACTGTCGCTTGAGGCCACTGCCTGAAGCTGTCCTTGCATGGCGCTGTCGGGCGCTAGTCCGGGTCGGTTCCCAGCCAGTTTTCAGCCTCGGCAACTTCGTCGGCCCGCGCGCGATCTTCTTCGGACATCTGCGACAGGATGCGCAAAAGTGCAGTTGTCTGCGCGCGCCCCGTACGCTCTTCATAGGCAACATAGACGCGCAAGGCCTCTATGCTGTCCTGTTCGACGCCATGTCCATGAAGATACGCTTCGGACAGACCACGCACGCCATTTGAATTGTTCTTCTCTGCTGCGATGCGGAACCAGTGGACAGCGCGGGCGGGGTCATATTCCGGCCCAAGGTCTTGATCCTGATACATGCGCGCCAAATCAACCATGGCGCGCTGCTGATCCCCTTCTGCCGCTTCGCGCAACAGCTCATAGGCTTTGTCTGCGTCATGTTCCGTGCCACGGCCATCGAGATACAGTTTGCCCAGGTTTTGTTTGGCCAGCACGAAGCCCTGCTCGGCTGCTTGCTGATACAAGCGGTACGCCATTTCGGCGTCGCGCTCGACCCCTGAGCCCATTTCATATGCCGAAGCCAGACGCCATTGGGCGCGCGGATCACCGCTTTCAGCAAGGGGGCGGAACAAGGCAACGCCGCGTTCGGTGTCGCGCTCCGGCCCGCCTTGTTGGGTGCGATGGCCAAGGTAATACAGGACGCCCAATTCATAGGCGGCATCGCTGTCGCCCTGTGCGGCCTCGGATTTCAGGCGGTCATAGCGTTCGCCAAAATCCTGCGCCGCGATGGGATGTGCCGCGCCAAGCGCGAGCGCGATGACAAGTGCAAACCTGCTCAGATGTTGCATGTCTTCTCCTTTATGTGTCAGCACAGACATCACCCTTGCGGCCCTCTGGACGCATAGGGATCGGCCCATGATCCGGCTCCGGGAGCGCGCGTGAAGCCGGGAAGGGCAATGTTTTCAGCGGATCAGGTGCCCGCCATGGGCACTATGCTTTGCAAGATAGCGCGCTGTTTCGGGCGTTGCCCCGTCTGTTTTGAGGGGGCGCGTGGATATCTGGAATGCGGACGGGCTGCCCCGAAGGTCAGGGCGTGCGCAACGCAGGCAAGCCCACGCCCACTGCGTCAAAGCCGCCATCTGCGGCGATCACCTGACCTGTCACATAGGTTGCCCTGTCCGAACACAGGAACACGATGACTTCGGCAATCTCGCGCTCTGTGCCGTAGCGGTTCAGGGGGATGGCGTCGTGATAGGCGGCGCGGATTTCGGGGGAATGCACGGCCAGCGCCAGTTTGGTGTCGACAGGGCCGGGGGCCACGCAATTGGCGCGCACGCCCCATTCGCCAAGTTCCGCCGCCTGCTGTCGGGTCAGATGAATGACCGCCGCTTTGGAGGTGCCATAGGCCACGCGCAGGGTGCTGGCGCGCAGACCAGAGATAGAGGCGATGTTGACGATCGCGCCGCGTGCGACCTTCAGATGCGGAATAACGGCCTGACTGGTCAGAAAGATGCCATCCAGATTGGTGGCCATCACCTCGCGCCATGTGGCGAAGTCGGTGTCTTGCAGGGGGCGGAAATCGGCCACGCCCGCATTGTTGACCAGCGCGTCCACCTGCCCGAATGACTCGCTCACTTCTGCCGCCATAGCGTCGACCTGCTCAGGGATCGAGACATCGCAGATTATGGGCCGCGCGTGTTCCAGCCCTTGCGCGGCGTCCATCAGGGCAGGGGCGTCACGGTCAATCATGGCAACGCGCCATCCCCCGGCCAGAAAAAGCTTGGTGGTGGCCAGCCCGATGCCGCGCGCGGCCCCTGTTACTATCGCGGTTTTCATGGGTTTTCCTCTCTAGCGCAACCAGTTCACCAGCACTTGCGACATTTGCGGCACCGCTGCGACAACGATAATCCCGACCAGAGAGGCCAGCAGAAACGGCATGGTGCCGCGCGCGACCCGCTCAATGCTCAGCCGCGTGACATTGGCGGCGACATAGAGATTGATCCCCACAGGCGGCGTAATTAGGCCAATCGCCAGATTGACCATCACCAGCACCCCGAACCAGACCGGGTCCCAGCCCATTTCCCGCGCGACCGGCAGAAAGATGGGCAGGGCAATGAACATGACCGTTACCGGGTCCATGAACATGCCCGCAATCAGCAAGATCACCATGATGACCAACAAGATCACCCATGCCTGATCGCTCAGGCCCAGCAGCGCGCCGGAATAGCTGCGCACCAGATCATCGACTGTGACCACCCAGCCAAACAGGCTGGCATAGGCCACAATCAGCATCACCACCGCGGACGAGGCCGCCGCCGTGCCCAGTGCATCATACAGCCGCGCAAGGGTCAGGGTGCGGTATGCCAGTCCGCCCACGCCGAGTGCGTAGACGGTGGCGACAATCGCGGCCTCGGTCGGGGTGAAGATGCCGGAATAGATGCCGCCCAGAATGACCACAGGCGTCATCAACCCCCAAAAGCTGTGTCGAAACGACTGCCAGAGCGCGCGCCCGCGCGGCATGTCCGCATAGGGGTCGGGGCTGAGAGTGTGCAGGCTGGGGCTGCCGGCAGGGGCGGCATTACGGCGCGCAAAGGGCAGCACGGCGACCATTGTCAGCGCCATGAATATGCCCGGTATGATTGCTGCAATAAACAGCCGCGAGATTGAGGTTTCGGCAATCACCCCGTAAATCACCAACCCGATGGAGGGGGGGATGACGATGGAAAATGCGGCCCCTGTAACCACCAGCCCTGCGGCAAAGGCGCGGTCATAGCCGTCTTCTTCCATGCCCTTGATAATCATCGGGCCAATGGCCGCTACGGAGGCAGGGCCGGACCCGCTGACCGCCCCCCAGAACAGGCACACGACCGTGCCGACAATGCCCATGCCCCCCGGCAATCCACCAACCGCCACGCGAAAGAACCGGATCATGCGCTCGGCAATGCCAAGACTGCCCATCAGAACACCGGCAAGGATGAAGAACGGAATCGCCAAGAGTGAGAATTTGGTGATGCCCGTGGCAATCAGATCGCCCGCCAATTCCAGCCCGAAGCCGATCTTCCACATGGCGTAAAGCGCGGACAGCCCCAGTGCAAAGGCCACTGGCACACGCAGCGCCATCAGCACAAAGAAGACGACGATCATCTGCGTGCCCGCCGAAGTGATGCCAATCATTTCAAACATGCGGCACGATCCGGGTCGGGCCTGCGCGCAGCGCTTCCCATGAATATTGCAGATACCGTATGATGATAAGCCCGAAGCCAAAGGGCAGCGCCGCCTGATAATACCAAGCGGGCAGCCCTAACCCATAAGAGCGCATTCCGACGCGGCGAATATTCATCATGGCTTCCCATGAGAACCACGCCGAAAAAGCCAGCAAGGTGACCGACAGGGTAACCGAGATCAGAAATACCGGCAGCCAGAGCGGGCGCGGAAGCAAGTCATGCACCATCGTCACGGCCAGATGCTCGCCCCTGCGCGCGGCCAGTGCGGCACCAAAGACTGTGAGCAGCAAAAAACCGTTGACCAGCAACTCTTCGGTCGCAGCAAAGGACAGGTTGGTCCCATAGCGGACCACGACATTGACAAAACCAAGCGCGGTCATGCTGAGAAACAGCAACGCGCAGACGATCTTTTCAAAGTCACGCAGGATCAGTCGGATCATCGGCCCCGCCTTTGCATGAAAAAAGCCCGCACCCTATACGAACAGGGTGCGGGCCGACTGGTCAAAGCTTAGTTCGCAGCGGCGATTGCGTCCTGAAAGGCGCTGACAATCTCTTCGCCCACACGCTCGGCCCATGTATCAAAGGCGGGCTGGGTCGCCTCACGGAAGGCGGCCAGCTCCTCATCTGTCGGCTCGTAGACTTCCATGCCCTGCTCGCGCAGGAAATCTATGCCCTGTGCGGTGCCCTCGCGTGTGATCTCGCGCTGATAGGCCATGGCTTCATGTGCTGTTTCGCGCAGGATTTCCTGCATGTCGGCATCATAGCTGTCCCATTTCTCTTTCGAGATACCAAGGAAGATGGGGTCGTAGGAATAATGCCATGCGGTCAGGTATTTTTGCACTTCATAAACCTGCTGTGGAATGATCACAGCGCCGATAGGGTTTTCCTGCCCGTCAACAACACCTTGCTGCAAGGCTGACATCGTCTCGCCCCACTGCATCTGCTGGGGGTTTGCGCCAAGGGCGTTCATGACATCAATATACATCGGCCCCGCCACGCGCATGTTCAGCCCGCGCATATCTTCGGGGCTGCGGATCGGGCGGGTGTTATTGGTGACCTCGCGGAAACCGTTTTCGCCCCATGCCAGCACGACAATGCCCTTGTCCAGCAGGATTTCGGACAGCATTTCGCCGGGCGCGCCTTGGGTGGTGGCGTCTACCTGCTCATAGCTGGAATACAGATATGGCAGCGAGAAGACTGCCATTTCCGGCACCAGTGGCGTCACGTTGATGGCCGATGTCACCACCAGATCCAGCGCGCCGCGCCCGACCATTTCCGCCTGACGCATCTGGTCGCCGCCAGACAACTGCGCATTGGGGAAAACGCGTACGTCCAGCGCGCCATCTGTGCGTTCGGCCAGCAATTCGCCGAATTTCTCGGCGCCCTGATGCCATGTGGTGGTGTCGCCGGTGTTATGGGACAGGCGCAGGGTTTCAGCGCTGGCTGCGCCAAGGCTGAATGCCGTTGCAAAGGCTGCGGCAAGGGTTGTGCCGGACAGGCGTGCGAAAGTCATGATCTTCTCCTCCTCCAGTGGTGCGGGTCTTTGATGTGTTGGGCCGCTTCTGATTATTGTTCAGATAGTGGACCTCAATCTTTCATGAATGCAAGAAAAACTTGCAAGATGCCTGATTGAAAATCAATATAAGGGTAAAGCAAGGGAAGAATCCCTTTTCAATAGAAATATGTGGTTCACATTATGAAGCCTGATTCGATGGATTCGGCCATGGGCGGGGCGCAAAGCGTGGACCGCGCGCTTGCATTGCTGTTCCTGATCGGGCGGCAATCGGCCTCTGGCATCTCTTTGTCAGGTCTTGTCTCGGTGTCGGGGTTGAACAAGGCGACGGTGCGGCGGCAAGTACTGGCGCTGATGCGGGCCGGACTGGTCGAACAGGACGCGGTCACGCGCAGCTATCACTTGGGCGAAGACGCCTATCTGCTGGGGCTGTTGGCGCAAGGGCGGCACGGGCTGTTGTCGCAGGCGATGGAGCAGGTGCAACGTCTTGCGCGCGACACAGGCGATGCGGCCTTCATCTCGGTGCGGCGCGGGTTGCATTCGGTGTGCCTGCACCGCGAGGATGGCGCACATCCGATCCGCACCTATGCCCTGATGCCCGGCGCGCATCATCCGCTGGGCGTGGGCGCTGGGTCACTCGCAATGTTGGCCGCCCTGCCCGATCCCGAGATAGAGGCCGTCATCGCGGCGAATTCCGCGGAACTGNCAAGCAATTACCCTTTGTTGAACCCTGACACTTTGCGTGCGCAGGTGGCACAGACGCGCGAGGCGGGCATTGCCCTGAATCCCGGCCTGATTTTTGAGGATTCATGGGGTCTGGGGGTAGCATTGCATGGACCTGACGGGCAGTTGGTCGGCGCTGTGTCCATCGCGGCGGTGGAAAGCCGTATGAAAGCGCCGCGACGGGCGGAACTGGAACAGAAGTTGCGGGCAACCACCCGCGCAATCGAGGCGCGGCTGACCCGCAACCAGCAGGAGAAAAGAAAATGACACAGGCACAGATTATCGGTTGGGGCCATACGGCTTTTGGCAAGTCCGACCATCCCGACACCGAAAGCCTGATGGCCGACGCAGTGGCACAGGCGCTGGCCCATGCGCAGATCGGTGCGGCAGATGTAGACGGTATTTTTGCGGGCGTGTTCAACAACGGCTTCTCGAAACAGGATTTCCAAGGTGCACTGGTGGCGATGGGGGACGCGCGCTTTGCCCATACACCTGCGACGCGGTTTGAAAATGCCTGTGCAACCGGTTCGGCAGCTTTGCACGGCGCGATGGATTTCATCGAGGCTGGACGCGGGCGGATTGCCCTTGTGGTCGGGGCCGAGAAGATGACTGCCACCCCAACCGCCGAGGTGGGTGATATCCTTCTAAGCGCCAGCTACCGCGCTGAGGAAGCGGATGTCGAGGGCGGCTTTGCCGGCCTGTTCGGGCAGATCGCCCAAGGGTATTTCCAGCGCTATGGCGATCGCTCGGAAGAACTGGCCATGATCGCGGCCAAGAACCACGCCAATGGCATGGCCAACCCCTATGCCCATATGCGCAAGGATTTCGGCGTGGCGTTTTGCAACACGGTGTCCGAGAAGAACCCGCGTGTGGCCGGACCCTTGCGGCGCACCGATTGCTCGCTGGTATCGGACGGGGCGGCGGTGCTCGTGCTCGCGGATGCGGAAACGGCGGCAACCATGACGCGCGCGATTGGGTTTCGCGCGCGGGTGCAGGCCAATGACATCATGGCGCTGTCGCGCCGTGATGTGCTGGAATTTCGCGGCGCACGCATGGCTTGGACCAAGGCGCTGGAACAGGCGGGGCTCACGCTTGATGACCTCAGCCTTGTCGAGACGCATGATTGTTTCACCATTGCCGAAATGCTGGAATACGAGGCGATGGGGCTGGCCGAGGCAGGGCAGGGCCACCGCGTGATCCGCGACGGGGTGACACACAAAACGGGTCGCTTGCCGGTCAACCCGTCGGGCGGGCTGAAATCCAAGGGCCACCCGATTGGGGCCACCGGTGTGTCGATGCATGTCATGGCCGCAATGCAGTTGATGAACGAGGCGGGCGATATGCAGATCGACGACGCGAAACTGGTGGGCGTGTTCAATATGGGCGGCGCTGCGGTGACCAATTACGTCTCGGTGCTGGAGCGGGTGAAATGAGCGTTGATGTGTCCCAAAGCGTGACACCCGTTTCCACCCGCGTGATGAACCTGTCGCATCTGTTGACCGAAAGCGCGCGGCGGCTGGGCGATGATGTGGGCTTTGTCTGGGGCGATGCGCACTGGTCTTGGGCTGAGATGGAGGCCCGCGCGAGTGCCTTTGCCGCCGCCTTGGTGCAGGATTTCGGGATCACCAAAGGCGACCGCGTGCTGGTGCAATCGGCCAATTGCAACCAGATGTTTGAAGCGATGTTCGCCTGCTGGCGCGTGGGGGCGGTGTGGGTGCCTGCGAATTACCGCCTGTCGCCGGAGGATCTGGCAGGGCTGGCGCAATCCTCTGGCGCGACATTGCTGCTCTGCGGCGCGCAATTCCCTGACCATGTGGCTGCCTGTGCCGCGCATATCACAGCCACAATCCTGATCGGCCCTGACTATGAGGCGCTTGTCGCCCGCCACATGGGTGCCGTCCCTGTGCCCACCGTGGTGCAGCGCGACGATCCGGCGTGGTTCTTCTTCACCTCTGGCACCACGGGCAAGCCCAAGGCGGCGGTCCTGACGCATGGGCAACTGGCCTTTGTGGTGACCAACCATCTGTGCGATCTGATGCCGGGCACAGGGCCGGAAGATGCCTCTCTCGTGGTGGCACCTCTGTCGCATGGCGCGGGGATTCACCAGTTGGCGCAAGTGGCGCATGGGGTCAAAACCATCCTGCCCGCGGGCGAGAAATTCGACCCCGATCAGGTCTGGTCGCTGGTGGCGCATTGGCGCGTGACCAATATGTTCACTGTGCCCACCATCGTGAAACTGCTGGTCGAACACCCCAGCGTTGGTGCGCATGACCATTCCAGCCTGCGCTATGTCATCTATGCCGGCGCGCCCATGTACCGCGCTGACCAGACCCGCGCGCTGGAAAAACTGGGGCCGGTGCTGGTGCAATATTTCGGGCTGGGCGAGGTGACGGGCAATATCACCGTGCTGCCGCCTGCGCATCATCATCTGGATGACGCGACCATGCGCATCGGGTCATGCGGTTTCGCGCGCACCGGTATGCAGGTGCAAATCCAGAACGCGGCAGGTGACGAGGTGGCTTTTGGTGAGACGGGTGAGATTGCCGTGATCGGCCCCGCCGTCTTTGCCGGGTATTTCAACAACCCGGAGGCAAATGAAAAAAGCTTTCGAAATGGCTGGTTTCTGACGGGTGACCTTGGCCATATGGATGCGCAGGGCTTTGTCTATCTGACAGGTCGCGCGTCGGACATGTATATCTCTGGCGGGTCCAACATCTACCCGCGCGAGATTGAGGAGAAATTGCTGGAGCATCCCGACCTGTCCGAGGTGGCTGTGCTGGGCGTGCCGGACCCTGTCTGGGGCGAGGTGGGGATGGCAGTTTGCGTGCCGGTTACTGGGGCCGTGCCGGAGGCTGTGCTTGACTGGCTGTCGCCACGCCTGTCGCGTTACAAGATGCCGCGTCATATGGTGTTCTGGGACGCGCTGCCCAAATCCGCCTATGGCAAGATCACCAAGAAGATGATCCGCGAAGAGTTGGAAGCGCGCGGCCAGTTGCCACAGCAGGAAGGCTAGGCCGCGCCATGCAACAGATCAGCCATCCCGGCCCGACCGCCCCCACGCGCGCCGATGTCGTGGCCTGTCATGCCGAACCGGTCCGCGTGCAGTTGCGCGCTGGCCAGACCCTGACGCGCGCAATCATTGAGGGGCTGGCAGAGGTGGGCTCTAGCGCGGGGTATCTGCGACTGGACGGCGTTCGTCTGGCGCCCTTGCGCTATGTCATGCCTGCACCTGCCCCCGGTGATGGACATGCCGCGTGGTATAGCCAGACCTATGATCTGCCCGATACCCGCATTCAGCAGGGCGGCGCGCATCTGGGGCAGCGGGACGGGCAGCCCTTCGTGCATTGTCATGCGCTGTGGCACGATCAGGGGATGGGCCATGTGCTGTGCGATGAGAGTGTGCTTGCAGAGGATGTGACTGTGCAGGGCTGGGGGCTGACGGGGGCAGGGCTTGTGGCACAGCCTGACGCAGAGACGCAGTTCACCCTGTTCCGGCCACATGCGGCGGGCGCGCCCAAACAGTGCACCGCATTGCTGATCACCTTGCGCCCCAATCAGGATATTGGCAGTGCGCTTCGGAATATTGCGCGCGATCATCAGATGGCGGGCGCGTGTGTGGAAGGGATCGGCAGTCTGGTCGGGACAGTTTTTGAAGCTGCCCCCGGTCTGGACAGCTATGCAACCGAATTGCTGATCCTAAACGGCGTTGTCCGCGATGGTGCTTGCCGCTTGCATGTGGCCTCGGTCGGATTTGACGGTTCCGTGCAGCAAGGTGTGCTGCGTGTGGGCCGGAATGCGGTCTGTGTCACAGCCGAGGTGCTGATGATTGCGAACTGACCTCTGGGCCTTCGGACGGGTTTGCTGCGTCAGTACTGGCGCTGGTCTGCCGGTGAAATGTCTCAGAGGCGACAGTCACATAGCGTTCAAATTCCTGCCCGCGGATGCTGGCGATAATCAGCTCTGCCGCGCGCTCACCGATCAGTCGGCGCGGGGGTGCGATGGTGGACAGCCCCGTCACCAGATCAGAGGTGAAATCAACCCCGCCAAAGCCGATCATCTTGATCTGTTCGGGCACCGGCAGGTTTTGGCGGCGCGCTTCCATCAGGGCACCGAGGGCCAGAATATCGTTGGAAAACACGACCCCATCCAGATCGGGGCGGCGGGCGGCCAGTTCGCCAAAGGCCACGGCACCGGCAGAAGATGTTTGCGCAGGCGCGTCTACGATATCGGGTGCGGCCAGTCCGGAATGGGCCTGCAAGACATCGCGGTACCCTTGCGCCCTTTGGGCGGCGCGGGCATCCTGACCCAAGCGCGCCCCGATAAAGGCGATGTTCCGACACCCCCGGTCCACTAGATGACGCGCCTGACTGCGGCCGACATCGGCATGCGAAAAGCCCACCATCATGTCAATCGGGTGTGGACCTGTCTCCCACATCTCGACAACCGGAATATCGCTGGCTTCCAGCATTTGCCGCGTGCCACGACTATGGCCCAAGCCCGTCAGAACAATGCCCGACGGGGACCACGACAGAAAGGTGCGCACAAGTTC
>SL_7KL_010_BRINEDRAFT_10001604_pt1 | contig 10731 bp, 8 predicted proteins | sample SodLak_010_BRINE_FD_10663 | JGI IMG/M metagenome (IMG submission 10663)
CACTGCCTTCACTGCCTTCACTGCCTTCACTGGCTCCACGGCCACAGGCCGTAAAATCATGGAAGCCGCAACCGTGAACCTGATTCCGGTCACACTGGAACTGGGCGGCAAATCGCCCAATATTTTCTTCAGTGATATCATGGCGCAGGATGATGCCTTCCTTGACAAGGCCGTCGAGGGATTCGTCCTATTCGCTTTCAACCAAGGCGAAGTCTGTACCTGCCCTTCACGTGCTCTGATACAGGAAGACATCTACGAGGAATTTATCGCCCGCTGCATCGCGCGTGTGAAGGCCATCCAGCAAGGCGACCCGCGCGACATGGCGACTATGGTCGGCGCGCAAGCCAGTCAGCAACAGCACGACAAAATCATGTCTTACTTCACCATAGGTGTGGAAGAAGGCGCTGAAGTGCTGATTGGCGGCAAGGCCAAGCACTTGGATGGCGAATTGGCAGGAGGATACTATATCGCGCCGACAATCCTGAAAGGTCACAACAAGATGTGCGTTTTCCAAGAAGAGATCTTCGGCCCTGTCGTCTCGGTTACGACATTCAGGGACGAAGCAGAAGCTCTCGCTCTTGCGAATGACACGATGTATGGTCTTGGGGCAGGTGTCTGGACCCGTGATGGCACGCGCGCTTACCGCTTTGGCCGCGCGATCGAGGCGGGCCGTGTTTGGGTCAACAACTATCATGCCTACCCGGCTCATGCTGCATTTGGCGGCTACAAAAAATCCGGTATCGGGCGTGAAAACCACAAGATGATGCTCGACCACCATCAGCAAACCAAGAATATGCTGGTCAGCTATAACCCCAATAAACTCGGCTTTTCTGAACTCTGAAATGCAGCGCCGCTCCTGAGATAGGGGGCGGCGCCAAGCTTGCATCCCGGTGGTAATGTTGTGGGGCAGGGCGCGCGCCGCCAGTCGATGCCGGCGAGGCTGAGAGGTTCCTACATCTGCTCTACATGGATGATCGCTACAAGCGCGACGAGGTGATGTGTCGACTTTGCAGAGATACGAAACTTCCGGAAGTCCCTCATGGGCGCAGCTTGGGTGTCGATTTCGGCCAGCGGTGACACTTAACCCGTTCATTTGGTTTGTTCGTGCTGATTGCCAGCTCGGCGAAAGCCTTTGATTTTTAGGCGTCAACGCCAGAATACGATAACTCCGTCCCACACCAATTTCACCCCTACCAAGGTTATCATTGCATACATGAATGGATAGAAGATCTGCGCATTTATGCGTTTTATGATCATGGCCCCAAGGAGTGTCGAGACGACAGCTAAGGGCAACATGGCCGCCGCAGAGGCCAAAGTTTTCGTGTCGAAATGCCCTAGGGCCGCATAGGGTGCCACCTTGACGAGGTTGACGATTGCGAAAAAAATCACGCTTGTGCCAGTGTAAAGTCTGGGATCAAGCTTCAATTGCAAAGCATAGACCTGAAATGGCGGCCCTCCCGCATGCGCCACAAAGCTGGTAAATCCTGCGAATGCGCCCCAGAAGGCGCCGCTCAATCGCCCTTGGGCGCTTGGCTGCTCACCTGCATGCAGCACGGTCATACGCACAACGAACCCCAAGGCCAGTAATCCGACAATCAAGCGCACAAACGACTCTGACGTTATCGCAGCGGTCAGTGTCCCTATCGCTATGCCCACCATTGCAGGGGGCAACAAATACCACAGCGTCGTGCGATCAAACCAGCCGCGCCAAGTCCAGACACTTATTCCATCCATCATAAGCAAGATCGGAAGCAGCAACGCGGCCGCCTGCATGGGCGGCATGACAAGGGAAAGAATGGGAACGCCCATCAGCGCGAAAGCCCCGCCAAGCCCGCCTTTCGACAAGCCGACAAGAAACACGGCGATAACTGCCACCAAAAGTGTCTGTGCATCCTGAAAAAATGTGAAGTTGGCGATCAAGTGCATGAGCTGTTCTCAGATTTTCCTCAAGATGCCTGCATGCCGCCAACCTTTTTGCAAGCGCCTATGCGTCAGCTTTTGGGGGCCCCGCGTCAAGGTTTGTCAACTCCGCTGCAAGATTGTCAAAAAACTGCGCCGCCAGTTTGCGTGTTGTGCCCATGATCAATCGGCTACCAAGCTGTGCCAGCTTGCCGCCAACATCCGCACGGGCTGTATACCGCAACAGCGTTTGCACGCCGTCTTCTTCCAGCGTGATTTGCGCCCCCCCTTTGGCAAAGCCCGCAGCGCCGCCCGTGCCAGAGCCTGTCAGGTGAAATTCGCGCGGCGGGTCGACCGGGTCCAGCACAACAGCGCCGGTGAAACGTGCCTTGACCGGGCCGATTTTCAGCACGACTTTGGCCTCCAATTCAGTTTCTGAATGGCGCGTGATCCATCAGCGCAAGGCAGCATAACATCAACCAACAGAGTCAGAGCCCTCCAGACCAAAATCAGGTCGCCTGTTCCAAATCATTCGAAGACGGTCAGGCAGCCAAGAAGGCATCCGCGTTCAGTCGCTTCATCTTGGATGAGTGTGCGGTTCACTCTGCAATAAGCGCAGCTGCGATGGACTGCCACAACACCTCGACCGGTTCGACCCCGACCGACAGCCGGATGAAGCCCTCGGCCACTTCGTCGCCCCAGCGCGCGCGGCGCTCGGCAGCTGTATGGACCCCGCCGAAGCTGGTGGCCTGCTCGATCAACGGGCAGCGGGCAAGGAAGCGTTCTGCTGTCGCTGCATCGGCCAACTCAAAGCCTATCAGGAAGCCGCCATTGGTCATTTGCCCGCCAACTGCTTTGTACGAGCGATCACCCGGTAACCCCGGATACCGCACGCCGCGCACTTCTGAATGCTGGGCCATCCGCTCGGCAATGACTTCTGCTGAAGCGCACATCCGGTTTAGGCGCACCTCCAGCGTTTCAAGCCCGCGATGGACCAGATAGGCCTCGAACGGGCCGGGCACCGATCCGGACTGCCGCCGCCAATCTGCCACGCGCGCCATCAATGTCGTGTCCCGTCCAGCGACATGACCAAAGAGCGCATCGGAATGGCCCGACGGGGCTTTGGTGTCAGCGGCCACGACCAGATCGGCGCCAAGATCCAGCGGGCGCTGAAGAATGGGGGTCATGGTGGTGTTGTCAACGATGACGCGCGCGCCCGCAGCATGGGCGCGCGCAACGATGGCGGCAATGTCGACAGTGTCGAGGCCGGGGTTCGAGGGTGTTTCGATATAGATGACATTAAACCCCGCGAAATCTGCGGTTTCCATCTCATAGGTCGGGATCTGCACCACATCCACCCCGTAAACCTGCAACATGTCACGACCCAGCAGCCGGGTCACGTAATAGCCATCCGAGGGGATCATAACGCGTGCCCCGGCTTTGAGACAGCAAACAAGTGCCGCTGTGATCGCGGCCATCCCGGACGGGAAGGAAACCACTTCGGCGTCCTCTAGAATCGCAAGCTGCGCTTCGACAGCGTCCCATGTGGGCTGGCCTGCGCGGCCGTAGGAATGCACGGCACCTTGGGTTTGTGGCAGGTGAAAGGTGGTTGCGACCGAGATCGGGGGCACCACAGGCTCTCCCAATGCAAGGCCCGCTTTGCGGTGATGAAGTAGGCGGGCGATGCGCGCGTCGGTTTCGGCCGTCATTTTGCTTCCTGCGGGTTGTTCACGGTAAAAGAGGTGCCGTCGCTTGCCGATACCATTGGCTTTTCTGCGGGCTTTTGCTGACAACTAGCGGCTTGCCCCCCGCCACTCAACCCCTTGTTGAAGGCGCAGATGCTGCTTTGAACCCCACGCTTGGTTGCAACACGAAATACTTGATCAATCGGATAAATTGGTGAACTTGTTACCAAATGACNGGTGTTGCGCGGAGCTCTGCGTCTGAACCCTGTTTTCGCAATCAATNTGTTAGGGTCTATGCATGTCAGAGCAATTGGTTTTTGACAGCCGCTATTCATGGGCACGGCTGGCTGTAACGCTGGCGATTGCAACCATTGGCAATGTGGGCATGTGGTCGGTGATTGTCATCATGCCAGCCGTTCAGGCGGAATTCGGGGTGTCACGGGCAGATTCGTCTTTGCCCTATACGCTGACCATGTTGGGCTTTGGGTTGGGAAATCTGCTGATCGGCCGTGCAGTTGACCGGTTTGGTATGTCCAGCGCTTTGATTGGTGCGAGTCTGCTGTCGGGAATAGGGTATCTGGCCGCAGCAGCCAGCCCATCTATTCTGATATTATCTGTCGTGCATTTCGTGATCGGGTTGGGGTCTGCCGCGAGTTTCGGGCCACTGATCGCCGACATTTCGCACTGGTTCCAGCGTCGCCGTGGCATCGCTGTAGCGGTGGCGGCCAGCGGCAACTATCTGTCTGGTGCAATCTGGCCAATGATGTTGGCAGGGGTCTTGTCAGAGAATGGCTGGCGCGCTGTGTGTCTTGCGCTGGCCGTGATCGTAACAGTGTTGCTGATCCCGTTGGCGCTGTTGCTGCGCCGCCGGGTTCCGGAACTGAGCATGACAGCCGCTGCGAATTTCTCGCTGGCGAACCGTGCGGCCTGTGGCTGGTCACCGCGCGCGCTCGCATGGCTGCTCGCTTTGGCGGGGCTTGGCTGCTGCGTGGCCATGTCCATGCCGCAAGTGCATATTGTGGCACTTTGCGTCGACCGGGGGTTTGGTCCTGCCGTGGGTGCCGAGATGCTGTCGCTCATGCTGTTGGGTGGCGTGGTATCGCGGCTGATATCGGGGCTGATCGCGGACAAGTTGGGCGGCGTGTTGACGTTGCTTATCGGATCAGTGCTGCAAATGCTGGCGCTGTTTCTTTACCTGCCAGCGGGCGGTCTTGTCTCGCTCTATGTTGTCAGTCTGGTGTTCGGGCTTGCACAGGGTGGAATAGTTCCCGCTTATGCCTTGATCGTGCGCGAATACATGCCTGCACGCGAAGCAGGTGAACGGGTGGGTTTTGTGATCATGGCAACGATCCTTGGNATGGCGCTCGGCGGCTGGATGTCCGGCTGGATCCATGACCTGACCGGATCTTATCAGTTGGCGTTCGTGAACGGAATCGTCTGGAATGCGCTGAATATCGCAATCATGCTGCTGATCCTGACCCGCACCCTGCGGCCGCGCCGCGATCCCTCGGGCAGGTTGGCCGCCTAGAAACTCGAAACCTGAGCGCGACGTTACGGCTGCTCCCGACAGTTCAGAAAGCATTGCAATCAGTGCCACGATAGTATCTTTTGTCGACGGAAAAGTGGAGGAGACACTCGTGAAAANTCAATTTACGCGCCGTGTGGCGCTTGCTGGCGCAGTTGCTTTGATGGCGGTTCCCGCCTTTGGGCAAGACGCATGGCCAACCGGCCCTGTCCGTGTTTTTGTAGGATTTCCAGCCGGTTCATCGCCTGATACACTTGCGCGCATTGTTACCGACGAGTTGGCGCAACGTTTGGGCCAACCCATCGTGATCGAAAACCGGCCCGGTGCGGGTGGCGTGATCGGTATACAACAGATGCTGGTTTCGGCGGGCGACGGGCACACATTTGGCACCACAATCAACGGACCGCTGACCACAGCACAGCGTATGATGGACAGCACGGGCTATGATGTTGAGGCAGATATTCTGCCGGTTACACTGATCGCCACCTCGCCGCTGGTTCTTGCGGTTTCTGCCGATAGCGATCTGGACGATCTGGCAAGCTTCATTGACGCCGCTGGGGTAGATGCTGAGGCAATCGCCTATGGGTCGGTCGGGCAAGGGTCCGGTGCGCATCTGACCGCCGAGTTGTTCGCAACCGAAGCGGGCGTCAGCATGCTGCACATACCCTTTACCAGCTATGCGGAAGTTACCACCTCGATCCTCGGGGGCGAGATTGACGCCGGTTTCATGGCCCCCTCCGCCGCCCTGCCTTATGTCGAGGCCGGAACCATGCGTATGCTGGGCATCACTTCATCCGAACCGTTTGCACAGGCCCCTGACGTGCCGCTGATCGCGGGAAATGCCGGTCTGCCGGACGATTTCCGGGCCGAGCTGTGGAATGCCTTTATCGCGCCTGCGGGCACAGATGACGCCATTATCGACCGGCTGAACACCGAGATTGCAGACATCCTTGCTGACCCCACAGTACAGGAGCAGCTGGTCAACATTGGCTGGCAGGCCGCACCGGGCTCTACTGATGATCTGCGCGCGCGCATCGTCGAGGATACGGCGATGTGGGGGGCGGTGATCGACCGCGTCGAAGCACAGTAAAAGGTTCAAGATGCAGCGCGACTGGCCCGACATCTTTGGTGGCCTGCTTCTGGCCATCTTGGGTGCCGGGGCAGCGTTATGGGCTGCCATGTATTATGACATGGGCAGCTTGCGGCGCATGGGGCCGGGCTTCTTCCCTGTACTATTGGGTGCCGCCTTGTTCCTGCTGGGTCTGGTCATCGCGCTGCCCGCGCTGGCACGCAGCGCGGAGCCACCAAAGATAGAGCCTGCGACTGCCCTTGCCGTGCTTGCGGCGATTGTGATTTTTGCGCTGAGCCTGTCGCGTCTGGGACTTGCGGGGGCGACAGCAATCACGGTTCTGGTCGCATCCCTGCCTGCGCCGCGCAAGGGCTGGGTCTGGCGTATTGTGTTGGCTTTGGGCGTGACGATGCTGACTGTGCTGGTGTTCAGCGTGGGCCTACGCATGACCTTGCCTGTCTGGCCGCGCCTGTCATGACGACGTGGGAAGGCCTGTTATTCGGCATCGGATTCGTCACGCAGCCAGAAGTGCTGATCTACTGCTTTCTGGGCGTGGTGCTTGGGACATTTGTCGGTGTCCTGCCCGGTATCGGGGCGATGGCGGCCATCTCGCTGTTGTTGCCGATCACCTATTACATCACCCCTGAAGCGGCCCTGATCATGCTGGCTGGCGTCTATTATGGCGCACAATATGGCGGGGCGGTGGCCTCAATCCTGTTGCGGCTGCCGGGCACGCCGCAATCTGCCGTTACCACGCTGGACGGATACCCGATGGCGCAAAACGGGCGCGCCGGTGTTGCCCTGTTCACGGCTATGGCGTCATCCTTTGTCGGCTCGATGATCGGGATACTTGTTCTGGTCCTGCTGGCAAACTGGTTGTCGCGCGCGGCAACGGCCTTTGGTGCCGCCGATTATGCGGCTATGATGATCCTTGGCCTTGTTGCGGCGTCCACAATTGGGACAGCCCGGCCCGCCAAGGGTTTTGCCATGGTGACACTGGGCCTGTTGTTGGGCTGTATCGGTACAGACGTCAACTCGGGCGCGCAAAGGTTCACCTTCGGTCAGACAGAGCTTTTGGACGGGATCAATCTTGTCGCCCTTGCGATGGGCCTGTTCGGCGTGGCCGAGGTCATCGCAAATGTCCGCAACCCCGACCGGCAAAGCGTGGCGGCGCGTATCGGGCTGAGGCGCCTGATGCCGTCGCGTGACGATTTGCGGCGCATGGTCTTGCCCATGCTGCGCGGCAGTGCGCTTGGCAGTTTCTTCGGCGCTTTGCCCGGCACCGGCTCGACCCTGTCATCCTTTCTCAGCTATTCGATGGAACGACGGATCGCGCGCCAGCCAGAGCGGTTCGGGAAAGGCGCTGTCGAAGGTGTGGCAGGGCCAGAATCCGCCAACAACTCTGCTGCCATCACCGCGTTTGCACCCACATTGACCCTTGGCATTCCGGGCGATCCGATCATGGCGCTGTTGCTTGGTGCGTTGGTCATCCACGGCATTCAGCCCGGCCCCATGATGCTGGAGGCGCGACCCGAAATGTTCTGGGGACTGGTCGCCAGCTTCGGGATTGGCAATCTGTTGCTGCTGGTCCTGAACCTGCCGCTGATCGGCATCTGGGTTGCGATGCTGCGCATTCCGTTCAACTACCTTTATCCGGCAATCCTCGTGTTCCTCTGCCTTGGCGTCTATTCGGTCAGGGGGCTAAGTTTTGATATCATGGCCGTCGCGGGGATCGGCCTTGCCGGATATTTGCTAGCGATTGCGAAATTCAGCCCCGCGCTGCTTTTGCTGGGGTTCGTACTTGGGCCGCTGATCGAGACAAATCTGCGCCGCGCGTTTCTGATTTCCCGAGGTGATCCAATGATATTCCTTGAGCGGCCCATTGCCGCCGGTTTCGTCATTGCAACTGTCGCACTGTTACTTCTGCCTGTGTGGAAAGCGTGGCGTCGGCGTGCGCATGCGTAGCGCGGGCAACCAGCCCGCTTGCCACAACCGATGACCCAGAGTGTCTGTCTGGGCGACAACGAAACACAAAGAAAGCCTGTCTTTTCGCCGCTAACTTCCGTTCTGTTTATCACAAGCGTCTCGCGTCCGCTATGCATACTGGATCTGCCTGCGGCACTATAGCCATTAGAATTGCAACTCTGATCCGCGGTCCGTCATAAGCTCGGAGCGAAAAGTCAGGATGCTGTTTGTTGCCAGTATCGCGCGATCTGGGTTGCCCCTTTGGGCCAGTTCAAGAAACGTGTTATGCATGCCGAAGACGTACTTCGGACCAGCAAAAGGAAGAGTGCAACAATTTAGCGGCATTGCCCAATGCAAAGGATCACCAGACCGACCCCGTCCTGAAAGCCACAAACTAAGACCGGAGCCCAAACATGCGCATCGTCGAAATCCGCGAGAATGTTGCCTCAATCTCGTCAAATATATCCAATGCCTATATCGACTTCTCGCGGATGACGTGCTCGGTGGTCGCAATCATCACCGATGTGATCCGAGACGGCAAACCAGTGGTCGGCTATGGCTACCATTCCAATGGCCGCTATGACGTGCAGGGCATTCTGCGCAATCGTATACTCCCCCGCCTGACCGAAGCAGACCCCGACAGCCTGCTTGATGACACCGGCAACAATCTTGATCCTTTCCGGATCTGGGATGTGATGATGAAAAACGAAAAACCGGGCGGGCATGGCGAGCGCCCGGTTGCCGTGGGTGCCGTGGACATGGCCGTCTGGGATGCGGTGGCCAAAATCGCCGATGTGCCGCTCTGGAAACTGCTTGCGGACCGCTATCGTGGCGGGGTCGCGGACGACATGGTCTGGCTCTACGCGGCAGGCGGGTATTACTATCCCGGCAAGGACCACCGCGCGCTTCAGGCCGAGATGCAGAACTATCTCGACCGCGGCTACCGCGTCGTCAAAATGAAGATAGGCGGTGCGTCCCTTGATGAGGATCGGCGCCGCATCGAGGCCGCGCTCGAAGTCGTGGGCCACGGGCGTAACCTGTGTGTGGATGCCAATGGCCGCTTTGATCTGGATACCGCGATCAGGTATGCAGAAGCACTCGCGCCCTACAACCTGTTTTGGTATGAAGAGGCAGGCGATCCGCTGGACTATGCCCTGCAATCCGAACTGGCCAACCATTACGATCATGCGATGGCGACGGGTGAGAACCTGTTTTCCCATCAGGATGCGCGCAACCTGCTGCGCCACGGCGGGATGCGACCCGACAGGGATTGGCTGCAATTCGACTGCTCGCTCAGCTACGGGCTGGTGGAATATCTGCGCACGCTTGATGTGATGGCAGAAATGGGCTGGTCTTCGCGGCGGGTGGTGCCGCATGGCGGGCATCAGCTTTCGCTCAATATGGCGGCCGGGCTGCATCTGGGGGGCAATGAAAGCTATCCGGACGTATTTCGCCCTTATAACGGATTTGCTGATGACATTCCGGTCGAAGACGGACATGTCCGCCTGCCCGACTCCCCCGGTATCGGTTTCGAGCGACGCGCCGAGCTGCTCGCCGACATGAAACGGCTGCTGGACTGAACTCTTTGGCGCAGGCGGGGCGAAGGGCTGTCGGGTAGCACCAAGTAGGGGGCTACCTCGATCTGTATCACGCGACAGTCCATTGATGTGACAGATTCGCGGGAATATCTTTGGCCAGGATTGACGAGGCAAGCTGATGGTCAAGACACGTCAGTGCAATGACAGAAAGTCAATGGTAGCACGGGCAGACCATCGCACAGCCGTTTTGCCCGCGATCAGGTTGAGTTTTTTGGGAAGGAACAGAAACATATCGCGCTGCTACCGGATTCGATTTCCAGCTTCATGGTCTGTTTGGTGCGGCGGTTTGCCGACTTCGCAGATTTTGATTACGAGGGGGCGATGGGCGCGCGTGAGAGGCTTCGACGCAGGAAAAGGCCGACTTGTCCGGTGCCACCCCTTGATCTACATAAGGGTGTTCAATTTGGCCCGCGCCCGCCGCTGGGCATGGTCGCGGGGGCAAAGAATTTCTCTGCGTATACTACATCCACCGTCGGCAATCTAAAGATGCACAGAAAATGAAAACGAAACAAAATGCCAGACTGTCCGTCGCGCCGATGATGGACTGGACAGATTATTTGTATTAAGCAATTGGTTATGCATTATCGTGTGCAATTTATGTTCATGTTCTAGTCGCAAAGCCTCGCGTTCGGGCGGGCTTCTGGCGAATTTTGCACCTGCTGGTATAGCGATTGGACCGACACACACATCTGACTCATGGGACGGGATCCGTGGTGCGGCGCGGAGCGTCAAAGGGCGTCTATCAAGATGGCGACACATTGAACGCGACCCAGATTTGCGGCACCAATTTCCCAATGCAAGACTGTCGATTTTCTGTTGATATTGGCATCCTATTCTTCAGCGTGGGCTGGATGTGCGGCACGCGCGGCATTCGACGCGATGGGCGGCTAACATCCTTCAGCTTTGGACTATAACGATAACAGGTCTCGCTGACCCCGAAAGCCCGACATGCCAGCGCAATGCTGACCCCGCGTCGTTCCACCGCCGTTT